>SXGT01438469.1_pt1 | contig 10155 bp, 7 predicted proteins | sample 3176221 | NCBI WGS metagenome assembly SXGT01 (sample SAMN11356862, study PRJNA531348) | freshwater metagenome | isolation source: freshwater sample F1-120 | place: China: Fuxian Lake, Yuxi | collected 2017-12-25
GATCCAGCGAGAAGGGGTGCCCCCACTCGCCGCGCTGCGCGCGTCGGTCTCGCCCAAATCGCGCGCTACGCGCGCTCAGGGGGAGACGAAGAGGTTCCGGGAGCGCCGCGCAGACCTCACCCTCCCGGCCTCCCTCTCCCTGTAGGGAGAGGGAGGAGCGCTGGCACCGATCGGTCTCAGGAAGGACGCCCGCGCTCAGGCTCGTCGTCGAGATCGACGGCGCCGTCCACGACGACGCGGAGCGGCCCGAACGGGATGCGAGGCGCACGACGATCCTCGCGCGCCGTGGCGTCCCCCTCGTTCGCCTCGAGAACGCACGACTGAAGCGGGAGACCCTGCGAGAGGCGATTCTCCCGTTCACATGCCCCCTCTCCCTTCAGGGAGAGGGGGACGGGGGGTGAGGTCTCCCCACCGCCTCCACGGAACCTCTTCGCGCGCGAAGCGCGACGGGTGGGGGCACCCTCGCTCGAACGAATGCCTTTCCGATCGGCATTGGGACTAGGGCATGCCGACGATCGAGACGTCCCCGGTGATCTCCTTCGTGGTTCTGTTCGTCTGCCGCCAGAAGTTGGCGATCTTCCCGTCGACGCCCTTCGGGAAGAACCCGGCGAACTTGCCCGGCTGAGCGACGAGCTTGGAGGTCCACTTTCGTGTTGCCCCCTGGGCGACGCCGCTGGCCGACCGGAGGGTGCCCGCCGTCGCGTCCTGGTAGAACACGCTGATCGAGCCGCTCGGCTCGACCTGGACGAACGAGTCGTCGCCGACGATGTGCCGCCCGTCCGGGAAGGGCTTGCCGTCGAGCCCGAGGCCGTCGTCGACGACCTCGGACTTCGTGGGCTTCCCGCCGGCGAGCTGAACGTACCGGAGCGTCTCGTCGATCCCGTTCACGTACGTCACGTGCCACGTGCCGGCGCCGTCGATGAACAGAGAGGCGCCCGCGCCGACGTCCCCCGTGTCCACCGCGGTCTTGTCCTTGCGCGACCCCGTCTCGCCGTCGAGGATGGTCTGCTGCCAACCCCCTCCGACGTTGGCGAGCGCGACCAGGTTTCCGTGCGTGCGATCGTACACGACCATGCCGAGGCCCTGCGGGCCCTTCGCCAGGCTGATGTACGCGCCGAACGTGTTCGGGTAGGTCTCCACGCTCGCCTGGTCGATGATGTCGCTGCACGCCGACTTCTTGTCGATCGTGACGCAGGCCTTTCCGGTGCCGCAGTCGGCGGGGGTGCAGCCGGCGACCTTGGATTGGCAGATGCCCGTCGCCTTGACGCACGCCTCGTTCGACTTGCAGGTCGACGCGCGGCACGGGCTGTCCTCGATGATCGCCGCGTCCTCGAACTTCCAGGCGGAGTCGGCCTTCGGCAGCTCCTCCGTGGCGCGCGCGATGGTCACCTTGGACCGCATCCGTCCAGCGTTTCCAGGCTCCATCGCCAGGAACGCGACGACCGGCTTGCCGTCGACGACGATCGTCTTGGAGTAGCGCCCGTAGTCCGCGCTCGCGCCGTGCTTGATGGTGTGGGCTCGCCACGCGTTGCCGTCGAGCACGGCGAACTTGAGGGCCGAGCGGGTCACGTCGTGGTAGCTGACCATCGGCGTCTCGTCCTTGCCGAGCGCGAGGCTCGTCCACAAGCCGACGTTGTCGCCCGACTCTGTCTCTCCCTTGCGCCAGCCGCGCGGGTCGTTGTCGGTGCACGTGCCGTCGGTGCGTGGCGGCGGCAGGCCGTCCGCTGTCTTCCAGTCGACGGCCTGCTTGCCGAGATCGTACTTCCCGACGACGAGGTCGCCATACAGGCGGAAGTCCCCGTCGGAGAGGACCGCGTCGTTGTACGCCGCGACCCAGATGGTGTTGTCCTTCGCCTTGGCGACCGACAGGTAGGAGCCCACGACGCCCCGCGGGAGGCCGTCCTGGCAGGGGCTGTTGCAGTCCGCGCCGCAGCCCGTCTGTCCGCCCTCCTCGCTGCCGCAAGCGCAGCCCTGGCTCGTCGAGGCCACGGCCGTGATGCTCCCCAGCCCGAGAAGGCCGAGGAGCCCCGAGCGACCTCGGCGGCCGAGGCCCCGGAGCCCGAGGGCAAGGACGCCCGCGATACCTGCGAGCACGCCGAGAGGGCCGACGCCGCCTGTCTGCCCCGGCGTCGAGCAACCGCAACCACCGCCAGCCGCCGCCAGCGTCGGATCCGCGACGCCGCGGATCAGGCGCTCCGTGACGGTGACGACGTTGCCCTCCTCGTCGCGCACCTCGACCGTGACCTCGCGCTTGCCCTGGCCGTCGACCTTCTCGAGGCGCTCCAGCGGTCCCCACTCGCTCCACTCGCCGCCACCGAGCCTGTAGCGCCCGCGCAGCGCGGCGGAGTCGCTCACGATGTCCCACGCGGACACCGTGAACGCGCCGCTCTCGACCTTGACCTGCGCGAAGGGCGCGAGCGCGTCGATCGCGAACGGGATGACCACGGGCGAGGAGTCCTCGGTCTCGGGCTGACCCACGAGGCGGGCCGACACCTGCAACGTGTGCTTCGCCTGGAAGAAGAGGATGTCCTCCTGGATCGTTACCTTCTTCTCGCGCGTCCATGCGCTCCGCGTGCCCTGGTCGATCGACCACGAGTACTCGATGGGCGTCACGCCGTCGTCCATGGGCGACGACATCTCGATCGCGAGCCGCGGGATGCGCCCGCGATCGTAGCCCTCGAAGGTCATCGCGCTCTTGTCGACGATCTTCGACACGAGCTTCGCCTCGGTGTCGACCTCCATGGTGGCCGCCCCGGGCAGGGTGGAGAGGTTCATGAAGATGCCGAGGTAGTCGTCCGAGCCCTTGGAGAGCTTTCGCACCCCACCGTCGGGGATCGTCAGGCCGAGGCCGAACGACTTGAGCGCGCCCGAGAGATCGATCGGGTTGATGCCGCCGCCGACGAGCTGCCCCCCGAGCCCGCCCAGGATCGAGCTGAGCGCGGAGGCGATCTTCGCCGGGTCGTCCGTGAGGGTCTCGGCGTTCGTGACCTTGCCGTTCGCGATCGAGAGGTCACCGAGTACCGGCTGGAGCCCGCCGTTCGTGTTCTTCGCGCTCTTGGCCGTGGACAGGTTGAGCGGCACGGTGATGTCGCCCTCGAAGGTGAAGGCGCGGACGAAGCGGTCGTAGCTCCAGATGTAGAAGTCCACACCGAAGCGGTTCATCTGGATGGCGAGCAGCGGGTCGGTCTTGATGTCCTTGCCGCCACCGATCTTGATGGTGGGGGGCGTCTGCGGGCGCGTGGTGATCGCGACCGAGGCGGCCCGCTGCTCGAAGGTCAGCGTCTTGATGGACGGGATCAGCACGCTCAGGAGGGCGCTGTTGATCTGCGGAATCTGCTGGGTCGTGATGCCGAGGCACAGCAGGCCGCTGTTGTAGACGCTCCCCATGCTGTAGTTGAGGAACCGCCCGGCGAGCGCGATGCCCATGTGGGGCCCGGTGTCGCCGGACGGCCAGGGCGTGAGCTTGTCCACGGTGATCTCGTCCGGGATGGGGATGCCCGTCGGCACCTGGAGGTTCGCCACGGGCACGCAGTTCGACTGCGGCTGCGGGAGCGCGCCGCCGAGCATGCCCAGGGTGATGCCGTTGGGCGTGTGCCCCTGGTACGGGGTGTTGTCGGCCGGGGCCTTCGGGAACGGCTGCATGTCGCCCCCCGCCGCGAGGCCGAAGTCGAGCCCGCCGGAGGTGCCAGGCGAGATGCTCTTCAGCGCGCCGGAGAGGTCGAGGTGCATGTCGGTCCCGAGCAGCGTGGGGACGCACGACGTGGTCTTCGAGTTGTAGACGCACTTCTTGTTGCCGGCGTCCGGCTTGGAGCCCGTGGGGCAGGGCGGGTTGAGCGCCGGGTTGGGCGCGGTGCACAGCTGGTCCTCGAGGAGGCCCTTGACCTGATCCTGCAGGCCGCTCTTGATGGGGTTGAGGACCAGGTCCTTGACGAAGCCGGAGTTCGTGATCGCGCTGCAGACGTCGGTGGCAAAGCCGCAGTTGGAGCACACCTGGACCTTGCCGTTGTCGAGCGTGAAGTCGATGACGGCCGCGTTGACGTCGATCTTCGTGTAACCGTCGCGCGGCGCGATCGTCTCGGCGATCAGCGGGATCGTGACCGTGACGGGGAGCGCGTGGGGCGTCACGTTGGGCACGCCGCCGCTGCAGCTGCCGTTGCCGTAGCCGATGTGGATGGTCAGCGAGCCGATGTCGAAGGACGGCAGGAAGATGGGCTTGGCGCTCAGCGTGGCGCCGATGGGCGTGTCGTCGACCTTGATCGGGATGACGCCGCGGAGCACGACCGAGTTGGGTGTGACCGCGTCGAGCTTGAAGGTGGAGTTCCCGAGGTTCACCGTCACCTTGCACTGCGGCGGGGAGGCCTTGGGCCCGTCCGGACAGACGATCGGATCGATGAACAACTCGCCGATGCCGAGGTTCGCGATGCTCGTCTTCGCGGGATCGGTCTTCGGGATGTCGACGCCGAGGACACCCCCGGTCGCGCCGGCGGCCTTGCCCGCGACGGCGGGCATCGCCGTGGCGATGAAGTCGAGGCCCGGTCGCGTGACGCGCACGCTGGCCGCGTTCTGGATGGCCCTGTCGCGCGGGAAGCCTCCCGGCAGCGGCGTCGATCCGCCGCAGCCTCCACATCCGCTCGAGCACCCGCCGCCGCTGCATGACGCGACGAGGAGGAAGAGGACGACCAGGAACAAGTTGCGCCAGGTTCTTCGAAGCATGGGACCTCCCCGAGCCGAGCTCAGGCACTACGGACGACAACGACAGCGGCAGGATCTAGAAGAGGAGAATGACAGGCAGGCGCGCCAAGTGCACCCCGACCGCGGGACGGCCGCTCGTCGCGGCCCGGTCGACGCCGGACACAATGGCGGAAAAAGCGGAAATTACCAGCACAATTGGCGACGGCGGGCCGATCGGGAGAACGCGTGACGCGGGAGCTATCCCACCCTTGCCCACCTCACGCGGCGGAGGCCCGCGACGTCAGTCGCCCTTGGCGTCTGTCGCCGCGTCCCCGCCGCCGTCGGCCGCCCCGCCCTCGACGCCGCCATCCTTGTTCCCGGCGCCGCTGCACGCCGGCACGCCGGCGCCGTCGAACACCTTCACCGCGGCCGCCGCGAACGTGGCGGCCATCCACACGCTGTCCTTGCAGCTCCCCGGCTGACGGTCGGTCGAGCAGAAGTCGCCCTGGAAGGCGATCTTGCCGTTCTCGCGCTTGCACCTGTTCGTGGCCGGATCCTTGGTCGACTGCGTGAGCACGACGCACAGGCTCTGCGTGAGGTCCTGGATGAAGACGCCGTCCGCCTCCTCGAGCGTGATGAAGCCGCCGAGCGAGCCCGCCGTGTTCCACTTGGAGCACGTGGCCGGGTCGTCCGTGCATTGCGCCGAGATGCCGTCCAGGTTGAGCGAGCCGATGCAGTTGCCGCCAGCCGAGATGGTCGTCGCCTCGATGGTGACGTCGGTGATCGGCAGGACGATCACGCTCGCCGGATCCGGGCTGATGAAGATCGGGACGTTGAGCTTCTTCTTCTCGGTCGACTTGAAGGTCTCGCCGGTGAAGGAGAGCTTGGCGGTGATGGGGGCGATCGCGATCCCGTCCGCGGTCGTGAAGTTCGCGAAGCAGAAGCCCTTGCCGAACGGGTCGCTGGGGGGCGGGGCGCCGCCCGTCGTGATCTCGTTCTTGGTGCGATCGACGCTGAGGAGCCACGTGAAGAGCCCCTTTCCGAGCTCGCCGCACTCCTTGGCCTGAAGGTCGATGTTGGTCGTGACCACCGTCTTCTGGATGAAGGCCTGCGCGAGCGCCTTGGGGGCGGCGACGTTGAGGCGGCGGATGCGGAAGTCGAGGAGCGACTTGCCCTTGTTGTCGACCATCGGCAGGCAGGTGGACTTGCTCCCGCACTTCGCCTCGTTGATGCTGCACCCCGGTTCGGGCGAGCAGCTCTTCTCGGAGTTGTCGCAGTTGGGCTCCGGGAGCTTCCCCGCCTGGGACGTGCACTCGCCCGCCGACGCCGCGGTCGAGCGCCGGTGCGGATCCTCCTCGCACGCGCCGAGCACACCGGCCCCGCCGAGGACGGCCCCACCGAGCACGACGACCGCCCCGACACCCCTCGCGAATCGGTCGATCCTCATGGCCGCTCCGCGACCTCGGCGAAGGGCAGATCCCCGCCGTAGTCGATCATGTGGACGAACGCGTCCAGGCGGCGCCGGAGGTCCTCCTTCCGCACCTCCAGCAGGCGGCGGGGGCCGACGTCCTCGACGCAGAAGGAGCCCATCGCGGACGCGAAGAACATCGCGCGTCGCAGGAGGCGCTCCGACACGTGTCCGTGGCTCGCGAGGTAGCCCACGAGGCCGCCCGCGAAGCTGTCGCCGGCGCCCGTCGGGTCCTTCACGTCCTCGAGCGGGTACGCGGGGACGAAGAACATGCCGAGGTCGTCGAACAGGAGCGCGCCGTGCTCGCCGCGCTTGACGATGAGCCAGCGGGGTCCCAGCGCGCGGATCGCGGTGGCGGCCCGGCGGAGGTTGTGGCAGCCGGCGAGCTGGCGGGCCTCCTCGTCGTTGATGACCAGGAGATCCACCCGACGGAGCATCTCGCCGAGGGCAGCCCGCTCCCCCGAGATCCAGAAGTTCATCGTGTCGGCGACGACGATCTCGGGGCGTTCGACCTGGTCGAGCACCTCGACCTGGAGCGCGGGGTGGATGTTGCCGAGGAGCACGAACGGCGACCTCCGGTATGCCTCGGGGATCTTCGGGCGGAAGTCGGCGAAGACGTTGAGCTGCGTGTCGAGCGTCTCGCGGGTGACGAGGTCGCTCGAGTAGCGGCCCGCCCAGCGGAACGTCTTCCCGCCGGCGCGCTCGACGCCTGCGAGGTCGACGCCGCGCGCGGCGAGGATGTCGAGGGTCTTCTGCTCGAAGTCCTGTCCGATGATGCCGACGAGGCGCACGGGCGCGAGCAGGGACGCGGCGATGGACGAGTACGTCGCCGCTCCGCCCACGACGTCCTTGAACGAGCCGTACGGCATCTCGAGATCGTCGAACGCGAGCGAGCCGACGATGAGGACGGGCGATCTCTCCTTCACGGGCGCCGACCCTACCATACCCGCCCGGCTACGGCAGCAGCCATGCGAGGCGGGCGCGCGCCTCGTCCGTGATCGCGCCGGGGTCGGTCATGACGGCGCCTCGGAGCGCCGTCGAGGCGGGGCTCTCGCCCCGATCGGGGAGCGCAAGGGCCAGCTCGACGATCGTGCGCCGCGCGACGGCGACGTTGGCCTTCAGCACGGCGATCACCGACTCGACGTTCACGGGCTCGTTCGACGCGTGCCAGCAGTCGTAGTCGGTGGCGAGCGCGAGCGTGGTGTACGGGAGCTCGGCCTCCCGGGCGAGCTTCGCCTCGGGCATCGCGGTCATGCCGATCACGTCCACGCCCCACGACCGGTAGACGAGGCTCTCCCCGCGCGTGGAGAACTGCGGCCCCTCCATGCACACGTACGTCCCGCCGCGGTGCACCCTGGCGCCCGCACGCTCGGCCGCCTGCGCCGTGCGCTCGGCCAGGCTCGCGCACACCGGCTGGGAGAACGCCACATGCGCGGCGATGCCGTCCTCGAAGAACGTCGAGATGCGCCGCTTCGTGAGATCGACGTACTGGTCCACCACGACGAGGTCACCCGGGCGGATCTCCTCCTTCATCGAGCCGACCGCGCTCACGCTGAGGAGGTGGGTCGCGCCCGCCTTCTTCATCGCGCAAACGTTCGCCCGGTAGTTGATCTGGTGGGGCGGTACCCGGTGGCCACGCCCGTGCCTGGGCAAGAAGAGCAGGGTGGTCTCCCCGAGCCGGCCGCGCACGAGGGCGTCGCTCGGCCGCCCGTACGGCGTGTCGACCTCGACCTCCTCCACGCCCGCGAGGCCGTCGAGGTCGTAGAGACCGCTGCCGCCGATCACGCCGAGCGTGTGGCCCGCGCTCACGGGAGGATCCCCGTGCGAAGGAGCGCCTCGGCGAGCGCGGCGCGGCGCCAGCGCTGCGAGCGCTCGGCCAGCACGACCCCGGACAGGTGGTCGAACGCCTCCTCGAGGACGTCGTTCACCACGATGTAGTCGAAGAGGGCGTAGTGCTCGATCTCCTTCGACGCCACGGCGTACCGCTTCCGCACGACCTCCTCCGTCTCGCTGGCGCGACCGCGCAGGCGACGTTCGAGCTCCAGCATCGAGGGCGGCAGGATGAAGACGGCCGCGACGATCGGAACGCGCGCGCGGATCTGCCGCGCCCCCTGGTAGTCGATGTCGAAGATGATGCCGCGGCAGCCCGGCTTCGAGAGCGCCCGCTCGATCTCCGAGAACGATGTACCATACATGTTCTCGTGGACCGTGGCCCACTCGAGGAACCGCCGCTCCGCCGCCATGGTGTGGAACGTGTCCCTCGAGACGAAATGGTAGTCCTTGCCGTCGATCTCGCCGGCGCGGGGCGGGCGGGTCGTGTGCGACACGCTGAACACGAGGTCAGGGAACCGCTGCTCGAGCCGCCGCGTCAGGGTCGTCTTCCCCGCGCCGCTCGGAGACGAGAGGATCAGGAGGAGGAACCCATCTTCCTGGATCGCCTCGACGAGGCGGCCGAGGAGCGCCGCGTGGGGGCTCAACTCAGCCCCCTCTTCCGCCGGGTCGCCTCCATCACGCGGGCATACTCGATGTCCCAGGTGCGCGTGCCCTCCTTGACGTGCTTGAGCTGGGTGCGCACCTCGACGTCGAGTTCCTGGTCGGCCTGCATGTGGCGCTTGAGGATCACGGCCATCTTGCGGCGCATGGCGACGTCCTCGGCGAAGATCTCCTCGACGTTGCTGGAGTAGTGGAGCATCTCCACGAGCTGGTCGAGCACGTAGTCGAGCATGTCCTCGCCGACCTTGATGCCCTTCGACTCGGCGATCTGCGCCCGCACGCGCGAGAACTCGCCCTCGCCGCGGCCGGTGCGGGAGAGAAGATCCTTCGTCTTCTCGTTCACGTCCTTCTCGGCGGCGAGGTACTGGTTGAGCACGCTCGCGAGATCGGCCTCGACCTCCGCGCCGCGCTCGGTCTCGATGTCGCCAGCCGAGACCAGGGTCTTGGTGATCTCCTGGGCGACGGGAGGTACCTTGGAGGAGAAGAGGCGCATGCGCGCCCGCAACGTACTTGGCCTCGCGCGCCGTTGCACCCCCGAAAGCGAGAATGTGTTGGAAGCCGCCGGCCGACACGGACGCCGCGGGCCGGCGCCGACGCCACGTGGTATCCTCGCCACGGATGGCCCGAACGGACCCGGATCGAGCGCCACCGGGCGGACCGGCGGGCGTCCCCGACCTCGAGCTCGGTCCGCGCCCGTCCCCGAAGGCGGTTGCCGCCCCCGCGAAGAAGGCGACCCCGCCCGCCCCGGCGCCGCGGTGGGACGACGAGGAAGACGACGAGCCAAGCCTCGAGCTGGCCGACGATCCTCGCCTGCGCCGGGCGCCCGCCCCGGCCCCGGTGGTGGTCGCGCCCGCGCCTCCGGCGGACCAGGAGACGCCGCCCGATCCCCCGCCCGGCGACCCGGGCCTCGCCCGCACCATGGTCGACGTGTCGCCGCCGAAGGTCCGCCTCGGGCCGCGCCGCGACGACCCGGCGGTCCTGCTCGCGAGCTACCCACCGAGTCCGCGCCGCATCTGGCAGACGCCGGAGTACGCGGCCAAGGTCCTGCTCCGGCGCCGCATGCTCAAGCGGTCGCACGCGGCCCACGCCCGTGCCTCCCTCCCGGACACGCCGGTCTACGAGCGCGCCCTCCACGTGCACGACGCACGCGCCCTCTACACCGGCATCGCCGTGTCGGTCCTCGTGGTGTCGGTCGCGGGCCTCCTCTACCTGTCGCCCGTCATCCTGCGCTTCGCCCGGCTCCTCGCGCAGGACTGAAGAGCTGTCCAAAATTGCGCGCGCCCTCTCCCGTTGACGTTGACGTGAGCGTTGACGTTGACGACGTCAACGCTCACGTCAACGTCAACCTCAACGAAGGGCAGCCCCGGGCAATTGTTGGACAGCTCTTGAGCGCGCGATCCGTGGCCGCGCTCCTCCCTCTCCCTTCAGGGAGAGGGAGGCCGGGAGGGTGAGGTCTGCGCGGAGCACGCGCGCTCCTCCCTCTCCCTTCCGGGAGAGGGAGGCCGGGAGGGTGAGGTCCGCGC
>SXGT01771375.1_pt1 | contig 10155 bp, 8 predicted proteins | sample 3176221 | NCBI WGS metagenome assembly SXGT01 (sample SAMN11356862, study PRJNA531348) | freshwater metagenome | isolation source: freshwater sample F1-120 | place: China: Fuxian Lake, Yuxi | collected 2017-12-25
ACCACAAGAAAGCCAAACCGGCACCCGCCATCGCAGCACAATATATCAACAACTCTCCTGCACCCGAGATGTGCGGAAAAAACAAATATTTGGAATACACCGTGCTTCCGACGACGTAGGCAAAGACACCTAAGGCCGAACCCACCATCACCACCGGCATGATGGCCAGACCATCTAAACCATCGGTTAAATTCACGGCGTTGCTTGAACCCACAATCACCAAATAAGTCAACACTACAAAACCCATCACCCCCAAGGGATAGCTGACTTCTTTGATGAAAGGCAAAAGCAGTCCCGCTTTGGGAGGCAAATTGACATCAAAGCCTGAGCGCACCCAATTCAAAAAGAGCTCAAACACGCGCATGTTCGAAGATTCAGAAATACTAAAAACCAAATACAAAGCAGCAAGCAAACCAATCACCGATTGCCAGAAGTACTTTTCGCGTGAGCGCATGCCTTCTGGGTCTTTGTGCACCACCTTGCGCCAATCGTCTACCCACCCGATAGCACCAAAGCCCAACGTGACAGCCAACACAATCCAAACAAAGCGGTTAGTTAAGTCCGCCCAGAGTAGCGTTGATACGGTGATACAAATCAAGATGAGAACACCGCCCATGGTGGGAGTTCCACTTTTAACCAAATGCGATTCCATCCCATAGCCGCGAATAGGCTGCCCAATTTTTAATGCGGTTAAACGCCGAATGACTGCTGGGCCTGCTGCCAGCCCAATCAGTAAGGCCGTTAGCGCCGCCAATACCGCCCGAAACGTTAAATACTGGAACACACGGAAGAAACCGTAGTCGGGCGAAACTCCCTGCAACCACTGGGCCAAGCTTAGTAACATGCCACTGCCTCCACTACACGTTCTAATCGCATAAAGCGTGATCCTTTGACCAAAATACTCGACACCGAAGGCAATAACTTTGTGATTGCAGCAATGAGTTCTTCGCTGGTTTGAAAGTGCTGCGCACGTCCGCCTGCTTGGGTGAATTCGGTTACGGCATGCTGGCTCAATGCGCCCAATGCAAAGAGAGTCCCAATGCCTTGGCTGTGGGCGTAGCTTGCCGCTTCCGCATGAAATTGCGGCCCAAGATCTCCCACTTCCCCCATGTCACCTAAAACCAATAGTCGAGGTGCTGGAAGATCCGCCAAAACCTCTATGGCTGCGCGAACGGAATCGGGGTTGGCGTTGTAACTGTCATCGATGAGGGTGATATCGTTCTGCGTATGGCGCAAGGACAAAGCACGGGAACGTCCTTTGACGGGTATGAACGCTTCTAAGCCGGCCTCAATCGTTTGAGCAGGGATACCCGCTGCAACGGCACAACTGACAGCAGCCAAAGAATTTTTGACGTTATGACGGCCTGCAATCGCTAAGCGGTAACGCAAGTCCACCGACTCGCCGCCGAGCTTTCCATGGGCGTGAACCTGCCACGCCCCTTGCGTCCAAAGTGCTTCAGCGCAGGACAAGGTCTTACTCCCTGCGATGGCATTTTGCGAAAATCCAAATATGCTGCGCGATTGCGAAAGCGTATTCCACACCTCGACAAATGCATCATCGTGCGGATACACCGCGACGCCTTTGGGGCCTAATGCAGAAATTACGGCGCCGTTTTCTTTTGCAACTGCTTCAACCGTATGCATAAACTCTAAATGCTCGCGTTGGGCGTTATTCACCAGCGCAACGGTCGGCTTGGCCATCGTAGCCAATCCTGCTATTTCTCCAGGATGGTTCATCCCCAACTCCACCACCGCAATACGGTGTTTAGATCGCATTCGCAGCAGCGTCAAGGGAACACCAATATCGTTGTTCAAATTCCCTTGGGTCGCTAGCGCTGCGCCCTCGGGCGCATGGGCATTCAGAATCGATGCCAGCATTTGGGTCACTGTCGTTTTTCCATTGCTCCCTGTCACAGCAATCAAAGGAATCTCAAACTGCGATCTCCAACCAGCCGCCAACTCGCCCAAGGCAAGCTTGGTTTCTTCTACCTCAAGGCGCGCCAACCCCTCGGGGTACATCGACACTGACAGTCCGGAGCGGCACAACACCGCGCTTGCACCGAGACGCTTGGCATCATGCAGAAAATGGTTGGCATTGAATTTTTCGCCTTCCAAAGCAACAAATAAATCACCCGTTTCCACCGTGCGGGTATCAGAATGGACGCGGCAAATCGGGGTCTCTGGATCGCCAATCAATAGGGCGTTGCTAAGCCATTGGGCGGCTTGTGCCAAAGTCATCATGGGCGTGGGGGTTGCAATGCTCATGCGTGAACGCTCCGTCGAGCCTGTGCTCGCTGGCGCAGAGCGGTACTCGCATGGTCACGGTCAGAGAAATAGCTTTTCACGCCAGCTATCTCTTGCGTAGCTTCGTGCCCTTTTCCGGCCAAAAGAATAACGTCTGCATTGTTGGCTTGACCCACTGCACTAGCAATGGCCAGCGCCCTGTCCACCTGAACTGTCAAGCGGTCAGAGCGGCTTAAGCCGGCGAGAATATTTTCAATAATGGAAAGAGGCAACTCACTGCGCGGGTTGTCGCTGGTGACAATGACTTTGTCGGCCTGTGCTGTCGCCACTGCGCCCATGAAGGGGCGTTTGGTACTGTCGCGGTCACCGCCACATCCAAAGACACACCACAAATCACCACCGCGTTGCTGCGCAGCCGGTCGCAGCGCTTGCAGCGCTTGTTGCAATGCGTCAGGGGTATGAGCATAGTCCACCACCACCAAAGGCGCGTCGTCACCGCCTAAACACTCCATGCGCCCAGGCACTGCGCGCAGTTGGCTGCAGGCCGCAATCGCCTGGGGTAAATCCACACCCAAGCAGCGCATGCTGGCAATCACCGACAGCATATTGGCGACGTTGTACTTGCCCATGATGTGGCTCTTGACGGTCATCGATTGGCCATCTTCAATGACCTCAAACTGCAGGCCTTGGGGTTGTGCAACGATCTGGCGTGCAACCAAGCGTGCGTTGGCTGTTAGTGCAACTGTCCAGATGTCGATGTCTGGTGACGCGGCGGCCAAAGATTGCGCCAAGTCCGCACCAAATGCATCATCGGTATTGATCACTGCACTACGCAAGCCTTGCCACGAGAACAAACTTTTTTTAGCCTGGCCGTAGGCGTGCATCGTTGCGTGGTAGTCCAAATGGTCTTGTGTGAGGTTGGTAAAAACAGCAACCCGAATGGCTGTCCCATTGAGCCTTGCTTCTTCAATACCGATCGACGATGCTTCTAGCGCGCACACCTTGTGTCCTTGGCTTACAAATTCCCGCAATGCCGATTGCAAGCGAATCGGATCCGGTGTCGTCAACCCTGTGGCGACAATCGATTGCAAACTAACGCTATCCGCGTCCTTCGTTTTAACGGATGGCGGCTGTCCCATACCCAGAGTTCCCACCATTGCACATGGCAAGGCATTTGGCTCCGCCAAGGAGGACAAGCCCTGCGCGAGCCACCAGGCAGTTGAAGTTTTGCCATTGGTCCCGGTAATAGCCACCACGGCGATCTCTTGTGAAGGGTGTCCAAAAAATTCTGCAGCTATCGCTCCGGCTGCAGTTTGGAGTCGTGGGTACACACCCACGCGGGGGTCGGTACATTCGAAATCTTCTACGCCAGATGCTTCCACCAAGCAAACCACCGCGCCTTGCAATAACGCCGCTTTCACAAATTTACGCGGGTCATTGGCCACTCCAGGCCACGCGATAAATCCATCACCTGCTTGTACCAAACGGCTATCCGACGTCAAAGTTCCCGTGACATGCGATCGCATCCACATGACTGCTTCTTGGGAGTTAGTGAAGTGCTGTGCAATCAAAAGCTTTCCTGCACCATGTCAGCCACGATCTGAGGGCGAATGGCAATATCAGGCTGCACCCCCATCACCCGCAACGTTTGTTGGACCGCTTCACTAAACACAGGGGCGGCGACTTCACCACCAAAATACTTTCCTGCGCTCGGCTCATCGAGCATGACACCGACCACAATGCGCGGGTGATCAATGGGCGCCATGCCGACAAACCAACTGCGGTATTTGCGATTGCCTTCGCTTCCGTATCCCTTACCCACTTGTTTGTAGGCCGTACCTGACTTGCCACCAACAGAATACCCCGCGGTTTGCGCCTTAGGCGCGGTGCCACCCGATCCTGCTGCCATTTGCAACATTTTGCGAACCTTGGCAGCTGTCAATGCTGAAAATACGGGGAGGCCGACTGCAGGCTCATTGGTTTTTAAGAGTGTGGCGGGAATGATTTCTCCGCCGTGTGAAAAAACGGTATACGAACGCACCATCTGAAACAAGGAGGCTGACAATCCGTAGCCATAGGAGGCCGTTGCCTGCTCAATCGGACGCCACGTTTTTGCTGGGCGAAGTCGCCCTGAGACCACACCAGGAAACTCCACTTGGGGTTTTTGCCCAAACCCGGCCTGTGAATACGTCTCCCACATCTCTGACGCTGGCATCTGCATCGCAATTTTGGTGGTACCCACATTGCTCGAAACCTGAATGACCTGCTCTACCGTGAGCGCGCCGTGCGGATGGGAATCGCTAATCTTTGCGCCGGTGATGGTGACTGAACCGGGTGACGTATCAATCACAGTGGTCGGCGTGACGCGACCGGTATTCAAAGCCAGACCTATTGTGAAAGGCTTCATCACGGAACCTGGCTCAAAGGTGTCTGTTAACGCGCGGTTACGCAGTTGTGCTCCACTTAAATTCAAGCGTTTTTCTGGGTTGTAGCTTGGGTAATTGGCCAAAGCCAATATCTCACCGGTTGTCGTGTCAAGCACCACAATGCTGCCCGCTTGTGCGCGGTTGGCTATCACCGCATCGCGCAGTTTTTGGTAGGCAAGAAACTGTACTTTGGTATCGATGCTGAGTTGTAAATCTTTTCCCGGGATCGGTTGAATCGTTTCACCAAAACTCTCAATTGCACGACCGCGTCCATCTTTGATGACGTGTCGTACGCCAGGCGTCCCCAAAAGCGCCTTGTTAAAAAGAAGTTCGACTCCTTCTTGTCCGTTGTCTTCTACATTGGTGACACCCACAATATGCGCGGCAGCTTCACCTTCAGGATATTGGCGTTTGTACTCCATGCGCTGGTAAATCCCTTTTAAATTCAGACTGGCGATTTTTTTAGCGGTGTCTGCATCGACCTGCCGTTTTAACCACACAAAAGTCTTGTCTTCATCAGCTAACTTTTTAGTTAAATCTGCTGCCGGGATATCCAACAAGGTTGCCAGTGTTTTTCTTTCCTGCGCATCCAATTCCACATCTTCAGGAATCGCCCAAATGCTTGGAGCAGGAACGCTCGAGGCCAAGATCAACCCATTGCGATCCAAAATACGCCCCCGATTGGCAGGCAACTCCAGTGTTCGGGCAAAACGCACTTCTCCTTTGTGCTGGAAAAAGTCATTGTTGAAAACTTGGATGTACGCCGCACGCGCGCACAAACCAACAAACGCAAGCGCGATTGCAGCCACTACAAATTTACTGCGCCAGACGGGCGTTCGACTCGCTAGTAAGGGGCTCGATGTGTATTGAATGCTGCGGCTCATGGCTTCACCGCTGTTGTCGTAGTAGAAATATGCGCAGGCATCGCAACTTCGCCCGAGGCCGTTAAATAGTTGGTGATGCCGGGACTGACTTGGCGCATTTGCAATTTTTCGCGGGCCAGACGCTCCACCCGCGCTGGTGTGGCCTGGCTTCGCTTTTCGACCTGTAAGCGGTCAAACTCGGTTTTTAAATGTCGTGCTTCGCTGCGCGCTTTATCTAGCTCCGTAAACACCCTGCGTGACTCATATTGGACCCCCACCAAGTACATTGCACTTGCCAAACTCGCCAGCAGTAACGCAACGCTCACACGTGTCATGCGGATGCCCCCGCTGCAGTTTCAGTCCTGAAAGCTACGCGCATGATGGCGCTGCGTGAGCGCGGATTGAGGCCGATTTCTTTCGCGCTCGGCCGGGTTCTGCCGCCGGCGCGCAGGCGCATGGGTTTGGGCGGTGCAAACGGCGTACGGCGGTCGTATTCATCCTTGGAGTGCTTGCCAATAAACTGCTTAACGATGCGGTCTTCCAGAGAGTGAAAACTAATCACAACCAAGCGCCCGCCGGGCTGCAGCACCTTCAGCGCTGCTTCTAACGCCTGCTGTAACTCTTCAAGCTCGGCATTGATGAAAATCCGAAAAGCCTGAAATGTGCGCGTTGCAGGGTTCTGGCCCGGCTCGCGGGTTTTGACCGTGTCAGCCACGAGTTGGGCCAATTCGGTGGTGGTTGAAACAGGGCCCCGCTCCTGTCGGCGAGCGACAATCGCCTTTGCAATGGACCCAGCAAACCGTTCTTCGCCATAGTCACGTATCACCTCCGTTATATTTTCGACATCCGCATCGGCCAGCCACTGGGCCACGCTCATTCCGCGTGTGGTGTCCATCCGCATATCGAGCGGCCCTTCAAATCGAAAACTAAAGCCGCGCACAGCCGTATCAATTTGTGGAGAGCTCACGCCCAGGTCCATCAATAAGCCCGCAACGCTTCCCGCAGGTAAGTTTTCCAGATGGGAAAAACTTTCTTGGCGAATGCTAAAGCGCGCATCGAGAATACTTTTGGATTCAGCGACGGCTTCTAGGTCCCGATCAAAAGCAATCAGTTGCCCGCTTGGGGATAGTTGCGACAAAATTAAACGTGAATGGCCGCCTCGTCCAAAAGTTGCATCGACGTAGATGCCTTCAGAGACTTGCAATGCCTCAACCGCCTCGTTGAGTAAAACGGTGGTGTGGCTGGTGGGCGCTTCCATTGTTGCGCCTAAAAGGAAAAGTCTTTAAAGACATCCGGCATCTGCTCTTGCATCGCCTTGGCCTCTTGCGCGTCGTAGGTTAACTTGTCCCACAACTCGAAGTGGTTGCCCATGCCTAACAGCACAGTGTCTTTAGTGATGCCCGCGCCTTGGCGCAATTCAGGAGAAATCAAAATGCGACCGGTGCTGTCTAGCTCGACGTCCATCGCATTGCCTAAAAAAATTCGCTTCCACCATTGGGCCGCCATTGGCAAAGATGCGATACGGTCGCGGAAAAGATCCCACTCCGGTCGCGGAAACACCATGAGACATCCATGGGGATGCTTGGTGATGGTGATTTGGCCTGCCGCTGTCGCACTCAAAACGTCACGGTGCCGGGTTGGCATTGAAAGCCGACCCTTAGCATCGAGAGCGAGTGACGAAGCACCTTGAAACACCACAAAAAACCTCTTAATCCAAAGAAACCCGGTAAAAAGCACTCAGGAAGCACTATTCACCACTTAATTGCACTTTTTTGCACTTTAACAGCAAATGCAAGACTTGCAAGGCTCCAGAGAGAGATTTTTTCAATGAAATCAAGGACTTAGACGCGATTTTTGAACTTTAATAACTAAAAAAATCGTTCTAAATTAAGTACTTAGCAGATCTTATGAATGTAAAACTTCAAAAAAATATGTTTTGAGATTTTTCACCACTCCGCCCACTAGACGAACAAAAGGCACCGCTATTGCTAGGGGTGCCTTGTGTCGAAACGCATGTGTTTCGCAAAAAACGAGGGTCAATCTCCAAACATTTTTTGTTTGAGTTCTCTGCGTTGTTGTGCTTCTAAAGACAAGGTCGCCGTCGGTCGCGCAAGCAAACGTCCCACACCGATTGGCTCACCCGTTTCATCGCAATATCCGTAATCGCCAGCATCAATGCGGGCAATAGATTGCTCGATTTTTTTCAGCAGTTTTCGCTCACGGTCTCGGGTACGAAGTTCGAGCGCGTGCTCTTCTTCAATGGTGGCACGATCAGCGGGGTCTGGAACGACGGAAGTATCTTCGCGCAAATGTTCGGTGGTCTCTCCGGCGCTGTTGAGAATATCTCGCTTGAGGATGCTGAGCTTCAAACGGAATGCAGCCAGCTGCACTTCATTCATGTACTCCGAATCAGGCATCGCCATTAATTCGGTATCTTTCAAATCTGCAACCTGCTTGGTTTTCCAATTGTTGGCTAACTTGCTGTCTTTTTTGACGGTTGCAGGAATCATCGGAACGATGACAAAAGAAGCTGGCGTTTGCGAGTAACTCGCTTTCGCTGCGGTCGAAGCCACTGACTGCGCCATCGAAGGGACGGTGAGCCCGGCGAGTCGAGAAGAAGGACGGCCAGATTTGATAGGGACTGCGCCGGGCGCAGTTGCTGTAACACTGTTGTCTACAGCTTTCAAGACGGGAGAATTCACGGGAGACTGGGTTTTCGTTTTCGCCACACTTTTTGAGGGTGATGGCTTATTTTTAGGAGGAATTGTCTTCGCCACTTTCGATTTCACGACGGCTTTGACAACGGGCTTTTTCACTGAAATAGGTGCCTTGTGAGGCACTTGTTTTTTAGGAATCGGTTTAGCTTTAGAGACTGGCGTTTTTTTGGCTGGCGTAGCTGCTTTTTTCACAACCACCTTTTTAAGTGGTATTGGTTTTTTGACAGGTTTCGCAACGGCTTTTTTCGCCACTACCTTCTTGGCAATGACTTTCTTAGCGACCAATTTTTTCGGCGGCACTTTCTTGGCAATCACCTTCTTAGCAATCACTTTTTTTGCAACTACTTTCTTCACGGCCGCCTTTTTTAGCGCCGGTTTTTTTGCAAGTACTTTTTTAGCAATCACCTTCTTTGCGGGCGTCGCTTTTGCTTTTGCCTTAGCGCTTACCTTGACAGGCGCGGCCTTGGTTTTGGCGTTGGATTTCTTTTTCTCAACTACTTTCCCGGTTTTCGCTTTCACTACGTGTCTCCTGGCAGAAACTGGCTGCGCTTGCTAAATGGGTGCTGGAAATCCAGCCTGAACCTGAGCGGACGAACCGACCGCTTCGGCGCGGGAGTGTACAGGCTTCACATGTGCATTTCCCATACGTTGCAAAATCGACACAAAGATTGTTTTTTTAAGATCCCCAGAATTTACACCAGCGCCTGCTCCATGCCTTGCAGAAGAATATCCTTGGGCAAGTCAATTCCAATGAAGACCATCTTGCTAGATTTATGCTCTTCAGGTCCCCAAGCGGGGCCTAAGTCGCTGCCCATGAGCTGGTGAACGCCTTGAAAAATCACCTTGCGGTCCGTTCCCTGCATATACAAAACCCCTTTGTAGCGCAGCATGCGGGGGCCGTAAATATTGACAATCGCGCCCAAAAAGTCTTCTAGCTTGGCAGGGTCGAAAGGGCGATCCGACTTAAATACAAAGCTTTTGACATCATCGTCCGTATGGTGGTGATGCCCGTGGGAATGGTCGTGTGAATGGTTATGGGAAGGGTGGTCGCAGGCTTCACCTTCCGCGTGATGGTGATGTGCGTGGTCGTGGTCATCAACCTTCAGGAAATCGGGATCAATGTCTAGCTTCGCATTGAGATTAAAACCGCGCAGATCGAACACGTCTTTAATCGCCACCTCGCCAAAATGCACTGTTTTCTGTGGTGCGCGGGGGTTCATGTGCTTTAAGCGGTGTTTCAGGGCCTCAAGCGCATCTTTGGAAACCAGCTCGGATTTGCTGATGAAAATTTGATCCGCAAAGCCCACTTGGCGGCGTGCCTCTTGGCGATCATTGAGTTGGGTTGGGGCATGTTTCGCATCGACCAGCGTCAAAATCGAGTCGAGCAAATACGATTCGGCAATTTCATCGTCCATAAAAAACGTTTGGGCGACTGGACCGGGGTCCGCCAAGCCCGTGGTTTCAATCACCACGCGGTCGAAACTGAGTTCGCCCTTGCGTTTCTTTTCTGCCAAGTCCTGCAATGTGACGCGCAAATCTTCCCGGATCGTGCAGCAAATGCATCCATTGCTCATTTGGATGATTTGCTCACTGGTGTCAGAGACCAAAATATCGCTGTCGATATTTTCTTCTCCGAACTCGTTCTCAATTACGGCAATCTTTTGACCGTGGGCTTCGGTCAAGATGCGTTTGAGTAAGGTGGTTTTTCCGGCGCCTAAAAATCCGGTAAGTATGGTTGCAGGTATGAGGGACATGCCCTATTTTACTTTTACAACGCCTTAACCAACTCCGGCACAGCCACAAACAAGTCAGCCTCTAGCCCATAGTCAGCCACGCTAAAGATCGGGGCCTCGATGTCTTTGTTGATCGCCACAATCACCTTGGAGTCTTTCATCCCCGCCAAGT
>SXGT01026671.1_pt1 | contig 10154 bp, 7 predicted proteins | sample 3176221 | NCBI WGS metagenome assembly SXGT01 (sample SAMN11356862, study PRJNA531348) | freshwater metagenome | isolation source: freshwater sample F1-120 | place: China: Fuxian Lake, Yuxi | collected 2017-12-25
AGCGCTCGATCGGCGGCACCGTGGCGGAGAACTCGGGCGGCGTGCACTGCGTGAAGTACGGCCTCACGCTGAACAACGTGCTCGCGGTGCGCGGCTACACCGTCGATGGCGAAGCGGTGCAGTTTGGCGGCGAGGCGCTGGACTCTCCCGGCCTCGACCTGCTTGCGCTCGTCATCGGCTCCGAGGGCATGCTGGTGGTAATCACCGAAGTCACCGTCAAGCTGCTGCCGAGGCCGCAGTTCGCGCGGGTGGTGATGGTCTCGTTCGACGACGTCGAAAAGGCCGGCAACGCGGTCGCGGCGGTGATTGCGGCCGGCATCATTCCTGCGGGGCTCGAGATGATGGACCGGCCGGCGACGCGCGCGGTGGAGGAATTCGTCCACGCCGGCTACGACCTCGACGCCGCGGCCATCCTGCTGTGCGAATCCGACGGCACGCCGGAGGAAGTCGAGAACGAGATCGAGCGCATGGAGGCGGTGTTCGTGCGTGCCGGCGCGACGCGCACGCAGGTTTCGCGCACCGAGGCCGAGCGCCTGAAGTTCTGGTCCGGGCGCAAGGCGGCGTTTCCCGCCGTCGAGTCGATGATCGGCGTGTCGAGCGACGTCAAGATCGTGCCCTTGAGCACCATCGAGCGCTCGATCGGCAAGGCGAAGCGCGTGATTGACAAACGCCCGGCGCGCTGACTATTCCGGCAACGTGAAGTAGACCGTCGCGCCCTTGCCGGGCATGCCCTCCGCCCTTGCGCGTCCGCCATGGCGCCGCAGGATGCGGTCCACCGTGGCGAGGCCGATGCCGGTGCCGGGGAACTCGCCCTCGCCGTGCAGCCGCTCGAAGGGCTTGAAGAGCTTGCCCGAGTAGGCCATGTCGAAGCCCTCGCCGTTGTCGCGCACGAAGAACTCGCCGCCCTCGCGGTTGACCTCGATCACGGCCTCGGCGCGCCGCGCGGTGTACTTCAGCGCATTGTCCACGAGGTTCGCCAGCGCGCTGCGCAGCAGCGTCGGGTCGGCATTCGCGGTGAGCCCCGGCTGCACGCGCGCGACGACTGCGCGGCCTGCGTAGCGGTCGCGGGCCTCGTCGAGCAGCCGCGCGGCGAGAGCCGACACGTCGAGCGGACGGCGCTCCAGCGGCTGGCGCATCAGGCGAGAGAGGTCGAGCAGCGCGTCGATCAGCGCGCCCATGTGCGCCGCCGACCCCGCGATGCGCGCCAGCATGCGCTGCGCCTCGCCGGACAGCTCGCCGCCATGCTCGTCGAGCAGGATGGTGGCGAAGCCGGCGATCGCGCGCACCGGCGCGCGCATGTCGTGCGACACGGAATAGCTGAAGGCCTCCAGCTCGCGGTTGGAGGCTTCCAGTTCCGCGGTGCGCTCGCGCACGCGCCGCTCCAGGGCGTCGCGGCTCTCGACCAACGCGCTGACATCGGCGATCGACCAGACCAAGTGCGGCACGCCGTCGATCTCGACTTCCTCGCCTGAGAGCTGCGCCTCGAAGTACTCCCCGGTGCGCCGCCGCGCGTGCAGCGGGAATTCCAGCGCCCGGCCCCGCGTGCGGACCACCTCGACGAACCGCGCGCGCTGGCCGGGATCGGGCCAGACGCCAACCAGGCTCGACGGCTGGCCGACCAGCTCGTCGCGCGTGAAGCCGACCAGGCGCGCATAGGCCTCGTTGACGTCGACGAACACCCCGTCCTCGAGCCGCGAGATGCCGTGCGCCGCCGGGCTGGAGCGGAAGAACTTCGCCAGCAGCTCGGTGGCCCTGCCTGCGCGCACCTCCGCCGTGATGTCCAGCAGCGTGTACAGCCGGTACTCGAGGCCGTCGAGTACGACGTTCTCCCAGAACACGCGCACGTCGAAGACCTCGCCGTTCTTGCGCCGGCGCCGGCCGGCGTATTCGCGTCGCGCGGGATTCCTGAGCACCGCGTCGTCGTGCTTCCGGTACTCCTCCTCGTCAGCCCACAGGCCGATCTCGCGGCCCGATCGGCCGATGAACTCCTCGCGCGTGAAACCGAACATGCGCTCGCAGGCCGCGTTGACGTCGTGGAACACGCCACGCTGCACGTCGAGGATCGATTGCGCCACCGGGCTGGCGGCGAACACCGCGGCAAGCGTCTGCGACATGGCGTCGATGCGCACCTGCGCGGTGACGTCGACCACCGTCGTCAGGTGGTAGCGCCGGCCGTCGAACGTGAATTCCTCGGCAGCCGACAGTGCATCGAACTCCTCGCCGCCCTTGCGGCGGCGCCGGGTGACCTTGATCCCGGTGTGGCGGGACTGCTCGATGGTGCGCACGTAGTCGACCCGGTCGCGCTCCTCCGCCCAAAGCCGCAGTTCGGCGCCATTCCTCCCGCAGGCCTCCTCCGCGCTGTAGCCGAAGAGCCGCTGCCATGCCGGATTGACGCTGACGAAGCGGTGCGTGTCGAAATCGACCAGCGCCCGCGCCACCGGGCTGGTGCGAAACAAGTCTTCAAGCGCGGGCATGGGGGGAGAATATCCCGCCTGAGAGCAGGGACGCTAGCGTATATTCGCGGCGCGTCGAAACAGCGCCAACGGAGGCGGCAATGAAGGGACTCGAGGGAAAGCACGTGCTGGTCACCGGTGGCGGCGGCGCCATCGGCAACGCGATCTGCCGGCGCTTCGCGGAGGCGGGGTCGCGCGTGATCGTCGCCGACCGCAACGCGGAGGCCGCGGCCCGGGTGGCGAAGGAGAACGGCGGCAGGGCGCTCGCCTTCGACATCGGCGACCATGCCGCGGCGAAGGCCGCGCTGGCCGGCGTCGAGCGCGTCGACGTGCTGGTGAACAACGCCGGCTGGGACCGCTTCCAGAACTTCCTCGACATGGACCCGTCCGACTGGGAGCAGCTCATCGCGATCAACCTGCGCGGCCCTCTGAACATGCACCACATCGTGGTGCCGCAGATGGTGAAGCGCGGCGCGGGCCGCGTCATCAACATCTCCTCCGACGCCGCGCGCGTGGGTTCATCGGGCGAGTCGGTCTACTCGGCGTGCAAGGGCGGCATGCTGTCGTTCTCGAAGACGCTGGCGCGCGAACTGGCGAGGAAGGGCGTGACGGTGAACGTGGTCTGCCCGGGCCCCACCGACACGCCGATCCTGCGCGGCTTCGCCGGCGAGGGCGAGTCCGGCCAGAAGGTGATGGATGCGCTGGTGCGCGCGATCCCGATGAAGCGCGTCGGCCAGCCCGGCGACATGCCGGGCCTCGTCGCGGTCCTCGCCAGCGACGAGGCCGCCTACATTACCGGGCAAGTCATTTCGGTATCGGGCGGGCTGACCATGGCCGGATGAAGGGAACGGCAGCAAGTTCCGGATAGCCGGCCGGGATGGCCGCCGCTACAGTAGCGCCATGCAAACGATCATCACCAAGGCCCGCGCCTACCTCGACTCGAAGGCGAGCGAGCGCGTCACGCTTGAGGAACTCGCCCGCGCCGTCGGCTCCAGCCCCTTCCACCTGCAGCGCGAGTTCAAGCGCGCGCTGGGCCTGTCGCCGAAGGACTACCAGCGCGAGCACCGGCTGGAAGCCGCCAAGCGGCTGCTCGCCGGCGGGCGGCGCGTCACCGACGCGGTGTTCGAGGCAGGCTACGGCTCGGTGTCGCGGTTCTACGAAAAGGCGTCGACGCGCCTCGGCATGCGGGCAAGCGACTACCGTGCCCGCGGCAAGGGACTCGCGATCGCCTGGGCCGTGCGGGCTTTCCCCATCGGCCGCATCCTGCTCGCGCGCACCGACCTGGGCATCTGCGCGGTGAAGCTGGGCGGCGAGGCGCGCTCGCTCGAACAGGAACTCGCCGATGAGTACCGCGAGGCGGAGTTGACGCGCGATCCCGCGGCGCTGTCGACGGCATTCGACGCGGTCGGCGCGTTCCTCGCCGGCGACGCATCGCTGTCGAGGCTTCCGCTCGACGTGCAGGGCACGGTGTTCCAGCGCCGCGTGTGGGAGGAACTGCGGCGCATCCCGCGCGGCGAGACGCGCACCTACCAGCAGATCGCGCGCGCCATCGGCAAGCCCCGCGCGGTGCGCGCGGTCGGCTCGGCCTGCGGCGCGAACCCCACCGCGCTGCTCATTCCCTGCCACCGCGCGCTGCGCGCCGACGGCGGGCTGGGCGGCTACGCCTGGGGCATCGAAAGGAAGCAGAGGCTCCTCGCGCTGGAAAAGCGCAAGCGGGCTTGAGCGCGGCCGATTACGCGCGGCTGGTCGCGCTGGGCGCGATCTGGGGCGCGTCGTTCATCTTCCAGCGCGTCGCCGCGCCGGTGCTGGGCGCGCTGTGGACCGCCGAGGTCCGCGTGCTGCTCGCCGGCCTCGCGCTGCTGGCGTGGTTCCGCTTCACCGGCTTCGACCCGGACTGGCGCCGCCACTGGAAGGCGTACCTCGCCATCGGCACGGTGAACTCGGCCCTGCCGTTCGCGTTCTACGGTTTCGCCGCCATCCACGCGCCGGCAAGCGTGCTGGCGCTGCTCAACGCCAGCGCGCCGCTATTTGGCGCGCTGTCCGGCGCGCTGTTGCTCGGCGAGCGCCTCACGGCGATACGCACGGCGGGCCTTGCCTGCGGCATCGTCGGCGTGGCGCTGGTGGCGCGACCGGACTTCGGCGCCGCGTCGCCGATGTTCGCATGGGCGGTGGCGGCGAGCCTCGCCGCGTGCCTGTGCTACGGCTTCATCGGCTACCTGATGAAGAAGCTCGCGCGGGACGCGCCATCGCGCGGCGTCGCGGTGGGCAGCCAGCTCGGCGCCGCGCTGGTGCTCATGCCCGCGCTGCCGTTCGTCCCGATGATCGCCGAGCCCACGGCGCTGGTCCTCGCCAACGCGATCGCCCTCGCGCTGCTGTGCAGCGGCGTGGCGTACCTGCTCTACTTCCGGCTGATCGCCGACATCGGCATGACGCGCGCCCTTACCGTGACCTACCTCGTGCCGGTGTTCGGCGTGCTGTGGGGATGGCTGTTCCTCGGCGAAGCGGTGTCGGCGGTGGCGCTGGCGGGAGGTGCCCTGATCCTTGCAGGAGTCGTCTTCGTCACCCGCGGCTAGAATGCGCGCCATGCCTGCCTATCCCAAGCTGTTCTCGCCGATCACCGTCGGCCACCTCACCCTCCCCAACCGCATCATGATGGGCTCGATGCACACCGGGCTCGAAGCGCGGCCCGATGGCATGGAACGCCTCGCCGCGTTCTACGCCGAGCGCGCACGGGGCGGCACGCCGCTGATGGTCACCGGCGGCTTTGCGCCGAACCGGGAAGGCAACCTCTACGGCCACCCGGCGGAAATGGCGAGCGCGCAGGACCGCGACCGCCACCGCATCGTGCCGCAAACCGTGCACGACGCCGGCGGACGCATCCTGCTGCAATTGCTGCACGCCGGGCGCTACGGCAACCACAAGCAGAACGTGGCGCCTTCGCCGCTGAAGTCGCCGATCACGCCGTTCGCGCCCCGCGAACTGACCGGCGCGGAGGTATCGCAGACCGTCGCCGACTTCGCTCGCGCCGCGGTGCTGGCGCGCGAGGCCGGCTACGACGGCGTCGGGGTGATGGGCTCCGAGGGCTACCTGATCCCGCCGTTCCTCGCGCCGCGCACCAACCAGCGCAAGGACGAATGGGGCGGCGCGCTGGAAAACCGCATGCGCTTCGCGGTCGAGACCGTGAAGGCGGTGCGCGCCGCGGCTGGCGCGGACTTCCTGATCCTGTACCGCCTGTCGGCGCTCGACCTGGTCGAGGGCGGCCTCGCCGGCGACGACATCGTGACGGTGGCGAAGGCGGTCGAATCGGCGGGCGCCAGCTTCCTCAACACCGGCCTCGGCGGGCACGAGGCGCGCAGCCCGACCATCGCGCAGGCGGTGCCACGCGGCGGCTTCGCGTGGGCTTCGCGGCGCCTGCGCGACGCGGTGAAGATTCCCGTCATCGCGTCGAACCGGATCAACGCGCCGGAGATCGCCGAGGACATCATCTCCCGCGGCGACGCCGACATGGTGTCGCTCGCCCGCTCGCTGCTCGCCGACGAGGCGTTCGCGGCGAAGTCCGCGAAGGGCGACCGCGCCGGCATCAACATCTGCATCGCCTGCAACCAGGCGTGCCTCGACCACCTCTTCACCGGCCAGTCGGCCAACTGCCTCGTCAACCCGCGCGCCGGGCGCGAGACGCAGCTCGCCTACGTGCCGGCGACGAGGAAGAAATCCGTCGCTGTCGTCGGCGGCGGTCCGGCGGGCCTCTCGTGCGCCGCGGTCGCGGCCGAGCGCGGCCATGCCGTGACGCTGTTCGAGGCGAGCGACCGACTGGGTGGACAGTTCAACCTCGCGATGAACGTGCCGGGCAAGCACGAGTTCGCCGAGTCCATCGCCTACTACGCCGAAAGGCTGCGCCGTGCCGGCGTGACGGTGCATCTCGGCCGCACGGCGGATGCTGCCGCGCTCGCGGGCTTCGACGAGGTCGTCGTCGCCGCGGGCATCGACCCGCGCCGGCCGGACATTCCCGGCATCGACTCGCCGACCGTGGTCGGCTACGCGGACGTGATCGCCGGGCGCGCGAGCGTCGGCGCCAACATCGCCATCCTCGGCGCCGGCGGCATCGGCTTCGACGTCGCGCTGTTTTTGCTGGAGGGCGCGAGCCGGGCGTCGCTCGATCCCGCCGCCTTCGCGTCGCACTGGGGCATCGACATGAAGGTCGCCGGTCCGGGCGGACTCGAGCCGCAGGGCGTGCAGGGCGCGCCCAGCCACCGCATCACCATGCTGAAGCGTTCGGCGACGCCGTTCGGCCACACGCTCGGCAAGACCACCGGCTGGGTGCACCGGATAGAACTCGCTCGCAACCAGGTGGCGATGGTGAAGGGCGTCGAGTACCGCTGGATCGACCGCGCCGGCGTGCATGTCGCCGTGGATGGCAAGGAGACCGTGGTGCCCGCCGACACCATCATCCTCTGCACCGGGCAGGAGCCGAAGCGCGCGCTTGCGGATGCCCTCGAGAAGGCCGGCCGCAAGCCGCACCTGATCGGCGGCGCGAAGCTCGCCAGCGAACTCGACGCCAAGCGCGCGATGCTGGAAGGCGCCGAGGTCGGCGCAGCGCTCTAGGGGGCCAGGTCGGCAACTCCGATCCAGTGCGGCGATCCGCCTGCCTTCGTTCACTGGCGCGCCAGCCGACAACCGCATCCGGGTGCATCCCTCGTACCGTCAGGTGCCCGACAGCGAACCCCGATAGCATCGGCATGGTCTTTTTCCGGCCGGGAGGGCCGATGCCATCGAAGACTGTCTTCGTGACCGGTACTACCGGTCACTACGGGGCGGCGTTCGCCGTCGCCGCGTCGCGACGCCATCCGAACTCGCGGTTCGTGACACTGGTGCGCGCCCGCGACGAAGCGCATGCACGGGACCGCCTCGCGGCGAAATGGCAGCGCATCGCCGGGCGCGAGGAAGCGCTGCGCCTGCTCGACCGATGGGTAGTCGTTCCTGGCGAACTGGCTGCGCTGCCCGACCTGCCCGCGGGGGCGATCGACGAGGCCACCCACGCGTTGCACTTCGCGGCGAATACCTCCTTCGTCGAGAAGAAGACGGTCTGGCGCACCAACCTCCATGGCACGCTCGCACTGGCCGAGCGGCTGCGCCGCGCGCGACGACTCGAGCGCTTCGTCTACACCGGCACCGCGATGATCTGCGGACGTCGCGCACCCGGGACCGTCCACGAGGACGATTCGCCGGTCGCCGGCGCTGACCATGTCGCGCAGTACACCGCGTCCAAGGCGGCGACCGAGATGGCGATTGTGGAGCGCTTCGCCGACCTGCCGCTGGTCGTAGCGCGCCCATCCATCCTCGCCGGGGATACCCGCGCCGGATGCAGCAGCACGTCGAGCATCTTCTGGGCCATTCGCGCCTCGCACGAGATCGGCCTCGTCCCGCGTTCGCTCGACTGCGCCATCGACCTCGTGCCGTTCGACTGGGCGGCGGATGCGATGCTGCACCTTGCGTTCAAGCCGTCTCTCAAGCACTGGCGCTACCACATTGCCGCCGGCCCGGAGCGACGCTCGAGGTTCATCGACATCGGCCGCGCCTTCGCCCGGATCGACGGCGGCGACGTCGACGCGCGCTACCTCCCGCTGCCGCGGCTTGACGCTGCGCTCCTGAAGCGGCGCTTCTTCGGGGTCTATCCGCGCACGCCCGTGTCCATCGCGATGTACCGGGGGCTCAAGCGCTATTTCGACTTCAGCGTGCTCGACCTTGCGTTCGACGCTTCGCGGCTGCGCGCCGAAGGCTTCACCCGGCCGGCGCCGCGGCTCGAGGACTACGTGCCCGCCTGCCTCTCCCAGCCTGGCGGCCTCTCCACCCTGCAGATGTTCGAGGACGACATCGACCAGTTCGACCGTGCCGCCGTCGCCCCGGACCCGGCGCTGGCCCCGCGGGAAGCCGGCGCGATGCCCGCGCTCGCGGCATGACGGGGGAGCGGCGCATGGTATTCCTGCTGCTCGCGGTGGCCATCGTGAGCGAAGTGATCGCGACCCTTCTCCTGAAGGCCTCCGACGGCTGGGTGAAGTGGTGGTTCGGCGCGGCATCGGTCTTCTTCTACGCCATCGCCGGCGCGATCCTCGGCCTGGTGCTGAAGGAAATGTCGGTCGGCCTCGCCTATGCGATCTGGGCCGGCGCCGGGATCGCGCTGGTCTGCGTCGCGTCGGTCCTGATCTGGTCGCAGCGCTTCGACGCCGCCGCGGTGGGCGGCGTGGCGCTCATCGTCGCGGGCGTGGCATTGATCACGCTGAAATCGAGCGTCGTCATCCAGTAGCAATGGTCGCCCCCCGCAAGGGCGGGCAAGCTAGGCGCCGAAGCCGTCCTTCACGGCGAAGTCGATCAGCCGGGGCTTGCCGCTGGCGGTGGCCTCGCGCATCACACTGTCGATGTCCCTGGGGTCGGTGACGCGCACGGCCCGCACGCCGAGCGACTGCGCGAGCGCGACGAAGTCGATCGGCGGATCGCGCATGTCCATGCCGCCGAACGCGCGCGCGCCACGGAACGCGACCATGCGCTCCTTGAGGATTCGGTAGCTCGAGTTGTTGACCACCGCCCAGGTCACCGGCAGCCCGGCGTTCGCCGCCGTCCACAGCGCCTGGATCGAGTACATCGCGCTGCCGTCGCCCACCACGGCGACCACCGGCCGCCCGGGCAACGCCAGGCTGGCGCCGACAGCGCCCGGCACCGCGAAGCCGATGCCGCCGCTCGCCATGCCCATCAGGCCCTTCGGGTCGCGGTAATGCAGCATCTGCAGCAGCGACGGCGTCGCGGTCAGCGCTTCCTCGACCACCACGGCGTCGTGCGGCAGCGCATCCGCGATGCGCATCATCAGGTAGCGCGGGTCGATCGGCGTGTCGCCGGCCTGCTTGCCGAACCCGGCGGCGAGCTTCGCGCGACGCGCGGTCCAGTTCGTCGTCGCGAGCGCGGCCAGCCTTGCCGCGGCGGACGAGGCCTGGGCGGGCTTGCGCTGTCCGGCGAGCCGCGCGAGCACCGCGGCGAGCGTCTCGCGGACATTGGCGTGCAGCGCGATCTCCGCGGGGAAGTTCTTGCCCAGGTCCCAGTCGGCCTCGCTCAGCTGGATCACCGGCATGCCCGCGGGCAGCGGCTCCACCGGGCTGTACACCGACATGCGCAGCGAGTCACCGCCGATGCTCACCAGCAGGTCGTGCGCCGCCAGCGTGTCGCGGACCTTCTTCTGGTCGCGCGGCAGCGTGCCCATGTACGCCGGATGCGCAGACGGGAAGTGCGCCGCGTCGGGCACCGTCTGCTGGTACACCGGCGCGCCGATGGCCTCGGCCAGCGCCGCGCACTCGGCCCACGCCGCGTGCGTTGCGATCTCCGTGCCGGCGATGATCACCGGCCGCTGCGCCGCGAGCAGCCGCGACGCGACGCGCTCGACGAGTTCGTCCGAAGGCCGGGAGGCGCGCTCCACGCGCGTCGAGCGCCCGAGGTCGAGCACCGCCTCGCCATCCAGGATGTCACCAGGCAGGCTGATGAATACCGGGCCCATCGGCGGCGTGGTGGCGATCTTGGCGGCGCGGCGCAGGATGCGCGGCCGCAGAACGTGCTGCTCACGCCCGACGGCCGCTGCGTGCTGATCGATTTCGGGGTCGCGCGCGCCGCGCTGCAGACCCACCGCACCCAGGCCGGCGTGGTCAAGGGCAAGTACGCGTA
>SXGT01175297.1_pt1 | contig 10154 bp, 8 predicted proteins | sample 3176221 | NCBI WGS metagenome assembly SXGT01 (sample SAMN11356862, study PRJNA531348) | freshwater metagenome | isolation source: freshwater sample F1-120 | place: China: Fuxian Lake, Yuxi | collected 2017-12-25
CCGCTCTTGCGCTTCGAGGGCTGCGAGCCGCGGGCGCGCGGCATCCGCGAGATGCTGCCGCACGTCGACGAGTTCCGCCCTGTCCAGTCGCGCGATGCGGTGGCCGACCTCTGCCGGGCGCTGGGCCGCGCCGGTGCGGCCGGCCCGATCGATCCGCGCGCCTGGCTCGCTGGAGCGGTGCCGCGCGGACCGGCGCGGTTGACAAGCCCGCCTTCGCGGACCCAAGAGAGCCGCGCGGGGAACGAGAACCGCGCGGGGACCGCCGCCAGCTGAGGCGGCAGAGCGCCCGGGCGGCCGTGGCAGCGACCAGACGAGGATCGTGCATGTCGGAAGCCGACCAGTTCGGAGAGAGCTTCGACTTCCCGCCCTTCGAGGGACAGCCGAAGGTCTATCTGATCGCCTCCTCGCAGCGCACGGGCAGCCACTATCTCTGCCACCTGTTCTTCTCGACCGGCCGGCTCGGCAGCCCGTTCGAGTATTTCCACCGCCGCAACTTCAAGACCTTCCGCAAGCGCTTCCAGACGAAGCGTCCCGAGCCGACGATGCGCAAGCTGATGGCGATGCGCACCAGCCCGAACGGCTGGTTCGGCATCAAGGCGCACTGGGGCCAGTTCTCGAACCGTGAGGACCTCGGCTTCGAGCCCTCGCTCGTGCCGGTCGACCGCTACGTCTACCTGAAGCGGCGCGACCAGGTGCTGCAGGCGATCTCGCGCTCGATCGCCGTGCAGACGCAGCAGTGGATGAGCCACTACGAGAAGGCCGGCGAGCCGGTCTACGAGTTCGCCGATCTCGACGAGCACTTGCGCTCCGTGCGAGCCGGCTACGAGAAGTGGGAGCGCTACTTCGCGGCGAACGGCATTGAGCCGCTGACGATGTACTACGAGGACCTGTGCGCCGACCCGGTCGGCGAGGTGCAGCGGGCGCTCGCTTTCTTCGGCGAGCCGACGGACATCCAGGAGTTGAAGGCCTTCACCCAGCGCCAGGCGACCGACCTCAACCACGCCTGGAAGCAGCGCTACCTCGACGATCTGGAAAAGGCCGGCCGCGAACTGGTCTGAACGTCAGGCCAGTTCGATCGCTGCCGGTCGTCAGGCCATCACGCGCGCCGATTTCGGGTCGTAGAACGGCTCCAGCGCGATCGTCGCCGGCACCTTCACCGACGCGACGTCCAGCTCGTAAGTTCCGGTCGCCAGCCAGGGATCGTCGATGCCGTCGGCGTGGCGGACGTAGCCGTAGCCGAGGTTCTTGCCCACCGTGTAGCCGTAGCCTCCGCTCGACAGGTAGCCGACCGGCACGCCGTTCCGATAGATCGTCTCGCGCCCGAGCAGCACGACGTCGGCATCGTCGACGGCGAAGCCGACGAAGCGCTTCGGCAGCGCCCGGCCCTGCCGCTCCACCAGCGCGTCGCGGCCGAGGAAGGGCACGTTGCTCTTCAGCTTCACCGACCAGCCGAGGCCGGCTTCGTAGGGCGTGTGGTCGGGCGAGATGTCGGCGCCCCAGACGCGGTAGCCCTTCTCGAGCCGGAGCGAATCCATCGCCCGGTAGCCGGCGTTGGCGATGCCGTGGGCGGCGCCCGCCGCCATCAGCGCGTCGTAGACGGCCGCCATGTGCTCGCGCGGCATGTGCAGCTCGTAGCCGAGCTCGCCGACGAAGGTGAGCCGCAGCGCGCGCACCTTGGCGTCGCCGATCGACAGCTCCTGGTGCGTGTAGAACGGGAAGGCGGCGTTGGAGATGTCGGCGTCCGTCACTGCGCCGAGCACGTCGCGCGCCCGCGGTCCCATCAGGGCGAGCACGCCGTTCCGCTCGGTGATGTCCTCGAACGTCACCCGGGCGCCGTCCGGCACCGAGCGCTTCAGCACGTCGACGTCGTGGGTGCGGAAGCCGGTGCCGATGACGACGTAGTACGCCTCGGGCGACAGGCGCGCGAGCACCAGATCGGCCTCGATGCCGCCGCGGGTGTTGAGCAGCGTCGTGTAGATGAGCTTGCCGGGCGCGCGACGGACGTCGTTGGCGCACGCCCACGACAGCACCGCCTCGGCATCCGGCCCGGTCACCATCAGCTTGGCGAACGAGGTCTGGTCGAAGAGGCCGACGCGCTCGCGCACCGCCCCGTGCTCCTCGCCGACGTGGGGGAACCAGTTCTGGCGGCCGAACGAGTAGCGGTCGACGGGCTCGACGCCGGCGGGCGCGAACCAGTTCGGCCGCTCCCAGCCGAGCTTCGAGCCGAAGCAGGCGCCGGACGCCTTCAGCCGCTCGTAGATCGGCGAGGTGAGGGCGGGGCGGGCGGAGGCGTATTCCTCGAACGGCCAGACGATCGTGTAGTGCTTGCCGTACATCTCGAGCGTACGGGTGCGCACCCAGGTGTCGTCCTCCTGGACGCGCGAGAAGCGGCGGATGTCGACGGGCCAGAGGTCGAGGGGCGGGTCGCCGGTCAGCACCCACTCGGCGAGCGCCCAGCCGGCGCCGCCGCCCGACGCGATGCCGAAGGCGTTGAAGCCGGCGCCGACGAAGAAGTTCCGCACCTCCGGCGCCTCGCCGAGGATGAAGTTGCCGTCGGGCGTGAAGCTCTCGGGGCCGTTCAGCAGCTGGCGGATGCCGGCGGTGCCGAGCGACGGGCAGCGGGCGAGCGCCTGCTCGGTGATCTGCTCGAAGTGCTCCCAGTTGGATTCGAGCAGCGAGAAGTGGAAGCCGCGCGGGATGCCGTCGACCGCCCAGGGGATCGGGTTCGGCTCGTAGCCGCCCATGACGAGGCCGCCGACGTCCTCCTTGAAGTAGATCAGCCGGTCGGGGTCGCGCAGTGTCGGCAGGTTCGCCGGCACGCCGAACGGTTCCGAGATCAGATACTGGTGCTCGACCGAGCAGAGCGGCACGTTGACGCCGGCGAGCCGGCCGACCTCGCGCGCCCACTGGCCGGCGCAGTTCACCACCTTCTCGCACTCGATGCGGCCGGCGTCGGTGACGACGGCGACCACCCGGCCGTCCTTCACCTCGATGGCGGTGACGGCGGTGTCCTCGAGGATGCGCACGCCGCGCATGCGGGCGCCCTTCGCCAAGGCCTGGGTGATGTCGGACGGGTTCGCCTGGCCGTCAGTCGGCAGGAAGGCGGCGCCGACGAGGTCGCTCTCGTCCATCAGCGGCCAGAGGTCCTTCGCCTCCGAGGGCGTGAGCAGGTGCATTTCCAGGCCGAAGGAGCGGGCGGTGGTCGCCTGCCGCTTGATCTCGATCATCCGCTCGGGATTGCAGGCGAGCCGCAGCCCGCCGTGCCGCTTCCAGCCCGTCGCCTGGCCGGTCTCGGCCTCCAGCGTGTCATAGAGCTCGACAGAGTGCTTCAGGAGCCGCGTGACGTTCGCCGACGAGCGCAGCTGCCCGACGAGGCCGGCGGCGTGGAAGGTCGAGCCGGAGGTGAGCTTGGCGCGCTCGAGCAGCACCACGTCCTTCGCCCCGGCCTTGGCGAGGTGGTAGGCGGTGCTGCAGCCGACGATGCCGCCACCGATGACGACGATCTCGGCATGGCTCGGAAGGGGAGCGGTCATTCGGTCTCCGTGGCGGTGACGTCGGCCCACGCGCGCTCGAAGCGGCCGAGATAGTCCTCGGTGTAGGCGACGTAGTCGAAGTCGAGGGTGGAGTGGTGCTCGGACACCCCGCCCCACAGCGCCTCGCGCAAAAGCGAGGCGCAGCGCATGGCACGGAAGGAGCGGTCGAGAGCGGCGTCCGGCGCACGGCCGAAATAGGCCTCGAGCAGCCAGGCGTCTTCCTCCGGGGAGAAGCCGTTGTTGGAGGAGAGATTGGCGAGGTCGAACAGCGGGCTGTCGAAGCCGGCATAGTCCCAGTCGATCAGCCACAGCCGCTTGCCGTCGTCCATCAGGTTGCCCGGCAGGAGATCGTTGTGGCCGAACACGATGCGGACCGGCCCGACCGCGAGCTCCAGCCGTTCGGCGATGCCGTCGAGCCGGGGCAGGGCGGGCACGAGGCGGCTCCCGTCGTCCCGGAGAACGCCGGCGTAGCCGCGGATCACCTGGAACGGCCAGAAGATCAGCGATGGCCCGCGCAGGTACTTCGGCACCTCGGTGTGGCAGCGCCGGATCAGCTCGACGATGCGGCCGCGGTTTTCGGGCGCGCGCACCATCTCGGGATCGAAGGTGACGCCGTCGATGTGCCGCGTCACCAGCACGCCCGGCTCCGCATGCACGACCTCCGGCGACAGCCCGGCGGCATGGGCGGCGCGGGCGGCGGCGAGCTCGTTGAAGCGCATCACGCCGTGCACGGGGATGTCGTCGCCGAGGCGGGCGACGAAGCGGCCCTTCACCTTGTCGGTGACGACGAAGTTGCGGTTGGTGATGCCGCCGCCGAGCGGGGCGATCTCGACCGCGCCGCTCCAGCACGACAGCCGCGCGACGCGGTCGATGGCGTCCGCCTCGGTCATTGCCGCGCGGTCCTCCGGGCGACGGGGAGGCTGTTCCTCAATCGAGCCACGACTTCCAGACCGCCGCGTTCCGATCGAGCCACTCGTCCACCACCGTGTCGATGTTCACCCCGTCGACCTCGACCCGGGCGATCAGTTCTCCCATCTCGTCGTTCGAGATGCGGAACGCGCCGATCGCCTGCGCCGCCACCGGCCATCGTTGGGCGAGGTTGGCCGCGCCGATCTTCCAGATCGGGCCTGACGGCTTCGCGCAGTCGTAGCGCTGCTCGGCGTAGCACTCCTCGGTGTGGGCCGGGAATGCCACCCACTCGCCGTCGAAGCGGGCGGGGACCCAATGCGGCGCGTAGATCCACAACAGCACCGGCTGGCGCTTGGCGGTGGCCGCCCGCAGCGTGGCGTAGAGATCGCCCTCGGTGTCGGCGTGCATCACCTCGAAGTCGAGGCCGAGGGCGGCGACCCGCTCCTCGTCGAATCCTCCCCAGGTCACCGGGCCGCCGATATAGCGGCCCTTCGGCGCCGTCTCCGGCACCGCGAACATCGAGGCGCACCCGTTCAGGGCCTGCCAGTCCGGCAGTCCGGGACAGCGTTCCCTGGCATAGGCGGGGTACCACCACTCCTCCCGTGCGATCATCCCGGTCTCGCCGAGGATGCCAACATTCCCGGCCGCAACCGCGTCCTCGAGGGCCGCCATGCCGGCCGTCGACCAGAACTCCATGGCGACGTCGATCCGTCCCGCCGCGATCTCCTCGAGCTGGTCCATGTAGTTGACGTCGACATACTCGACCCGGAATCCGGCCCTGGTGAGGATCGCCCCCATGATGCGGGTGCTGATGCGCTGGCCGGTCCAGTCGTTGACCGCGAACCGGATCCCGCTCTGGCTCCCCGCCGACGCCGGCCCCACCAGCAGCCCCGAAAGGACCAGCCACAGACACGCGAGGGCCATTCCCGCGGCCACCGCCCCACGGCGACCTGCAGGCACCCTCGGCCTTGCGGCCCCTGCGTCGTGGCAGCGCGCGACCCCCCGGTGCGCCCGCTGCCGTTTCCCCGGCGACATCGTCCCCTCTTTCGCGCCACCCCTGGCGCAATCCCGAACCCCCCGGACAGGATGCCTCCCGCTTTTCGGTGTGACAAGCCGCAATTCCACACTAGAACTCACAATTCCCACACGAAACCCTCAGGACTGCCGCCGATGACGCCGGATCGCTCCATGGAGGTTCTGCTCGATGGCCGCCTCAGTGCCCGTCAGGCCGAGATCCTGCGCCTCGTCCGCAACCTCGGCCGGCTCGCCATCGCCGACCTCGCCACGCACCTCGCGGTGTCGGAGGAGACAGTGCGGCGAGACGTGCGGCCGATGGCGGCGACGGGTGTCGTGCGCAAGCTGCACGGCGCCGTCGCGGTCGCCGCAGCCACCACCGAGCCGCCGCTGTCGCGCCGCATGCAGGAGAACGTCGAGGCCAAGCAGCGCATCGCCGCCGCCGCCGCCGCCCAGATCGAGGACGGCGATTCGGTGATGCTCGACACCGGCTCGACGACCATCTTCGTCGCCCGCGCGCTGGCGCGGCGGCAGCGGCTGATCGTGGTGACGAACTCCACCGAGGTGGCGCGGGTGCTGGCGCAGACCGACGGCTCGCGCGTCTTCCTCGCCGGCGGCGAGATCCGCGCCGACGACGCCGCCGTGTTCGGACCGCAGACGGCGACGTTCGTCGGCCAGTTCGTCGCCCGCACCGCCATCCTCTCGATCGGCGGCATCGACCCCGTCCACGGCCTCACCGACTATCACGTCGGCGAGGCGGAGTTCTCCCGGGCGGTGATCCCGCAGGTCGACCGCGTCATCGTCGTCGCCGACAGCACCAAGTTCCAGCGCCGCGGCTTCGCGCGGGTCTGCGGCTTCGAGAGCATCGACATGGTCATCACCGACGCGCCGCCTCCTGCCGACACCGCCGCGCGCCTCGCCGAGGCCGGCGTCACCGTGCTGGTCGTCGGCTGAAGGTCGGCCGGGCGGCCTGAACCACGCTCGCACGATGGTTCGGGCTTCGGGCGGGGGGCGGCCCGTGCTAGTCGCGTCGACCGTCCATACGTGCGTATGAGGAGCCGACGCCATGTCCCAGCCGAAGAACCGCTACGGCCGCACGGCGGCGCGCACCCACACGACGACGGGCCTCGCCCGGCGGCCCTCGACGACGACGGTGGACGTCCACTGCCACATCCTGGTGCCGGAGGCGGCGAAGTTCGCCGGCCCGCACGTCGATCTCTCGAAAATCCCGCTCGCCCGCTACGCCGACGCGCTGACGCGCGAGATCAACGTCCAGCAGGACGCCGACCGCACCCACGTGATGACCGACGTCGACGCACGTCTCGCCGAGATGGACGCCACCGGAATCGACATCCAGGTCGTCGCGCCACTGCCGCCGCAGTCCTACTTCACCGTCGATCCGAAGGTGGCGGAGACCGCGCACCGCATGGTCAACGAGGGCGTCGCCGCCTTCTGCGCGAAGCGCCCCGACCGGTTCGCCGGCCTCGGCTCGGTGACGCTGCAGGAGCCGGAACTCGCCGTCGCGGAGCTCGAGACGGCGATGAAGCTCGGCCTGAAGGGCGTGCAGATCCTGACCAACGTCGGCGGCGAGGAGCTTTCCGATCCGCGCTTCGAGCCCTTCTTCGCCGCCGCCGAGCGGCTCGGCGCCTTCCTGATGCTGCACCCGCTCGGCTTCACCGAGGGCCAGCGGCTGACGAAGCTCTATCTCAACAACGTCATCGGCAACCCGCTCGAGACGACGCTCGCCGTCCACAACCTGATCATGAACGGCACGCTCGCGAAGTTCCCCGAGCTGAAGGTGCTCGCCGTCCACGGTGGCGGCTATCTCGCGAGCTATTCCGGCCGCATCGACCACGCCTGGGGTGCCCGCGAGGACGCCCGCGCCGGGCTGCCGCTGCCGCCGACACACTATCTCAGGCAGGTCTACCTCGACACGGTGGTGTTCTCCGTCCACCAGCTCGAGTACCTGATCGAGGTGTTCGGCGCCGACCGCATCCTGATGGGCACCGACTACCCCTTCGACATGGCCGAATCCGACCCGGTCGGCCACGTGGCGGCGGTCGAGTGGCTGGAGGAGCGCGACTTTTCCGCCATTTGCGGTGGCAATGCGGTTCGGGTGCTGGGGCTGTGAGGTTATCTTCTCCCGCTGGTGCGGGATAAGGCCAGCCTACGCCGCCGAGCGGCCCGCGATCCGGTCGCGCAGCGCCCGCGGAAGTTGGCGAGTGGACTTGATCCGCGGCGCGACGATCTCGGCGATGCTCGCCGACACATCTCCGTAGAGCGCCTCGTACTCGGCGAAATTGTCGAAGCGGCGCCGGGTGACGTTGTCGACGAAGGTCTCCGCCGGCACGCCCTCCGCGAGGATCAGGGCGTGGTCCTCGAGCTCGACGTGGAAGTCGGTGAAGCGCTCCGGCATCGCCTCGACGCGGGTGATCGTCGTGCCGTTGACGAGAGCGCCCGCCTGCACCAGCACGTCGTCCAGAAACAGCGCGTGGTCCGGCGAGACGAACAGGTCGCGCGTGGGAAGCCCGCCGCCGAGGGCGCCGGCGGCGATGCGCACCGGCAACGTGCGGAGCGGATCGGCGAACAGTGTCGCGACCGTCTGGCGGCCCACCCAGTACACCGACGCGGTGCGGCCGTCGGCCGTCAGCACGAGTTCGCCGGCGGCGAGGGTTTCGACAGGGCGTTCGCCGGCCGGCGTGGCGATCAGCGTGCCAGCGAGGAAACAAACGGTGTAGTGGCCGCCGGTTCCAGGCACGGTCGAGGGCGGCGGGTTCTGATCAGTGAAGAAATAGTCGGCCCCGGCGAAGTGGGCGACGAAGCCGTCCTGATAGGCATACAGGAAGAACCCCTGTACGCTGTTCAGCGTGATCTGGGTGCCCTGGGAGAGGACGACCTGCGCCCCGGTGTCGATCGATACGGAAGTGGCCGTGGCGGCGCCCACGTCGTAGGCGTTGCTGATGATATACTGATAGTCGAACGTTATCACGGCCATGACTGCCATCCCCCAGAGTACGCGCAGCACGGCCGAGCGCAGACGCCGACGCGTCGCGTTTCGTGGAGATGTGCTGCAGACCGAGTCCCCCGAGGCGCAAGACTAGCGAGGCGCGCTGCGGTGCGGAATGGTGGGGGCGTCGCCGTCGGCAGGGATTTTCTGTCGCAGGTCCGCCGCTGTCATCGCGGCGGCCTTTGCCGGCGAGAGCCCCTTCTCGAGCGGGTTCCAAATGACCCGCGAAGCCGCCCTTAGGGGCGCGGTACGCCGCGCCGCGTCTACGCTCGCGTTCCAGGGCGCGGCATGAGGGATCGCCGCCCCACGCCGTCGGATGTGCCGCCGGCGCCCTCCCTGGACCGCCTAGCGGCGGTCCGACCCTCCCGCAGGGGGGAGGGTAGGTGCCTCGCCTCTCGCCTCAGCGGATGAGGCCCTCAGTACTCGACGATGCCGTCCAGCGCGTAGTGCTTCACCGTCTTGCGGTTGGCGATGAGCTCGTCGATGGTCGGCTCGCCCTTCATGGCGCGGGCGATGGCGAGCTTCGTCGCCTCGTAGTTGGTGCGGTAGAGGTCGACCTTGTCGAGGTTCGGGTCGCTGGCGCAGCGCGGGTCGAGCCAGACCATGATGATCAGGCAGATGTCGTCGACCTCGCTTTTCGGCAGCACGCCGTCGATGACGCAGTCGAGCACCGCGTCGCCGATCGCACCCTGCACGACGCCGCCGAGCAGTTCGACGTAGGCCGCGCTGTCGATCGTCACCTTGGTCGTCATCATCGTCGCCGGGCGGACGAGCTGATTGAGATCACGGATCACGAACATCCGGGTGTGGCCGACCGCCTGGCCCATCATGGTGGCGAAGGCGTGCCCGGCCGGGCCCTTCACCGAGCCGATCAGCACCTCCGGCATCGCGTCCGTCGCCTGACCCTCGGTGGCGAGCACCGTCGCCTCGCCCGTGCGGAACCAGATCTCGCTCATGTCGTCCTCCAGCCGTGTTGAACCTCCGCGGCGATAGCACCGCCGTGGCGCGACCGTCCAGCCGGGACGGCGGATCGCGCCCCTCGGAGACTGGCCGTCGGCGCCATCCCCGGTTATGTGTGGCACCGCGCGGGCCGGGCGTCCGTGTGCCACCTCATTTCGCGCCGTCCGGCGCAGCGCTTCGCGGGAGAGCCCGATGCCAAAGACCGCCCTCATCACCGGCGCCACCTCCGGATTCGGCGAGGCGACGGCGAAGAAGTTCGTCGAAAACGGCTGGAAGGTGATCGTCACCGGCCGCCGCGCAGACCGTCTGGCGACGCTGGTCGAAGCCCTCGGAGGCCCCTCGGTGGCCCATGGTGCGAGCTTCGACATCCGCGACGAGGCGGCGATGAACACGGCCCTCGACGCGCTGCCGGCGGACTTCCGCAACGTCGACTTGCTGATCAACCATGCCGGGCTGGCGCTCGGCACGGCACCGGCGCCGGAGAGCAAGCTCGACGACTGGAAGACGATGATCGACACCAACATCACGGCGCTGGTGACGATGACGAAGCGGATGCTGCCGACGCTGATGGAGCGCAAGGGCGCCATCATCAATATCTCGTCGACCGCCGCGCTCTACCCCTACACGGGCGGCAACGTCTACGGCGCCTCGAAGGCGTTCGTGAAGCACTTCTCCTACAACCTGCGCTGCGACGTCGTCGGCTCCGGGGTGCGCGTCACCTCCGTCGAGCC
>SXGT01434355.1_pt1 | contig 10154 bp, 7 predicted proteins | sample 3176221 | NCBI WGS metagenome assembly SXGT01 (sample SAMN11356862, study PRJNA531348) | freshwater metagenome | isolation source: freshwater sample F1-120 | place: China: Fuxian Lake, Yuxi | collected 2017-12-25
CCTCCTCGCGGCGCTCGTGCTCGATGTCGAGATCGATGTCGGGCGGCTCGGCCCGCTCGCGCGACAGGAAGCGCTCGAACAGGAGGCCCATGCGCACCGGATCGACGGCGGTGATGCCGAGGCAGTAACAGACCGCCGAGTTGGCGGCCGAGCCGCGGCCCTGGCCCAGGATGTCGCGGGCCCGGCCGCACTGCACGATCTCGTACCTGGTGAGGAAGTAGCCGCCGTAGTCGAGCTCCTCGACCAGCGCGAGCTCGGCCTCGAGCTGGCGGGCGACGTCGGCGGGAACGTCGCCACCGCCGTAACGCCCGCGCGCACCGGCGAAGGTCAGCTCGCGCAGGTGCTGGCCGGTGGTCAGCCCCGACGGCAGCTTCTCGAGCGGATAGCGGTAGCGGAGCTGCCCGAGATCGAAGCTGCACCGCGCGGCGACGTCGAGCGTGCGCGCGACGGCGCCCGGATCGTCGGTCCACAGCCGGCCGAAGCCGTGCGGCGCCTTGAGATCGTGCTCGTCGTTGCCGCGCAGGAGCCGGCCGGCGGTGGTGAGGGTGACGCCGTGACGGATGCAGGTGAGCACGTCCTGCAACGGACGCCGGGCGCGGGTGTGATAGAGCACCTCGCCGGCGGCGACGACCGGCAGCCGCAGCGCGGAGGCGCGCGCGCGCAGCCGAGCCTCGAGCGGCTGATCCTCGGCGCGGCGGTGGCGCGTGACCAGCGCGTACAGGCGATCGCCGAAGGCCTCGCGCAAGGGACCCGCGGCGGCGGCGATGGCGTCGTCGCTGCCGGCGTCGAGCAAGCTGCCCTCGCCGCCCCACAACGCCAGGAGCCCGGCGGCATGCGCGCAGACCTCGTCCCAGCCGACCAGCGACGAGCCCTTCTCGGCGCGCCGCCGCCCGGCGGTGAGCAAGCGCGTGAGCGAGGCCCAGCCCCCGCGATCCGCGGCGAGCAGCACGATGGGCGTGGTGGCGGTGGGAGCCTCGTTCGTCCTGAGCCGGGCGAGCGCGAGCGAGCCCGAGTCGAAGGATGCATTCGCCTGCGCATCACCCGGCTTCCGCTTTCCCGATCGCCGCGTGCGACCGCGGCGGGCCAGGCTCATCGGCGCGATCGTGTCGGCCAGGTGATCGCTCTGGTGCAGCCCCACCGGACGCGCGCGGCCCACCGGCGACGGCACCAGCGACGCGCCGGGCGGCGCGACCGTCACCGTCGCGCCCGGCACCAGCTTCACGCCGAGCTCGCGCGCCTTCACGTGCGCCCGCACCATGCCGTGCACGCCGTCGCGATCGGTGAGCGCGAGCGCCGGCAGGCCCAGGCGATGGGCCTCCTCGATCAGCTCGTCGGGATGACTCGCTCCCTCGAGGAACGAGAAGCCCGACTTGCACCACAGGGGGACGTACACGGCATACTGAGCATACGTTCAGTATCAGGTCGATCACAAGCGTCGTAGACCCATCGCGATGCGGATCTCCGTCGCCGCCGTCGTGATCGCCGTGATCTGCGCCTGCCGTGGCGCGAGCTCCGAGGATCCGCTCCGCAAGGCCATCCTCGACTTCAACGGCCACATCGTGATCATGGAGTCCGAGGGCTACTTCACCGAGTACCGCGACGTGATCGCGGAGATCCGCAAGCAGCCCGACGTCGTCGACGCCTACCCGTTCATGTTCACCGAGGTGACGGTGATCGCCCACGGCCACGACGTCGGCGTCGCGATCAAGGGCGTCGATCTGGATCGCACGCCCCTCGGCAAGCGCGTGACTCCCCCCGGCGTTCTTCGCTCGGTCTCCTCCCCACCCGCAGTCGTGCCCGTACCCGTGCCCGACTCTCCGTCTCCCGATCCCATGTCTCTCGACGGCACTCCCGATCCCGCTCCGCCCGACTTTCCCGCCGACTCCGATCCGCCCCCGCCGCCGGCCGACTTCACCGCCGGCGCCGATCCCCGCGCTCCGCTCCCCGGCATGCCGCCCATCCACGTCGTGATCGGCGTCGAGCTCGCCCGCACGCTCGAGGTCAAGGTCGGCGACACCGTCGAGCTCGTGCTGCCACCCCAGATCGACATGGACACCTTCAGACCGTCCGACGATCCACCCGTCCGCCGCACCGCGCGCGTGGTCGGCACCTTCGAGGTCAACGCCGAGTACGACGAACGGGTCGTGCTCACCACGTTCGAGGCGGCGCAGGCGCTCCAGGGCCGCGGCGATCGCGCCCTGGGCATCGAGGTCCGCGTGAAACGCGAGCAGGACGCGCCGCGGATGGCCCGCGAGCTGGAAGCGCGGCTGGGCGCGCGGTACCTGATCCAGGACTGGTGCCAGCTCAACAAGCTCGCGCTGCGCTGCTGATCAGCCGCAGAACTGGCGCAGCTTGGCCTCGGACTCGGCGCGCAGCGCGAGCTGCTGCTCGTCGATCTTCCGGCGCTCGGCGACGCGATGCATGTTGGCGATGATCGCGTCGGTGCCGATCAGCGTCAGCACCAGCACGTTGGCCGCGAACGACAGGATCGTGGTGCCGACCGAGACCAGGCTGAAGTCGAGCTTGGTGACGAAGTCGAACACGCCCGCCACCATCACGCCCGCCGACAGCACCAGGAGGCCGATGTACCACATCCAGTAACGGTGGATGCGCCGGCGAGCCTCGTCGTGGGACAGCGGCATGGTCACCCCGACACGGCGATGAAGATCTGCGCCGACATCACGCCGATCACGCCGACCACGAAGTAGGGGCTGGCGGTGATCTGGTAGGGCAAGAGGATGATGACGTAGGCGAAGAGCGCGTAGATCGGCGCGGCCAGGATCATCAGGAAGCCTGGCCCCGAGGTGCCGGGGAAGAGCAGCTTGCTGACGATCGACGCCCGGATGAGGCCGGGCATGAGCGAGATGGCCTTGGGCGCCAGGGCCAGCATCGCCTTCACGCCGAACACCAGGCCGACCGCCATGTGGATGTGCTTCTTCTTGGTCGACAGGTGCAGCTCGCCGAACGAGGCCGCCGCCTTGAGCTCCTTGGTCGAGTCGAAGGCCTCCTGGAACGGATAGAGATAGACGATGAACGGGGCGATGAAGTAGAGGCCCCACGCGATGAGCAGGATGCGGCGCTGCGAGGCCCACTGCGTCCACCTGCCGAGCATGGCGAACGCGGTGAGGCAGAACAGCCCTTCGGCGAAGGCAGGGATGAGCATCGCGGCGCGGGCGCCGTCGGGCACCGGCGGTCCATCGAAGGACTCGATGAAGCGCATGAAGGTGAGCGGCACGAACGCGAGCGCGACCACCAGCAGCACCGAGCGCCGCCAGGCCAGAAACGCCTGGTGCTCGGGATCGGTGACGTGGGCGGCGCTCGCCGCCAGCGCCTTGCGCTCGGCGACCAGCACCTCGTTGGGTTTGATCTCGAGCCGGAAGGCGCGCTTGAGCGAGACCAGCAGAAAGCTGCCGGTCAGCGACTGCACCAGCTGCGACGCCGCCAACGGCTCGTGCGTCGCCGCGCTCTCCGAATGCGCCGAGTGGGTCCACGCGACGGGGAGCTGAGCCGGCCTGGACGGCGGCGATTGCGGCGGTTGCCCCGGCGGCTGTCCCGGCGGTTGCCCCGGCGGTTGCGGAGGTGAGTCGTCGTCGGGCACGGCGCGAAGCTACCTGATCATGCCGGCTTGCGCACCGCTTGAACGAACTCCCGCGCCCGGCCGTCTCAACCGCATGTCGACTGCACACCCTCCCGAGCCGCCACGTCCGCTCAGCCCGAATCGTCGCCGCAAGCCGCCGCCGCTCCCTCCACGCCGCGGCCCCGCCGAGCCGTCGCCATCGGCGAGCAGCACGATCCCGATCCGGCCCGAGGACATCATCGGCGAACAAGAGGGCGAGCTGGAGCGCGGGGGCGAGCTGGAGCGCTGACGGTCACGCCAGCCGCTGGAGCCCGGCGCGGAGGTCGCCGAGCCCAGGGCGGGCCGCGACCACGGCCGCGAGGCCGGCGTCGATCAGCGCTCGAAGCTGGTCCGGGCCACGGTAGGTCCGGCGCTTGCCGGCGGTGATCGCGAACAGCTGGGCGGCGGCGCTGTCACCTTCGAACGGCGGCGCGTCGGTCCACGCCGCCAGCATGGCGCACAGCGAGAAGACGTCGGCGTCGACGCCCGGCTTGCCCAGCGCCAGGAGCTCGGGCGCCATGTAGAGGTGGTCGAACGGATGTGGCGCGCCGACCGAGCTCGGTGACGAGGTCTGGAAGAAGATCTCCGCGCGCGGCGCGACCTCGGTGAACGCCGGCTGGTCGCCGTCGACGAACACGAGCTCCGGGCGCATGCCGCCGAGCACCCACCCATAGTCGTGGGCGTCGGAGAGCGCATCGCAGATACCCAGACCCAGGCGCGCCGCCGTGCGCAGCTCGAGCGGCCAGCGCAGCTCGGTGCTCGGACGGCCCGCCGGCAGCTCCTCGACCAGGCACGCGTACTCACCGCCGAGCGGATGTTCGAGCGGCAACACGTCGCGGAGCGTGGCGACGCCGTCGGCGGTCATCTCCAGGCGCTGGAAGACCTCGCCGAGCTCCTCGGTCTGCCTGGTCGACATCGTGACCAGGACCCGCTCGCCGTCGCGCAACGCGGCGATGTACTGCCCGCGCTCGGGCCGACCGCGCACGTGCTCGACGACCTCGATCCAACCATCGATGACCCGGCCGATCGGGAACTCGACCTCGCTCATGCACCACGCTCGCGGGCCTCGACCTCGGCCACCCACGTGGGTGGCGCCGGCGTCGGGGCATGCGTGGCGTCGAGCTGGACCTCGCGTCCGCCGACGATCGTCCAGCACTCCAGGCCGCGGAGCCAGAGGTCGTGGACATGAGCGCGTCCACGTTCCTCCTCCATGAACACGAACGCGAACTGATCGACCGGCCGCTCGGTGTCCTGCGGAAGCAACCGCGCCCGGCAGGCCTCGAGCATCTCGCGATGACCGACGTCGCGCCCGGCGACGACGATCTTCTGCCGACGCTGCGGAGCCTCGTACAGCCCGGCCAGGTCATTGCGGTACTTGAATGGCCCCAGGGTCAGGAAGCCGGTGTCGTCGTTGTTGCCGAGCAGGCGGTGACCCGTCACGGCCTGCGCGAACGCCGTCTCTGGCGCCGCCTCCAGATCATGGAACTGGACCAGGCTGAGGTCGCCGCCACCGCGCACCACCCGCCACGGCCCGTGTTCTAGCCATCGCCGCGACACCACCCGCGCGTGACCCTCGCCCTTGAAGACGCAGCCCCAGCCGTGATCGACCAGCAGGCCGCCGAAGCCCTGGCCCTTGTACTGCGGCCACCCGTACCACCTGTGGATCGACTTGAAGGATCCGAGCGTGAACGGCAGATCGCCGAGGAGCTCGAGGATCGCCGCGGCCTGGCGCGGCAGGCCGGGGACTTCGAGGTAGACGGTGGCTTCCCGGACCTTCCAACCCAGGGAGCGTTCTGCGCCGAACGTGATCGTGCACTCGACCTCACCCTCGCCAACGCACCGCTCGATCCACTCACGATCGATCGGCGCGTCCTCGTTGTCGATGGACAGCTTGGTCGGCCTCACGTCGCGGAACGGTGCCAGCGCAGCCGCGGCACGGAACAACGACTGAGTCTCGACGCCCTTCAAGCTCGCGAAGAGGTTCATCGAGGTCACGGCGATTCCCCTAGCCACTTGAGGAAACTATCATCGAGCTCCGACGCCGACCTGATGACGGACGAACGCTCCCCCTTCGCATTGAAGAACTCGAAGCTCAGCTTGCCTTCGTTCGCCTTGAGCTGAGTCCGCGCCCATTCCAGATTCTTGATGCCGCCCTTGTGGTGCATGAAGACCACCTGAACCTCATCGAGGACGAAGTCCTTACCGCGCGCGCTCACCTCTGCACCTCTGAGCTTGATGAGATCGTCGAACTCGGCGATGTCGCGCTTGCTGAGCTTGCCCTGGATGAACTTGATCTCGCGGGCGGTGTGGGCGTCGAGCAAGTCGATCGACCGATCGCCGTCGATCGCGATGCCCTGCTTGGCCATCTCGCTCTGCTTGATGGCGATCTGCGGCTCGCTGTCCGGAGCGTGGACCTGGCGGTACCAGACCTCGGCCAGATTGCCCATGTCCTTGGAGTTGAGCCCCGCGAGGTGGCGCCGCATCTCGCGATGCTTGGCCTCGAGCGGAACCGGACCGGGCTTGCCGTCCGGGAAGAGATCCGGATGACGCCTGAGCATCTCGGCCGGGTCAGGGTTCAAGATCCGCTTCCTGACCCGATCGCGGTAGAGTTCCTTGAACTCGTGGCGGATGTAGTTCTCGTCGCGGCTGACCTTGCGCAGCCCGTCGAGGATCCCGATGATCGCGGCCTCGTCGGCGAGCCCCTCACGGATGAGCATCTCGACATAGGGCTTGAAGCTCGACTTCGACTTCTCGCCGGCGAGCTTGTTGAAGATCCTCGCGCCGTCGTCGTCCTCGCCAAAGGCCCGCGGCTTCTTCCGCTTGCCTCCGGTGGCGTCGTACCACTTGCGCTTGTCGAGGTCGTAGCGCCAGCCCTCGGCGTAGCGGGCGCGAAATTCCATCTCGGTGAACTTGCCCTTGTAAGGTCGGCTGTCGTTGTCGAGCGCGTGCCAGTCGCGCTCGGCGTCGGCGACGTCCTTGCCCTTCGCGTCGACATCGACGTCGGCGTCCGCATCGGGCCTGGTGCCGGGCACCGCCGGATCGACATCCGGACCACCGCCCGGATCGGCATCCGGCTTCGCGTGCGGATCGGCATCCGGCTTCACGCGCGGATCCGGGGCTCCACCACCCGCGCCCGTGCCGGTCGGCGTGCCGCTGCCCGCAACCGGGCGAGTCACCATCCCGGCCGGCATCTCCAGATCCACGATGTCGCCGATCGACGGATGGCGCGCGGCGTACATGGTCCCCGACCACAGCAGCTCGTCACCGGCCTTGATGGCGATGTCGGCCTTGTAGACGCCGATGTCCGGGTTGCCGGCGAAGTCGCCGACCCGTTCGGGCCGCGCGATGACGAGCTCGCCACTACTCGACCGCGCCGTGCTGGTACCAGCGGCGGCGCGGGCGATCGTAATAGAGCCAGAGGCAGTCGCCGCGGCGGGTCTCGGCGAAGTGGTACTCGCGCTGGATCTCGCTGGACCACCAGCCGCCGGAGAGGATGTAGGGGCCGAGGATGTTGGTGACGGTGCCGTGGGCGAGGCCGCTCAGCACCCAGCCGTCGTCGCGCACGCTGGGGGACTGCGGCGGCAGGAGCAGCGGACGGGTGAGCACGCGGCGGACCAGGAGGCGCGGGCGATCGGTGCGCGGGCGCGGCGCGACCACGGCGTCGAGGCGCTCCCAGCCGAAGCGGGCCTCGGGCAGGTGGCCGGGGCGGAGCACGGCGCGCACCACGGCGTCGTCGCCGAGCTCGGCGCGCAGGCGGGCGATGGCCAGATCGGCGGCGCGCAGATCGCGGCGGGGCTTCTCGGCGAAGAGCGCGAGCTGCTCGCGGGTGGCGGCCACGTCGTCGGCCCAGACCCGGATGGCGACCACGCCCGAGGCCGCCGGCAACGACCCGATGATCTGGTGCTCGAGGCGCAGGCGGACCAGGCCGAGCAGGGCCCGGCCGTCGAGGGTCGCCGCCGCCGGCTTGATGCAGTCGACGCGGCGCTCGTGGCGTCCGACGCCGTGCTGAAGCGTGAGCTCCAGGTAGAGCGCGGCCAGCGCGCGCCGATGGTCCGCCAGCCGGACCAGCAGGCGATCGAGCGCGCCCTTGGTGGCGAAGACCAGGCGCTCGGCGTCGAGCTCGGGATCGTCGAGGAGGACCCGCTCGTCGGGCGCCTCGGGCGGCGGCTCGGGCGCCAGCGGATCCCAGCCCTCGCCGGTGGCGAGCTGGTACAGGCGGTGGGCGGCGCTGCCGAAGCGTTCGAGCACGCCGCCGCCGGGCAGGCGCACGAGCTGACCGAGCGTGGTCACGCCCAGCCGGGCCAGCGCGTCGCGCAGCGCCGGATCGACGTCGAGGCGATCGAGCGGGACCGCGCGCGCGGTGGTGCGCTCGTCGAGATCGCGGGCGAAGACGTGGACGCGGGTGCCGGCGCGCTCGACCGCCGAGACCACGAGCCCGTGGCCGCGGGCCCGCGCCACCGCACAGGTCGCGAAGCGCGAGAAGCCGACCACCACCACGCCGCTGAGGCCGAGCGCGTCGAGCACCGCCGCCGCCGCCGCGCCCCACGCCGTCGCCGACGGATACACGCCGGCCAGGCCGGCGCCGCCAAGCCAGAACGTGCCGCATCCGGCGTCGTCGCGCGTGACCTCCGGCGACAGCGCGTGCAGCCGCCCGGCGATCTCGTCCTGGGCCGCGGCCAGCTCCTCGGGCGGCACCACGCCGGCGCGCAGCTCGGGCGCCAGCGCCAGCGCCGTGGCGTAACGCTGGCCGGGCAAGACCCGCAGCGCGCGCGCCGCCTCGCTGGCCACCAGCACCAGGCCCTGCGGCCGATCCTCGTCGACGACGACGGTGGGCTGGGCGCGCCACGCCGGCTGCCGCCGCCACAGGAGCTGCAGCGGCAGGGCCGGGATATCGATGCACGCGACCCGCGTCACTACACCAGCCCTGCCGGGCCGACCACGTCGGCGAGCTCGTTCCATCCCGGGCCACGCCGCTTGTCCTTCACCGCCCGCACCGTCATGCGCCAGCCGCGGCCGCCGAGCGAGCGTTCGCGTACCGCCTCGGCGCGCAAGGACACCATCGAGCCCAGCGACGCGGCGTCGCGCGGCTTCTCGGTGATGACCACGATGGCCGCGTCGTGGTGCTGGGCCAGGCCGACCAGCCGGCCCTGGACGACGATCGAGATCGCCGCCGCCACCGCCGCCGCCGCCGCCGGCCCCAGATCGAGGATGACCAGCCCGAACGCCGCCGAGCGCAGCAGGCGATCCGCCGCGCGCACCATCGCCGTCACGTCGGGCGCGCGCACCACCACCAGCGCGTCGAGATCGACGCCGGCGTCGTCGAGATCGGGCGGGAAGAACGACGCCGGCGGCAGGCCGATCCACACCGCCGGCTCGCCGCGGCCCTGGGCCTCGAGCACCAGTGACGTCACCGCCGACAGCGACGCGACCGCGCCGATCCCCGACAGCTCGGTCAGCCGGCCGACCAGCTCGTCGAGCTGCCAGCGCGGCGCCGCCACCGACCGCGCCGCCGCGAGCTCGCTCGCTCGGTCGGCGAGCGAGATGATCTTGGCGCCCTCGGCGGCCGAGCTCCCCTTCGCCCGCTCGAGGAAGGCCTGCAACGCTGCGGTCGACGATCGCTCACTCATCTTGCTCACTCCTGGGCGCGCATCCCGATCGTATACTGATCATTCGTTCAGTCTAGGTGCCACCTCTGATCTCTTTTACCGAGTGGCTCCGGAGTGGACCGATCTCGGTGCGTTGCTCGATGCTCCTGGCTTCATGGAGGCGCTGTGGCGGGAGCGGATGCAGGCGGCGGTCGACGCGATCGACGTCCCGCTGGTGGTGGTCGACTCCACCGGTCAGGTCGTGCTGTTCAACGCCGCCGCCCACACTCGCCTCGGTGACGGTCTCGACGCCGACATCGCCGCGCGGCTCGGCGCCACCGCCGCCAGCAGCCCCGACGACGCCACCGCGCTCCGCCGCGCCAACCTGTTCCTCGACTCGATCGTCGACAACCTCCCCGACATGATCTTCGTCAAGGACGCGGAGCACCTGCGCTTCGAGCGCTTCAACCGCGCCGGCGAGCAGCTCACCGGCATCCCCCGCGCCGACCTCCTGGGCCGCACCGACTTCGACTTCTTCCCGGCCGAGCAGGCCGCGTTCTTCCAGGAGAAGGATCGCGAGACCCTCGCGGCCGGCCGGATCGTCGACATCGCCGAGGAGCCGATCGACACGCCCGGCGGCAAGCGCTGGCTGCACACCAAGAAGATCCCGCTCCTCGACGAGAGCGGCGTGCCTCGCTACCTGCTCGGCATCTCGGCCGACATCACCGAGCGCAAGCTCGCCGAGGAGGCGCTGCGCCGCATCCACGGCGAGCTCGAAGAGCGAGTCGCGGAGCGCACCACCGCGCTGCGCCGCGCCGAGGAGCACCTGCGCCAGGCCCAGAAGCTCGAGGCGGTGGGCCGGCTCGCCGGCGGCGTCGCCCACGACGGCCACCCCCTCCTGCCCGGGCGCCTGGCGCAGGCGGCAGTCGCCGTGCGCGACACCGGGAACCCCG
>SXGT01716698.1_pt1 | contig 10154 bp, 6 predicted proteins | sample 3176221 | NCBI WGS metagenome assembly SXGT01 (sample SAMN11356862, study PRJNA531348) | freshwater metagenome | isolation source: freshwater sample F1-120 | place: China: Fuxian Lake, Yuxi | collected 2017-12-25
CGACGGCAGCTGCCGCCGCATGATCATCCACAGGGAGGAGGGCGCCATGAAGAGTTCACCCCAGAACCAGCCAGCCACGCGCCTTCCCGCGCGCCACGCGCTCGCGCTGGCCTGTGCCACGCTGGTGGCCTCGCTGTGGTGGGGCCAGGCACAGGCCCAGCCGCAGGCCGTGCCCCAGATCGATGTGCCGCTGCCTGGTGACACCACGCCCTCCGATCAGCCGCCCCCGGTGCCTCGCACGGGTTCGTGGGTGGAGCCGCGCGTCACCACCGGGCTGACGCTGACCAACAACGGCCCGCTGGCGCCCGTCGACCCGCCCAGTGAACAGATTCTGGAAGTCACGCCCGGCATCCGCGTGGTGTTGAACGGCCCGCGTGCCAAAGGTTTTCTGGATTACTCGCTCAGCGCGCTCTACCACGCGCAGGGCACCTCGGGCGACAATTTCCGCAACGCGCTCAATGCCGATCTCACCTTCGAGGCGGTGGACAACCGCCTCTTCCTCGATGCCTCGGGCATCATTTCCGATGAAGTGATCTCCGCTTACGGCACGCAATCCTTCGGTCGCGTCGAGGGCAACCGGTCGGAGACGAAGAGCTTTCGCTTGTCGCCCTACGTGCGTGGCATGTTGGGCAGCATGGCCGAATACGAACTGCGCTACAGCCTGGAGACGTTGCAGACCGACACCATCGTCCGGTCGGACATCACCGCGCAGGATGTGTCGCTTGCCCTGCGCAGCGACATCAGCGGCAGGCGCTTTGGCTGGTTGGTGGATGCGGCCGTGCAGGACGCCGACTATTCACTGGACCGGCGCACCCGCTCCAACCTGATTCAGGGGGGCCTGCTGTTTGCCGCGTCTCCGCAACTGCTTCTGACCTTGCGCGCAGGCCGTGAATCCAACGACATCATCACGCCCACGCGAGAGTCCTACAGCACCACCGGCCTCAACCTGGACTGGCGCCCTTCCAATCGCACGCGCCTGCAGGCCGGCGTCGAGCGTCGTTATTTCGGCAATGGCCACAACGTGTCTCTGGAACACCGCACGGGCCGCACGGTCTGGCGCTTCGTGGACGCGCGGGATGTGGCCGACAGCCCGCTGGACGCCGAGACCGCATCCCTCGGTTCCATTTATTCGCTGCTGGACAACCTCTACGCCAGTCAGGAGCCCGATCCGGTGCGCCGCGCCCAGCTGGTGCAAGCTGAACTGCTGCGCCTGGGCCTGCCGGCCAATGCCAACGGGCTGCAGAGCGTGCTCGCGTCCACCGCCACGCTGGACCGGGCCCAGCAGCTGTCCGTGGCGCTGGTGGGCGTGCGCGACGTCGTGACGCTTGCGCTCACACGAGGCTCCTCGCGCCGCCTTGGAACGGCGGCCAACCTGGGCGACGACCTGGACAACGGGAACGTGATCCGCCAGAAGTCCTGGAGCCTGAACTATTCGCACCGCCTCACCCCCATCACCACCTACAACGCTGGCGTGTCGTGGCAGAAGTACGACGGCCTCGTGTTCGGCGAGACCAACCGCCTCACTTCGTTTGCGCTGGGCATGACCACCCGCATCAGCCTGCGCACCAGCGCCACCCTGCAGTTGCTGCGGGCCCTTTACGACAGGGACGGTGGCGCTTACCGCGAGACCGCCGTCTCCGCCCTGATCACGCACCGGTTCTGATTCATGTACGAAGCCTATTACGGGCTGAGCAGCAAACCCTTCCAGCTCAACCCCGATCCCCGTTTTTATTACAGCAGCAAGCCGCACCGGCGCGCACGCTCGTACCTGGTGTACGGCGTCATGCGCGGTGAAGGCTTCATCGTCATCACCGGCGAAGTCGGGGCGGGCAAGACCACCATCGTGCGCGACCTGCTCGACAGCCTGGAGAACGGCTCGGTCGTGGCGGCCCACCTGGTGAGCACACAGCTCGGTGCGGACGATGCCCTGAAGCTGGTGTGCGCTGCCTTCGGCGTGGCCGTTCGCGGCAACAGCAAGGCCGACATGCTCATGGCCCTGGAAGCCTTCTTCATCACGCAGACCACGCAGGGCAAGCGCTGTCTGCTGATCGTGGACGAAGCGCAGAACCTCCAGCATCTCGCGGTGGAAGAACTGCGAATGCTGTCGAACTTCCAGTTCGGCGAGCAGGCCTTGCTGCAGACCTTTCTGGTCGGCCAACCCGAGTTCCGCAACATCCTGCAGGGCCCCGGCATGCTGCAGCTGCGCCAGCGGGTCACCGCGCGCTGCCACCTGGGTCCGCTGGACGAAGAAGACACGCGCTCGTACATCGAGCATCGACTCAAGTGCGCAGGTGCCACCGACAAGCCCACCTTCGAGCCTGCTGTTTTCCCCGCGATCTTCCAGCACAGCGGCGGTATTCCCCGGCGCATCAACACCATCTGCGACCGGCTGCTGCTGCAGGGCTATCTCGCCGAGGCGTCGCACCTGACGCTGGACGCGCTCAACGAGGTCATGGCCGAGATGCACGCCGAGAGCGCCGTGGCCGCGCCCGAACCTGTGGAAACCGAAGACCGTTGGGCGCACCTGCCCAGGGCCGGGGAGGGTGCCGCTGCGCGTCCGTCGCTGGTGGACGGAATCGGTCCCGAGGAGCTGGATCTCGATCCGGCGCTGATCGAAGGCATCAGCGAGGAGTTGACCAAGGTCTCCGCTGAGCAGCTCAGCACCCGACTCTTGCGCATGGAGCGCAGCGTGCTGCGCCAGGAACGCGTCAGCCTGGAAATTCTGGGGGCGCTCAAGAAGATCGTTGCCGCCACCCGCAAGCCGCGTGGCAACGGCGGCTGACCAGGGGGTACTGCACATGGGCACGCATCCACCGATCGTCAACGCGCTCACCATCGACGTCGAGGATTATTTCCAGGTCTCGGCCATGGCGCCCTACATCGATCGCGGCGACTGGGACCAGCGCGAATGCCGGGTTGAGCGCAACATCGACCGCATCCTGCGCCTGCTCGCCGACCACAACACCCACGCCACTTTCTTCACCCTGGGCTGGGTGGCCGAGCGCTACCCCGACATGGTGCGTCGCATCGTGCGCGAAGGCCACGAGCTGGCCAGTCATGGTTACGGTCATCAGCGTGTTACAGATCTGACCGAACCGCAGTTCTTCGACGACATACAGCGTGCCAAGGCCTTGCTCGAAGACATCGGCGGCCAGCCGGTGCTGGGCTACCGCGCGCCGAGCTTCTCGATCGGTGCCGACAACCTCTGGGCGCTCGACACCCTGCTGCGCGCGGGCTACCGCTACAGCTCCAGCATCTACCCGGTGCAGCACGATCACTACGGCATGCCCGATGCGCCGCGATTTGCCTACGCCGCGCGCGAGGGCCTGCTGGAAGTGCCGCCCACCACCATGCGCGTATTCAACCGCAACCTGCCCTCCAGCGGGGGAGGTTATTTCCGGCTGTTGCCCTATTCGCTCTCGCGCTGGATGCTGCAACAGGTCAACCGCCGCGATGCGCAGTCCGCGATCTTCTATTTCCATCCCTGGGAAATCGACGCCGATCAGCCTCGGGTGCCCGGCATCAACCTCAAGACGCGCTTTCGCCATTACGTCAACATCGGTCGGACCGAGCAGCGCCTGGCGCGTCTGCTGAAGGATTTCCACTGGGGCCGCATGGACCGGATCTTTCTTCCGGGGCGCGCGCAAGAGGTGTCCCTTGTCTGACGCCAGCGCGCCACGCATCCACCGCCTCGACAGTGCCCAGCCCGAACAGGTGGCTCGCTGGGAAGCCTTCGTGCTGGGCCATCCGCAGGCCACGTTCTTCCACCGCGCAGGTTGGCAGAAAGTCATTCGTGACGTGTTCCGGCACACCACCTATTTCCTGTATGCACAGTCGGCAGACGGGCAGATTCAGGGCGTGCTGCCGCTGGCCCATGTGAACAGCCGCCTGTTCGGCAATGCATTGACGGGTCTTCCCTTTGCGGTTTATGGCGGCGTGGTGGCGCAGACCGAAGAAGCAGCCACCGCGCTGGAGGCTGAGGCGCAGCGCCTGGCGATCGAACTCGGCACCGATCACCTCGAACTGCGCCACATCGAACGCCGCCACACCGACTGGCCGGTGCAGGACCTCTATGTCACCTTCCGAAAGGCCATCCTGCCCAAGGAAGAGGACAACATGCTGGCCATTCCGCGCAAGCAGCGCGCCATGGTCCGCAAGGGCATCAAGAACGGGCTGACCTCGCATGTCGACCCCGATGTGGGTCGTTTTTTTGATCTCTATGCGGACAACGTGCATCGCCATGGCACACCGGCCATGCCCAAGCGGTACTTCCAGGCGTTGATGGACACCTTCGGCCCCGACTGCGAAGTGCTGACCGTGTGCTCCGCCGAGGGCCGTCCGCTGTCCAGCGTGCTGAGCTTCTACTTCCGCGACGAAGTGCTGCCGTACTACGCGGGCGACGACGAGGCCGCTCGAGACCTCGCCGCCAACGACTTCAAGTACTGGGAGCTGATGCGCATGGCCTGCGCGCGCGGGCTCAAGGTGTTCGACTACGGTCGCAGCAAAGAGGGAACAGGCCCCTACGCGTTCAAGCGCAACTGGGGCTTCGAGCCGACGCCCTTGCATTACGAGTACCGCCTCTACAAGCGCGAGAGCATTCCACAGAACAACCCCGCCAATGCCAAGTACAAGTTGCTGATCGCCACCTGGCGCCGCATGCCGCTGGGGCTGGCGAACTGGCTGGGCCCGTTCATCGTCCGGAACCTGGGGTAGGCCCATGGCGAACCTGCTCTACCTCGTGCATCGGTTGCCGTATCCCCCCAACAAGGGCGACAAGGTTCGGTCCTACCATCTGTTGCGGCACCTGCTGCGCCAGCACCGGGTGTTCCTGGGCACCTTCATCGACGATCCGGACGACGAACAGCACCTGCCGACCCTCAAGGCGATGTGCCCTGATCTGCATGTGGAGCGCATTCAGCCCGGTCTGGCGAAGGTGAAAAGCCTGAGCGGCTTGCTGCGCGGCGAGGCGCTGACGCTGGCGTACTACCGCAGCGCCGGCATGCAGCGCTGGGTGGACAAGGTGGCAGCCGAGCACGAACTGCAGGCCAGCGTGGTGTTTTCCTCGGCCATGGCTCCATTTGCGCAGTCGCTCGCACCGCGTGTGCCCATGCTGGTGGACTTCGTGGATGTCGATTCGGCCAAATGGACGCAGTACGCGCCTGCGCACAAATGGCCCATGTCGGCCGTGTACCGGCGCGAGGGCGCTCGCCTGCTGGCCTACGAACGCGAAGTGGCGGCAGAAGCCCGGCGCTCGTTCTTCGTCACGCCCAACGAGACCGCGCTGTTCGTTTCGCAGGCGCCTGAATGCGCCGACGTGGTGCAGTCGATCAGCAATGGCGTGGACGCGGACTTCTTCGAACCCGATCCGGCACGCGCGAACCCCTTCACGGCCGACGAGCAGGCGGTGGTGTTCACGGGCGCCATGGACTACTGGCCCAACGTCGACGGCGTGAGCTGGTTCGTGAGCGACATGCTGCCGCTGCTGCGCGAGCGGTGGCCGCGTGCGCGTTTCTACATCGTCGGGCGCAGCCCCTCGCCGCAGGTGCAGGCGCTGGCCGGCGAACACGTGGTGGTCACCGGCACGGTGCCCGATGTGCGGCCCTACCTGCAGCACGCCTGCGCCGTGGTGGCGCCACTGCGCGTGGCGCGCGGCATCCAGAACAAGATACTGGAAGCCATGGCCATGGAGCAGCCGGTGGTGACCGTGCCTTCCTGCGCCGAGGCCATTGGGGCCGATTCCTCACAGGGGCTGCTGCAGGCCGACACCGCCGAGGCCTTCGTCCAGGCCTTGCAGCCGCTGATGGACGATGCAACCCACGCTCGGGAGCTGGGCGGTCGGGCGCGCCGCTTCGTTCTGGAGAACTACAGCTGGCACGCGCATCTGAGTGGCATCGATGCCTGCCTGGAGGCATGAAATGAAACACCCCCTGCGCCGCTTCGCGTCTCCCCCCTCTCTCGCCTTCGGCGGGAGGGGGGCGGCACCCGTGGCCCGGCGGAGCCGGTTCCACGGTGCCTCTGGAGGGCATCGCGTCCTGCGGTACGGCACGCGCTCCTGCAGAGGGGGCAACTGACCATGTGCGGCATTTCCGGTCTTTTCGATACCCAGGGTCAGCGTGAATTCGATCGCGCGCTGGCCTCGCGCATCAACAACATCCAGGCCCACCGGGGACCGGACGAGGACGACCTGCATTTCGAGCCGGGCCTGGCGCTCGGCCACCGGCGGCTCTCCGTGATCGACCTGGCCACCGGGCAGCAGCCGCTGTTCAACCAGGAAGGCAGCGTCGGCATTGTCTTCAACGGCGAGATCTACAACTACCAGGAGCTGATGGCCGAGCTCAAGGCGCTGGGGCATGTGTTCCGCACGCGCAGCGACACCGAGGTGATCGTGAAGGCGTGGGAAGCATGGGGGCCTGCCTGCGTGCACAGGCTTCGCGGCATGTTCGCCTTTGCCCTCTGGGACCGCCCGCAGCAGACGCTGTTCCTGGCCCGCGACCGCATGGGCGTCAAGCCGATGCACTACGCCTGGCTGCCCGATGGCAGCTTCATCTTCGGATCCGAACTCAAGGTGGTCACAGCCCACCCCGGCTTCGTGCGCGATATCGACCCACTGGCGGTGGAAGACTATTTCACCTTCGGCTACGTGCCCGAGAACCGCTGCATCTACCGCAACGCCCACAAATTGCCCCCCGCGCACACGCTCACGCTGCGCCGGGGCGACACTGCCGCTGCGAAACCCGTGCCCTATTGGGATGTGCACTTCACCAACGACAGCAAGCTCTCGCAGGCCGACGCCGAGGCCGAGCTGCGCGAGCGCATCCGCGAGTCGGTGCGGCTGCGGCTGATCTCCGAAGTGCCGCTGGGCGCCTTTCTTTCCGGTGGCGTGGATTCGAGTGCCGTGGTGGCCACCATGGCCGGCCTGTCCGACACGCCGGTGCAGACCTGCGCCATCGGCTTCGACGACCCCCGGTTCAACGAGTCCGCCTACGCGCAGCAGGTGGCCGATCGTTACAAGACCGACCACCGGCTTGAAATCGTCAAGAGCGACGATTTCGACCTCATCGACACCCTGGCGCGCCTGTACGACGAGCCCTACGCCGACAGTTCGGCGATCCCGACCTACCGCGTCTGCGAGATGGCGCGCAAACACGTGACCGTGGCGCTCTCGGGCGACGGCGGCGACGAAAGCCTGGGTGGCTACCGTCGCTACCGCATGCACCTGGGCGAAGAGCGCGTGCGCAGCCGCCTGCCGCATGGCGTTCGGCGCCCGGTGTTCGGTGCCCTCGGGCAGGTCTACCCCAAGGCCGACTGGGCACCGCGCATGTTTCGCGCCAAGACCACCTTTCAGGCCATGGCCATGAGCAGCGTGCAGGCCTACCACCACAGCATGTCCAACCTGCGCAGCGATCAGCGCCTGCGCCTGTTCTCGCCCGCGTTCCAGCGCAGTCTCGGGGGTTACCAGTCGATCGAGGTGTTCCGTCACCACGCCGCACAGGCGAAGACCGACGATCCTCTGGCCCTGATCCAGTACCTGGACTACAAAACCTGGATGGTGAGCGACATCAATACCAAAGTGGACCGCGCCAGCATGGCGCATTCACTCGAAGTGCGCGAGCCACTCATGGACCACCCGCTCATCGAATGGCTGGCCACGCTGCCGAGCCATCTCAAGGTCCACGACGGGCAGGGCAAATACGTGTTCAAGAAGGCCTTTGAACCGATGCTGCCGCACGACCTGCTGTACCGCCCGAAGATGGGATTCTCGGTGCCGCTGGCGAGCTGGTTGCGTGGTCCGCTGGCGCAGCGCATGCGCGATTCGGTGCTGAGTCCGCGCATGCTGGCGTCGGGTTACTTCAACGCCGAAACGCTGCGCACGCTCGTCGACCAGCACCTGGGCGGCCAGCACGACCATTCCACGGCCCTGTGGATGCTGATCATGTTCGACGCTTTCCTGCGTCTCAACGAAACGGACACGCCCGCCTGACGGGCAGGCATTCGATCTCAGGAGGATTTTTGTGAGCAACAAGAGAGCGGTGCTGATCGGCGCCGGGAACATCGCCAGAACCCATGCCGCCGCACTGCGCGAGATCGCGGGTGTCGAGCTGCACGGCGTGTTCGACGTCAACGCGGCCACAGCGCAGGGCCTGGCCCGCGACTTCGGGGTCAACCGCGTCTACCAGTCGATCGAAGAGGCCGCTGCCAGCGAGGCCGACACGTTCCACATCCTCACCCCGCCTGACTTCCACCTCGATTCGGCGATGCCTTTCATCGAGGCGGGCAAGGCGGTGTTGCTTGAGAAGCCCGTGGGCGTGAGCAGCGCCGAATGCGACCGCATGCGCTCGGTAGCCGCCCGCACGGGCGCGGTGATCGGCGTCAACCAGAACCTGGTGTTCAACCCGGCCTACGTCAAGCTCAAACAGACCATCGAATCGGGCCGGCTGGGCAAGCCGCGCTACCTCGACTACGTGTACGAGGTGCCCCTGCGGCAGCTGGCCGCGCGCCAGTTCGGACACTGGATGTTCCGCAAGCCGCTGAACATCCTGCTGGAGCAGGCGGTACACCCGCTGTCACAGGTGCGCGATCTTGCCGGGCCGGTCAAGGAGCTGGCGGTGCTGGCCGAAGACCCGGTGGAGATCTCCCCCGGGGTGGGTCTGCACAACGCCTGCCAGGTGTCGTTGCTGTGCGATCGCATGCCGGCGCACATGCGCTTTCATGTGGGCGCCGAATTCACGGTGTGCCGCATGACCGTGGTGTGCGATGACGGCGTGGCGGTGGCTGACATGTTCGCCAACCAGTTCCACACCATGGAGCGCACCGCCTATATGGAGCCCATCGACGCCTGGCTTTCGGCACGCGCCACCGGCAGGCAGGTGGTCGCCCAGGGCTTCGACGTGCTGCGCGACTATGTGATGGCGACGGCGAAGCTCAAGCCGCGCTCCGACGCCTTCTACATCGGCATGAAGGGCAGCCTGCAGGCTTTCTACGATGAGCTCGGTGGCAGTGGCCACCCGCGCATCGACCTCGATTTCGGCGCCGAACTGGTGGCGGTCTGCGAGCAGATGGTGGCGGCCTTCAAGCCCTTGCCGGCGCGGGCGACTTCCGTGCCGGCTCCCGCTCCCACGGGGCCGCTGGTCACCGTGCTCGGTGGCACCGGTTTCATTGGCTCGCACACGGTGGGCACCTTGCTCGACCGGGGCTACCGGGTGCGCGTCATGGCACGCGGCGTGACCAACCTGCAACCGGTGTTCAGCCGCGCCGGTGTCGAGATCGTTCGCGGCGACGTGAAGAACCGGGCGGACTTGGAGCGTGCCATCGCCGGGTCTCCTTATGTGATCAACCTCGCTCATGGCGGCGGTGGATCCAGCTTCGAGGCGATCCGCGCCGCGATGGTCGATTCCGCGCTCATGGTGGCCGAGATCTGCCAGGCAGCGGGCGTGCTGCGTCTGGTGCATGTGGGCTCCATTGCCAGCCTGTTCCTGGGAGAGCCGGGCTCCACCATCACTGGCGCCACGCCCCCCGATCCCCGCTCCGAGACACGCGCCGACTACGCGCGCGCCAAGGCCCTGGCTGATCAGGCGCTCATGGCATTCCAGCAGCGCACCGGCTATCCCGTCGTCCTGCTGCGGCCTGGCCTGGTGGTCGGAACCGGCACATCGCCTTTTCACAGCGGGCTGGGCTTCTTCAACAACGACCAGCACTGCATTGGCTGGAACGGCGGCCAGAACGCATTGCCCTGGGTGCTGGTGGGCGATTGCGCGGCGGCCATTGCCGCAGCGGTGTCGGCGCCGGAAGCACCGGGCCGCGCCTACAACCTGGTGGGAGATGTGCGGCCCACGGCGCGCGAGTATCTGCGCGATCTCGGGCGCACGGTTGGACGCCCGCTGAAATTCGTGCCCTCGTCGCCCACCGGCCTGTGGCTGGTGGAAATGGGCAAGTGGCTCATCAAGCGGCTGACCGGGCGCGCGGTGCCTCGGCCGTACCGGCGCGACCTGCTCTCGCGCGGGCTGGTCGCTCGCATCGACTGCAGCGACGCCAAGCGTGACCTCTCGTGGACGCCGGTCTCCGACCCCGCCGAGTTCCACCGGCAGGCCCTGGCGGTTCATGCCTCGGAGGTCGCCGCTTGAACACGGCCCCAGGTCGCCCCCGCGTGCTGCTGC
>SXGT01695909.1_pt1 | contig 10153 bp, 9 predicted proteins | sample 3176221 | NCBI WGS metagenome assembly SXGT01 (sample SAMN11356862, study PRJNA531348) | freshwater metagenome | isolation source: freshwater sample F1-120 | place: China: Fuxian Lake, Yuxi | collected 2017-12-25
ACGCCTGTAATGCGTTTAGCGATCTCTGGCGCAAAGTTTATGCCATTGCGTCAAATCGAAGAGGTAGTTATATTTTCAAATGGTAAAACAAATTACTATCCAATTATGAAAGAATTAGAAAAACCATATTACCACGTTTTACCGAATAAAGGTGGAGAGTCAATTGGCAAAATGTCTTCGTATGATGGTGATCGGGTTTATAAAAAATATACACATTCTTATCCCACTAATGTTTTGGAATTTTCGCGTGAAAGTGCATTAGCAAATAATAAATTCAAACATCCCACCAAAAAACCGCTGAAACTTATTGAATATCTTATAGAAACATATAGCAAAGAGGGGGATTTAATCTTAGATAATACTATGGGGAGCGGTACAACAATGGTTGGATGTATCAATACAAATCGGAATTATATCGGTTGTGAAATTGACAAAGAATATTTTGAAATAGCAACAAAAAGAATTGAAAATCAAAAGAAAATAAATAAAACAAAACAAAACTTTTTACTGTAAAATAAGCCAAAAAAAATATTTGCAATAAAACTTGACTTTATCGTGAAAATTGGTATAATAAAACTAATCTGAAATTAGTATTTATCAAATAGGTTTTGAGAGTCTTGCCGGACTCTCTTAACCACTACTTCCGAAATAATAAAACTTGACTTGCCCTTAAAATATGTTACAATTATTCATTCGTAAAACTCCTCAGTAAATAAGACAGTCACCTTAACCGGTGATTGTTTTTAAAAATTAAGATTGCAAAAACTCCCTTATGTAGTTATAATTTAACTGTGAGTGGAGGTTTGAATGATTGATATACAAAAAATGTATTTTTATACACTTGTGGATGGGCTTAAAAAACTTGGTTTATCTGTAATGATGCCCGATGATGACGGAAAAATACAAGAATACGGAATTGAGGCGGTTTTATTACAGGAACAAACACTTGCAGGAAAGATTGAATTGCTTAAAGCAGTTTTTCAGCTGTGGAAAGTTTTAAAGGAAGCACAATTTACTCAAACCGCAAGTTTAGCCGAATTAGCCCGTGTGGATTTTCAAAAGGTTAATGAATATTTTGACCGTGTTGTTCAGGATATTCAGGGATTATTTTTGGATAAGTCCACGATTGGCGATGTTGGAGTAAACATTAAAAATATAAATGACATTGTCGGTAAAATTCAACAAATCAAGTCAAGGTATGACAGTATTTACTCTGTTAAAGAGCCTGTGGTTTTGATTGAAGAAAAGAAAAAGAGGAAATAATGGCTGTTGTTGATTTAAGTTACAGAAAACTAAAAAAAGATGCGGTCGATTTTGCAAACGAATTGATAAAGTCATTTATTGACCTGTCAAATGTAATGGATTACGATGCTTTAAGGTTGTATGAGACAAGGTTGGTGATAAATCAGGCAATAATTATGGAAATTATTGAAATGCGGGAAAAACTTTACAAGATGTATGCAAGTAAAGACCCGTTTTTTATGATTGTCCGCCAAACTATTGACGACCACATACGAATGAACAGGGATTTTTTATGTTGGTTAAATATGTTCGGTTGGACTTATAACCCTGTGCATACCGACCAGCCAATGACCCCTTTTATTGCATATAAATATCACATACAATATTGGGAGGACATAAACAATTATCCGAAAACGATAACAATTAAATCCCGAACAATGGGATATACTTGGTTTAAAGCATTTACAAAAGTTTTCCGAATGATATATGATGATGATTTTAAAAGTATTATAACTTCACGTGTAATAGATGATGTGGATATATCCGGAGATACAAGTCAATCAATTATGGGTAGAGTAAGATATATATTGCAAAGCCTACCCCAAAACTATACACCGAAAACGGATAAATATTTACTGATTGTTTTGGGTGAAAACCAAATAATGGGAACGTCAAGTGACCCTGATGCAGCACGGGGAAAGCGTTGCACCGAATTGGATATTGAAGAGGCTGGGGTTGTTGACAGCTTTGAGCAGTTAATGGCTTCGGTTACTTCGGTTACAACTGAAATGAGAATTGGTGGAACGGTAAAAGGAACGGCAAACGGATTTTACAACTACTGGAAAAACAGGGATAACGCATATCACCATATTTTCTGGTCATTTGAACTGCACCCTATTTTTAACTGTCAAGACTGGGTTGAAATGCAAAAGGCATTATATAACTATGATGACCGATTATTCAATCAAGAGGTAATGGCAGACTTTTTTGCAATGGTAGGTAATTATGTTTTTTGTAACCTATCGGAGGATTGCTTAGAGGATTTGTCAAAAAAAGATTATTCACGTATGGTAAAGGCGGTTGCGGTTGATCCCGGTTTGGGTGAGTCTTTATGTGCCGTTTGGTTTTATTATTACGACCCCGAATTTGCAACTTATTATTATGTTGATTATCAGGAATTTAAAAACTCAATGGCTGATGATATTGCCGAAGCAATACAAGACAATGGATTCGGTGATGCAATTATGCTGTTGGACTCTTACGGCAAAAATAATGACTCCTCAGGTGGCGGTTGGGCAAAAAACTTTTTACAATACTTTGAAGTTTACCTTGTGGATAATAAAGAAATACAAGGAACGGTAATACTTGCGAATAAAAACCTAAGGGACGGTTTGATAAAATTCGACACAAGTTCTCCGGGAATAAACTTAGGATTTTCAAGATTAACAAAATATGTGTTTATGGATAAATACGGTTCGGAAAAGGTTCAAAAAGATGAAAACAGTGATGGTGGTGATGCTTTTAGATACAGTCAAGCATTAAGTATGATGTATAGAGAAGTAACATCATATTCAAGAGCAGTTTTACAAGCTGAAATATTATCACATTATGCAAAAAATAACGGAAATGGAATATTAACAAAGTTCGGAGGTTAAGATGACTGAACGATTAAACATTGAGACAAAAAGCAACAATGTAAGGACATATGAGTCAATTCAGGGATACAGCGACAGTAATAATCAAAATTTACTTGCAATTGATAATCCTGTTTGGGCAATGGTGATTGATGATGCGATACAAAACCAATCGTATTATGATAATAAAAAAGGTAACTACTTTTCACAAACAATCGGCAGGAAATTTGAACAAAATGAAAAGTATATGCCGTATTTTAATATGCCGATAACCCGTTGGGCAGTCAATATGTTGTCAACATTATACAACAGTAAAACAGTTTTACCTGCACTTGATAAAGCGGTGAAAGGTGAAGAAGTAAACCCGAAAGAAGTTTTGGCAAATGTTAAAAAGAAATTAAAATTTGATAAACAAAATGTAATATTCGGACTTAATGATTTTCAAAAAAACAGGATTTTAAATGATGTTGGTTTTATATATTTGGATAACAGGGATAAATTTGTGATAAGATATTCAAGTGTAAATGTTTATGATATAATTTACGATTGCAATTTTGAGGAAATTCTTTTCCGTAAAAAACAAATCCCGAAAGGCAAAAGTTTATTTGAATATTACCGAGTTGATACAAACTACGAAACAGGAGAAACAAGAACAGTAAGAAGAACATTAGAAGCATTAAGTTTTTCCGAAATAAAAAGTTTTGATTGGAAAAATTTGGATGAAAATACAATTGAGGCTTATAAAATATCACCTGAACAAGTAATTCCTTGTTTACCAATTATTCCTTTGTTCGGAAACAGCGAAAAGACAGCGACATTATCACCTTTGGCAATTGCTGATGAGTTATTAAATATTATGTTTATGTTTGCATTTGCCGGATTACCGTCAAGTTTAATGGTAAAGTGGTTTGCAAAAGTTCAGAACATAATGGTAAAGGGCGGACAGACAAAACAAAAACTTGCAAGTATTTTTGATGTTATGGACGTTCAGGAGTTAATGCAAAATGAAGAAATCGGAGTTGTTAAGACCGGAGACGGTAATAATTTTGTTAATTATATGGTTGTTTTTGAAGCTATACTGTCTTGGTTGGTTCAGTTAATGGGTGTTTCAAGCACAAGTGCAACATCACAATTAAGAGAAGTAAGACAATCTGGTGCAAGTAAATCAGTAAGTTCAAAAGGTGGTGATATTTACCGAAGTCAATTTGTAATTGAGTTTTCTGAATTTGAGTCAAGATTATTTGAAGCAACAAAAAAATGGTTTGGTGACGGAGTTAATGCTGATTTGGAATTAGATGTAATTGATAAAGATAATATTTCTTTACTTGCGGATATAGGAGATTTACAAAATTTCCTTATAACTTCTGTCAAAGAAAAGTTCACCCCTTACATTACGGCTCTTGCAAGAATAAACGGAATTACAGAAGAAGAAGCAAGTTTATTAGCAGGTGAAATAAAAGAGCAGTCAGAAAAATGGCAGATAGGACAAGCACAACAAATGGAAAATAAAGATGAAAGTCAAAAAAATGGCTTGAAAAATAATAAAAATGTAAGTAAAATGAAAAAAGGAAGTGGTAACACTTTGGAAGATAAAAAAGGCACAAAGGTTTTTTGAGGTTTAAATGGCATTCGTAACTTTTAAGAGAGACACAAATATAAGGGAATTGAAATACACATCATTTGCCCGTATAGAAAAAGCTCTTAAAGAAGTTGGTGACGGAATTATTAAAATAATAAAAGAGTTACACGCAAAAGGTTTAAATCTTAGAGAAGAAGCAATGAATACAAAAGGTTGGAAAGGTAAGGGTTACGCCAACGGTTACATATATACTCCGAATTTCAAAAAATACAAAGGAACGAACAGACTTGTTAATTTAACGTTAACGGGTTTGTTCCACCGTTCCTTAGAATGTGAAATCAGACCGTTACCAGATGGAGAGTATAAAGTAATAATTCGTGGTAAAATGTCCCGTTACGTTGGAAAGAAAAAAGTTGTAATTAACGAAAGCATAACCAAAGGAATTATGACACCTTTCCCACAGTTTGAAACATTCAATGTTTCACCGAACATCGAACAAAGATTTTACGATTTATTTCGTAAACAAAAAAATTATCTTGCCAAAAGTGTTATGCACCAAAATTTATTTAAAGTTTTTCAATAGGAGAAAAAATGTTATTTAACACAGTTAAGTTATTAAGTCCGACAGGAGACGGGGCAGGTCAAGACCAAACACCCGCAAGTCAGGAAAATGACAACAAGCAACCAACACTTGAAGAAGTAGTAAAAGGTTTTTCAACTGTAAATGAAACAGTTTCAAAAATTACTCAAACTTTGGAAAATGTAATGAAAGCGGTTGAGGAATTAAAAGCACCTAAAAAAGCAGACAATCCACAACCATATGTAACCGATAATAAAACATTGCCTGAAAATGTAGTTACAAAAGATTATCTTGAAAACTTTCAAAAAACATTAATTGAGAGTGTTACAAAAGCGTCTCAAACAGTTTTAACACAAGACAAAGAAGTAAGAATGATTGATGAATTTATGTCAACAATACCTGAAAAAAACAAAGCAATTGCAACAGCTTTAAAAAATGCCAATGCCGGAAAACCAGCAGCGGACATAATTAAAGCAATAACTGATTTAGGCTTAGCCGTTCCTGATACAGGTGGTTATTCGACATCAGTCCCAAAAGGAATGTCACCAAATCAATATTTGGCACAAACTGAATTAAGTAAGTCTTTGGGATTAACTGAAGATGATTTTAATGGTAAGTTTATTGAGGATTTGGTTAATGTTGTTAAAAAGGTAAAATATCAAGGTCGAAGTGTGTTAGAAAAGTTTTTAAGAGGTAAAAAATGAGTAAAAATAAATATGAAGTAAAAGTAAACAGAAAAGAAATGAAAGAAATGATGAATGAATTAACAGGTAATGTAAAATTAGATGAGTCCGGCAAATCGGACACAAAAACAATTATACCTGATAATTTGACAGAACAAATAAAAGCACATACACAAGATGCTGTAATTGACTTTGAATTTGAAGACGGAACAAAAACAAGTATAACAATGGGGCAAATGCTACAATTAGCCGCAAAAGATTATGTTAATCCTGTTTCGTTAATCCGTGTTAAAAAATTTGACGGAAATTTTGATAATGACAGTTCTTGTGTAACATTAAGATATTTTGATTTAAAAGAAAATAAATGGAAATCACCGGAATATATGAAAGCAAACGGTGAGGATATTTTAATACCATTATTCTATCAAGATTTATATGACGGAATATGGGCGAGTAAAAATATGGTTTTTTATGCCAAAAAAGAACATTTGACTCAAATCTTGCAAATGCTATCGAGCGATATGGTGGAAATAGAAAAGAGAAAAAAAGCCAACGAAATAGCAATTGATGATTTTGCAAAAGGATTAAAAGCAGTTAAAACCGTAGAAGTTAAACAAACAGAAATAAAGAGTAATTAACTTTTAGGAGGTTAAAATGGGAGTTTTAGGTAAAGGAACACAGGGAGCGAATTGGGGAACAGGTTCATTAGATGCAACCGATATTATTCTAAGAACGATGTCCGCAGTGAAAAACAAGTTTGGTAGAGAGTCTTTGCAAAGTAATGCTGATGAAGTGCCTGCAATAGCTTTTTTTATGGGTAATTTAATTGTGTCTGGCTCAAAAGAATATGCCGAAGCACAATATTACAATTTTCCGAAATTACAACCCGTTGATTCAAATGGTGACATTGTTTCAAGAAGTAAATTAAAAAGTATGTCAACAAAATTTGCAATGTCAAAAATGGCAAGTTCTTTGGATATACCAGATATGGATGCTCTTGCAATGACAAAAGCAGGAACAATGGAAGATATCGCAATGGGTATTGCATCTGTAAATAATCAATCAGTTGTTGATATGTGTTCTTATGTTTGTAAAAACTTATACACAGGCGTATTAAAAGCATTCGGAGAAACACCTTGTTTGGTAAACAGACCGTCAGGTTCTGTATTTGTTAAAGATGGTGTTAATCTTGTTCCTAATATGGGAGCTTTGGAATTATCGGCTGAAAGTTTAAAATATGCAAGACAAAAATTAGCAATGCACAAAGATTTAGACGGAACAAACAAATCATCTGGAAGACCTTATTTACTTATTGTTGACCGCAGAAACATTGAAAATGCAAGAGATATTTTAAGCGAAATTTACAAAGGTGATTCAAACAATCCTGAAATTCAATTCGGTGGAATACAACTTGCTTGTTTAGATTTGGATGATGAAAAAGATTGGTTGTTAGTTACTGACAAAGCACAATTTGGCTTCGCTGTATGGTCTGAAACAGTTATGCCGTCAGTATTTGCATATACAGAAAATGAAAATGAAGAAGTTCATTATATCTCCAAATGGTATGTTGAACCTTATTGTTTAAGTCCTTACGGAATTTTCTTTTCAAAATTTTAAGAGGTTAAGATGTTAAGATTGGTAGGTAAAGACGGCAAATTAAATATAAACTGTAATAAGTTATACGAATTTGAAACGGGTGTTGAGGTTGATGCTGCGAAATATGAAATATTAAAAGCCGGTCAATACTTATCAATCACCGACATCGACACCAAAGACAACACATTTAAAGTCGGTCTTGAACAAATCACCGTTGTTGACCCTGATACATTAGAGGAAACAATTGTTGACGGAGACCCACTTTGTGAGTTGAATTTGGGCGAGATGATATATATAAAAACGTCAAAGTTTGACGCCGAAGCTGATATAATAAATAAGAATGGTAATCTTTACCAATTGAACAAAAAATTCACTGATAACATTGGTTCTGTTGATGTGGACTTAACAGGAAACATTAAAAGAGTCAAAGATGATTTAACTCTTATTGATTTGGACGAGGGGATATATTTTACTGATACGGGATATATTATAATTGTTGATATTACCTTTTCCGAATTGATGAGAGTTTCTTTCAGTGATGTTTTTGCAATTGACAGTATTGCAGATAAAGCTATACCAAGATGGAAATTACAATTATTGATTGACAGGGCTTACGGTCTTGTAATGGATGACTTGCAAAGGTTTAAAGATGATTTTATCGAACAACATAAATATCTTGATATTGATAATATTTTGGCACTTCAATCGTATAAAGTATTATCTTTATATGAATACACCACCCAAGAGCCGAGTTATAAATATACAAGAATGTATGAAAGTATGATGAAAAGTTATCAACCTACATATTCCAAAAGTGAAGACGGCGGAGTCGTAAAATCAAGATTATATAAAAAAAGTTTTTAGGAGTTACTAATGGATATAAAAACCTTAATGATAGATTTGGGATATTCAGACGTAACTTTGAATGAAAATGCACAGTTTCAAAAGACTTATACAAAACAATTATTACAGGAAACAGGAGCAACTATAACAGGTTGGAATAAAAAAACTTTTCTTGTAACACTTGAATTGTGTGAAGAGGACTATAATAATTTTGACCCGTCAACATTCCGCAGGGATGTTGAATTGAAAGGGCAATCTTGTAAGTTTATTGATGAGACTGTGGGACAAGACAACAAAAGAAATATTTTATTTGAAATAAGTGTATTAAAAATAGTTTGTAAAACGGAGGCATAAATGGCTGGTTTTAGAGGATACAATGAAGAGGATTTTAAGGTTGGTATAAGACCGTCTCAAATGTGGAGAGAAATTGCCGATATAGTGAGAAGTGATTTTAAACTTGTAAAATGTTATGATGTGCCTACATTTTCCGACACTTCAAAGAAAATTGAAGTAAAAAGTATAGGAACAACAAAAAGAAATTCAATACAAGAAATCGGTGCAAGGGGAGCGGAATTTACATTCCGTCAAATGATAACCGACAATTATATGAATGTTTGCGGTGATATTATTGAAACAAGTTTGGGAAAAATAATAAAAAGAGTTGACGGAAACGGTGATTTTTATTCTGTTGGAATAGCAAGTTACGGAATTTCAATAAAAGATGATGTTTATAACGTTGCAGGTGTTTATTCTGTTGGTTCAAATCCATTTTATATTAGATTTAAAAAGAACGGCAGAACAATTTTAGAAGCGTCAACAACGGTTGTTGCAACCACAAGAGACAGTGCAACTGAAATTATGACAGCTTTATTAACAGCTTTGGCGGCTGATGATACAAACGGTTATTTAACAATTGTTGACGGACTTGACGGAACAGGAACAATTGTTGCTGATGATGATGGAATGGATATGTTCGACTCTTACGAATGTTCCGATAATTTATCAGTTGGTTGTGTTATCAACCTTGACGCTGATATTTCAGATTTATTGGGTGCTGATTTTGTTAATGACAAAACAATTATTCCTTGCGTAATAATGAAATACGGAACAGACGAAGTATTAGACATTGTTTATGTTACAAGAAAATTATCAGGGACACAGGTTGTTACAGCAGGTTCTGTTTATAAAACAGCATTCAATGTTACAAACAGTGATTTAGTTTTAAAAGCAATCGGTTTTATTGATTTAGACGAAAACGAAAGTTACACAACTGATTATATGTTCGTTCGTTCGGCTGAATATTTAAGCGGTGAGGAAAACGAATTAAGAGCGGCTGGTGCAAAATGTTTATCTTTAATCAATACATTGGGTTCGGCAAAACTTGAATTTCCTGTTCAAGACAAACCAATGATTGAAGTAATGGCAAAAGCTGACAGTTACGAATATACAAAACCAATGAATGATGATAATGTTGATGCAACGGAAGAATGGAAAGAAGCAACAAGAGAGGGTTCGATTTTAGAGCCTTTGGCTACTTTCCCTGACTCAATTGCAGGTTCGGTTGTTCCAACTTGGTTAATGACTTACGGTGCAAACGGTGCAACAGCTGCTCCACAAGCTGGGGATACTCATTTTGGTGTTTACATTAACGGCGAAGAATTTAAAGTTGCAAAAGGTTCACTTACAACAATCAATGATATTCTTACTGCTTTGGCTGTGGTTGTCAATGCCGATGCTGATTCAAGATACACGGCAACTGTAACAAACGGACAAGCTGGTGCTCCTGCAAAATTAACAGTTACAAGCACTGATAATTTCAAAAAATTACATTGTCTTGGTTTTGTTTTAGGCACAGGAACAATTACAACAACAACAAGCACAGAAACAATTGCAGCCGATGCAGATGTTTATTCGGAAATTGCAAAAACAGTTAAATTTTCAAAATTCTTAATCGGAACATCATTTTGTAATTTAAGAGACTTTTGCGAAGTTGGTA
>SXGT01334889.1_pt1 | contig 10152 bp, 6 predicted proteins | sample 3176221 | NCBI WGS metagenome assembly SXGT01 (sample SAMN11356862, study PRJNA531348) | freshwater metagenome | isolation source: freshwater sample F1-120 | place: China: Fuxian Lake, Yuxi | collected 2017-12-25
AGATGGCGATCGAGACGCTGAAGCGCGTGTGGGACAGGAAGCACCCGGACTTCGATCAGATCTTCCGCGAGTCGACGGCGACCATCCTCGAGGAGGTCGCGCGCATGACGCGCATCGTGTCCGAGTTCTCGGACTTCGCGCGCATGCCGGCCCCGAAGCCGCAGCGCGTCGAGCTGGTGGATCTGGCGAACCAGGTGCTCACGCTGCTGCACGAGACGGCGCCCGAGGTGGAGGTGACGCTTGCCAGCAACGGCCCGGTGCATGCCGAGCTGGATCCCGATCAGCTGCGTCAGGTGCTCATCAACTTGATCAAGAATGGGTTCGAAGCGCTGACGGGCGAGAAGCGCGGGGCCGCGGCGGGAGCGGGTGCGAGCCCCGTCAAGGCCGGTCCGCCGCGCCTCGAGGTGCGGGTCGAGAACGAGGTCGGACACGTCGCTGGGGGCGCCGTCGCGGGTGCAGGCGTCGCGCGCATCGTGGTGACCGACGACGGCCCCGGCATGTCCCCCGAGGCGCAGAAGAAGCTCTTCACACCCTACTTCACGACCAAGCAGCACGGGACGGGGCTCGGTCTTCCGATCGTCCAGCGCATCGTCGCCGAGCATGGCGGCACGGTCACCGTCGACTCGACCCCCGGCGTCGGCACGCGCTTCGTCCTACGCTTCCCGCGCCGGACCGCGTAGCGGCCGCGGGCCGCCGCCTAACCCGCCCAGCCGAGCCGGCCGAGCCGGTCGAGCCGGCCGATCCGGATAGCCCGTTGCCTCGCGCGCGGCCCTCGGGGTATGCCTCGCGCCATGCTGAACGAAACGATCGCCGCGCTGCTCCAGACCACCCAACTCCCGACGAAGAAGACGGTGCGCGGCTGGATCCGCAGCCGCCGCGATTCCAAGGGCCTGAGCTTTCTCGTCATCAGCGACGGCTCGACGCTCCAGACGCTGCAGGCGGTCGTCGACGCGGGCACGCCGGGCTACGAGGAGAACCTCGCGCACCTCACGACCGGCGCCTCGGTCGCCATCGAAGGCGAGCTCATCGCGTCGCTCGGCAAGGGCCCGAAGGTCGAGCTCAAGGCCAGCAAGGTGACCCTCCTCGGCGCCGCCGACGCCGAGACCTACCCCCTTCAGAAGAAGGGGCACGGCATGGAATTCTTGCGTTCTATCGCGCACTTGCGCGCACGATCGAACGTCTTCGGCGCCGTCTTCCGCATCCGCGCGACGCTCGCCCAAGCGACGCATCGCTTCTTCGCGAACCGCGGCTTCTACTACGTTCACACCCCGATCATCACCGCCAGCGACTGCGAGGGCGCGGGCGCGATGTTCGAGGTGCGCGCGAACACGAAAGAGGACTTCTTCGGCAAGCCCGCGATGCTCACGGTGTCGGGGCAGCTCAACGCCGAGGCTCTCGCGTACGGACTCGGCCGCGTCTACACGTTCGGCCCGACGTTCCGCGCCGAAAACTCGAACACGAATCGGCACTTGGCCGAGTTCTGGATGATCGAGCCCGAGGCCACCTTCTTCGACATCCACGACGACATGGATCTGGCCGAGGACTTTCTGAAGGCGCTCATCGACGCGGTCTTCGCCGAGCGCGCCGACGACGTCGAGCTCCTCAACCAGTTCATCGACAAGGAGCTCATCGCGACCTTGAAGCACACGCGCGACTCGAAGTTCGTCCGCATCACGTACACCGACGCGGTCGACATCCTCGCCAAGAGCGGTCACCCGTTCGAGTTCCCGGTCGCCTGGGGCGGCGATATCCAGACCGAGCACGAGCGCTTCCTGACCGAGCAGCACTTCAAGCAGCCCGTGATCATTACGGGATATCCCAAAGATATCAAGTCGTTCTACATGTTCCAGAACGACGACGGCAAGACCGTCGCGGCCATGGACGTGCTCGTGCCGCGCATCGGCGAGATCATCGGCGGCAGCCAGCGCGAGCATCGGCTGGATCGTCTCGAGGGCCGGATCCGCGAGCTCGGGATGAACCCCGAGGACTACGCCTGGTACCTCGAATTGAACCGCTTCGGCGCGGTGCCGCACGCCGGCTTCGGGCTCGGGTTCGAGCGCGCCGTGATGTTCTGCACCGGGATGGTCAATATCCGCGACGTGGTGCCCTTCCCGCGTGCGGTCGGCCAAGCGGCCTACTGAGCGTGCGCGGCGTGTTGCGCGCGCGGCGGGGCTTGACGAAGGGCGCCGCGCGCGTGGTACGCTCGGGCGTGAGGTTGGGCGTTCGCCGCGATCCCGGGTGGGAACGTCGCTGACGAGGGGTGGCGCGTAGGCTGGATGACGCGCAAGCGAGCGGTCGACGGATGACTCCGAAGCGAATCCTCATCGTCGAAGACGAGCGCATCGTGGCGATGGACGTGCGCGGTGCGCTCGTGGAACTCGGCTACGAGGTCGTCGGGATCGCAGCCTCGTGCGCCGATGCGCTGGCCATGGCTGAGGCGCTGCGCCCCGATCTGGTGCTCATGGATGTGCGCCTCGACGGCGCGACCGACGGGATTGCGACGGCGGCGCTGCTTCGCGAACGCCACGCTCTCTCGATCGTGTACCTCACCGCCAACGCCGACCCGACGACGCTCGGGCGCGCGCTGGCGGATGCGCCCGGCGGCTTCCTGACCAAGCCTTTCAGCCCCGCGACGCTGCACGCCACGATCGAGGTGGCGCTCCGCCGCGAGGAGTCCGACTCGCAGCGACTCCACGGCCACGAAGCGCTCGAGGCGAAGCTGCGCCAGGAGCGCGAGACGCTCATCGCCAAGAACGAGGAACTCGCGCGGGAATCGCGCGCGCTCGAGCACCTGGTCGTGCAGCTCCGCGAGGACGCGACCATCGACCCGCTGACCGGGCTCCACAATCGGCGGGACCTGGACGTCGTGCTCGCGCGCGAGCTGTCTCTCGCCCAGCGCCAGGGATTCGAGGTGGGCCTCATCATGCTCGACCTGGATCACTTCAAGGCGTTCAACGACACGTACGGGCACGCGGCGGGCGACGCCGCGTTGAAGGCGGTCGCCCGCGCGCTCCGCAAGGGCGTGCGCGTCTTCGACGCCCTGTTCCGGTTCGGCGGCGAGGAGATCGTCGTCGTGGCGCCGGGGGCTGCGGCGGTCGACGCCTTCGCACTCGCCGAGCGTCTGCGTGCGGCGCTCGCCGCGCTCGCGGTCGACATCGACGGGCGGGTGGTCGGGCCGGTGACGGCCTCGTTCGGGGTCGCCAGCGCGCCCGAGCATGCGTCCGACGGCGCGACGCTCTTGAAGGCCGCCGATGAGGCCCTCTACGCCGCGAAGGCGGCCGGGCGCAATCGGGTCGTCATGGCGCGTGCGCCAGCGGCGTAGTCGCGTCGACGTCGGGGAACGCGACGACGATCGTGGTGCCGCCGCGGGCGCGCTCGATCTCCAGCCGACCGCGAAGCTGCTCCGTCAGTGCCTCCACGAGCTGGAAACCGAGCGACGTGGCCTGCGACGGATCGAAATCGGCCGGCAGCCCGACGCCGTCATCGCCGACCGAGAGCGTGATCTCGCCGTTGTCGCGGCGCGCGAGCCGGATCCGAATCCGGCCGCGTCGCTCACCGGGAAACGCGTATTTCAGGGCGTTCGTGATGAGCTCGGTCAGTATGAGGCCGCAGGGGATGGCCTTGTCGATCGTGAAGGCGAGGTCCTCGATCGCGAGCTCCAATTCGACGCGCCCGCGCGAGAGGTCGTTGGCGGAGAGGATGGCGCTCGCGAGCGACGAGGCGTACGCGGCGAACGGGACATGTCCGAAGTCGCGCGAGCGGTAGAGCTGCTGGTGGACGAGCGCGATGGCGCTGACGCGCGTCTGGCAATCGATCAGCGCCAAGCGCGTGGGGGTGTCGGAGACCTGACGCAGCTGCATGTTGATGAGGCTCCAGATGACCTGGAGGTTGTTCTTCACGCGGTGATGGATCTCTTGCAGCAGGAGGCCGCGCTCGCTCAGGGTCGCTTGCAGCTCGACGGTGCGGCTCGCGACGCGCGCCTCGAGGTCGCGGTTCAGCTCGCGCAGCTCGGTCACGAGCAGTTGGCGCTCGGCCTCGAGCTTCTTGCGGACCGAGATGTCGCGCAGGAACGCCGTGAAGATCGGCGGGGTCTGCCCCTCGAGACGCACGAGCGAGAGCTCGACCGCGCGCGTCGAGCCGTCCGCGTGGAGCGCCTCGAACTCGCGACTGCTCCCGAGGATCGTCGGCACGCCAGACGTGAGGTAGCGCCGGAGGGCGCGCTCGTGCGCCTCGCGGTAGGCGTGGGGGATCATGACCTCGGAGACGGCTTTTCCGAGGACCGCGCTGCGCGCGTGCCCGAGGAGGCGCTCGGCGGCCTGGTTCCATTCGCGGATGAGCCCGCGATGGTCCATCGACACGATGGCGTCGAAGGCCGAGCCGAGCACGGTCGCCTTCCAGCGTTCGTCCTGCTCGGCCTGCTTGCGGACGCTGATGTCGCGGATGATCTGGACGAAGCCGCGCAGCACGCCGGCCTCGTCCCGCAAGCTGCTGGTCGCCACATGCGCCCAGAACGTCGCGCCGTCTCTGCGCACCCGCCAGCCCTCGTGTTCGAACTGACCGGTCGCCTCGGCCTGGGAGAGCGTTTCGCGTAGCAGCAGCTCGGCTCCGTCCTCGACGATCTGGAGCACCGTCGCGGGCTTGCCGAGGACCTCGGCGCTCGTGTAGCCGCTCAGGCGCTCTGCACCCTTGTTCCAAGTTGCAAGTTTCCCGGCTGCGTCGAGCATGAAGATCGCCTGGTCCTTGGCGCCGTCCACGAGGAGGCGCGAGAGGGCCTCGCTCTCGTGCAGCGCCTGGACCACGCGCACATGCTCGAGCCAGAGCCAGGCCCGCTCCCCGACGGTTTGCAGCAACACGATTTCGCGCGCTTCCCACGCGCGCGGCGTCGCGCTCGCCACGGCGAGAACCGCCACCAGTGTGCCCGAGCGGAGCATCGGAATGCCCACGCCAGCCGCGGTCTGAAAGGCTTGGAACGCGGGCGCGAAGTGCTCTCGCGTCCGCGGGTCGGTGGCGGTGTCCTCGATGATGTACGGGCGTCGGGCCCGCCAGGTGTCCATGAGGTCCGGCCCGAAATCCGCCAGGCCGAGGGTGCCGGCCATGGACGGTACGCCCGCCGCATAGTCGCGCTGCACGGTCGCCTGGCTCGTCGTGCTGTCGATCTCCATGAAAAAGCAGCGCGAGGCGTTCAGGTACGGGCCGAGCGTCCGGGTGATGGCCTCGAAGAGCGCGTCGCTCGCGGCGACCGTCGGCAGGATCTCGGCGATCGCGGCGAGGACCTGCTGGTCGCGCGCGAGCGCGCTCTCCTCGGTGATGTCGCGTCCGACGGCGTACACGAGCCCGGCCGCAACGTCGCGTGCCGAGGTCCAGGCGAGCGTCCGGGCGCTCCCGTCGGGGCGACGAAAGCGGTTCTCGAAGTGCGCGATCGGCTGGCCCTGGGGAAAGGTGGCGTGGGCCGCGCGCGTGCGCGCGAGGTCGTCCGGGTGCACGAAGTCGAGGAAGGGGCGCCCGGCGAGCTCGGCGGCCGGGTAGCCGAGCACGCGCTCGCATGCGGGGTTGACGCGCTTGAAGTGGCTGTCGGCACCGACCACGCACAGGAGGTCGTGCGAGAGCTCGAAGAATCGGTCTGCCTCGCGTTCGCGCCCGGCGTCGCGGAAGACGAGGACGAGGCCGCGCGCGCCGCCGGCAGTGTCGCGAATCGGCGCCGCATGTCCGGCGACCGGCACGTTGCGCCCATCGCGCGTGGCGAGCAGCGCATCGTCCGGGAGTCGGGTCGCGCCGACCTCGCGGGCCATGCCGATCCGCAGGATGTCCACGGAAACGCGTGTCGCGCCGTCGAGCATGGGACAGGTCTCGCCGAGCGGGCGGCCGAGCGCGTCGGCGATCGTCCAGCCGGTGAGCGCCTCCGCGGATGGGTTCATGCGCCGCACGCGCCCGGCGGCGTCGGTCGCGACGACGGCGTCGCCGATGCTGCGCAGCGTGGCGGCGAGGTCCTCGGCGGCCAGCGCGAGCTCGGCCTCGGCACCGGCACGGGCGAGCTCTTCGCGATCGAGGGGGGCGGCGATGAACCACGTCAGCGCGCCAAGCAGAGCGACGTTGAGGGACACCACGAGAGCGACGGCGAATTGCGGCCCGATCACGTGGGAGCTTTCGAGCGCGACGGCGGCCGCGCCCACCGCCAGGGGAATCAGCACGAGCGCAGGCTGCAGGCGGCGGATCAGGCGCCCGGCGTCGGTGCCACTCGCGAAGACCACCATCAGCCCTTGGCCGGGAAGCGCGGCCATGTGCCCAGCCGCGGCGATGAGGACCCCGATGGCGGCGTGGGGGGCGATCGGGTTGTAGTGACCGATCGTCACGAGTGCATCGGCGCCGTAGAGGTAGCCGCACAGGCTGACAAACGCGAGGAGGCCAGCGAGCCAGGTGAGGAGCTGGGCTGCGCGGACACGCGGGCGGCGGCCACCGGCCAAGAGGCTGGCGCTCGTCAGGAGCAGGAACGCGAGCTGGGCGCCTGGCGAAATGCGGCCCGGGTGGGTCGTCCCGGGGCCCGGCGGGCGGTCGCTGAAGAGCAGCTCGTCGAGGCCGAGGTCGATGTGGGTGACGTCCTGGAGGGTCGTCGCCGCGGTCAGGAGCAGCGCGATGAGGTTCACGACCTGGCGCGTGCGGCGTCGTCGGTCGTCGGTCGAGAACCAGAGGCCGATTCCCAGCAGGACGAACCCCAGGGCGGTGTTCGCCTTCATGCTGATGAGCGTCGGGTGGGGGCTCTTGAGGAGCGGGATGTCGAAGGCCCAGCCCAAGAGGACGAGCGCGCCGAGCACCACGAGGCACCCGCCGGCGACGCGCGCGAGCTGGCCGAAGCGCCGCAGGTGGGTGGGCTCGATCGAAACGACCATCGCTCGCATCCATATGATGAGGGCGCGCCGAAGGGGGGCCCGAGACGCGGCGATACTTCCCCATTTCGGGGGCCTGTGCCAGCGCCATCCGCGGGTGGCGCGGGTGGCAGCGCGGCGCGTGGCGTGGCAAGGGTCGCGACGAAACGTGGCTCGGCAAAGTTACCGCGCGGAAGGGGTGAGGTTTCGCACAGGCGAGATGCCCGCGCGACCGCCTCATTCGTGGTTGCGATCGCGTTCGCATCGGTCCACGTTCGCGCGCATTCCTGGCACCCGCTCCCGCCGAGCGGGCCTCATCCACCATGACCGCGCGGAGTCGCCATGACGAACATCCTGCAGAAGCTCCTGGGCTCGCTTCCGAACCCCCTCGCGAAGAGCGCGGCGCGCTCGTCCGGGACGAATTCCGTCGCGCGCGGTGCGACCGGCGGGGAGCCGCCGCCGCCGTACTTGACGGCCGAGCGCCCCGCGAAGGCGAAGTACAAGCGCCCCGCCAAGCTCCTCCAGAACCCGGACGCCATCGTCATCGGCTCGGGGATCGGCGGGCTCGGGATCGCGTCCATCCTCGCGCAGCGCAAGGGGTGGAAGGTCCTCTTGCTCGAGGCCAGCAAGACGCCCGGCGGGTGTACGCACTGCCACGAGGTCGGCGGCTTCGAGTTCCCCAGCGGCATCGACTCGGTCGGCGACATGGACGCGTCGGTCGGGCGCGGCCTCTTCCGTCCGTCGATCGACTACATCACGGGCGGCAAGCTGCAGTGGGCGCGCATGCCGGATCTGCACGAGATTTCGTACATCGCCGGCGACCGCTACGACTGGTTCTCGAGCCCCGAGAAGAACATCGCGTGGCTCGAGGCGATGTTCCCCGGCACGGACGTGAAGGCGTACTACGACCTCGAGGAAAAGATCGAGGCGGCGGGGTGGGCGTGGGCGGTCACCAAGCTCCTCCCGGACTATGTCCCCGAGGCCACGCGCGAGGCGTTCTACAAGACGTTCGGCGGCGCATGGCGCAAGTACATGGAGAAGAAGACGGCGCGCGTCCTGAAGGACGACCTTCAGTTCCCGGACAAGCTCGCGTCCATCTTCTGCTACATGTACGGCAACCACGGCGTGACGCCCGAGAACTCGCCGTTCGCGTTCCACGCGGTGAACCTCTTTCACTATCGCTACGGCGCGTATTACCCCGTCGGCGGGCCTGGCCAGATCGCCGAATGCGTCGTGCCGATCGTCGAGGCGGCGGGCGGGCAGCTGGCGGTCGACGCGGCGGTGCGCCGGATTCTGGTCGACGGGAATCGTGCGACGGGCGTCGAGCTCGAGACGGGCGAGAAGATCTACGCGCCGCTCGTCATCAGCGACGCGGGCGGCTACACGACGCTGGTCGAGCTGCTCGATCCGGCGGTGTCGGCGCGCCACGGGTACCCGGACAAGTTCAAGGAGGTGCGCCCGAGTGTGGTGCACCTTTATATGCTCCTTGGGTACGACGAGGATCTGGGGCTCCCCAAGGAGATCATCTGGGATCTGCCGTCGTATGATATCGAGACGACCGACGCGCGTTACAAGCGCGAGCGCGACCTCGAGTCGGCCGGTCTGTATATGCTGTGCCCGTCGTCGCGCGACCCGGTTCACGGCGAGCGTTATCCGGGGAAGTCGACGGTCGTGGTGCTCGGCGAGGCGCCGTACGCGTGGGTCGAGCGCTGCGAGAAGGACCCGGCCTTCAAGAAGAAGTTCGAGGCCGAGCTCCAGGAGATGCTGCTCAGGCGGACCATCGCGCGCATCCCGCAGCTGGCTGGCAAGACGCCGTCGTATATTCGTGCCGGGCTGCCGATGGGCTGCAATCCGCGCGCGTGGCAGTCGTGCTCGCTCGGGCTCGAGTCGAGCGCCGATCGCTTCGTCAAGCACACGCACTGGCTGCGGCCCAAGACCGCCATCGAGAACCTGTGGCTCACGGGGCAGGACTCGTTCTCGCCCGGGTTTGCGGGGTCGATGCTCGGGTCGCGCGTGACCTACAGCGCGATGACGGGCGACTGGCTCTTCCTGCTCAAGCCGAAGCCGCTGCCGGTGGTCCCGCTACCGTATGGGGCGCAGATCGCCGCGGGGTTTGCCAAGGCGATGGGGGGGGCGCACTTACCGGTGGCTTGACGCGCGCTCGAAGGGCCTGTGTGCCAACGAATGGCCGCAGGCCGTTTTCAACAGCCCGCTAGGTCAGCCGGCCGATGAGGTTATTGACGGCCGCCAGCCAGGCGGCCTCGGTGCCCTCGGCTTGCCACTTGGCGTGGAGCACGCACTCGGTGCTCTGGGCCTTGCGAACGGCCGTGCGGGCGCGTGCGAGCAGCTTCTTGTTGGGGACCGGCTTGCCTTTGACCGACTCTTTGACGGCCTCGGGCAGGCCGGCGGCGGGCTGGGCGATCTGGGCCGCGACGATCTCGGCCGCGAACAGGGCGTCCGTCAGCTCGTCCGCGTCGTCGTCGTCGACCTCGAACGTGTCGTTGAGGAAGTCGCCCGTCGGGTCCGCCAGCCACTCGGCGAAATAGCTGCGGGCTTGTTCGGTGGCAAACGTGTCGATGGTCGTTGGGGTCGTCATGGGGTCGCCCATGCCACGTTCGGGGCCGCTGTGCCAGCGAAAGTCGCGCGCGGCGGCCTACACGCTTCGCGTGCCGGGCCCGGTCTGATACGGTCGCGGCGTCCTGGGGCCGAGGTGTCGATGAACGTCCTATCCTTTGATCACGTGCACGTGTACGCGGCCGACCCCGAGCGCGCGATCGCGTTCTACACGGGGCACTTCGGTGCGGAGCGGGTGGGCGCCATCACGAACGCCGACGGCGACGACAACCACGTCCTCGTCTTGGGCGGCCAGCTGCTCGTGGTGAGCGTGGCGCCGCGGGTCTTGGTCGCGCGCGCGCGCGAGCGGGGCGCGGCTGGTGGCGCGACGGACGGTGCCGCCGCGGGGCCGTATGGGCTGGCGCACATCGGCTTCAATGTAGCGGACCTCGAGGCGACGTTGGCCGGGCTGGCGGCGGCCGGCGTCGAGGTGCTGCAGTCCGCGCGCGAGTCGGGCCTCATTCGTTACGCGTACGTCGGCGGCCCGGACGGGGTCGCGATCGAACTCACGCAATATGTTCTGCCGGCGCGCCTGCGGCCGCTCGCGCCGGTGCTCGCGGGCTACAACAAGCTGGTTCATGCGATCCGGCGGCAGCTCTTGAGGACCGCGGTCGGAAAGCGTCGTTCGACTCGGGCGGCGTGAGGACATCATGGGCAAGAAAGACGATCGGAATCTTGC
>SXGT01445694.1_pt1 | contig 10151 bp, 10 predicted proteins | sample 3176221 | NCBI WGS metagenome assembly SXGT01 (sample SAMN11356862, study PRJNA531348) | freshwater metagenome | isolation source: freshwater sample F1-120 | place: China: Fuxian Lake, Yuxi | collected 2017-12-25
ATCCCATGCACCTCATCCTCCGGTTTCTGGGGGAGCGCACCGTGTTTTTGCAGGAGCTGCGCATTATGACCCTCATGCCCTGGCCACCGTTTTTCAGGGCCATTGGTGCTTTAGCCCGAAAGGGCCGTTTCTCCCCATTCGCCCCACCATCCCTCCTCCCCGCCCATGATTCAACGGTACCCGAAACTGTATCGGCTCCTGCTCGCAGCGGGGTTGCTGCTGGCCGCTAGTGGCTGGGTGGCACCCGGAGTACTATTGATCATTGCACCGGGCCTTGCAGCCGTTCTGATACTGGCGCTGGGTCTTCCCCATGGCGCCACAGACCACCTCATTTTTCGTCAGCTGGCCAAACCGCTTTGGGGAAGTCGCCAGTGGACCCGTTTTTATGCAGCCTACCTCGGGCTCATGGCTGGTTACGGCCTCGTTTGGTGGCTTAGCCCTTATCTCGCACTGGGGGTGTTCATCGTATTATCTGTGTACCATTTCGGACAAGGCAACTGGGCTTATTGTGAGCGAATGGATACCGCTTCCCGGTATATTTCAGCCCTGTTATGGGGCAGCTTTGCCGTAGGAGCGCCCATCCTGCTGCACATGGATGAGGCCGCACCCATCATTTATGCCATTTTAGGCCACGAAATCCCCCTTCCTGACCCGGGAATGGCCTCCACTGGTGCGTGGATATTACTTGGAGCCAACCTGCTATGGACCGGGTATGTTAAAATCAATGGGCTCATTTCGGTAAGGGAAACCCTCGGGGAAGTGCTCAGCCTCAGCGTGCTCATGCTCGCCTACCTGAGCCTGCCCATGATGCTTGGTTTTGCACTGTTTTTCAGCGGATGGCATGCCCTGAGTTCTATCAGCGATCAGATCCGGTTTTTTAAACAAAATCAACCGGCATTTGGCCTGAAAAACTACATAATCCAAACCCTGCCGCTTTCCCTCGCAGCCACCACCGGACTGGGTTTGCTCGTGTATACCGGCAATTTTGCCACCAACTGGGCCCCGCTTTTCATCTTCATTTCCATAGTTACCCTGCCCCACATGGTCATTATCGACCGCCTCTACCATGATTCGGTGCCGGATACCCACACCATTGCAGGATAATCGGGGCAAAAATCCCATTTTTGGGCATGAACATTCAGGAAATAACTGCCGCCCTGGAAACATGGGCCCCCGTAAAGCTCGCCGAATCATATGACAATGCCGGGCTCATTGTCGGCCACCCGTCAATGACGGCTACCGGAGCCATCGTAAACCTGGACCTCACGGAGGAGGTAATCGAGGAGGCAAAAGAGAGGGGCCTGAACCTCATTGTTACCCACCACCCCATCTGGTTTGCAGCCCGCAAGCGCCTGAACGGCGAAGACTATGTAAGCCGCTGTATTGTGGCAGCCATCAAAGCCGATATTGCCCTGTACGCCATTCATACCAACCTGGACGCTGTGCGCGACGGGGTAAACGCCGTCATTGCTTCCCGGCTGGGCCTGCAGGCCGTGCGATTTTTAAAGCCGGGCCCGGAAGGGTTTGCCCCGGTTCCCGGAGGCATGGGCATGATCGGCACGTTGCCTCAGCCCATGAAAAAAGCTGATTTTCTGGCCTTTGTAAAAGAAACCTTTGGCTGCGGCGGAATCCGGTATGCGGATTTTCCGGGAGAGATGATCAGCCAGGTAGCCGTTTGCGGCGGTTCCGGCAGCTTCCTGACCGGCGAAGCCCTGCGACAGGGAGCAGATGCTTTTGTGACCGCCGACATCACTTACCACAAATTCTTCGACAACGAAAACCGCCTGTTGCTGCTTGACATTGGCCACTACGAGTCGGAGCAATTTACCAGTGAACTTATTTGCACATATTTATCAGAAAAATTCCCTAACTTCGCGGTCCATTTGTCCGGCATCTACACCAATCCGGTCAAATATTTTTGACCTTTTACCAACCGGACTACGTAAAAGCAGGTCTTACATTCATCTCACCGTATGGAAAACCCGATTGAGGAAAGACTGACAGCCCTTACCTACCTTCAGGTACTCGGGTCAAAGCTCGATGAAATCTCCCGGCTCAGGGGCTCACTTCCTGAAGAAGTGAACGACCTGGAGGACGATCTCGAAGGCCTGGAAACCCGCCTGCAGCGCATTGACGAAGAAATCAAGGCGCTGAAAGACGATATTCGCCATCGCACCGTAAAGATTGAGGAGTTTAACTCCCAAATCAAAAAGTATGAGGAGCAGCAGAACAACGTAAAAAACAACCGCGAATTTGAAGCCCTGCGCAAGGAAATCGAATACGCCGGCCTGGAAATTCTGACCTCCGAAAAGAAAATCAAACAGTTTACGGAGCAAATCCAGCAGAAAGAAGAGCTTCAGGTGAGCACCTCCGCGCAGGTGGCTGCCAAAAAAAGCGAGCTGGAAGAAAAGCGCCGGGAACTCGAAATCATCATTGAAGAAACCCTTCAGGAAGAAAAAAGACTTTCTGAAGAAATTGAGGCAGCTTCCACCCGCGTGGAGAAGCGTATCCTCGATGGCTTCAATAAAATCCGCAGCAATATGCGCAACGGCCTCGCGGTGGTCACCACTGACCGCGACGCCTGCGGCGGCTGTTTCTCCCTCATTCCTCCCCAGGTGCTCATTGAGCTGAAGCAGAAAAAACGCCTCATTCACTGCGAAAACTGTGGCCGGATCCTTGTCCACGAAGACCTCTTCGATCAGGCGCGTGAAGCCATGAAAGAAAAAGTTTCCTGATACGCCCTCAAAGTATGCAAAACCGCCGCCTCCACCAGAAGCGGCGGTTTTTCTTTTCCCGGCCAATATTCCGCCAAACCCTACCTGCCCGCCGTTAAACCACCCGAAAGGCCTACCTTTGAGCATGCCTAGTCGATTTTTGCGGCTTATCACCCTTCTGGCCATGTTCTGGCTTCCGGCCACATTTGCCTGCGCCCAAACAGAAAGCCAGCGGGCAGCTGTGGAAGAAATGCTCTGGAATTTTGAGCTACCGTTGGCACAAAAAAAAATAGCCGCCTGGCCCCAGGGTATTTGGAAATCGTACTACACCAACCAGACTGACCTTTACCGCTACATCAGCAGCCAGCGAAAGGCCGAACGCAAGGCGTACCTTGATTCCTGGGCCGCTTCCCGTGCTTTGCTTGAAAGCAAAGCCGCAAGCCACCCCTATGGCGAAGCCCTTGTTGCCGATCTTCACCTCAAGCGTGCACTTGCCGCATTTATGGAGGAGGATTACTGGACCGCCATAAGCCGCGCCCGCGACGCCCGGCACTGGCTTCGGCTCGCAGAAAAACGAAATCCGGCCTCGGGCGAGGTGAAAAAACTGCAAGGCTTGTTTTCGGTGCTGTTTGGCGCGGTGCCCCGCCGGTACCAGTGGCTGGCCAATACCCTTGGCTTTACCGGCAATATCCGGGAAGGCCTTCGGCTGATCGATGCGTCGTCCCGCGAAAGCCGGGTGCTGCGCCGCGAATCCGCTATCCTGGCGGCCTGGGCGGAAAAGCAGTTTCTGAACCAACCGGAGGCAGCCCTTTCCCGGCTGCAGGCACTCCGCCGTCCCGAGGCGCCAAGCCAGCTGCTCGACTTTGTCTGCGCCCTCGTTTACCTTCAGATGAAAAAAAACGACGAGGCCCTGGTGCTGCTGCGGAAAAGAGACATTTACCACAAAAACCCCAATACCCACTTCATTGTGTTTTGGGACTATCTGCTCGGAAAAGGGCTGTATTACCAGGAGCGGTACACTGAAGCACAGGCTCCCATGTCGCGGTTTATCCGGGATTATGAGGGCACCCTGTTTAAAGGCGATGCAGCACTGCGCCTCGGGTGGGCGCTTACCCTTGCCGGAAATCACAGTGCGGGTAAGGCTTTTTTCCAATTGATCGCCACCGGCGAAGGCGGGTTCGACGAAGATGAATACGCCCGGAGTCAGGCCGGGCTGCTGCTCCAAAAACCACCCGGTGCCGTGGAGACCACCCTTATGAAAGCGCGCAACCGCTTCGACGGAGGCTATTTTCCGGAAGCATTGGCCCACCTCCGAACCCTGGAACCGCAGCGTTCATCGCTCTCACCCGACGAACTGGCCGAATTGGATTACCGCTTTGGCCGCATTTTTCACGGCCAAAACCGCCTGAAGGAAGCAGATCAGCGGTACCGCAGTTGCCTGACCTTTGCCGCAACCCGGCAGCGCTGGCTTCAGGCCTATGCCTGCTTTTACCTTGGCGAAATTGAACGGGCGCAGGGAGATACCGCCAGCGCACGTAAATGGTTTCAGCAGGCGCTGGGCTATGATAAGATTTTTTACCAGTCGGGCCTGGAAACCCGCTGTAAAACAGCCCTTTCAGAGCTTAAAACCCAGTGAGATTTAGCTGAGGCGAATGCGGTCTTCCACCGGCATGCCGTGGCGCCGCTGAAAAGCCTCCAGCGTATTGCGCAGCAATACCGCACGGGTCATGGGGCCCACTCCACCGGGTACGGGGGTAATGAAACTGGTTTTGGGCGCTACCGCCTCAAAATCCACATCGCCGCGCAGGCGGTAACCCGATTTGGTGCCGGGTGCTTCCACGCGGTTCATGCCCACGTCAATTACAATGGCTCCTTCTTTTACCATTTCGGCCGTGATCAGGTTGGGTTTCCCGACGGCCACAATCAGGATATCGGCCTGCGGGCAAATGCGGCGCAGTTCTTCGGGCGGGGTATGCTTGTGGCAAATGGTTACCGTAGCCTCTCCCGGATCGCCTCCGCGGGACATGAGAATAGAGGTCGGACGGCCCACAATGCGGCTTCTGCCCACCACCACACAGTGTTTGCCCTTGGTGGAAATATGGTACCGGTGCAGTAGTTCAAGAATCCCGGACGGCGTGGCGGGCATGAGTCCCGGAAAATTGAGGGTCATGAGACCCACATTCAGCGGGTGAAACCCGTCCACATCTTTGTTTGGGTCAATGCTGGAGGTAATGTCCTGTGGCTGAATATGTTCCGGCAGTGGCATCTGCACGATGATGCCATCCACTTCGGGGTCGTGGTTGTATTCCTGCACTTTCTGGATCAGTTGCTCCTGGGTGAGGTTGGCAGGCAGGCGCTTCAGGGTGGAACTAAAACCCACATAGTCGCAGTCCTGCATCTTGTTGCGGACATAGATTTTGGAGGCTGGGTTGTCTCCCACCAAAATGGCCACGAGGTGGGGCGGGCGCAGGCCCTTTGCAAGCATGCGGGTTACTTCAGCCCTGATTTCGTCCCGGATGTCTTCCGATACCTTGTTTCCGTCCAGCAATTGCATAGCGCCTGATTTGGGCGCGAAATTACGAAAAACGGCCCGATAAGTTAGCTTTTGAATGGAGGAAATGGCTCAGGCCGGAACCGGGTGCACCGTGCCGCAGGCGCTGCAGGTGCGGGCCGCCTCATCTTCATAAAAAGCCTTAAATACGCCCTGCATTTGGGTTTCGATGTTTTCCATCGGGAAATAGACCTCGTGAAGCTTATGGTTGCAATTTGGACAGTACCACTGTAACCCGTCGGTATGAGACGAATTGCGTTTGCGCTCAATCACGAGCCCGATGCTGCCGGCAGGCCGCCGGGGCGAATGCGGAACCTTTGCCGGAAGAAGAAATATTTCCCCCTCACCAATGGGCACATCCACCTGCTTTCCTTCGTCCTGAATTTTCAGCACCATCTCCCCCTCAAGCATATAAAAAAACTCTTCGGTTTCATTGTAGTGGTAGTCGGTGCGCTTATTGGGGCCGCCAACCACCATCACAATGAAGTCATCAGTTTCTTCATACACCACTTTATTACCAACCGTTGGTTTGAGCAGGTGACGGTTGTCTTCGATCCACCGGTGAAAATTGAGTACAGGAAACTTTGGCATGGGGTGTTTGGGTTTGGAGAAACAAATTACGGGCCGGGGAGAAGAATGCCAAATGTGTACCGCCTGATCTCCGGGAAAAGGAGGGAGCGGGATATTTACTTCAAAATAAGAACTATTCAAGCCCGGAATTTTACAATTCAGATAGCTGTATATGCATTTTTCTCCGACAAATTTGGTCGAATCCTAACATGTGTGTAAATTGAATATTAAGAAAAAATGACCCGCCTATGAACTGGATGTTAGACGCAGTTGTAACCGCCTTTTGGGGTTTGTTCTTTATCGCTACCGCCATTGGCATGTGGCGTCATCTGGGCACACCCGTTGCGGCCAGGGAGGAAACGGAGCAATAAGTTTCCTCAGTTTGAACCTTTTTTACTTCTTTTTCTGGCACCTGCCAGGTGCATTCGTGTCTTCCGGAAAACCCTGAATCGCGCGGTTCAGGCTCTTCCACTCACACCTCCTTCACATTTTTCAGGTAGTATTTCAGGGCAATATTCAGCACATCGCTCACCCGGATACTCTTTGCGATGGCAATTTCACGGGCACGCTCCAGCACGTCGCTGGGGATCATGAGTGAAAATGGGCTTTTGCGTTGGTCCTCGCTCGGTTCGAGGTCTTTTTTGGCCAGCGGGCGGCCCACCGGAATCACTTCATCAAATGCATTATCCTGAAGGGCAGCCTCAATGCTGCCGAGGAAGCTTTTTTTACGGGGCGAACGCGTACTAGCCGTCACTTCCTTATCGAGGGTCCCGTCAAGTGCGGATTTAAACTGCTTTTTTTTACTTTTTGCTGGCGCAGCAGCCTTTTTGTCCCGACGGCCGGGAATGAGGTCCCCCAGGAAGTCGTCTTCCAGCGGGATTTGCAGTTGTTCTAAAAAACGTTTGGCCATCGGTAGAGGGGATTAAACAGCGTATTCGGCAGCCACACGTTTGACTACTTCATTGGCCAGGGCGAGGTAATCCTCGGCTCCGTTCGAGTTGGGGTCGTAAGCAAAAATGTCTTTTCCCATGGATTGGGACTCAGCCAGGGCCACATTGCCCCGGATTTTGGTCGAAAGCACCATTTCGCCATAATGCTCCTCGGCATGCTGCGAAATATCGCGGTGGAGCACTTTGCGGTGATCAAACTGGGTAATGAGAATGCCCAGCAATTCGAGTTCATTGTTCATCCGCGTTTTTACGGTGCGCAGAATTTTGATGAAATCATTCATTCCCTGTAAAGCCAGAAACTCAGGTTGCAGGGCGATGATGGCAAAGTGGCTGGCTGTAAGTGCTGAAACCGTAAGCACTCCCAACGAAGGCGGACAGTCGATGAGGATGTAGTCGTACTCGTCGCGGATGGTGAGCAGGCTCTCCTGAAGGATAAACTCCTTTCCTACTTCTGAATTTTTTTCAAAGCCCGCGAGGTGGATCGAAGAAGGTGCCAAAAAAAAGTTCGCCACCGGCTGGATAATCTTGCGGATATCGTCCTGATAGGCCAATACCTGAAAGATGGACATTTCCTGCTTTTTCAGGCCAAGGGAAAAGGTGGCATTGGCCTGCGGGTCGAGGTCAATCATCAATACCTTGTGACCCAACCGGGCAAGACCAGCCGCCAGGTTAACGGTAGTGGTGGTTTTGCCCACCCCCCCTTTGTGATTTGCAATGGATAGTACACTCATAAGCCTGCCGGTTTTGGCATGGTTTTCATCAAAAATAGCGTAAATGGGCGGATAATAAAAATAAGCCGCAGCAGCAGATTGCCTACTTCAGCAGGTGATGGATCATTTTGGTGAGCTCCACCCGGTTCACCGGGCGCTCATTGCCCAGGATCGTTACCGCAAGGGCACCGGTGGCATTGCCGATAAATGGCATGAGTTCGGGTTCGATGTCGTTTTTGGCACACAAGGTCGTTACCGACAATACCGCGTCCCCTGCCCCTACCGAATCGACCACTGAAGTGGCCAAAGCTGGTGCGTGATAAAACTGCCCTTCGCGGTAATAAACTGCCCCTTTTTGCCCCAGGGTAATCATGATGGAGGGGCAGTGGGTGGTTTCCTGCAGGCGGTGAATCAGTTGCTCTATGCCACCGTGTTTGTCACCAAAAGGCAGGCGCAGTTCGTTCTCATCGATCGAGATATAGTCGACCCCCTTGTATTTGGTGATGTAGTTGTAGCCGTAGTTGTTGCTGTTGGTTTGAGCATTTACCGCTACAAACACCTCCTGCTGCGTCAAAAACTCAATAATGCCCGGCGTGATGAGGCCGTGGCCAAAATCGCTGATGAGCACCGCATCGTAGTCAGGCAAAACGGAGGCGAGGTGGGCAATCATTTCCTGCTCCAGGGCAGCAGATATCGGGGCATCGTTCATAAACGTTACCTCAAATATCTTGCTGTTCAGAAACTCGGTTATATACCGCCTTTTGGTAGGGGTGGGGCCATCCTCCCGGTAAAAATATTTCGCCTCGATATCCGCCGACACTTTGGGCGCAATCACGTCCATGTGGTCGTTTTGGCGGCCCAACACTGTTACCAGGTGCACCTTGCCCGCAAACTGGTTGAGGTGGTTGGCAATCGCGAGCACCCCGCCCGCAAAGGTGGATTCGCGCAGGTAGCGCGTGGAGAGCGTGGGCGATTTGGAGGATTTACCCAGCGACACCACGTAGTGGTATTCATCAATAATGGTATCGCCAATGACCAGGATCCGAAGGTTTTCCAGCGACTGGATGCGGTCGAGCATCGTATCCGGCGGTATGGCAGCCTTTAACTGATCCAGGTAGGATTTTACTTCATCCCCAAGGGGGTTGTAATGGGCGTTAATGAGTTTGGAGGAAGAAAAAACCACCTCATCGGTGAAGTATACATCGCCTCCATGGGCGCGCACGGCATCCACCTCCTTGCGGATATTGCCGGTGAGGTCGGCATCGAAATCGCGGTATTCCTGTCCTTTTACGTAAAAGGAAGGGCGGAGTACCTCCAGCAGCTCAATTGCCGTAGGCCACTGATTAAGCGCCACATAGTCCACCACGGCGAGGGCAGCAATGGTTTCGAGCCGGATCTGCTCGTTGAAGGCAGGCCGCCCCGGACCTTTGTTCACGTATTTGTCCTGCGTCAGCGTCACCACCAGCAGGTCGCCCGCTTTACGGGCCGCCTCAAAGTGCTTGATATGCCCGGGATGCAACAGGTCGAAAACCCCGTGGCAATGGGCCACTTTTTTACCCGCAGCGCGGGCATCAGCTACTACCTGAGCAAGGTCTGTAAGCGCTAATATCTTTTCTTTCAACGGGAAGTGATTTGAATGGAGAGGGGTGAGTGGAGAGTGAAGAAAGGGAAGAGCGGAGAGCGGCCCCGAAAACTCAAAACCCGGAACCCTGACCCTGGAACTTCAATAACGCGGGAGTCCTAACTTTCTTTTCCCAGGTACTTAAACCAGTCTTTGGTGGCCTCTGCAATGGAGGACGGATCCCACAGCGGGGCTTCGCGCCAGTAATCGATATGGGCCACCATTTCGGCCACACCGGCTTCGAGCGACACTTTTGGTTCCCAGCCCAGCCGGGCCCTGATCTTGGAAATATCGGCAAAGGTGCAATCAGGTTCGCCCGGGCGCTTCGGAATGTAGGTTACCTCCCCCCCCAGCAGCCGGACGAGCTCGTTTACCGAATAGGTATGCCCGCTGCCCACATTCAGCACCTCCCCGATCACTTCGTGCGAGCGGGCTGCAGCGATGCAGGCCTGCACCACGTCGGTTACGAAGGTAAAATCACGCGTCTGGGTACCATCGCCAACTACGGTGTAGGGTTTTCCGGCCAGCTTTTGGGCAAGAAACACCCCAAACACGGCTCCGTAGGTACCCGAGGTGCGCGACCTGGGCCCATATACATTAAAAAACCGCATCGAAGTTACCGGCATGCCATACACCTTGTGCCAGTTGAGCACATATTGCTCACCCAGCCATTTGGTGGTAGCGTAAGGATACTCAGGCTGTACCGGAGCTGTTTCCGGTGTGGGATACGCCTCCGGAATACCGTAGCAGGACGAGGACGCGGCATAAATCAGCCGTTTGACACCTGCTTTGCGGCTGGCTTCCAGCACATGAATGGTTCCATCCACATTAGCCCGGTGATACTCCAGCGGCCGCTGTATCGAAGGCACAATATCGGCGAGGGCCGCCAGGTGAAAGACCCAGTCGACGCCTTCAAACAGAGGCTCAATGGCATCATAGTCGGCAATATCGGCGATATGTACAGCCAGATTCGGGTTGCCCTGATGATGGGCAAGGTTTTGCGGGCGGCCGTTGGACAGGTTGTCGATCACGACC
>SXGT01490302.1_pt1 | contig 10151 bp, 10 predicted proteins | sample 3176221 | NCBI WGS metagenome assembly SXGT01 (sample SAMN11356862, study PRJNA531348) | freshwater metagenome | isolation source: freshwater sample F1-120 | place: China: Fuxian Lake, Yuxi | collected 2017-12-25
CGAGAGTCCCAGCCGTCCAAGCTGGTCATGCGGGTTCGAGTCCCGTCACCCGCTCTCGAGGTTCTGCCAGGTCAGCGGATCCGGCTTGATCCTTGGAAACGCGCGGCACCTGGGCAATCCCGCGAGAATCCCCCGGAAGGTCGAGGCGCGACGGTTGGGTTGCGCACACGAGGCGCGACCCACGTTCAGAATCCAGTGCACCAATAGCACACGTGTGCGGAGTTCGCGATCTCTGCGGAGCGATCTACTGACTTCCCGCCCAAGAGTGCTGCACCGACGCGCGCGTCCGCTCGGATGGGAGGTCGGGTCGGAGCCACGACGCGAGGCGGGCCGCAACGGGCCGATATCGGCGCATGAGCGCGCAGACTCGTCGTGCCAGCGGCGTGTCGAGCGTGAACATCCGTGCGAATGGTCTGAGACTGACGATCCGTCGACGCGCCTCGGTGGCGTTGCGATAGCTCGGTGGCGCGAATGCGACGACGGCAGCGACGAGTTCTGGGCGGCGCGTTGCGAGACGCAAGCGCGATGAGCGCGCCCATCGAGTGCCCGGCAACGATCACCGGACCGGACAACGCGAGTCAGTCGAGACAGGCGACGACCGAGTCGCCGCTGGCGGGGGCCAGAACCTCGCCGCCCTTCGTGGCGGTCATGCGGATGCCGCCGTGGGAGTGCGCCACCAGCGATTGGGGTCACTCATCGATCGGATCGGGGACGCGGTCCGCGATGTAGCTCAGCGGCGCGGCGGCGAAACGCGCGGCGCATTCCAACGAGCAGAACCACCACTCGACCCCTCCATGGCGAAGCCGACCGGGCGCGCGATCACGTTCGACGCGCATCTGGCACACGGGGTCGATCGCGATGCCACACGACCGACACCCGAGATCGAGTTCACACAACTCGACGGCCTCGGAGAGGTTGCGAAGGACGAAGTGCCCGAGTCGCGTCACCCCGACATCGAGCAGCGAGGCGGCATCGGCCACCTCCGTTGTCGCGAGAACCTGACCGGAGCGCGCGTGGTTGGCGACCCGAGCTGCGATGTTGACGGTGCCACCGAACAGATCGAGATCTCGCTCCACGACGGGTCCGTGGTGGAGACCGACTCGCAGTTCGGGGAAACCCGGCTCGGCACTCGCTGCGTCGAGCAGGCGACGCACCATCACGACCGCTGCTTCTGGTTCGGTCGAAGCGCACATGACCGCATCGCCGATCGATTTTACGAGTCGGTCACCCGTCCCCAACGCTTCTCGCGCGCACGACACGAGGCGTGCCGAAAGATCTGCCGCCGTTTCATCACCGTGAATGTCGGTCGCGGCGGTGAACCCGGCAAGGTCAGCGAACACGACGGTGAGCGATTTCACGACTTCAATCTCTCACGCTTCGTCGCGATCCGCATCTCTCGGGTCCTGATCGAGCGCGTCGGTCAACAACACTTGGGCTGCGACCGGTTGGTCGGTGGCAACACCAACGCGACGGGCGCGGAGGACGAGACCGAGTGCCGCGAGCACAAGCGCGACGCCGACCGCGCTCCGCCACCACGTGTCCTGGCGGTGGGACGGCAGGTACAGACGGCGCACGTCGTACAGGGTCGAGTTGGGACTCTCGATCGGCACCCAGGCCTCGAGCTGACGCTCGCTTCGTTGATATTCGACGTAGACGAACCAACGTCCGCGGCGTGGGAGTTGGATCGTGCCGTCCGCACCGCAGGGTGATCGCGACGTGAGCGGGGCGCTGCGTTCGTCGCCGCCCCGTCGCGCCACGATTCGAGACGGGATGAGGCGTTCGCAGTCCTCGCCGCCGACGATCGTCTCGATGGTCGCACGCGAATCGATGACATCGATTTCGAAGGTGATCGCAGCGTCTTGCACTCCTTGGCCGGGGTCGTGCGCGCCAGCCGCCGACGCGAACAGCACCACCGCGATGAATGCCCCGGCGGCCGGAAGGCCCACGCGACGAATACGGGACCACGCGGCCGGGGAGACCGCGACGACGAGACTCAACAACACCGAGACGAACATCTCGGCGGCTGTGAGGTCGACTCCATGCGGCATGAAGAACAACCACGGCAAGTAGACCGCGTGCACTGCACCGGGCAGCGCGAGCAGCGCCCAGATGCCGCGCGAAGACGCACGGTCGACGACGAACGCGACCAGGAGGAGGGGCGGCACGATGGGCGTCGAGAAGCCTCCGAGCGCGAGCGCAAGGACAATCGCTAGTCGGACCGCGGTGTAAGCCAGCGTTGCGTACGTGAAGGCGAATCGACGGTGGTCTTGCGTTCTGATCAATGGGAGGACGAAGCTCGCCGTTGCGGACACGACTGGGAGATACAGCGCGGGGCTGAACTGAGGAACGTCGGCCTCGAATTCCATGACGAGCACCATGGCGGCTCCGAGCACCAACGCGTTTGCGGCGACGACCATCATCACAGTCCGGCCAGCGGCGATCGTCACTCCACGAGCCAGCGCCACTGCGACCGTGAAAGTCGCGGCGATACCGACAAGATGCGGTGGCGACCAGATCACCGCGTCGCGTCCGAACAGGCGATGCCACAACTCGTCGATCGGCGCGGAGACCAGCACTGTGGCGACGCCGAGTAACGCAAGCCTCGGGGCACCTTCGCGCGCATCCCCTCGCGAGCGCCATGCCCACCATGCCATGACCATTCCCAGAGCCGTCACCGCGCCGTACAACAGGAGGTGCGGTGCGACGAGGAAGCCGTCGCGTCCGCGATCGGTGTGCCAGGAGTCGTCCCAGTAGACCGCGCCGAGCCCGATCAGCCCGGCGGTCACCGCGAACCACCACCACGCTGGCGAGCCGGGGATCTTGTAACGTCTATGATGCAGAAATGCAACAGACATGTTGCAGAGCGTAGGCGAGGAAGGGGACGACACCAACGGTGCCCGGGCACGACCACTCTCAACCGTTAGAGGCGCGGATTCTCGACGCGGCGATCCAGGTCATTGGCGCCTTCGGAATCGACGGCGCGACGGTCGATCGCGTCGCCGCAGCCGCGGGGCGCTCGCGGGTGACGTTGCATCGCCGTGGGATCGGCCGGGTCGAGATTCTGGAAGCAGTCGCGAGACGTGTCGCAATGGAGTTCGAAGCTTCGATCGTGCCGGCGCTCTCCGCTCCCGGGACGGCGGCCGAGCGCTTCGACTCGTTCTGGCCGGCGATGTTCGACACCGCCGACGGTCATCTGCAGTTCCTGGCTGGCTTGTTCGCTGGTTCGGAGTCGCCGTTTCACCGCCAAGTCGGCGGCACGCAAGAAGCAGAGATCGCGACAGACGCTCGATTCGCTGCCCCCGTCGAACGGCTGTTGCGCGACGGCGAACTCGATGGCACGCTCGCCCCGCAGGTCGATCCCCACGACGCTGCAACAGTCATGTTCAACGCGACGATGTGGACGTACGTGCATTTCCGTCTTGCGCATCGCTGGTCACGCGATCGAGCGTCGCTCGCCGCACGGAACGTGTTCGACGGCCTGGCCCGTCGTACGGGTTGACGCGCACCGTTGGAGCGTCAACACGCAGCACGCACTGGGTCGTACGGGTTGATCGGTCCGCCGCCACCCGGATGAATCTCGAAATGCGTGTGGTTCGCCCCGGACGCGCCGGTTGTTCCGGTGTAGCCGACGACTTCGCCCTGGTCAACGTCGCGGGGACCGCCTTCGAACGCGGAGAGGTGGAAGTAGTAATAGGTGACGCCGTTGTCGCCGTAGAGGAAGATCGCGTTGCCCATGCGTTCGCCGTAGCCCTGTTCGATGCGACCCGACGTGACCGCGACGTTCGGTGTGCCCGACGGTGACAGCAGGTCGACACCCTGATGAGATCGGCCGCCGGGTCGAGGATCACCCCACGTGTCGCTGAAGGCCAACGCGCCGCGGATCGGACAGACCTCGACGCCATAACTGCCACCGCCGTCCGAGGGTTCGTCTGGCGGGGTCGGGCTGGTCACGTTGGGTTCGCCGAGATCATCCGCCGCGGTGGTGCTGGTCGGCGACGGCTGCGATGCGGCGCGGGCCCGCGCCTCGGACTCCGCGAGGGCCCGCGCCTCGGCCGCGCGGCGTTCGGCCGCCTCCTCGGCGATCAACCGATCGCCGAGCTCATCGCGAATCCGTTGTGCGTCGATCAGCTTCTGTTCGAGCTGTTCCGACTCACGCTCCAGTTCAGTAGCGAGGGCGTCTTGTTCGGCCTTCGAGATTCCCAATTCGTTGCGACCGGAAACCAGCTCGATGCCGAGCACTCGGAGCTCGTCGAGCGCGTTTTGATCGCGATCCGCGATCACCTCACTGATGACATCGCGACGAGCTGAGTCCATCGCGGAGTCGTCGTCGAAGAGCAGCGCTATTCCTGCGTCGCTGGCCCCATCGACATACGCATCGACCGCACGCGCACCGACAACTTCGCGATGCGAGCGCTGGTCGCGCACCAGCCTCTCGATCTGGCTATCGAGCTCGAGAATCTCCTGCTCCAATGCGGACGATCGCGCGTACGCGTCGGCGTAACGCTTGGCCAGGTCGTTCGCCTGTTGCTGGAGGGCGTCGAGTCGTTGGCGGGCTTCGGCGAAGTCGTCCGCAGTGGACTGGGCGAGCCCAGGAGTTGGCCCTTGACCGAGCAATGCGCCGACCAGCGCAATCAACACGATCGTTCTGAACCTGCGCGGCCGTCGGTCCGATTCCGGCACCACCATGACCTCGGCACCGTAGCAACGGCGCGATGTCTCGGTTCGCGCGCGCCAACGAACTTCTTGGTGACCTGGGCCTCTCCGCGCGCCAAGACAGCGAGACTCCCGTCTAGCTGTGCACCAATTCGTCGTGCTCTCGGGGCGATCCGCCCTCGGGTCGCGATCGAGATCGTTGCGTGGTGGATTCGCGCTCGAAGCCTCCGGCGGCCGCCGACTCCCACGACTGATCAGAAACGACGCCTCAGGACGGCGACGACGCTGCCGATTGAACCAGCGTGGCGCTGGAAGGCTTGAGCGCAGTGCAGCACCGAATCACAGAGATCCAACGAGCGGCCGGATCGTCGTCGGCTCAGCCGATGACAGCAACCGGATTCGCCGCCGCGCTCACGACGGCGATGACCCCGGCTACTGGCGAGACCAAACCGCAAGTCGCTCCGAAAGCACCCGGACAGAACGGGCGACTCGCCGACCAGGATCTCGCTCCGATTGGCATCGGATCCCATCGACTCGCGCCTGCCGCCGCAGAGGCATTCCGAAGGATGCGAGAGGCGGCCGCCGCCGAGGGCGTCGACATCGGCGTCACAGGCGGGTACCGCGACTTTGCCGGGCAAGTCGATCTCGCACGCCGTAAGGGGTTGTATTCGAACGGTGGTCTTGCGGCAGTGCCGGGCACGAGCCAGCACGGTTGGGGCCTCGCGGTCGATGTCGACGTCGATGCAAACGGCCAGGCGTGGTTGCGCGCGAACGCATCAAGATTCGGCTTCTTCGAGGACGTACCACGCGAGCCCTGGCACTGGGAGTACATGCACGGTCGCTGAGTCACGCGGCGGGATTCGCCGAAACCCGATTCGGGGCGCGCAGCGCGCAAAGGTCTCCGGTTCGATCACCAAGTCCAGTGGGGCCTGTCTTCATTCCCAACCAAGTGCTTCCGCCGACAGGACATTCGGCCATATGCCGGAGCGGCGCGAGTAGCGGACACTGGGACCATGACGGAAACCAGCAGTACCCCGCGTCGTCGTGCTTGATGAACGGCGGGGTGATTGGCCGATGATGACTTGGGACAACGACTGGAACCACCATGGTTGGGGAGGCGGCTGGTGGATCTTCATGGTCATCATGATGATCCTGTTCTGGGCCTCGATCGCCTGGATCGTCGTCACGCTGATCCGCCACAACTCCCCCACCCACCCTCACCACGCCCCGATCCCAGACGCGGAGCAAATCCTTCATGAGCGGGTTGCGCGCGGTGAGATCGAAGTCGAGGAGTACCAGCAGCGCCTCCAAGCGCTGCGGTCAAATCGTCCCGGCTGACACGAACGCATCGTCGCGATCGGGCTGATGATCGATCTGAGCGACAACGCACTGTGACGCGCCGCGGCGTGGACTGGCATCGGCATCGGTAGGCCATCGCGCGGACGCAGCCATTCGCGAGCGTTCAAGCATGATCGGCGACGACCGAGGTGTCGAGCCACGAGTAATCAGGTTCCTTCACCGACGACCGTTTACATTCGCCGGGATGACCGCTGAGCCGGACGCCGACGCCGTCGCTCGGCTGCGAGCGCTCACCGACGAACTCGAAGCAATCGCGGCCGACCCAGGGTTGCTCGCGGGTCTCTCGGTGGCCGAGCGGACTCGCCTCGTCAACGCGGCGGGCGACGTGTTCTGCCCCGATCCGGTCGAGCGCCGCCAGCGCACCCGAGCCAAGATCCGACGCGCCAAGGCCGACAAGGTTCAACGCGACGAACAGGTCCTCGAACAGACGGGGATCCGCGCGTTGCGCGCCAAACCTGTCTTCACCACCCCGAATCCGGCACCGCCCCCAGCCGAGACCAGCGACCGCTGGACGCGCGCCGATCCGCGCGAGCCTGATACGACCGACATCGAACGCGAAGTGGCGACACCGCAGCATTGCTACGTCTGCAAGCAGAAGTTCATCGAGGTCCACGAGTTCTACGACCAGATGTGCGGGCCGTGCGCAGACTTCAACTTCGCCAAACGCACCGAGACCGCCGATCTCACCGGCAAGGTCGCGTTGCTCACGGGCGGACGCGTCAAGATTGGCTACCAAGCTGCAATCAAACTGCTGCGCGCGGGAGCCCACGTCGTTGTAACGACTCGATTCCCGCGCGACGCAGCCGCGCGCTTCGCGAACGAGACGGACTTCGACGACTGGCACAATCGCGTCGAGGTCTACGGACTCGATCTTCGACACACGCCGAGCGTCGACGAGTTCTGTTTGCACCTCAACCGGACCAAATCGCGTCTCGACTTCATCGTCAACAACGCCTGCCAGACCGTGCGCCGGCCCGCGGCGTTCTACCGGCACATGATGGAAATCGAAACCGCAGCGAGCGAGTCGTTGGCGCCGCCCGCCCGCAGATTGTTGGGCAACTACGAAGAACTCCGTGCCTCGGCATCCCTGCCCTCAGGGTTGACTCGGGCGGCGGAGTGGTCGCAGGTCGAGCGACTGCCCGCCGATCGCGATGCAACCGAACACCTTCTTCCGCAGCATTTCCTATCCGAGGCGCTCTTTCCCGCCGGGCAACTCGATCAAGACCTCCAACAAGTCGACTTGCGCGACCACAACTCATGGCGCTTGACGCTCGCGGAGGTTTCATCGGTCGAACTCCTCGAAACCCAGTTGGTCAACGCCGTCGCGCCCTTCGTTGTGAACGCTCGGCTCAAACCGCTGATGCTGGCAACCGCGAATCGCGACAAGCACATCGTGAACGTGTCGGCCGTCGAGGGCCAGTTCTACCGGCGGTTCAAGACCACTCGACACCCCCACACCAACATGGCCAAGGCCGCACTCAACATGATGACGCGCACCTCGGCCGCCGACTACCACGCCGACGGCATCCACATGAACAGCGTCGACACCGGCTGGGTCAGCGACGAAGACCCCCTCGAGATCGCGCAACGCAAACGCGTCGAACAGCGATTTCATCCGCCGCTCGACATCGTCGATGGGGCCGCCCGCATCGTCGATCCGATCATCGACGGCACCAACACCGGCGAGCACATCTGGGGTCAGTTCCTGAAGGACTACCGCCCAACCGACTGGTAGCGGGAGTCCCTCGGTGGAACCAAGACGGTTTCACCCAACCGATGCGCGCTACCACCGATCGCGGTGGACCACCTCGTCGATGGGGCGCCGCGGGCGCGGGTCAGCGGCGACGTCGCCGAGCGACTTGGCGTCGGGCGCCGGGTTGCCCAGGAGCACCGCACCGACGATCTGGTAGTCGTCGGGCACGTCGAGCAACGCTCGGACCCGAGGCTCTGCGGGGCCAAAGCCGACGAACGCCGCTCCGACACCCTCATCGACGGCGGCCAACAACATGAGCAGCATCGCGGCGCCTGCGTCGGTATACCAGTAGGGCACGGTCCACATCGTGGCGTCGTCGAGTTCGGCACGAACTCGCATCTTGTCGGGCTCGCGGTACCGGCTCCGATAGATCTCCGCACTGACACAGAGCATGACGTGCACCGGCGCCTGTGCGATGTAGTTCGGATGGCCCGACGTGTCGGCAATCCGCTCGAAGCCGCGGCCGATCGCGGCTCGCGTCGACGCGTCGGTGACAACGACGAACTCGACGCCTTGGCTGTAACCCGCGCTCGGTCCGCGCCGCGCAACATCGAGAATTCGTTCGACGACCGCTCCATCGATCGGCTCATCGGTGAACGACCGCACCATGCGTCGTCGACGGACAACATCGCGGAACTCCACGACGATCGACTCACCTTCCCGCGATGGCGACGGTCGCACCGCGGTCGGCGCTCTCGTACGACGCGAGTACGAGCCGAACGGCCTCGAGCCCGTCGCGTCCCGTGCAGATGACCTCACGTTCGCCTTCGATCGCTCCGAGAAAGTTCGCGACGTGTCGCGAATGGGGATCGAGTCCGCCCAGCGCGTGTGTGTCGACCTCGGTGACGCCCCACGTCATCGTCGAGGCCGAACGCCACCGCCGCAGGAGCGACTTCCGATCGACGCGGTCATCGAACTCGATCGAACCTTCGGTGCCGAAGATCCAGAACCCTTCTTGCCAGCCCGTCGCAGTCCACGCGGTTTCGATTTGGCCCAACGCACCCGACGCGAATCCCAACGACGCGATGGCGGTGTCTTCGACCTCGATCTGGTATTTGCGGGTGGCGATTCGTGCGAATACGTCGCGGACGTCGCCACCGAAATGTCGGGCCAGATCGAAGAGGTGGCACCCATTGTCGAGCAGCGTCCCACCGCCCGATTGCTCTCGCGAGCCGAACACGCCGCGCACGCCGCCGCCGTCCCAGTCGTGGGCTTGGCGGAATCGCAGATAGGTCGGCTCGCCGATGTCGCCCCGCTCGATCATCTCCTTTGCAAGGGTCCCCGCGGCCGACGACCGCAGATGATGTCCGACTTGGAACACCACTCCCGCGCTCGCGCATACGTCGATCATTGCTTCGCCCTGCGCCAAGTCGAGCGACACGGGCTTCTCGCACAACACGTGCTTCCCGGCAGCCGCGGCCGCCAACGTCAGGGGATGGTGCGACGCATTCGGCGTGCAGATCGACACCGCCGTGACGGTCTCGTCGGCGAGTAGCTGCGCAGCGTCGACGTAACCGGTGGCGACCTCCCAGTCGGCGCAACGTTGGGCGAGTCGGTCGGGGTCGACGTCGCACAGCGCGACGATCTCGGCACCCGACTTGCGGTAACCCCGAACGTGCGCGGCCGCGATCGCGCCACTCCCGATGATGCCGACCCGGTGCACCGTCACTCCCCGATGCTCGCCGACCCGGCTTCGGCCGACGCTTGCGCGCGAGCCGACGCGCCGGGCACCCACTCGAGCGCCTCGACGTTCGGAGCCAGCTGCGTCGCCAGGTCGATACGACGGGCGGCCCAACGGCACGAGTTGGTGATCACGCGCAGCACGTGTTCGTTGCGGTAGGTCGGGTACTCCTCGTGCCCCGGACGGAAGTACACGACGCGACCGTGGCCTCGGCGCCAGGTCGCGCAGCTCCGAAACACTTCGCCGCCCTGGAACCAACTCACCATCAACAGCTCATCGGGCGTCGGCACGTCGAAGCGTTCGCCATACATCTCCTCGGCCTCGAGTTCGAAGTGCGGCGGGAGACCCGCCATGATCGGGTGTGACGGTTCGAGCACCCACAGGCGCTCCTTCTCGTTGGCTTCTCGCCACTGCAACGAGCAGTTGGTGCCCATGAGGCGCCGGAAGATCTTCGAGAAGTGGCCGGAGTGCAGCACGATCAGCCCCATGCCGGACAGCACAGCCTGGTGGACCTTTTCGACAACCGCGTTCTCGACCAGATGGTGGCCCATGTGGCCCCACCAGATCATCACGTCCGTCGCGCCGATCACGTCGTCGGTGAGCCCGTGCGAGGGTTCGCCCAGCGTCGCCGTGCGTACCGAAAGATCGGCGTGAACTCCGAGCCCTTCGGCAAGCGCACCGTGGATGCCCGTCGGGTACACCGCG
>SXGT01703878.1_pt1 | contig 10151 bp, 9 predicted proteins | sample 3176221 | NCBI WGS metagenome assembly SXGT01 (sample SAMN11356862, study PRJNA531348) | freshwater metagenome | isolation source: freshwater sample F1-120 | place: China: Fuxian Lake, Yuxi | collected 2017-12-25
GCACAAGCAAGCTTGACGCGAATCGCGAATACTGAGATCAGCCAACCCACCCGACGGCGCCGTCACAGACCGGCCCACACGCTCGCGACACCTGATCGCGATCCGTCGGAACACCCGATCGAGATCGCCGGAATGGGCAGACAGGAGGCCGAGGATCGCTTCCGCGCCTGGCTCGACCGCTGTGTCCTGCCGCATATTTTTGTCGAGCAGTCCCCGCTCACGATTCCGCAAAGCTTGAAGGGCGAGATCAAGCGGCCGGACTTTCTGATCGGCCTGCCGACCATCGGCACCATCGCCGTCGACGTGAAGGCGAAACGCATCTACGATGAGACCCTGATCATCGATGCCTACGAGCACCGGACGCTGCTGAACTTCGAGACCTTCTTCAACATGAGCGTCTGGTTCGCCTGCTTCCCGCCAGGCGAGGCGCACACCTGCCATCTGTTTTTGAACCGCAGTCTCGCGGGACTTGCCGTCACCAACCGCAACGGCGAAGACGCAATCGTCGTGCCACTCCGCCTGACCAAGGTCGTGGATATCAGGCGCGATTTCGTCGCCGCCCTGGTTGGCGCGATCAGCTTGCGGTGAACGGATCGCGGCAGGTCTGACAGACCGCCAACGCGCTTGCCGCGACGTTGGCTCGAAAACCGGATGCCGCGCGCTAATCTACATCGGCCGCCGCCGATGCCCACAGCCACATCACGGCACGCGGCTTCGACAAACGCGGCAAGCGCCGCCATAGCCCTCGCTGCACCTCCAGCGTGTAACACAGCGTGCCCGCCAACCGCCGCCATCTACCCCGCTGAAGACGCGACCGCGGTAACGCCGCATCTAGCCGCGATGAATAGTTCGGGGTAGGAATCCCCAACGACCCTTACAAATAGAGCCAATCATTCACGTTGCGCGGCTTGCGCCTGGCGTGGCGGCTGCGAGCCGAAGTTGATGATGAGAACCATCACAAAATAGACTGACAAAGCCACGGAAGCCTGAAACCACGCCTGCCAAAGGCCATAGCTTGAGGCGAGCATCGTGGAGATTGCTGCAAAATGTGCCAATGCCAGCGACCGCGCCTCGCCGTCGCCGAACCGCCATATCGTCTGCAGCATCAGTAGTCCTATCGATAGCATAAGGGCTGCTCCGACCGTACCCAATTCATACCATACCTGAAGGTAGACGTTGTGAGCATGACGGCCTAATGAGATCGGGAATTCTCCAGCCTTGTCATGCCTCGTACTCGAGGTCAAGGCACGACTTATCGTCGGCGTGGCATCGGCCCCGACTCCGACGAACATTGTTGCACTCACGCGGTGAGCGGTCTCGTGCCAGATCACGACGCGATGACGCGCAGAATGAAATAGCCAAGGCGCCCGATGCAGATCGTAATCAAAGGCGGCGATGGCTAGTGGCACGATCAGCGCCACTACGGTCGTCCAGGCGAGACCGACGGAGGCGATTGCCAATCGGGGCCAGTAGCGAGCAAGTAGATACGCTACAATCGCTGCAATGAGGGCGGTTTGCGACGACTGATGACCACTTGCAAAAATGGCTGCGGCTGCGGAGCCGGCACCCACAACGAGCAACAGGTAAAAAGGGAGCGGCTGTCGTGGTCGCCCTTCAGAGTGTCCGAAACCTTCCTGGCCCGCTGCGCGCTCGCTCGAACTCCTGATCCAAAACGCCGCGGCGAACGCCACCGGACACAGACAGAGTGTGAGCAATGCCATTCTTCGATTAAGTTCCGCTTCCGTCCGACCGATCACGACGCCGTCCTGGACGTGGATGTGCTTGGGATCGTTAGGGCGAAGGAACTTCAACTCGGTCAGCAGCCAACGCGTGATGCCCTGGTCGGTAACGACCTCGATCGCGAGGAGCACGGCAATCGAGCACATGGCCGCAACGAACACCAATGCAAGATATTCTCGCAAACCCTGCGCGGGCACCGGCGGCCATATTAATGCGCCCCAAAGAAGTGCCGTCAGGAGCGCAAGATAGCCGCCTTTCAGAATGCTCTGCTGCCAAACCGGTGACCAGCTGGCACTGCAAATCGCCCAAAGTGCGAACACCGCAAGCAGGGCAAGCGCGAGTTGGGCAGGCGTGTAGCCGAGCATTCGCTCACTTGCCCGGCGCGGGTCGCGGCGGGGCCGTAAGTTCGTGTTTCCAGACAGGTGCCACGCCACAAGGCTCACAATCAGTAGAACCGGTGCCACGACACTGATCGCGCGCGGCGTCATGGAGAGTGCCAGTGCGGCAACGCCGAGGCCGACGCCCCACATGATCCGCTGCGTCGAGATCGGTACCATCATGCGCCTTGATCCGGACGCTTGCCCACCGCCGTCGTCTCGGTCAGCCTGTGATCGGGGCGAAGGCTGGCGCTGGCCCGTTTCGCCCGATCGCGCGCCAGATGGCGCCTGTGACGCCATTTGAGGGCTCGGAAGTAGATTGAGCTGGTTGCGCTGTCCGGCAGCACCCGTGCAGCCAGCAGAGCCAGGAGTGCGATGGGCAGACAAATCCGGCCTGGCTCGTCCTTCTCTCGCGCCAGTTGCCACAGCCGAAACACGCTGGGAATCCGATAAAGGGCAACGTGCCTGTCACGAATCGCACGCCAGAGCCGCGCATGCTGCTTGGCCGAGTGGCTGAGCAACATGCCTTCTTGCCCGACCCAATAGAAAAAAAGCGGTTCGTGGATGGCCTTGCCGAAACGGCCTTTCGCCACCAAGCGCACGTTCAGTTCCCAGTCCTCATACCCGTCTCGCATACTGGCATCGTATCCGCCGGCCTCCTTGAGCACCGACCGTCGAAAAAGGCAGCAATAGGGAACAGTGTTGAGAAAGAGCTGATCGAACCTGTTGAACGATCGCTTCAGCACCACGTCGAAATTGCCACGCGACGCCATGTCCGTGAAGACGTACGGCGTCTCGGCGCTCCGATCCAGCACGGCACAGGTGCGCATGAGAAAACTTGGCGCCAGCCGATCGTCGCAGTCGAGCGGCAGGACGTAGTCGCCCTTGATTTCCGAAATGCCACGATTGCGTGCGGCAGCCAGACCTTGATTGGGCTGGCGGATGACACGTACCCTCGATGGCAAGCCCGCGATCACTTCGACAGTTAGTGGATCGGTCGAGCCGTCATCCACGACGATGAGTTCGAAATCGCGAAAACTCTGGAGAGCGAGCGATTGCAGCAGACCGTCCAGGAAGCGGCCACCGTTGAAACACGGCACCACGATCGAGACCTTCGGATCCTGTGCATCAGGCATCGCGGCGCCCAAAGATCACGGGAGCACCGCCTTCAGCTGCCGATGCGCGCACCGGACGAGCTGTCAGCCATATCTCCCCCCAGATCGTTAACATTTCGGTGATTTCCAGCCCGACACTGGCAAGCTCGCGTCGGGCATCCTCGCGCGACGGCTCGATCTTGTGGTCCGGATCGGAATAAATGTTAGCCCCGAGTTCGCGCCGCATCGGCATGGTCCAGCTACGCTCGAACATCGGAACCCTGATTAGATACTTGCCGGCCTTAACGGTCCGCAACAGCGCCGCAAGAAACGCTTCCCTCTCGGCGATATGCTCAAGGACGTTTGAGAGCACCACGACGTCCCATCGTCCCTCTGGCGTCGACTTCGTGACATCCATCATCAGAAAACTGATGTTGGCAGGATTCTCGCCAGCTTCGGCACGTCGCAATCGTCCGGCATCGTTGTCGACGCCGACGACGGTGGCACCTGGACGCGCACGCGCAATCGAGCGCGCGACTTCTCCCACACCGCAACCAACGTCGAGCACACGCTCCCCATCGGCGATACGGTCGATGAAGAAGCCATGATAGTTGGTCAGGCGATGTTTCGGGTGAACGCCTCCGCCCAGGACAATCGCTCGCTCGTTGATAACGTGAGTGAGGCTGTCCTCAACCGCAAACAGCCGCGCAAGACCCTGCGCAGGATCAGCACCTCGCGACTCCAGGACGAAAAGGCCTTTCAGAATGGCCCGCCTGACGGACGAGGGCACGAGTCTCCAGATCACGGCCAGAAGATCCGCTAGGGAGAGCAACAAGGCCTTCATGTTCCTCATCCACTTGGTCCCTTCGACGCGTAGATTGCGGAATTACCCCATGCGCTAGCGTAGACCTTAAGCATGGCTGGGCTCAGCAGCGCAAGGCGCGGCTGTATCAGCCGACGTTCCCTGAGGCACCGAAGGCTGATTTGGACGGACGCATCAGATCCATGGCTATATGTCGCACGAAGCGACAGTGGTACTTACGCTACAGTATCGATTGAAGCCTTGTCGAAATCTGATTGTCGCCGCCGGTAGGGTCTCGTATCCGCCACGGCGCCTTTCGCTCCCGAACATTGAAAAAATGCGCCGCGATGACCGTGAACTCGATCCAAGTGAAGGCGTCAGAGAGATTGACGCCATTGCGGCACAGTGGACCCGTACGTGGGAGGCTACGGGCGGACCTGCAGCGAATCAAGAGGACATCACGCGTCGCGAGGAGTACCGCGCGCTGGATCGCGTGGTGCGCTCGCTGCCGAACGGTGCGCGCATGTTCGATGGTGGCTGCGGAATGGGCGCGTGGACGGTGCATTTCAGCCGCCGTGGATTTCCGACACTTGGTTTCGACATTTCCAAACCGACAATCGAGTCGTTGAGGAAATTGTATCCCGATCAGCAGTTCATGGTTGGAGACATTCGCGCCACGGGCGAGCCGGCTTCGTCCTTCGATGTTTATTTCTCCTGGGGGACGTTCGAGCACTTCGAGGAGGGCTTTGGGCCGGTCATAGACGAGGCCTTTCGCATTTTGAAACCCGGCGGCTTGCTGGTGGTATCGATACCCTTCGACAATTTGCGCCATAGCTGGCGAGCAACTTTCGCGAAGGCAAGCAACGTTAGGTCTACAATGGGTAGGCAGCGCTTCTATCAATGGCGACTAACGAGGGGCGAACTTGCCGATGCCCTCGCGCGCAGTGGATTTCTGGTACAGGACGTCAAGATTATTCACAAGCCGCAAGGCACTTTGCGCTGGTTGCAGCACAGCCTTGGTGCCAACCCGGACCATCGACTGTCGCGGGCTGTCGCCTATGGCCTCAGCTTGGTGGTACCAGCAACACTCGTCGGTCACATGATTCTGGCGGTGGCGTCCAAGCCCGCGGACTTACCAAGCACGGATCGTGCTACCGCAGCGGCAGCGAGTCTTGGGCATTCAAAGTGAGCTGTTCTTGGCCAGCGTGGCCGAGAAGACCTCGGCGTGCCGCGCCAGCCATCGATCGAAAGAGAAGCGTTCGACCGCGCGTTTCCGTGCAGCAGCCGACATGGGCCCTCGTCTGGCGACGATCTCGGCCATGCCTTCGGCAATCCTGTCGGGTTCGGGGACCGGCATAGCCTCGAACGTCTGGGGGACAGTCAGGGAGACGCCGGCATGGGGGCCGACAAGTTCCGGCACCCCGCCAGACGATAGATGCAAGACTGGCAGCCCGGACGCCATCGCCTCGAGCACGGCATTGGGGCAGGCGTCATTGTGCGTGGTGCTGATATAGGCATCGGCCGAACGATAGATGTCCGGCGCCGCCGAGCGGCCATAGGGGCCGAGCAACCTGACGAACCTGTCCACTCCAAGCTTGGCCACCTCACGCTCGGTCTCGCGGATGGCGCCGGGCGCAATGTGGCCGGCAATGTCGAGTGTCACATCGAGCCCACCTTTGCGGGCGGCCGCGAGACCGCGGATCGCACTGTTGAGGCGATAGGCCGACCCATCCCCGATCTTTCCCGTGAGCAGGAACGTGACGGGGTGGCGATCGTGGTCAGCGCGGTCGGGCGCGCGGGGTGTGAACACCTCCGTGTCGACGCTATTGTGCAGAATTTCGGACGATCTGGGCTCGACGCCAACGAAGCGTGACACGCAGCTCTTGCAGAAGCTCGACTGGAACATCACGTGTTCTGCCGCCTCCAGCGCCCTGCCGATGCGGGCGTTTTCGCGCTCGTAACCGTTCGGGTACCAGGCAGGGAAGTAGACACCATTCTGGTTGACCACAATCGGAACGCCACACCGGCGCAGCTTGGCCATCACGGGCGTTGGCAGATAGAGCGCATTGGACAAGAGATAGACGACCGAAAAATCAAACCGGTGCTCGGGAAAAACGGACTGCAGCTGCGCGACCTTGACTAGCGGGCCACCGAGGTTGCCGGATCTTGCCCCGCCGTAAAAAACCCTGGGCGGACAATCGGGCGGAGCACTGCGGCCGCGGGCGACCAGCGCGGCCAGGGTGGTCGCGCCGACCACGCCGCGATAGACACCGCGGGTGAGTTCAGCGACCGCGGTCATGGTCATCGACCTCCGCCAGCAACGGAGCGATCAGATGCTGCCAGTGCATTTTCGCGACCACATCGACGCCGCAAACCGAGACAGCCGTACGCGCGTTCTGAAGCAGAGCCTCGGCCCTCGGCCCGAGATTGGCGGCCTCCAGGACGGCGGTCGCAAGTGCAGCGCTGTCGCTAGGCCCAGCCAAGAAGCCGCTCACTGCATGAGTGATCAGGTCCGGCGCCATACCGACGCGCGAGGAAACCACCGGAACGTTGGTTGCCATGCTTTCGAGGACACCTTTAGGCCCGCCCTCCTCGCGCGAAGGGTTCAGGTAGACGTCAAGGGCCGCATAGTAGGCCGGAAGCTGCTCGTAGTCGTCAACATAGACGTGCTTGAATAGAATTCCCGCGGCGGCAAGCCCGCTGGTGACGTAGCCACGTGCCGGTCCCGTCAACAGCGCGACCACGGGCCGCTCGCGAGCAACGTGCTTCAGCGTCTCGATGAGGATGTCGGGCCCTTTGACTAGCTTGGGCTTTTGCCCATCGCCCCAGCCGACACCGTCCTTCTGGAACGAGCCGACGACGAGGTGGCCATCCGGTAGGCCCAACTTGAGGCGCGCTGCCACACGTTCAGCAGCGGTAGCCGGCTTGAACACGTCGAGGTCGATCGGGATCGGAATGCGGACGATTTTCGAGCGTGGCACGCCCCACGCAACAAGCCTCTCCTCGACCAGCCGAGCCGAAGTCACGATGCGCTCGATGCGCGGGACCGTCGCCAGAAAAGCATCGATGAGGCGCGCACTTTCCGCATCGTCCTCCCGCTTGCCGTGGTAGAATGTGACGACGAAACGGTTCGAGCCGGCAAGCCATGGCTGCCACGCCAGCCATTGATAGTGCGAAAAAAAGTGCACGAGCGAATGCGCCAGTGTCGCCGGAGATTCGACCACTCGCGACTTGCCGGGAGCCAACTTCTCGATCCCACGGTTCACCAGGATCCCATCCCATCGCGTGGCCCAGTTGGCAGCCTCGACAACGTAGGCGACGGGTTGACGGGGACGCGGTGCAAAACCCATTCGGTCGAGTATGGCAAAGGGCGTCGCAGCAAGGCGGTACTTGTTCATCAATCAGGGACCGCTAATCAAAAAGGCAGGCAACTGCGCAACGCCGCACCGGGGCTACGCCACAATCGTCGGCGTGCCACCAACCGACCGCGGTCGCTGTCCAGATCTTCGAGCACGGCGATCCACTCCTGCGCCATTCGCGTTGCGGTGTGTGGGTAGTTGATCATTCGAACCACCAGCTCCGAATAGCGGCGGATTAGTTGCTCAAGCGCCGACGTTATCTCTTCCGGGCCCGCGAAAGCAATGCCAAAGTCATCGCAATATTCGGGCAGACAGCCGCTATCGCGATAAACGAGCGGCAGCCCGCAAAGCGCGCCCTCGTTTTGATGATTGCCGCCGGGCTCGCCGATCGAACCCGTTACGTAGGCATGGTGAGATCGCAGCTCCGAGGCAAGCGTTTCGCCATCGAGCGGCGGAACGTGGCGGGCATTGCGAAATGTAAAACCTGCTGGCAGATTGCCGACGTAGGTGAAAGCGATGCGATCGCTCCATGCTGGGTCCTCAAGCAAGCCGTCGAGCGCCCGGTAGACGTCGAAGCCCTTGTACTCGTGATAGCCCCAGTGGTGGGTGACGAGGCGCAATGGTCCGTGGCCGCGCCATGGTGCGAAGCCCCGCGCATGAAAGGTGCGCTCGTCGGCACCGTTGCGCACGACGTACCACGGCTCGCGCAGATGGCGCTGCCATACCGGCAGGCGCGTCAACCAGGCGCCGACGAAAACGGTGGCGTCAGCGCAGTAATTGGCGCGAACTAGGTGGTGATTGATAAACGGCTCGCCTTTGCGCTCGTCACACTCGTTGACACGGTGGACGGCAAGGGCGCGCGGATTGCGCAGGGCGAGATAACGGAGCATGCCGCCCGCCGAAAACGTCACATTCGGCGCCCTGAGCCGTGGGTCTATCAGCAGCAGAATGTCGATGTCCGGGCTGGCGAGATCGTGCACTGCATCGTGGCCCGCAGAGCCGAGGGCCTCGGCAAGCGCCGTGACAAAGCGGTTGCCGCCCCCCCAAGGCCCGGCATAGGGGCGCATTCCGATCGCGACCTTCATGTTTGCCTCTAGATCTTCGACGGTCGCAAGAAACTGCGCCCCGGATGGTGCGGCGTCGACCATGCAGTCATCGCCTAACCCCTGCCGAGCACCTTCTTTGCGAGCCGTTTGGCGAAGCGCCCGACGTCCTGTACGCGGGCGCGGGCACGATCGAGTTCCGTCGGACGTATGGTCCACGACGGATTTCCGAGATAGCCGTCGCAGGCACTGTAGAAATCAACCGACAGTGGGTCGATGCGGAAGCGATGGGTCATCGAGCCGCGCTGATGGGCTAGAAAGGTCTCGCCGTCCCACTGGAACTCGTCGTGGTAAGGGTTGGTGCCGCGCAGTGCCTTGGCGGCGGAATCAGTGGGCTTGACGATGTCAAGCGCCAAGTAGGGGATATCGTGCTTAGCCAGATAGGACGGGATCTGCCAGCCCGTATCCTTCACCACGGTGTAGCCGATCGGCAGGTTATAGAGCGCTGAAAGTTCCTCTGTTTTCACAGGGATCTCGTTGGCCTTGTCGGGCCGCACCTGCAGCTTCGAGAAATCGTGGGCGGGCGACAGCGCCATCCAGGTCGTCGTGGGCTTGCGCTTGTACTGCTGGTACTTCACGTCACCGGAGCTGAAGCCGCCCACATCTTCGAGACGGGTACCAATGATGCCGTAGCGGGGACCGCCCATCATGGCACCGACGATGCGCTGGTCCCAGTTCTCGGCCAGGATCACAACGTCGGTGTCGGCGATGACGTTGATTTCATCCGCGGAGAGATTGGCAAGCGCCAACTCGATGGCCTCTGCATGCCCGCCCGAGCCACGTCCATAGGGCAGCTCCCTGACGCTGGCGGCGCCGCCCATACCCCAGAGCTCCCGTGCACTCCTGGCGTCGAGGCAGTAGGCATGAATACGCAACTCGTTGTGCCGGCTCGTCAATGCCGCGTAGTTCGCAAGCATATAACGGTAATAGCTGATCGAGTTATCGGAGACGGTTGCATGAATGCTGATCTTCATGAGGTCTCGGCCCTCTTACTGCGCAGCGTCTGTGGTGCTCTGCCAGCTGAGCTGCCGCTGGCGCTTGCGACAGCAGGTGAGGCCGGGGTGCACAGGGATAGTCATCATTTCGAAGTCTTCGCGCTCCCGGCTGAGCTCTTCAATCGCAAGATAACCGTCGCCGCATCTTTCGCTGGCGGTCGCAGCCTCATCGATGGGGTGCGTATCGTGCAGCAGTATGAGGCCTTGTGGCCGCACGAACGGCAGGAAGCTACGGAAATCGGCCATCACCGCCTCTTTCGAGTGGTCGGCATCGATGAACAACATATCGATCGCGATTGGTGCAGCCTTGAGTTGGCGAGCGAAGTCCGCCGTCGTCGCACTGACAAAGCGAACGTTGGGAGCGCGCACCATATGTTGGCCAGCCTCCGGGTTCGCATCGACGCCGATCGCTTTGCCTGCCAGCGGAACCATCCGGTTGAAAAGACCGCACTTGAAGATGCCGAGTTCCACATAGATCTCGGGCTTCAAGATACAGGCAAGATGGATGATGAAGTCCTGGTGCCACTTGGCCTGACCGTCGAGCGTTGGCGCAAGGTCAAGCAGCGGCAGCCCCAGCCCCCAGGGCCGTATCGTTCGGGAAAGAATACGCTTGGCCAGCCCTCGCATCACGTTCATTCCTCCCTGCGACCCGCGCCTACGTACTCTGCAAGCTCATGAACC
>SXGT01717948.1_pt1 | contig 10151 bp, 2 predicted proteins | sample 3176221 | NCBI WGS metagenome assembly SXGT01 (sample SAMN11356862, study PRJNA531348) | freshwater metagenome | isolation source: freshwater sample F1-120 | place: China: Fuxian Lake, Yuxi | collected 2017-12-25
GCCGCCGCCACCGCCCCAGTAGGAGCAGCCGAGCCCCTCGCCACCGCCGCCGCTGCCGCCGCTGGCGTCGATCAGCCCGCCGGCCGCCACCGTGATCGCACCGAGCGCTTCGATCAGCTGCGCTCCGCCGCCGCCGCCGCCCGCCCCGCCGCGCGAGTCGCCGACCGAGGACGACCGCAAGCGAAGATCCGGCAGGCGGTCGCCGTTGGCGCAGACCGAGTCATTCGCCGGATCGGGATCCTCGTCGCACCAGATCCCGCAGAAGTACGAGTCGGTGAGCGAGCCGCCGCCGCCGCCGCCCTGCCCGCCGATGATCCGCGTCAGCTGGCCGAGCGTGCCGTAGAAGTCGTTCAGCAGCGTGCCGTCCGGAGCGAACGGATGGTCGCCGGCGTCGCCGGCAGGCAGGTGCTCTTTCGCGACGTCGAGCAGGAAACGGCCGGTCCCGTCCGGCACGACGTTGCCGTTGCCGTCGAGCCGGTTGCCGCCGTTGTCCTGCGGGAACTTGCCGATCCGCAACGACGAGCCGCCGCCGCCGCCGGCGATCTTGCAGTCGCCGTTGCCCTGCCGGAACTCGTTGCAGTCGGTCCACTCGAAGTCGGTCTGGTAGTTGCCGCTCCGATCGGGCTGGTCGAGGATCCCGCACTGCGCGCCCGATCCGCCGATCCGCTTCATCACGCCGTCCGCCGGGTCGAGACCGAAGCCCTGCCCCGACCAGCTCGGCGAGACCAGCGTCAGGTAGTTGATCTCGTCGGGCGGGTGGAACACCACCGGGTGCGCCTCGCCGCCGGTGCCGCCGCCCGCGACCGCCGCCCCGCCCGGCAGCGAAGTGATGGCCGAGTCGTAGGCGTACTCGCTCGTGCCGTTGCCGCCGTCGAGCCGGACGGTGCCGGCGATGCGGACGCTGCCGGTGCACTTGAACACCAGCGGATTCGACCCCGCGACGCGGATCTCGACGCCGTCGGGGATGTCGATCTCGCTGAAGTGGAACACGCCGCCGTTCACCACCAGGCCGGGCGGAGCGTCCGGCGTGGAGCCGTCGAGCAGGGGGAACGACTGCGACGAAGTATCGAGCACCACCGTCAGCGTGTCGCCGTTGCGCGGCGGGATCGGCATGAAGCGACCGAGGACGCCGGTGCCGTCGAACACCAGCGCCGCCTGGACGATCGACGAGCGCTCGACGTTCCAGTCGGCCGGCACGTTGCCGTTGCCGATCTCGGCGATGTCGCGCTCGGCCGACCGGTCGTCGTCGAAGCCCTCGACGATCGCGTCGCGCAGCGTCCCGCCCGGGTCGTCGGTGACGGTGAAGGTCGCCGCGACTCGCGGTCCCCCCGCCGGCGCGCCGGTCTCGGCCAGCCCCTTCAGCTCGCGGTCGTACTGCAGCGCCAGCAGGTGGCCGAGCGGGAGGATCCCGCGCGGGCGGACCTCCACGGTGGCGCCGTCGATCTCGTTGCGCACCAGCGCGACGTCGAGGCCGAGCGGCAGTCCGAACGGATGGGTCGCCGGGCGATCGTCGAGGTCGAGCAGGCCGAAGACGGTGTCGTTCAGCTGGGTCGTGGACGGATCGAGCGGAGCGTCGAACTCGAGCTGGAACGGCTCCGCCGGCGCGAACCGCCCGTCCGGATCGGAGTGGAGGTTCGGGGTGACGCCGGTCGCGCCGTCGACCGGTCGCGCCGCCACCAGCTGCGGCGCGCGGGCCGCCACGCCGCGGAACGCGTCGGCGGTCGGCGTGCGCTGCGTCCGGAACTGCACCAGGATCCCCGCCGGGTCGAGCGGATCGGGGTGGCGGGCCCGCAGCACCGGATCGACGTCGGCGATGAACGAGAACGAGAGCCGACCGACGCGCAGGAGGTAGCTCCCGTCGAAGCGCAGTCCGGTGCCGCCGTCATCGGTTGCCCCGGTCGCGGTGGTCACGACCGCGCGCAGCGGCAGCCGCGGCGTGAACGTGACCACGGCACCGTCGAACGAGAATCGTCCGGGAACGGGGATGTTCGCCGCGTCGACGATCGACAGCACCGTGGTGTTGACGCGCGCCGGGTCGGGCGGCGAGCTGAACCGGAGCCGGATCTGCTGCGTCAACGGCGCGGACTGCGGCGCCGCCGCCAGGTCGAGGTTGGCGCCCGACGCGCCGTCACCTTCGGGGTTCACGTCGTTCGGATCGAGGAACTCGACGGCCAGCAGGCGAGCCGAATGGGCGAAGTTCGAGCTGCCGCTGCCACCGGAGCAGCCGGCGCCGCCGCCGACGGCAAGACCGATTCCGCCGACCAGGAGCGCGCCGCGGCGCCGGCCGGCGAACCGCGCACGCCGCAGCCGGGACGGACGATCGCCCGCCTCGGCGCAGGGCGAAGGCGGGCGATCGAAATGATGCATCGGAGCCTCGGCGTCAGCGGTTCGTGCTCGATCAGAAATCGACGTGAACCTGGATCCGCTCGACGATCGGGCGCCGGCTCGACGGCGAGAGGACGCTGCCGTCGGCGGTGAGATCGAACGTGATGCGCCAGCGCAGGAATTGCTTGCCACTGGCGATCGAGACCTTGTTCGACCACGCCGTCTGCGTGGCCGGATCGATCTCCTTCGAGCCCTCCGCCAGCGCGTCGGCGCCCTGGAACTCGACCTTCACCGTCGCGTTCGGCGGGATGAAGTCGGGGCGGGGCTCCTCGCCCGGGAGATAGGTGCCGGTGCCGGGATCGATCTGTCCGAGGTAGCCGCAGACGATGTCCGCCGTCTCCGGCGAGACGACGTTGCCGGCACCGTCGGTGGCGACGAAGCCGGTGCCGCCGGTACCGCTGAAGCCGAACACCGGGTTGGTGCCGACCGGCGCGCGAGTGATGACGCGGCCGAAGTCGAACCACTTTGACAGCGCGATGCTGACCGGAGTGAACTCGACCGGCGCCAGCGTGTTGGTCGTGTCGATCCAGGACCCCGGCGGCCGGATGCTGCCGTTGGTCTCCGTGCTGCCCGGGTTGACGACCGTCGCCGTCTGGCCGGCCGGCACCTGCAGCTGGATCAGGCCGTGGCCGCCGGAGCCGCCGTCACCCGGATTGTCGCCCGTCGTGCTGCAATCGAAGTAGTCGTTGTCGCTGGCGGCCTGGTTGCCGAGGCCGCGACGGACGTCGACGTAGGAGCCGGCCTCCAGCAGGATGGTCGACGCCGACTGGAGGATGACCATGCCGCCGGCGCCGCCGCCGCCGCCGCCGCCCCAGTAGGAACAGGCGATGCCTTCGCCGCCGCCACCGGTGCCGCCGTTCGCGGTGATCGACCCGGTCGGCGGCCGCTGGATCGAGCCGAGCGCCTGGAGCATGAAGCCGCCACCACCGCCGCCGCCGGCGCCGCCGCGGGAGTCACCGACGGAAGGCGCGCGCCCGACCTGCGGCAGTCCGTCGTTGTTGGCGCACACGCCGTCGTTGCTCGAATCGGTGTCGAGGTCGCACCAGTTGCCGCAGTAGTACGAATCGGTCAGCGTCGCGCCGCCGCCGCCGCCCTGGCCGCCGATCAGCCGCGTCAGCTGCCCGAGCTTGCCGAAGTAGTCGTTCTTGATGGTGCCGTCCGGCGCGAACGGATGGGCGCCGCCGTCGCCGCACTGCAGGTTCGCCATGTTGACGTCGAAGATGAAGTTGCCGGTCCCGTCCGGGATCACGTTGCCGATGCCGTTGAGCCGGTTGCCGTTGGCATCCTGCGACTGCGTTCCGGCGCGCAACATCGAGCCGCCGCCGCCACCCGCCATCTTGCAGTTGCCGTTTCCGTTGCGGAACTCGTCGCAGTTGCCGAACTCGTTGTCGGTCTGGTACTTGCCGCTCTTGATCTGCTCGAGGACGCCGTTCTGCGCACCGGTGCCGCCGATGCGCTTCATCACGCCGTCGACCGGATCGATGCCGAAGCCGGTGGCCGCCCATCCCGGCGAGACCAGCGTGAGGTAGTTCACCTCGTCCGGGGGATAGAAGGCGACGGGATGCGAATCGCCGCCGGTGCCGCCGCCCGCACGCGCGGGTCCGCCCGGAATCGACGTGATCGCGGAGTCGTAGGCGTACTCGCTGGCGCCGTTGTCGCCGGCGATGACGATGTCGCCGGCGATCAGGACGGTCCCGGTGCACTTGAAGATCAGCGGGTTGTTGCCGTTGACCTTGATGGTCACGCCGTCGGGGATGACGACGTCGGTGAACTCGAAGACGCCGCCGGTGACGACCAGCCCCGGCGGGGCATCGGGGGTCGAGCCGTCAAGCAGCGGGAAGCCCTGCGACGAGGTGTCGAGGAAGATCGTCGTGGTGTCGCCGCCCGCCGGCGTGGCCGGTGCGAACCGTCCGATCTGGCCGGTACCGTCGAACTCGAGCGCCGCCTGCAGGACGGACGAGTCGAGCACGTTCCAGTCGGACGGCAGGTTGCCGTTGCCGATCTCGTCGATGCTGGTCTCTTCGCGGACGTTGTCGTCGAACTCCTCGACGACCATGTCGTGGATCGCGCCAACCGTGTCCTCGGCCACTGTGAAGGTAGTCGCCACCACCGGCCCGCCGGCCGGCACGCCGGTCTCCGCGAGGCCCTTGAGCTCCACGTCGTATTGCAACGCGAGGAGGTGACCGAACGGGAGGATTCCGGTCGGCGTCACCTCGACGATGGCGCGCTCGAGCTCGTTCGTGACCAGTGCGACGTCGACGCCGAGCGGGACGCCCAGCGGGAAGCTGCCGGGCCGGTCGTCGAGGTCGAGCAGCTCGAACACCGTGTCGTTCAGCTGCGTCGGGTCGGGGCTGATCGGCGCGTCGAAAGTCAGCCGGAAGCTCGGCCGGGCGCCGAAGAGCGCGTCAGGATCGCTGAAGAGGTTCGGCGAGATGCCGACGCTGCCGTCGATCGGATCGGCCGCGACCAGCGCCGGAGCCCGCGCCTCGACGCCGCGGAACGCGTTCGCGTTCGCCGCCGGCATCGTGCGGAAGTTGATGAAGATCCCCTTGCTGTCGAGCGGATCGGGGTAGCGCGCGCGCAGGTCCGAATCGATGGCCGCCACGAAGGAGAAGGTCTTGCTGCCGACGCGAACGGTGTAGGCGGCGTTGAGGTCGAGTCCGGCGCCGCCGTCGTCGATCGTTCCGCTCGCCGTCGTCGATAGGGCGCGAACGGGCAGTGTCGGCGTGAACGTGACCACCGCGCCATCGACGGCGTACGTCCCGGGGACCGGGATGTTGTTGGCGTCGAGGATCGGCATCACCGTCGAGTTGATGCGCGTCGGATCGGGCGCTGCGCTGAACGTGAAACGGATCTGCTGCGTCAGCGGCGCCGTCAGCGGGGCGAGACCGAGGTCGAGGTTCGCACCGCTGCCATCGTCGCCTTCGCCGTTGACGTCGTTCGGGTCGAGGAACTCGACGGCGAGCAGCGAACCGATCGCCTTAAACGACGTGCCACCGCCCCCGCCGCCGCCCGAGCAGGCTGCCAGCCCGCCGCCGGCGACTGCCGCCGTTGCCAGCATCCACCGCGTCGTTCGCATCGACTGCATCGCCGGTTCCTCACTCGGGCCCGAGTGGGCGCGGGTGGCGCCACTCGAGCGGCTGCGTTTCAGGGCGCAGGTCGGCTCAGCGCCGTTCGCCCATCCGGACCGCCCTGGTTGGGACCAGCCCGGTGCTCCTGTTGAAGCAAAGCTCGAACCGACCCATCAAACCGGATCCCCCCGGGGGCCGTCGACCCCTGATTTCGCCACCGAACCGGGCGACTCCCCGGCAGCCTAAGCAGCGGAAGGTTCGGATTCAGATCCATCATGTAGCGGAATCCGATCAAGTCGCATTTACGCCCGGCCAGGTGACCCAGCGCGTTCGAGCGGAGCCGCGCTCTCGAATTGCGAGTTCGCCATCCAGACAGCGGCCCGCAAACGCGACCGCCCGCCCTCGCGCAAGGCGAAGACGGGCGGCGCCATCCGGCCGGACGATCGCGTGGCGATCGACGGTCGACGTCGGATCAGGACAGCGATCAAAACTCGGTGTGGACCTGGATCCGCTCGACGATCGGGCGTCGGCTCGACGGCGACAGCGAACTGCCGTCCGCCGTCAGGTCGAACGTCACCCGCCAACGCAGGAACTGCCGGCCGTCGGCGATCGAGACGCTGTTCGACCACGCGGTCTGCGTCGCCGGGTCGATCTCCTTCGAACCCTCCGCCAGCGCGTCGGCGCCCTGGAACTCGACCTTCACCGTCGCGTTCGGCGGGATGAAGTCGGGACGGGGCTCCTCGCCGGGGAGGTAGGTCCCGGTGCTCGGATCGATCTGCCCGAGGTAGCCACAGACGATGTCCGCCGTCTCCGGCGAGAGGATGTTGCCCGCGCCATCCGTGCCGACGAAACCGATGCCGTTGGTGCCGCTGAAGCTGAAGACCGGGTTGGTGCCGGCCGGCGCGCGAGTGATGACACGGCCGAAGTCGAACCACTTCGACAGGGCGATGCTGACCGGAGTGAACTCGACCGGCGCCAGCGTGTTGGCCGTGTCGATCCAGGACCCCGGGGGCCGGATGCTGCCGTTGGTATCCGTGGTGCCGGGGTTGATGACCGTCGCCGTCTGGCCGGCAGGCACCTGCAGCTGGATCAGGCCGTGGCCGCCGGTGCCACCGTCGCCGGCATTGTCGCCCGAGGTGCTGCAGTCGACATAGTCGTTGTCGTTGGCGGCCTGCGCGCCGTTGCCGCGGCGGACGTCGATGTAGCTGCCCGCCTCGAGGAGGACCGTCGACGCCGACTGCAGGATCACCATGCCGCCGGCGCCGCCGCCGCCGCCGCCGCCCCAGTAGGAGCAGGCGATGCCTTCGCCGCCGCCGCCGTTGCCGCCGTTCGCGGCGATCGACCCGGTCGGCGGCATCGTGAACGAGCCGAGCGCCTGGACCATGAACCCACCGCCGCCGGCGCCGCCGCCGCCTCCGCGCGAGTCGCCGACGGACGGAGATCGGCCGACCGCCGGCAGGCCATCCCGGTTGTCGCACGCACCGTCATTGCTCGGGGTGCTGTCGAGGTCGCACCAGTTGCCGCAGAAGTAGGAATCGGTCAGCGTCGCGCCGCCGCCGCCGCCCTGGCCGCCGATCAGCCGCGTCAGCTGGCCGAGCTTGCCGTAGAAGTCGTTGTTCGGCGTGCCGTCCGGCGCGAACGGATGGGCACCGCCGTCGCCGCACTGCAGGTTCGTCATGTTGACGTCGAAGATGAAGTTGCCGGTCCCGTCCGGGATGACGTTGCCGATGCCGAGGAGCCGGTTGCCGTTGGCATCCTGCGACTGCGTTCCGGCGCGCAGCATCGAACCGCCGCCGCCGCCGGCCATCTTGCAGTTGCCGTTGCCGCTGCGGAACTCGTCGCAGTTGCCTAACTCGTTGTCGGTCTGGTACTTGCCGTCCTTGATGCGCTCGAGGATGCCGCTCTGCGCACCGGTGCCGCCGATGCGCTTCATCACGCCGTCGACCGGATCCATGCCGAAGCCGGTCGCCGCCCAGCCCGGCGACACCAGCGTGAGGTAGTTCACCTCGTCCGGCGGATAGAAGGCGACCGGGTGCGAATCGCCGCCGGTGCCGCCGCCCGCGCGCGACGCCCCGCCCGGGATCGCCGTGATGGCCGAGTCATAGGCGTACTCGCTGGTGCCGTTGTCGCCGGTGATGACGATGTCGCCGGCGATGCGCACGGTGCCCGTGCACTTGAAGACCAGCGGATTGTTGCCGGCGACCCTGATGATGATCCCGTCCGGGATGTCGACGTCGGTGAAGTGGAACACGCCGCCGTTGACGACGAGGCCCGGCGGGGCGTCCGGCGTCGATCCGTCCAGCAGCGGGAAGCTCTGCGACGCCGTGTCGAGGAAGATCGTGTTGGTATCGCCACCGGTCGGCGTGGCCGGGGTGAACCGGCCGATCTGGCCGGTGCCGTCGAACTCGAGTGCCGCCTGTAGCACGGAGGAGCCGAGTTGGTTCCAGTCCGACGGCAGGTTGCCGTTGCCGATCTCGTCGATGCTGCCCTCCTCGTTCGCGTTGTCGTCGAACTCCTCCACGACCACGTCGTGGATCGTGCCGACGTCATCCATCGCGATGGTGAACGTGGAGGCGACGAGCGGCCCTCCGGCGGGCGTGCCGAGCTCCGCCAGCCCCCTCAGCTCCGCGTCGAACTGCAGGGCGAGCAGGTGGCCGAAGGGCAGGATGCCGGTCGGCGTCACCTCGACGATGCCGAGGTCGAGCTGGTTGGTGACCAGCGCGACGTCGATGCCGAGCGACACACCGAGCGGGAAGCTGCCCGGCCGGTCGTCGAGATCCAGCAACTGGAAGATGGTGTCGTTCAGTTGCGTGGAATCGGGGCTGATCGGCGCGTCGAAGGTCAGCCGGAACTTCGGCTTCGGGCCGAGCAGGTCGTCGGGATCGCTGAACAGGTTCGGCGAGATGCCGACCGAACCATCGACCGGATCGACCGCAAGCAGCGCGGGAGCCCGCGGTTCGACCCCGCGGAACGCGTTCGCCGTGGCCACCGGCATCGTGCGGAACCTGATGAAGACGCCCTTGCTGTCGAGCGGGTCGGGATAGCGCGTGCGCAGCGCCGAGTCGACCGCCGCCACGAACGAGAAGGTCTTGCTACCGACTCGCACCGTGTAGCCGGCGTTGAGGTCGAGACCGCAGCCGCCATCGTCGATCGAGCCGTTGGCCGTCGTGGTCAACCCGCGGACGGGCAGCGTGGGCGTGAAGGTCACGACCGCGCCATCGACGTTGTAACCGCCCGGTACCGGGATGTTCCGGTCGTCAAGGATCGGCATCACGGTCGGTTTGATGCGCGAAGGATCGGGCGCGGCGATGAACGTGAACCGGATCTGCTGGGTCAGCGGCGATGCCTGCGGTGCGACGCCGAGGTCGAGGTTGGCACCCGCTCCGTCGTCGCCTTCGCTATTGACGTCGTTGGGGTCGAGGAACTCGACGGCGAGCAGCGAGCCGATCGCCTTGAACGAGGTGCCGCCCCCGCCGCCTCCGCCCGAGCAGGCCAGTCCGCCGCCGCCGGCGATCACCGCGCCGATCAGGATCTAACGCGTCGTCGTCATCGCTTGCATCGCCGATTCCTCACCTGGGCCCGAACGGGCGGACGAATCGTCCCACCGGTCGCCACTGCAACATCTCGCGCGATTCGCCGGGCCGAACGCTCGAGTCCGTCCGCCGTTCGCCCGACCCGTTGGAGCAAAGCTCGAACCGCCCGACCGATCCGGCCGGTGCCAATCGCTGCCACGTCGGCTTAGGTGCCCCTCCCTCGCGGGTCACCGCGAGGGTCCCTCGATCTGTTCTGAAACCGAGCCGCACCAGATCTACCAGCGGCCGATCCGCGACCGTGACTGCCCTCCTGGCCTGCCGCAGCCGTCGAGCGGAGCCGCGCGACCTTCTAGCGCGTTCGCCATGCCGCGTCCGCCGGATCTCCACCGACCACCGGCAGCGTCCCGCGCGTCACCCCCACCACCCCGAACTTCCCTTCCGCATTCAGCTCGCGGAACAGGGCGGCGTCGTCGAGGTCTCCGCGCAGCGCGGCGCGATAGCGATCGATCACCGCCAGCGCCTGGTCGCGCGACTCCCGCAGCAGCTCGATGCGGAAGCGGGTCAGGCCTGCCGCGCGGAAGCGTGGCAGCCATTCCGCTGCGCTCTGCGGCCGGTGGTTGAACAGGGTGTTGCGGCAGCCGACGTCGGCCAGCACCGGGTGCAGCCAGCCCTTGTCGTCGGCCAGTCCGATCGCGTGCCGCTCGCAGGGTCGACCGCAGGTCCGGTGGTCGGCGCCGTTCGACAGCAGGTGGGCGAAGACGCAGTGCTCCATGTGGAACAGCGGCAGGTGCTGATGCACCACGACCTCGAGCCGGCGCGGATCGATCCGCTCCAGCAGCGCCAGCAGCTGCTCGGCGTCGAGGTCGAAGCTCGGCGTCAGCAGGTCGACGCCGCGATCCAGCAGCAGTTCGGCCGTGAGCGCGTTCGCGGCGTTCAGGCTGAAGTCGCCCACCAGCTCGAGTTCGCGGGCCGTCGCGTCGCCCGCCGCCCGCCGCGCCACCACCTCCTCGACCGCGCCGAGATGGCGCGCCAGCACACCGGAGCCGCCCATCCCGAACAGCTGGGAGAGCAGCGCCTCCTCGCCCGGCTTGGCGATCCGCGTTGTCGCCGGGATCGCCCGGCGGCCGGCGCCGCGCACGCGCTCGACAGCCTGCGCCAGCCC
>SXGT01083528.1_pt1 | contig 10150 bp, 10 predicted proteins | sample 3176221 | NCBI WGS metagenome assembly SXGT01 (sample SAMN11356862, study PRJNA531348) | freshwater metagenome | isolation source: freshwater sample F1-120 | place: China: Fuxian Lake, Yuxi | collected 2017-12-25
CCCGGGTACAGGCAGCCCTTGTGGTCGACCATCCCCGTGTAGATGACATTGGTGAGGATCCCATGCATCGTCCCCTTTGAGATGCGTTCGCCGCCGCGCACCTTCCCATCCCCGGTGGTCCACTGCTTTGTCTGGAGGCCGCGGCTCTCGGCCTCCTTCAGTACGGGCAGCAAGGAGCCAAGTTCCAGGTAAAGACCAAAGATCGTTCGGACCTGCTCTGCCTCCTCCGGATTGACGGTGAGCCGTCCGCCCTTCGGATCGATATCGTACCCCAAGACCGGATGGCCGCCGATCCACTTCCCTTTCCGCCGCGCGGCCGACATCTTGTCGCGAGTGCGCTCGGAGATGATCTCACGTTCGAACTGGGCAAAGGACAAGAGGATGTTCAGCGTCAAGCGGCCGATGGACGTCGTCGTGTTGAACTGCTGCGTGACCGACACGAAGCTCGCGCCATTCTGGTCGAACACTTCGATAATCCGCGCGAAGTCCATCAGGGACCGGCTGAGCCGGTCGACCTTGTAGACCACCACGCAGTCCACCGAACGGTTCTCGACTGCGGCCAGAAGGCGCTTGAGTGCGGGCCGGTCCATGTTTCCACCGGTGTAACCGCCATCATCGAAGTGATCGGCGACCACCTGCCAGCCCTCTTGCTTCTGGCTGACGACAAACGCCTCAGCCGCCTCCCTCTGGGCGTCGAGCGAATTGAACTCCTGTTGGAGGCCCTCCTCCGTGGACTTGCGCGTGTAGATCGCGCACCGGAGTACTCTCCTGACAGGGACCTCATTCGAACCATTGGCGGGCGATCGCGGAGCGCTATTTCTTGCCATTGGATGCCTCCTCTGTTGGTGCCAGGTTGAAGAAGGCGAAGCCATTCCACTTGGTGCCAGTAACCTGGCCGGCGATGGCGCTGAGCGACCGATAGATGTTGCCCTCGAACTCGAATCCACCGACCAGGACTTTCACGATGATTCGTCGGCCTTTGTACTCGCGCTCCAGGTACGATCCATGCGGTGGGAGCCTCGAGTCGAGGTCGCATGCCACCTTGCGCGTGACGCTCAACTTCGGATCCAAAGCTGGATACTGCCCGAATCTGGTCCGGGGTGCCCGGATGCGCAAGTCAGCGTCGTTCGCGATCTCCAGCGCACGGCGGCGGGCGCGCTCTGAGAGTCCGCCTTCTGCCAGCGCTTGAATGCGCCAGGCGATCCTCCGAAACAGGAACTGCCTGTTGTTCGAACGGGTCTCCTCGCCGAACACCTCCAGGTATTTCTGCCGGAGCTGGCTGACGGTCATCCTGCTCAGCTCATCAATCTCTTTCTGCATCGTGCTCTCCACGCGTTTCTCCTTTCTCAAGGCCGTTAACCTCGTGCCTATGAGGGCTCGATGTTGGCGGACTATCAAGTGGAGATTCGCGCCGGCGCTGGTCGCGGAGCCGGAGGTACCCGGCGGCGAGGATGCGGGCGATGGATCGGAAGTCCTCGGCTGGAATATTCAAGACGGTTCACCTCGCTGTGGATTGGCACCACAACGAAAGTCCGCCTCGCGGTCGTTCCGCTGTCGAGTGGCTGCTGACGCGCATGCTAATCAGCGGTCTGCTGTAAACATACGCGGAGAATTCGGAAAGTGTAAACCGAGTCGGACGGAGGTGTTAAATGAGATTCCGCCAAAGGCAAATGGATGAATCGGGGGCGGACCACGGTTCTTAACGGAAGCGATCAACTGGGGGGGCAATTCGACGCTTTCCTGAACCCCTCTCGGGACCACGTCCACGTTTCTCCGCCGGTGACCTACAATATTGTGCGAGTCGATCTGCACGGTGCCGGGCGTGACGCGAATGAGCGGGGGCCGGTGACAGCTGCGGACCACATCCACTTGGAGCCAATAGGTCGGTACACTAGTGCTAAGTGATGGTTGATCAGAACTTAGGCTTTATAGTCGCATCTCTCGAGTCCGTGGGAGTCGAACGCTGGTTCGAGATCGGAAAACAGCCGCCCCAACTGCGAGAGGCGACTGCAGGACTCCGAGCAACGCTGGAATCCGATGGACTGAAGTCGCACTTCCGACTGGTGGCACTGGACACCGCCGACAAAATTCGCGCCAAGGTCGGCGGCTACCTTACTGCAAATGGTCGCCTTACGTTCTGGGCTGTTTATCACCGGTTAACTGAAAACGCCGCGACTCGCCGCGCGTTGACTCAATTGCTGGTCAGTTCGTGCATTTCTCGCGCATGTTCAGTGCCGACAACGCGATACGTCGAAACCCAGCCGGCACACGATACTCCAGAACTGGAAATTTTTGAGGATGCCATTCGAGCGCAAGGTCTGATCCAGATCGCGGAAAGCAGACTCTACCAGCGCAATCTCGAATGCAAGCAAAGCCTCGAGCCATCCCTGCGAGAAAGGGGGATCAGATTCGTGCCCTACGATCAGCTCGAACCGCAGATCGTGACGAGCCTCTTTGATGCAGTGCGTCACACAACGCTCGACCGCGCCGAGCGCCACTCCGTTCTCACGTCTCAGGAAACATTGACCGAATTGCGCGTGGTTGCCGATTCCGCGGGTACTACCCGCCTGTGGTCCATTGCACTGAAGGACGGAGTTCCCTCCGGTTATCTTCTCTGTGCTCTTTCGGAGGTCACCGGTGGAGAGTCATCCACGGGGACGATCGTCGAGATCGGTGTAATCAATGAGGCGCGCCGGCAAGGAATCGGTCGATTCATGCTCACCACGGCGATCGAGGAGTTCCGTCTCCGCGGCGCGAGGACTGCCGAAGCACTAATCGACGTTGTGAATACGTCCTCAATCCGGCTCCACCAGTCGCTCGGGTTTTCGATCACGCCGGGCTCTTACTGGACTTGGCGGCGAATTTTGCAATGATCATCCATACCACACTCCAAACCAATCCGCTTCTGGTCGCATGGCCCGTAGAGTCACTCACTTGGTTTTTGGTCCAGGACCAGGGAAGGAGAAGTGAACAATTCCACGTTTCCGACGGCGCGATCTCGTTGCTGTCAGCATTCAGAACGCCTCACTTGGCTACCGACGTCTTTGGAGCTAACCTGAAAGATGCGATTGGACTCGTGGCGGAGTGCGTCGACCAGCAAATTTTGCTGCCGGTGCCATCAGTGAATGACCCCGTGCTGCCCGGCGACTTCAGTTCGAAATGGGCGGGATTTCGCTTCTGCGACCAATTCAGCATAGGCGGGACGGAGATTTCCCGTCCCGCCCGAAGCCACGAGTTGCCGGATGGAGAGATAACGGTGTTCGACAATGTGCTTGATGAGAACTGCATTGTGGCGATGCACAGGTGGTTTTTTCAGTTGCCGTTCCGCAGAATCGATGCCGATACGCCGAGCACCTTCTCCACACGACACTGGGTCAATTCCTTCGTGCCCGTCGATCGCTTCATACGCTCAGTACCGGTGTTCCGTTTGATAGTGGATTTCGTCGCTGCGGCTTATCCCAACAGGCAGCTCATGTTACGCCGCATTGACGCCTACGGTACGACATATGGCGATATACCCCTGCTTCACCGAGACGCCGAACCGGGGGAAGGCGTAACGGCGATTCTATATGGCAACGCGGAGTGGCCGGACCTGTGGATGGCCGAGACGGTGTTCTGCAATGACTCAGGCGAGGCTACGATCCTCGTACCTCCTAGACCCGGGCGGGTGGTACTCTTCGATGGCGCCATTCCGCACAGGGCCAGCGCGCCATCACGCGAGTGCCACGAAACACGGTACACGTTAGTGTTTAAATTTGTAATCACGTAAGCGGTGCTCCAACAGCGAGTCCACAAACGCCTGGACGCGCTGGAACGGCGGCCTGTCGCCCTCCTCAAGGCTCTGGAAGTCGAGTTCAATCGCAGAATGCAGAAAGGATGCAGCCGGTTTATCCGGAGGTGGGTCAGGCAAGAGGCGGCAAAGCGCTGATCGGGGTGTGACAGTCTCCTGGCGGCTGCTGTCGCGTAAAGCCATCCAGACGTCGGAGGCGGCGATTCCCTGCCACGCGACCGACAGCGAGATGGATGTGTCCAGAGTGACGCCTTCGTGTGGAAACAACGCAGGGATATAGAGCGCATCACCCGGCGCGAGTTCGCAGCGTAACAGCGGCTCAGCGCTTGAACGCTGATCCGGAGGCACGTCCCGCATGCTTCCGCACAGCGACTGCCGGTACTCGTCCGTCAGAACAGACTGGTCCCAGACAGCCCATTCCCGGCGCCCCTTTGTCTGGACAACAAAGCCGTCTTCGCGTCCGGCATGGTAACCGATCCCTGCTCCCGTCATCGAGAGCGTGGCCACCGTGTCGCCCCGGCGCCAGTCATAGGGAATCCCGAACGAATCCTGCAACTCGCGAACTCTTGAATCTACCTCATCGACGCCATTCAACAAAAGCGTGAGCGGCTCGGCGCGCTCAGCAAAATGCTGCAACAGCACCAGTCCATCGGCGGCGCTGTTGATCAGGTGCGCCGTAGCGGTCCCTGGAGCGGTTGATTCCGTGCGTGCGTAGACTCGCGCCCTCACATGCGTCGAGCACCACTCGCGAAAACGCTCCATTGTGAAATATCCGATCACCGACTGCGACAACAACGCCGGGAGAAGGACTGGACGGCAGCGCCACGCATCCCGCATGAAATCGCCGCCGCCCGGGGGGGGATGCATTAACATCCCAGCCTGCCAACACGTTCCGCAAAGCCGCGCACATCAAGCTCCGCTTGCGCCAAGTCGATGTCGAATTTTTCTGAATACGCCTGCTTCACCTCGCTAAACTGCAGGCCCGCCGCCATCCGAGTCCAGATAAACGATGCCGTATCGTTGAGGCGGACAGGAGTTCCCCGATCAGTGATCAAATAAGTCGTCTCGCCCCGCCGAATGACAAGAGTGCCACCTGAGTCCCTGCCATCAGTTGCCGGCGCGGAAGGCGCCGGGCGCTGCGGGCGATCAATGTCGCCCGGATCCGCCGAACTCTGGTCCCCGATCGCGGCGATCGCCTTCCGAAGCAAAGAGAACGCGCGATCATGCCACGGCATGTGACGGAGATCTCGAAGTGAGATACCTGACCAGACAACGGCCTGCTCGTGAGCAGTCAGTGCTTCGTCAAAAAACAGATAAGGCTCGTGCTGTAGTTCGATAATTAATGCTGCCAGTTGCTGCCGCCCCGGAGCAGTTTCGGCCTTTCTCTCATCGGACCGCCAGAGATCCTGAAGCAGCACAACAGCGTTGGTGATGCAGTCCTGAAACGTATGGAAGTACTCCTGCGTCAGCCGATAGAAACCAGCGACGCGAGCGTCCACGAATTCCGGTTCAATCGAAGCCAGATGATGTGAGGGAAGGCTCAGCATCTGTACATATTTTTCGCGGGCTGGCGTGCCCGGGTAGAGCCGCATACCGTTGAAGAGACACGCGGGTGGCGATGTCCCATGCAGGCCGGCCTCGCGGAGAAATTCCAGGTTCTCCCTGAGTTCGGTAAACGTGACCTCCGGGTCAAACATGATGAAATCGAGCCCCAGTGATATTCCCGCGTGTCGAAGCAAGCTGATCGCGCATCGGTTATCACCCAACGAAGTCCGCTTATTAAAGCGCGCCAATTGCGTTGCGCTCCCACTTTCAATACCGATCTCCAAATGCTGGCAATTGAGATCCGCAATTTCCTTCAGTACCTCTGAATGCCGGATGATCAGATCGGCGGTCGCCGTTCCCGACCATGTAATTTCTGGATTCCATTGGTGGAGGGCCCGCGAGAACGCCAGCGTGCGCTTCACCGAGACGGCAAAGTTGGCATCGACGAAATACACGTGTCCGAACGGCGCCTGGTCGTACAGATCAATGATTTCCGCCATCATCGACTCGACAGATCGAACGCGATAGTTGGGACTCGCCACAACGATCGAGCAGAACGTGCAACGCTTGGGGCACCCCCTACTGCTGCTCACATGGGCTTCGCGAACAAATCGTTTCCGATCCCTGTAACGTATGGAAGTCCGGCTCGGCTCAATGACGTAGTCCCGCACGGGCCTTGGGAGCGAATCGAGGTCGGTGATCGAGTAAGTAGCCACGTTTCGCCGGACCTGTAGCCTCGCGTCTCCAGACTTCCGCGTACGACGGTAATCCAAACCACCGTCGCGGTAAACCAGATTGGGAATTTCAGTGATGGCGGGATTTCCGTGCGCGAGGTGTCGAACCAGATGGAGCATGGGGTATTCACCTTCGTTGCAAATGACGCAGTCAATCCCCGAATACTCCGAAAGGAGCGCCTGTGCGTTGGGGCTTGCGTGCGGGCCACCAAACACCACGATCGCGCCCGGAACGTGAGCGCGCAAGATCGACAGTACGTTCAGCGCCGCAGGAAAGCACTTGGTGTACGCGGTGAATCCGTAAACGTCGTACTCGAAAAATCCCGCCTTCTGCAACTGGGACGGGGACAAAGGGATCTGAGCGGCGAGATCGAACAGGTCAGCCACGAATCCATGTTGGCGAAGAACGGAAGCGATATACGCGATGCCGAGAGGCGGAACGACGCTGTCCTCCCCATACCCGGCGGTGAAGGTATCGGGAGGATTCAACAGAGCTGTTCGAATCGATGCCATATCGGGTTGGCGGGGCAAAGAACATTCACACGACGGGCGTTCGGAGCGGGTTCGGCTCCGAGTTGACTCTCGCAGGCGCAGGTGTCGGGCGTTTTACTGGCCTTCCATGCCCTTCATGTGCTTTTGGAGATTATCCAGGGCTTGGGAGAGCTTCGACTTGGGATCAGTGGCCGCCATCACGCGCTCCAGATCCTTAACTATAAGAGCCGGGTCATCCCGAGTCGTTTTCGCGGCGACGAATTCCGCGAGAACCTCCGCGAGCGGAACGTTAGTCTTGCGAAGACTTTCCAGATCAAACTTGCCTTCCTTCACGGCGGGCTGGATTGCCTTGTGAAGGGATTCTGTGATGTCATCCATATAGTGAGTCTCCAGATAGCTGCGTTACGAGCGTTACTACGATATCATACGGCGACAGCGCCGATTCGACAAGGATCTTCTTCGTCGCTGGGACCGGGGATGCATGACGAGCACGACCGCATGGAACCTGACGATTTTCGACGATGTACTTCCGGAGGTATACCTCGGGGCCGCGTACGGGGTCTTTCGCGAACTCGTGATATCTTCCGGCCTGTTCTACGTATCCGTTGATTCTCTCAAGGCAGACTCGGCGGCGTCAGCGTTGTCAGCGTATTTGCCTCATGCGGTAGCCGCATTTGTTTCCGAGCATTTGATGCGCGTTGCAACCATTTGTCCCCCTGATTTGATGAATCGTGGCGACGGATTCGAGTTTTGGGTCGGCGTGACTGCCGCAGGCGGCACTACCGTCCGGTTGCACGTGGATAACGACGAAGTCCTTCGCGCTCGTTCAGGACAGGTTGAGACACCATTATTCGGCTCCATTCTCCACTTGGGTCCGCAGAGAGGGTTGGTGGGCGGTGAGACGATGTTCGACTTGGGTTACGGCACGCGCAATGAGGCAGACCATCCCCGCTTCGTCGAACGTTCCTTGGAGGAGGTCCTAGCACATGCCGTCGCACCCGTCGTGATCCCGCAGCGTGCTGGCCGTCTGATTCTCTTCAGAGGTGACATTCCGCATGCAGTGGCACCAGTTCGAGCCTGCGAGGACGACCAGCCACGCGTCGCGCTTCTGGCCAACCTGTGGCAGGCTAGGATCACCGCAGTGCCCGCCGTGGTGACCGCAACCTCAATCGCAACTTCGGACCCCCCGTAACGCAGGCTGGTAGCACATCGGGAGCCGCATTATCGACCAACTTCCCTGTCGTAACTGCGCAAACAGCATACGGCGGAACTGCGTTTTGTTGTCATACGCCAGGATGCTGACGCGCGCATTGACGTGGGCCGCGCCGGGCACGGCGCCGCTGCTTCGTTTCTGCGGGGAACAGCCACAGATGACCATCACCGCTCAGTGCGACACGCTGGTCCCGGTTTAGATCTTCTGTGACGCCGCAGCACTTACGAATCGATACGGATGTGTAGTCGGCGGGTCGTGAAAGTTGCTGTGGTCGGAATGTGATCGGAATTAGGAACGACAAGTCGGCTAGTCATCGGTGAAGTGCCGCCTGCCGGCACAAACAGCGCGGGACCCAAGTCCGCATATAGCAAGCGTGCACGGCGGCGATAGCTCCTGAACGAGGCGTCAGGTTCCGCATTTCCGGTTTCGCCCAGCCCCAGAGACGAAGCGTGCCAGCGCGAGGTAGGCGGCATCAGGGACCCCGGCGAGTCCGACGCAGAAACGAAACGGAGAGGAAGAATTCGAAAGTCGCCCGAAGAGTCGGACGGACCTGTTAACCCGATTCGGACGCTGTCCGGCACCCGGGAGAATTCAGGCTTTGGGGAGAGAAAAGGGGCGCACCGGGACTCACCGAGGTTTTCTCCGTAAGCGGACGTTGAGAACACGGAGACACCGAAATAGTTTGCTTTGTTGGGGATACCGAGAGGGGAAGGCGGACGGCGCTCGTGTTAACCTGTGGGCGCTGAATTTTCGTATTAAAACAATTTGGCTCCTCAGGTAGGACTCGAACCTACAACCCTTCGGTTAACAGCCGAATGCTCTACCATTGAGCTACTGAGGAGCAACCAACACTAGTCCTCTCAATTAGATCAAACTGGACTTCGTTGCGTCAAGCGCGAATTGAGTCTTGGGTGCACGACACCAGTGTGAGAATCTTGACGGAGCGGGGAAAGCAAGGTATACTTCTGACAGCGGTATACACTGTCAGATAGGAGGCTCCCTTGAACCCATCTCTCGATGATCTCCAGCGCGAACGATCCAGACTGGAAGTTGCCCTCACCCAGATGGACGATCTCCGGCCCGGGTCCCTGGTTGAACGTTTTCGCAAGTGTGGCAAGCCAACCTGCCATTGCGCCAAACCGGATTCGCCCGGCCACGGCCCGAGCTACTCGCTCACTAGAGAAGTAGCCCGCAAGACTGTCACCCGAATCATTCCCTCCTCCGGGGTGGAGCAGACACAGCGGCAGATCGCCGAGTACAAGCGGTTTCGGGACGTGACGCAAGAGTTTGTCGAGGTCAGCGAAAAAATCTGTGACGCACAACTGCATCCGGCAACAGATAGCGCCAGCCGCGAGTTAAAAAAAACGGCGCTCACCGAGGTGTTTCAGGCCGCGCTGGTCGAAGAGATTCAAAACCTCCTGGGCGCCGACGCCATTGAAGATCTGGATTTCGAAGCACTGGAAACGGCCGTGCGTGGCCGAGCCCTGCGGATCGCTGCACGGGCACTGGAACAGCGGTTCAATCACGACACCTCTGATGCCGCCGGCGGTGCGCAGCACCCCTGCGCATGCGGCCAAATGGCGCGTTATGTGGACCGTCGCTCCAAGTGCTTTCAAACCGCTCTCGGCGATTTGACACTGGAAAGAGCCTACTATCACTGTGCTGCATGCCAGAGCGGATTCTGCCCCCGGGACCGCGCGCTGGGCCTGGACGGATCGCTGTCCCCGGCGGTAGTCCGCATGATTGGCGCGGTCGGCGCAACGGTCAGTTTTGAAGAAGGCAGTAGGCTGTTGAGCGAACTGGCCAGTCTGCACATCGTCACCAAGCAGGTCGAACGTACAGCGGAGGCGCTGGGAGCCGAGGTAGCCGAAGACGAACGAAACTATGTCGATCCGGCCCCGTCGAGCGAGATAGCGCCCACGCTCTATCTGGGTATGGACGGAAGCGGAATTCCTGTACGCCCGAAGGAGTTGGAAGGGCGCCAGGGCAAACAAGAGGATGGCTCCGCCAAAACTCGTGAAGTGAAACTCTGCACGATTTGGAGCGCCGAGTCTCGTGACAAGAAGGGCGTGCCTGTCCGTGACAAAGGCTCTGTTACCTACTCTGCCGCCATCGAAAGCGCAGCCGCCCCGGACACCGCCGCGGACCGTTCGGAGTTCGCCGAACGGGTCTTGCGAGAATCCACGCGCCGCGGTTTTGACCGGGCGGCGCGGCGCGCCATTCTGGGTGACTGTGCTCCCTGGATTTGGAATACCGCCACGGAGTTGTTTCCCAGCGCCACCCAGATCGCCGACCGGTACCACGTCAAAGAACGTCTTTGCACGATCGGCAAGGCGATTCATGGTCCAGCCGACCCTCAAGCGAAACCGTGGGCTA
>SXGT01134821.1_pt1 | contig 10150 bp, 12 predicted proteins | sample 3176221 | NCBI WGS metagenome assembly SXGT01 (sample SAMN11356862, study PRJNA531348) | freshwater metagenome | isolation source: freshwater sample F1-120 | place: China: Fuxian Lake, Yuxi | collected 2017-12-25
ACAAAATAGAACTGCTCAGAGCCGATACTGGACGTATGATTGCCGAAAGCAAAGCCGATTTGACACGCTGGATTATCGGTGCGGGTTTTCTACAAACTACGTTGATTATTGGTGCATTGTTGAAAATTGCCCACTTGATTTGACGCACCGTTCAGTTTGATATGGGCTGACGTCAGGAAGACCATCATTTGGCTGTGATTGATGGACTTTGCAACGCCGTCTCTGTGTTTTTGGCGTTGCGAGGCCCCCGCCGTACGCCAGATTCTGCACGGATGCCGTTAAAACAGGACGGGTTTGCCCCAATCATTACGCCCCTCTTCAGCACTGAATAATTACGATTTTTCAGGATAAAAGTATTACTATATCAGTATTACTTTAAAAGGAGAGATCGCATGCGCGTCACCAGCAAAGGCCAAGTCACGATTCCGCAACAAGTGCGGGAAAGCATGGGTATTTTGCCCGCCGAAACCGACATCGAATTTTTACAAGACGAAAAGGGGCGTTGGTATATCGCTAAAGCCCAAGCTGTCGCTAAACGAAGCAGCCGTTTCCGCACGGCCCATAAAATCGCTGCTTTAACTATGACCACCGATGAAATTATGGCCTTGACCCGAGGCGATGCATGGCCGTCGTCTTAATTGACACTTGCATCATTACGGATTTGGCTGATCCTGGCAGTGTTTGGTTTGAATGGAGCGCGACTACTCTGGAACGACTCGATCAAACTCACTCGCTGGTCATCAACCCCATTATTTACGCCGAGTGTTCGGTGGTTTTTGCGCTGATCGAAGAAGTAGAGGCCTTATTTGCAAACTTGGGTTTTGCCATGCATCCTTTGCCAAAAGAAGCGTTGTTTCTGGCCGGCAAAGCTTTTTTGCAATACAAAAAACGTAAAGGTGAAAAGGGTAATGTGTTGCCGGATTTCTTCATCGGTGCGCATGCTGCAGTTTCCGGCTACCGGCTGATGACCCGCGACCGCGGGCGATTTAGTACTTACTTTCCTGGCGTTGAGCTGATCATGCCGGAAGCTACTGATCATGGCTTGAACTAATGCATTGATTTTAGCCTTTAAGGCTTACGATCTTTGGGTTCCAAAGCTCTAGCTTGGGAACCAGTTTGATGGGCTTCGTGTTATTCAACCTTTCAGGTAAGCTTAGCGCCGCGATATTGGCGCGGGTAGTTGTTTCTGTTCCACCAAGATCGAGACAAACTGACTGGCTTCACTGATGGTTTTTTCCATCACTTCAATCAGGCGGGAAATATCTACGCCCATGTCGATAAATTCATGGCGTAATGCGGCAATCGCATGCGCGTTGAGGTTGTGTTTCAAATACAGCACTTGATCCTGGAACGCCGCCAATACCGGCTGCATACGCGATTCGGCAATTTGTAGGGTTTTTAACAAGCGACCGTATTGCTGGCGGGATTTTTTCAGCTGTTGCTGGCTGCGAGCTCTTAGCGCGCGATTGCTGTAAAGCTCCAGTTCAGTCTCCCATTCCGAAAACAAGGCGTCGCTGACTTCTTCGATGGATTTGATGCGCAAGCCGACTTGATCCGCCTTGCTTCGGCAAATATCGTAGCGTTTTTTCAATTGTTGATAGCGATGATCCAGCGGGGTGTCGTCCTGTTTGGCGATGCTTTTAAATTTTTCCAGGGCGTCGATAAATTGGTCGCGGCTGTCTTTCAGGCTCACGCAAGCTTGATCGACCTGGGCGACGACAATATCGCGTTTGTGATGGCCCAGCAGCGATTCCCGACTTTGGTAATAAGCATTGCGCAGGGGTTTGTTGAACAGCGATTTGATGAATCTGATCATGACATGGCAATGAAACGCGCTTGGTTGATAATGGTTATTTTACAGTTGATAGATTGGGCAAACCCCAAAAAGCCAGCGTCGACGATGTTTTGTTGTTGTAATTCAGCCCATTCGAGCGTTTCATCCACCAGGCAGGATTTGACCACTATCAGTTCATCGGCTTTAAGCTGTCCGGCCAGCCAGGCGGCCAGACTATCGGAAGTAATATCCCAGCTGGCGCCCACATCGCTGCGATCAAGCTCTGTGAGATTCGGCGACCAGATGGCAATCCTAGGCATTTTTTTGATAGCCGTTAAATCGTCCAACAAAGCAAATTCAGGCTGAAAGGCGCTGATGAGTAGAGCCATTTGCTGCATCGCCAAAATGGCCATGCGATGAGCGGTGGTGTCGTCAAAATGCCATTGCTGCTGGCTGGCGCGTACTTGATCAGCAAACACGCCGCCGCCGGGAACCAACAGGATTTGCCCGGAATAGCGGGTGACAGCATCCAGGCAGGCTGGTAAAAATCCGGCCTTGAGCAGGCTGCCGCCCAGTTTGATGACTCTCAGCATGGGGTGAATTGTCTTAACAACGCCAATAATGCGGCGGCTTTATCAAAGCATTCCTGATATTCAGCGGCTTCATCGGAATCATTGACGATGCCGCCGCCGACCCAAAAACGAATATTGCCTTGATTATGTACCAGGGTGCGGATAGCAATGTTGGTGTCCATATTGCCGTCAAAGCCGATATAGCCGATGGCACCGCAATAAATGCAGCGCCGATGCGGTTCCAGTTCTTCGATAATTTCCATGGCGCGGATTTTCGGCGCGCCGGTGATGGAGCCGCCCGGAAAACAACTGCGCAATAAATCCAGCGCTTGTTGATGATCAGCCAGTTCACCGGTCACGGTGCTGACCAAATGATGCACGGTGGCATAGGTTTCCACGGCAAACAACGTGGGAACCTTGACCGAGCCTTCTTTACAGCATTTGCTGATGTCATTGCGCAACAGATCCACAATCATCACATTTTCCGCTCGATCTTTATCACTGCCGGACAGCGACTTGATTTGTTGTTGATCCTCGCAGGCCAGGGCTTTTCTGGGTCGCGTGCCTTTGATGGGTTTGGTTTCCACCACGTTGTCAGTGACTTTTAAAAATCGTTCAGGTGACGAGCACAGTACCTGCACTGTGGGCAGATTCAGATAAGCACTGAATGGCGCGGCGTTGATGTTGCGTAACACCTGATAGGCGAACCAGGGATTGCCGCGGCAGGGACTGAAAAAGCGTTGAGTCAGATTGACTTGGTAGCAATCCCCTTCTTTTAAATACTGTTTGATCTTGGCAAAGGCCTGAGCATAACGCTCCCGGCTCATATTGGACTGCGGTTCAGCTAAAACGCTAAAGTCATTGACGGGTTGTCTGTCAGGAAAAAGACTGAATTGAACGAATAAACGCTGCACCAAATCCGCGGCCAGATCGTAGCCTACCAGCCAGCTTTGTTGTGTTTGATGGTCGACGATGACTGCCCAACGATAAATGCCAATCGCCATATCCGGTAAATTTTCGGCGGCTTCGGCGTGCTGTGGCAGTTTTTCGATGCGTCTGGCTAAATCATAGCCAAAGTAGCCCATGGCGCCACCATTGAACGGTAGGTCGTCAATAGCTGGGTATTTGACATTCAATGCTTGTTTGATCAAGGCAAAAGGGTCGGCATGACTGATCGATTGGCCGGTTTCGTTGGTGACGACCGTTTCTGCGCCGCGCGTCTCCAATGTGCAAACCGGCGCATAAGCCATGATGTCAAAACGTCCTCGTTGACTGCCCGGAAAAGCACTATCGAGAAAAATAGCCCAGGGCTTATCGGCACAAGCTGCAAATAATAAGCTGCTGTCCTCAAAGTAAGGCAATGCGAGTTTGGTCAATTTAAATGGCATTAATGGCTGTGATTGAACGACTTAGATAGGTCGTAGGCGTGCATGGGCGGGAATATCCAAAACGTGAATTTTATACCAGGCACTGGTATTAACCAAACCCGCCAGCCAGATAGGCCACCGCAACGGCGGGGGCGCAGTCGGCTGCATCCACTACAGAGATTGAGTGAGCCTGTTTGAACAACTGGGTAAAATCAATATAAGCCAGACCCAAGTCAGTGGCAATTTCTTTGATCAAAAACCGCCCCACACCTGCGCCAATCAGGCAGCCGGGTTCTGATTGTACTTGCCGTTGCCATTGGCGTAGACAGGCCTGGTGTATGCGCTGTTTTTGTTGTTGTTTCAGGTTGTCGGCAAAGGCCAGCCAAAGCGGCCAATCCTGTTCGGTAAAATCGTAGCCGGTCAGGCGAGACAAACGCAGAGCGCTGGCGGCTGGGGATTTATCTGCGCCATCGGCTGTATCCGTTTGATCATGCGCAGGGTTCAAGTCGCCAGTCAAACGATACGCATCCGCCATCGTGGCGAAATATTCGGCCATTAATCCCATGGGTTGGCCTTTAAATTCGGCCTGCTGAGCAACGGCCATGACGGAAGTCCGTATCACGCCGGTATAAACCAGCTCACCGGATACCAAGCGCTGGTAATCCGTGTAACCCAAGGCTTTTAAAGCGTGATTTGAAATCAGTAAAATGTCGGTTGTAGTGCTGCCTATATCGACAAATAGCCCGTTTTGAAAATGTCTGGCGGCTAATTGCGCACTGGCAATCCAGTTTGCCGAGGCGATGTTCAAGTAATCGGCGGGTTGGACATGATCAATGGGTAAGAAGCCCTGGGTGCCGACAAAAATTTGCAGGTCGTTGCTGGCGATGTTGTTTTGCATGGTTTCAAGAATGGCAGCCACGCCTTGTTCTCGGCTGGTAAAGCAATCAACCAATTCGCCGGTCATGGTTACGGCATGGCGATAAGGGCGTTCCGGCAATTGTATTAAAATGTTATCTATGGCTTGTTGTAAGTAGGTCAGGCCTTTCCATAAGGGGCAAGGCGCTTGAATGACTTGTATGACTTCGCCGATGGGATTGATGATAGCGGCTTTCAGATGGGCGCCGCCGATATCCCAGCCTATGATGTGTTTTGACATGATTTATTGAATGACCACTCTGACAGTTTGATCTTGGTTGGGCTTTATACAAGGCTTGCCTTGCAGCAAAGCCAACACCTGTTGGGCCACATTAACACCGGTGGCTTGGCGAATGCCAGCATAAGACGTTGTCAAACGCGGATTAATCTCCAGAATTTGCGGGCCATGATCAGCGCTTTCTATAAAATCGATGCCGATATAGCCCCATAGACCAGGCAAGGCCGTTGCTACCTGATCCAGTAATTTTTGATAGCGTTGACGAGAGGGTTGATGGACATTGACCGAACAGGCTTGCAGCTGAAACTGCTGGTTTTTAATCGTCATATGTTGTTGGTTGCAGCTTAAAAGCCAGCTTTGACCTTGTTTGAATAATGCGGATAGACTGAGCGCCTGCCCCTCAAGCAGTGGCTGGATAATATAATCGCGGGAGCTATCGAGTTGATGCTTGACGAATGCCCATTGATCAGGGCTGGTAATGATTTGATTGCCATCGCAACCTTCGCCGTCTCTGGGTTTTATAACGCAGGACGAATAGGGTAGGGCTGTAAGGTCTGCGAGTGCGGATGTCTCCACAACAGGCACTGCGTGTTGCTTTAGTTTTTGATAGGTTGCCAGTTTGTCGGTACATAAAGAAACTGTATCGGGTGCAGATAGTAAACAGGTTTTTTGCTGTTGGTTCACTTGTTGGGCCATAGCGGCCAGCAAGCCATGGCTTTCCGGAGCTATTGGCCATACCAGATCGGCTTGGTTTATCAGGTTGGGTAACCATTTTTGAATGTCATCATCATGCCGTATCCGAAATACTTGAGTTTCTGATGGTGCGTTTATTTCTGAGCAACGCTCATCCAGCGACAATAGCAGTTGTAAATCCGGGATATCCTGCAGATCGTTCAACAGCGCCTGTAACATCATGCGTCCTTCAGCGGCCAGTGAAGCGGGTATCGGTTGTCCGGCCAGGCCGCCGCCGGTAATGTATTCAAACACGAGCAGTTTCAATGGTTAAAACCTTTTATGCAGATTATTCCAGTCATTGATTTGAAAGACGGCCTTGTGGTGCATGCTGTGCGCGGCAACCGTGAATACTATCAGCCGATACATCAAAGTTCCCAGTTGACCGACTTCAGCGATTTTTATACGGTTTTACAGCGATTTTTGCAGCTTTATCCGTTCAAGCGATTTTATATTGCCGATCTGGATGCGATTTCCGGCTCCGGCAGTCATCAAGCCTTGATCGACGATGTTATAAAAAGCCATCCTGATATTCAGTTTTGGCTGGATAATGGTTGTCAGTTTACTGAAATCAAGTCTGCTCAGCCGAATTTGCAGCAAGTCATTGGCACGGAATCACAGCAGTTGCCGCCATCAGCTTTGGCAAAAGATTATGTCTTGTCATTGGATTATAAAGATCAGCAGGGGAAAGGGCCTGCAGCCTGGTTCGATCAATCGCTTTACTGGCCTGATGTGGTTATTGCCATGACTTTAAATCAGGTTGGCAGCGATTCAGGGCCGGATAGAGAAAAACTTACGCAGTTGCAGCGAGCTCATCCGGAAAAGCAGTGGGTGGCTGCTGGCGGTATTCGTCATCAGGCAGACCTGGTCTGGCTGGAAAAAAACGGTATTCATTCAGCGTTGCTGGCAACGGCATTACATAACGGCAGTCTTGATAGACAGATTCTGAAAAACCTGTAGACAAAAAAATACCCCGGCAAGCCGGGGTATTTTGGATACTCAATTGCTAAAACTTAAACTTTGTTTGGAGCAAATGGGTGTGAAGCAGTTTTTCTAGCAGCCAAAACTTCAGCAGCAGTTGGTGTGCCTGCAACAGCACGAGCAATCGCTTCTTTAGTTGCTTTGTAGTTGAATTCTTCGATTTTTGCATCGTCTTCAGCCAACCAGTGGATGAAAACACCAACAGAAATGAACAAATCATCAGCTTCGTCAGCAGGGATAATGCCTTCTTCAACAGAATCAGCAACCGCTTGAGCTACAGCGCGTTGCGCTGGGCCAAACATTTGTACTGCTTGTTTGGAACCTTTGATGGTTACTTTGTTGAACAGGATGGTTGCTGGTTTAACCAACAGGTTAGGAGCAACAACAGCCAGCAAAGTTGAGAAACCGTCTTTGTTGTTTGTCAAAGCAGTTGCAAATGCAGTTTCAGCTGCAGAACCACGTGGGCCGATAATCAAGTCGATGTGAGCGATTTCGTTACCGTCACCAACCAAAGATTCGCCAACGCGCAGGTTTGTAATTTTTGCCATTTTTAATTTATCCCCTAAAGATAAGATTGAACCAAGTTAAAGATACGTTATGTCCATTTATTGAAGCTTCCGAGCAATTCCATCTAAACACTTTTTAGTCAAAATCATGACTAAAAAGTTGTTCCAGAAGCGCCACCAGTACCGTTGCGACAGTCAAGTCAGCGGTTGTACCCGGGTTGATTTTTTTAGCTTTAAAAGCCTTGTCGATGCTATATAACATCGGCAAAACTTCATCCAGCTTGTTAGCGGTTTTCATGGCTTGACTTAACAAAACCATGTCTTCCGCAATCCACTCTGAATACTGCTTTCCATACTTTCGCTCAATATGACTATCCGGATAGGATGACAACATTTTGGTAAAAACCGCTAATGCAGCCCATCCGCTATCGTCAGACAAAACGAAAGCACGATTATACTCCAAAACCCCGAAATCAAAAATATCTTTAAAGCAGTTTGTGTACTGCAAGGCAATTCTGTCTTTATCTGCCGCAATCGCCATGGCTTCAGTCAATGTCACGCTGGGCAAGTTGTTGACATCTTGTTGATCTGATTCACCCAGTCCACCGGGGGCTGCCAGCGTGATGGCTTTGAAAACCCAGTCGGCATCCTGTTTGGTGGTGTTTTGCAAAACTTCAGCCAAGGCGTCTCTCAGAGTTTGCTGTTCTGTACGGTTTTGAACAGCTTGGATCAAAGGCGTGCAGAGTAAAATAATCCCCAGATTGGTATTGCAACCCACGGCTTCTCGCGTAGCCTTGACGGCATAGTAAATTTTCTCGCCCAAACTGTAATCGGGATTTGATATGGGGTCTGCGCTGATTTTGGCGCTCAGGCTGAAATCAGCGACAGTCATATCATGACCTTCGCTGTAGACGCTGACATTGCCAGGTTTGAAGGCTTGTAATTCAATTTCGCAGGCCTGCCGATAAAGCTGGCTTAAGGTTAGCCTATTCATCATGGCCTCATATTTTGATATAGCGGTTTAACAAATCATCGACCAAACATCCCGCCACATCAATATTGCAAACACTCTGCAAACCTTTCCAGGCTGGTACGCTATTGACTTCAATGACCGAATATCCGCCACTTGCATCCTTGATAATATCCACCCCGGCATAGTCCATATTCAATGTCGATACGGCGCGTACGGCCAAATCCGCAATCTCGTCATTTAAGGCTATGGCCTCGCAAGTTGCTCCGCGTGCGACATTATTCAGCCAGGAAACACCGCGTCGGCGCATTGCCGCCACAGCTTGTCCGTTGACTACAAATACCCGTTTATCCGAATAGCCTTCACCAGCGCATTCGATAAACCTCTGCAGGTAGTAAATACCGTGACTGCTGGTCAACCACAATAAATCCGTTGATTTTTCGATACGGCGGATGCCTTCACCCTGTGAGCCGAATAATGGTTTGCTGATCAAAAAATGGCCTGCCAACAACTCCTGTTCGGCAATCGCAACTGCCTCATCCGGATCACGTAATGCCCAGGTCATGGGGGTGGGGATGTCGGCGTTTTGCAGTAAAAAACTGGTCATGGCCTTGTCCACGCTGCGTTCAATGGCCTGTGCATCGTTGTAAACCGGTACGCCCAGGATTTTCAAAGCATGCAAAATATCCAGATAGAAAATCACTTCTTCCAGCGAGCCGCCGGGTACGCCGCGGACAAAAACGGCGGCAGGCAGCTGTTGCTCAAATCCGGGCAAAACAACCGCCATTTTGGCGCCGGTTTGGATTCTGCAGGCGGTTAACGATACATATTCAGCCTGGCAAGCATGCTGAGCAAAAGCCCGGCATAACTGTTTACCGTGCCAGCCTGGGTCGTCGGTGATGATGGCGATACGAAACAAAAGACTGATTTTTTTTATGGATACACACAAAAAAGCCGGGCTTTTTTAGCAAGCCCGGCTTGTTAAAGCCCTAAAAACAGGACTTAAAGACCGAAAGATTGATCCAATAAAGCGTTATCCAATTTTCCGGCGCGGAAGCTTTTGCCCGACTCTACCGCAGTGACAATCACGCTGGCCGGACTGAATAGCATGGCGTCGACTTTGAAGAAATCGTATTCATAGGCTTTGAATACTTCAGCAAATGGTTTGCCGTAATCTTTGGACGTTGAACTGGGCAACTCCTTAGCCAGTTTTTCAGCCGCTTCATCAGAGCCTTTGACAAATAAATGCACTTGGCCTGCAAACAAAATGGCGTCATTGGTACGCCCCATGGCTTTGACGAAATTCGGATGCGGCGGGCAAATCGGCGCGGAACCCGAGCCATCGACAATATTTTCTAACGGAAAATGCAGGGCATGGGCTTTATGCATCGCCACTTCCAACACCCGGCCCACGACTTGTACACCACCCGCCAAACTGCTGGTGGGGGTGACGATGATGGTCAGATTCTCTGCAGATACGCCACAAGCTGCAGCAACCTTATCGACAATCTCAATGGGCGGTAAGGCATCGTTTTCGATGACCAGCACGGTTTTTTCGCCGCTATCCCGATATTCCAGCTCTTTATAAAGTTCCTCAACCGGCTCAACTATGCCCTCTTTGATTTTGGTTGCCATGGCGCGCGCAGGGCCGGAGCCTAACGCATAATATTTGCCGTGCGACAAACTCCAGCCCGCGTACTGGCTACCCAGGCAAGCCAGTACTGGATTGCTGGAATGCACATTGATGGTTAACGGCCAGTTGTTGGTATAGCTACTCTGCGAAATACTGGCGACACCCAGGCCGCCCATACAAATTTCCGTGATGATGCGCCCCGCTTCCAACCCGCCAGGTACACTGATACCCGCGTCGATCACCGTGCAGCCGTTGTCCAGCTTTTGAATGCCGAGCCGCAATTTATCTGCATTGTCCAACAGATAACTGACTAAAGGTTGTGTGTGTTGATTGACGCTAGCCTGATATTGCATGGTGATAAAGACCTGTTTGTAAGAGATTTTCGATGATTTTTTGCCAACGCTGTAACCGATTTTGAACCTCAACAGTGTTGTTTGCTTGTGCAATGATACTGCAAACAGG
>SXGT01835316.1_pt1 | contig 10150 bp, 10 predicted proteins | sample 3176221 | NCBI WGS metagenome assembly SXGT01 (sample SAMN11356862, study PRJNA531348) | freshwater metagenome | isolation source: freshwater sample F1-120 | place: China: Fuxian Lake, Yuxi | collected 2017-12-25
AGTGCGGGCGCATTCGATTTCGGTGGCCCGCTGGGCCATCGTGAACTGCCAATGTTGCATCGCGCCCAGTGGCCCGCCGAAGACGTGGCGGGTGCGCAGGCGGGCAACGGCGAGATCCAGGGCGGCCTGGGCGACGCCGACACCCGCGGCGCCGATGCCGATGCGGCCGCGCACCAGCGCCGATAGCGCAACGCTGAGGCCGTTTCCCGCGTGGCCGAGCAAGTTGGCATGCGGGACGAGCACATCGGTGAAAATGATGTCAGCGGTGATCTGCCCGCGGTGCCCCATCTTCAGGTCCGGCGCGCCGATCCGGACGCCCGGCGAAGACAGGTCGATCAGCAGCATCGTCGCTCGGTCGCTACCGGCGCCGGCGCGCACCAGCACCGACACCCACCCGGCCACGATGCTGTTCGTGATCCACCGCTTGCGGCCGTTGACCACATAGCCCGCCGGAGTTTCCTCGGCCACGGTGTGCATGCGCTCGGCGGTGAGGTCCGAACTGGTTTCCGGCTCGGTGGTGGCGAAGGAGAACGCGGTTTGTCCGCTGATCAACTCGGGGATCAGCTGTTTGCGCAGTTCCTCGGACGCGTAGGTGAGTGTCTGTGGCACCAGGATGCATTGGCCGTCGTAGACGCCGGCCATGGAGGACGAGTGATACGCGATCTCCTCGGTGACGGTACAGGTGCCGAGCATCGGGTGCTGCAATCCGCGCCCGTACTCGGACCCGAACGGAACAGCGAACATCCCCTCATCGGCGAGACCGCGGAACGCGGACCAGGGGAAGCTGTCGGCAGATTCCTCACGTTGCCCGATCTCGCGGGCGAACGGCGCCAACCGCCTTTCGACGGCGGACCGCGCCTCCTTGCGTAGCTCGATGATCTCGTCCGGTAGCCACACATCGTGGGTCATGTGGTCTTGAGTTCTCGGCACCGGGGGATTGGCGGGCGGCGCATCCGTGGTCGACATCTGCACTCCTTCTGTGTCGAGTCCACAGTAACAGTCGATAGTGACTGTTTATAGATCGTCGGAGACTTCGAGGAGGAAATGGCGGGCGAGTGACTTCCAGAGCTCGAGATGCGGATCTGTCTCGGGATCGCGTTCCATGAAGGTGTAGGTGAGGGCGACGCCGCGCATGCTGCTGAACAGCAGATCGCGCACGTTGTCGAACTGTGGGTGGCTGCTGTGCACCGGCCCGAACATCGTGGCGATCACGCTCTGGATCGCACGCCCGAGCCGGCGCTCGGCGGTGGCAACCTCGTCGCGCAGTGCCACGTCGGTACGTGCGGCCGACCAGAGTTCCATCGCAGCCCAGAAGTAGGGCTGACGAAAAGTGTTCCACAATTGATGAACTGCAGTATCTATCCGTTCCGATCCACCGGGTTCGGGGTCGTCGGTGCGCTCGAACCAGCTCTCCATCTCGGCTATCCGCTCCCCGGCAAGGTGATGCGCAGCGGCGACCAGCACGGCGTCGCGGGAGGGAAAATGGTGCAGCAGTCTGCCGCGGGTGACCCCGGCGCGTTCCTGAATGGCCACGGTGGTTGTGCTGCTGTAGCCGAGTTCCACCAAGGCATCGACGGCGGCGTCAAGGATCAGCGCTTGGCTGCTGGCGCGCCGGCTCGCTTGCGACTTGCGGGCGGGCGGGTCGACAGTCGTCATCTCGGCATGGTAGCCGATTCTCCGAAAAATACAGTCAGTGATGACTTTTACTTGTCGCGTGTTCGTCAGCTCAGCGTGCGTTCCTGGATGGGTTTGTTGAGCTCGCTGCGCACCTGCCGGGTGAGGTCGTCGGCGAGGACTTCGGTTGCGCCGGATTCGATTCCGTCAAGGACCTGGCGGACGATATCGGCGGGGTCGGATTTGGGGCTGTCGGCGAAGGATGCCATGTCGGTGTCGACGAGGCCGAAGTAGACGCCGACCACCTGCACACCGCGCGGGGTGAGTTCCAGGCGCATGGAATCGGTGGCGCTCCACAGGGCTGCCTTTGACACCCCGTAGGTGCCGCCCACCGGCAGCCATGCCAACACCGAGGCGACGTTGACGATCGCCCCGTTGCTGTTGGCGATGCGGTCGGCGAATGCTGAGGACAGTGCCAGCGGCCCGAAGAGGTTGGTTTCCAGCTGTTCTCGCAGTCCCGAGGTGTCGGGGTCGAGGACAGAGTTCATCCGGGCGATGCCGGCGTTGTTGATCAGAATGCTGACATCTGGTGCGGCTTGGGCTGCGGCGGTGACTGATGCGGCGTCGGCGACGTCGAGGGCCAAGGCGGTCACGCGCGGATCGTCACTCTCGATCTGCTGGGGGTTGCGGGCCGCGGCGTAGACCTTGGCTGCACCGCGATCCAGGAGCTGGGTGATGTATTCGCGGCCCATGCCGCGATTGGCTCCGGTGACGAGCACATTCTGATTCGCCAGTGTTGTCATCTGTTTTCCTTGGTGGTCGTAGTGATGGGTGGGAGAGGGGCGGTCAGTCGAGGGTGATGACGACCTTGCCGGCCTTGGCCTTGCCGCCCTCCACATAGGCCAGGGCCTGCAGGGTGTGGTCGAAGGTGAAGGTCGAGTCGATGACCGGGCGCAGCTGCCCGGCGTCATAGAGAGCGGCAAGTTCGCGAAGCTGCGTCCCGCTGGCGTGCATGAAGAAGAACGCATAGCGCACACCGAGCTTCTTGGCGGCCTTGCGAACCTTGCGACTCAGAAACGAGAGCACGAACTCGAACGGTCTGGGCGCGCGGAGTTGCCTGGCGAAACCGGCGTCGGGTGGACCGGTGACGCCGATTGCCAGGCCCCCGGGTTTGAGCACGGTCAGCGACTTCATGAGGTTCTCACCACCGACGGAGTCCACCACCAGGTCGTAACCGGACAAGACGAGCGAGAAGTCCTGGGTGGTGTAGTCGATGATCTCGTCGGCGCCGAGATCGCGGACGAGGTCGACCCGGGCGGCGTTGGCGGTCGTCGCCACGTGCGCTCCGAGATGTGTGGCGAGCTGGATGAGTGTCGAACCCAGGCCACCGGCGCCCGCATGGATCAGAACCTTCTGGCCGGGCTGGATCTGTGCCTTCTCGACCAGGATCTGCCAGGCGGCCAGCGCGACCAATGGCACCGCGGCCGCCTCGTGCAGCGATAGGGTCGCCGGTTTGAGGGCCACATCGTCCTGGTCGATGGCGATGTATTCGGCGAAGGTCCCGATCCGCAGATCGCGGGGACGCGCATACACCTCGTCGCCCACCGCGAACCCGTGGACATCCGCGCCGACCTCAGTGATCACACCGGCAACGTCGTGTCCGAGAACGAAAGGGGTCTTGTATTTCAACAGCTGCTTGAACTCACCGTTGCGCACCATGATGTCCAGCGGATTGACGCCGGCCGCGCTCACCTTGACGAGGACGTCGCGCTCGCCGACACGTGGGTCGGGCAGGACGGCGGCGCCGACCTCGTTCTTGCCGTATCGCGTGACGACGAAAGCCTTCATGGGGTCGTTCCTTCTTGGTTGGTGCACGGGTATCGAGAGTTGCTGTGCGCGTTATGTTTCGAGGATCTTCCGCGCGTTGCTGATCCCTGCGGCCAGGACCTCGTCGGACAATGCGGGGTCGGAGACGGCGCGGGCGAGTTGCAGGCTGGCGACGAGGATGGTGAACAGTCCCAGTGCGGTGGTGCGCGCCGCGGTCGGATCATCCGGGTCCAACTGCGCGGCGATGGTGTTGACGATGTCTTGCATACCATCCGTGTAGGAGTGGCGTATGGCGTCGTCGCAGCGGCTGACCTCATCGAGGAGGGCTGCGTTGGGACACCCCGATTCGGGGTGATCGCGATGATAGGGCGAAAGGTACTCGCGCACATACTCTTCGATGGCTACGCGACCGGAAGGTCGTCCGCGCAGTGCCTCGTGCTGGGCACGCAGCTGTTCGGCCATGACGTTGGCCACCAGGTCATTTTTCGAGGGGAAGTGTGCGTAGAAAGCCCCGTTGGTCAGCCCTGCATCCGACATCAGTGTCGCGATGCCCGACGCGTCGATGCCGTCCTGTTTGAAGCGTGCGCTGGCGGTATCGATGATCCTGCGTCGCGTTGCGGCCTTGTGTTCCGCGTCGTATCTCGGCATTGCTGACCTCCTGCTCGCCATCGAATTCGCGTCCTTGCGCACTCTACCACTTTGGCTTATGGTCGTAATAGTACGATCGTAAGATAAAACACGCAAGTGCGGTGATATCACGCGCCGGCAGCCCACGTCCGACCCATGCACCAGAGAAACAGTGAGAGAGACCGGTAGTGACCACGTGGAAAGACGCACCGAACCGCACCATCGACGTGAACGGCACCGCGTTCACCTATCGCGAGCTCGGCGAACCCTCCCAGGTACCCGTGGTGTTCCTGCACCACCTGACCGCGGTCCTTGACGACTGGGATCCGCGCGTCATCGACGGCATCGCCGCGCACCACCGCGTCATCGCCTTCGACAACCGCGGCGTCGGCGCTACCGGAGGATCGGTGCCCGCCACGGTCGAACAAATGGGTACCGATGCCATCGCGTTCATCCGGGCACTGGGTCTGCAGAAGGTCGACCTTCTCGGATTCTCCCTCGGCGGTGGCGTCGCACAGATGGTCGTCCTGCAGGCCCCAGAATTGGTGCGGCGAGCCATCGTCGCGGGGTCCGGACCGCGCGGCGGCGGCGGCATCGACAAGATGGGCACCATCGTCGGTCTTGCCTACCTCAAAGCCCTGCTCACCCTCAGCGACCCCCGCAACTTCCTGTTCTTCCCCCGCAATCCCGAGGGCAAGCGGGCGGCGGCCGACTACCTGAGCCGGCTCAAGGAGCGGACCGCCGACCGCGACAAGCGGATCTCGTTGCAGGCCGCTCTCGCTCAGATCACGGCCATCCGGCACGCCGGTCGCGCTCAGCCCGACGACCTGTCGGTCATCACCCAGCCGGTACTGGTCGCCAACGGAGACGACGACCTCATGGTCGCGAGCACTCACTCCGCCGATATGGCACGCCGGCTGCCCAATGCGCAACTCAAGATCTATCCGAACTCAGGGCACGGCGGCATTTTTCAGCATCACCAGACCTTCGTCCGCGATGCACTACAGTTCCTCGCCGACTAGCCCACCCACCACCAGCAGGAGAAGACCCCTCCTGCTCAGTCGTCGGCGATGCCGGAGCCGGCGAGTGCGAGCACGGCGTCCTCGGGACGCCACACCGATTGGACGCCTGTCTTGAACCGCTCGAGGGTGTCGATGATCGTTTGGCCCTCCGGGGTGTGACCCCAGATGCTGATGCCGTGATGGGTGGTTGGTTCCCAGGTCGATTCGTCGACGACGATCGGGTTCCAGCCGACTTCCCACTCGAAGCCCGACGGGCTGACGGCGTAGAACGACAGTTCCTTGTCGTTGGTGTGCTGGCCGACGGACAGGGCCATGTCGAAGCCGAGTTGCTTGACCCGTTGATAGGCGAGGGTCATGTCGTCGAGTTCGGCGACCTGGACGTTGCAGTGCTGGATGCGGGTCCGGATCGGGTTGAGCGGCAGCCGGTTCACCGATGCGATCGCGACGGTGTGATGGCGCTCGTTGACCCGCAGGAAGCGGATCTTGAACTTCAGTCCATTGATCGTCTCGTCGATGTAATCACTGAGCCGGGCGTCGAACACCGTGCTGTAGTAGCCACGCATCTGGTGCGGCTTGCTGGTCGCGATCGCCACGTGTCCCATACCGTCGACGCCGGTGACGAATCCACCGTGATTCTCCACATGCATTGGTGCAGTGGATGTCCGAGCGTTGACGAACATCTCCTGAATCAAACCGTTGGGCCCGGGAAACCGGACAAACCGCTCGACGCCACGCAGCGCGGCCTCCTCTGCGGCCCCCTCGGTCACCGGCACACCGTGACTGCGGATACGCGCCTCGATGGTGTCGAACGTGGCGTGATCATCGATCTGCCAGCCCAATGCCGTGGTGTCCTCGGCTGAACCCCGCTGCAGCAGGAATCGGCATTCGTTGTCGTCGAGCCGGAACCGCATCACGTCGGGGAGTGTCTCATCGACGTGCATGCCGATGGCATCGCGGCCGAAACGTCGCCAGTCGTCGAACTTCTCAGTCTCGATCACGAGATAACCGAGATGGACCTTGCCGAAGACGTCTGTGCTCGTGGTCATGAGAACGCCAATCGCGATTCGGTGCCGAGGAATTCGGTGACGAGCTGGTTGAACAACTCGGCGCGTTCCCACTGCATCCAGTGCCCGGTGTGAGATGTCATCACGAGCTCCGCGTTCGGCATGAGGTTGAGCAGGAGTGGTCCGCCGGAGGGGCGGTTGACCTTGTCGTCGCGGCCCCACAGCACCAGGGTCGGATTGTTCAGGTGCCGGAGCCGTGTGTCGCGGGTCAGATCCATCCGCCAAAGTGTCCGCAGCCCCTTCGGCCGTTGCAGAGGAGGATGGGCCACCACTTCCGGATCGATCGAGGCCGCATAGCGCAGGTCGATCAGCTCGTCAGGGACGCCCGCACTGTCATAGACCAGATAGGTGCGGATGAACGCTGCCAGCTTTTCCCGGCTGGGACCCTCACCTCCGTAGTAGGACAGCAGGCTCTTCAACCCTTCGGTGGGCAGACCTCGCGTGGTGCCGATGCCTCCCGGCCCCATCAGGACGAGTTTGCCGACGCGGTGCGGGGTGTCGAGGGCTAGTCGCAGGGCCGCTGCGCCCCCGTACGAGTTGCCGATCACATGCGCTGTCGCAATGCCCATTTCGTCGAGCAGGCCCCGGATCATGTCGGCCAGGTATCCGAAAGGATCGCGGTGGTCGACATGTTTGGCCGAACGGCCGTAGCCGGGCATATCCGGGACGATCACGCGGTGCGAGCCTGCGAGGGCATCGATGTTGCGCGAGTAGTTCGACACTCCGGATGCGCCGGGACCGCCACCATGCAGCATGACCACCGGCGGGCCGTCTCCGCCTGTATCGGCGACGAATATGTCTGCGCCTTTGACGCGGACAGTGTTTTCGGATTCGACTCTGGTCATGCGTGGTCCTTAACTCGATGGATGGTCGGGACGGTGAATCCGGCCGGCGGTGGGGGAAGCGGGTGCTCGCCGCCGGCGGCAAAGATGAATCCGTCGGGCCGCACGGCAACGGTGGATGCCTTCTTCTTCTCGAGCCAGCGGGTCAGAGTTCCGTCACGATCGACGACGCAATCGGCGGTCGGAGCGCTACCGCGTGGGGCGATTCTCACCACGGGCACGCCGGCAGATCGCCATGCGGGGCACGGGGCCGTCGGCGCGGTATGCAGGATCGTCCACCGGCCGCCCATGACGTCATCGAGGCGAACCCGATCGCCCTTCTCGTCGGTGACCCAGGGTTGCGGGATGAGCCAGCCAACGGCGTCGTTACCGTTGCGCACCAGCAGCCCTTCGCGATAACGCGCGTCAGGTAGCCAGCGATGGTCGCGCAGCCAGTCGTTGAAGTAGGGCACCTTGCCTGCGGTGCGGAAGAAGTGGTTGCGCACCGCGGCCCGCAGTCGATTGCGCTCGACGATGAGCTTGCCCGTCTTGACCGCCCGACCGGTGACTTCCCTGATATGGGGCAGTCGCTCGGCTTGATAGGTGTCGAGCACTGTTTCGGGCAGCGAGCCGGACAGCACAGCGTCGAGTTTCCAGCAGAGATTGGCCACGTCGCGGACGCCGGCGCACATACCCTGGCCGATCCACGGTGGCATCGCATGGGCTGCGTCGCCGGCGAGGAAAACCCGGCCCACCCGCCACCGTTCGGCGAACCGGACGTGGTGGCTGTAACAGGCGAATCCGATGATCTCGACATTCGCCTCGGTGATTCCCTGAGCGGACAGGACATCCCAAATGGCGTCGTCTCTGAGCAGGTTCGCTTCGTCTTCCTCGGCGCGAACCGGGAATTCCCAGCGATGGTGCCCCAGCGGAGTGGGGCAGTCGACGGTGGGCCGGGCAGGGTTGCAGTGGAATCGGAGCCGGTCATGGCCGGGCCACTCGTGGAGCACCTTTGTGTCGATCACGATCCAGCGCTCCGAGAAGGTGCGGCCGCCGAAACCGACCCCCAGTTGTCCGCGAATCGAACTCGAACCCCCGTCGGCGGCGATCACATAGGAGGCGCGGACCCGCTTGAACTGATCTGTGGTCAGGTCGGCGAGCATCAACTCGACGCCATCCGGGTGCTGGATGAGGCGCAGGCATTCGTGTTCCAGCAGGATCGCGACGGTGGGGAAACGGTCGACCCCTTCGCGCAGGACTTTGTCCACCGCAGGCTGATAGATGAACTGCTGCGGCGGGTGCCCGTTGCCCCGGTCGATGGGTAGCAGCTTCACGAACTCCTCGCCCTTGGCGTCGACGAAGCTCGCACCCGCACCGGGTTGCATGTCGGCGTTGAGCCGGTCTGCCAGCCCCACCTGCTGCCAGATCCGCACCACCTCCTCATCGGTGGAGATGGCCCGTGCGCGGAAGTAGATGTCGGGGTCGCGCTCCACCACCACGACATTGAGGCCCATGTGGCCCAACAAGTTGGCCGCGGTGGCGCCCACCGGTCCGTATCCGACGATCGCCACGTCATAGGTCGACGAATCATTCATGGCTGTTCTCAGCTGTCTGCCGTGTCCGCGTTGACCGGGGACTTGTCCTGTAGTGATCGCTACGGTAATGTAGCGATCACTACAGAGTCAAGAGGCAGGGAGAAGATGGCCACGCCAGACAAGCCCAAGCGGCGCCCGCGACGAGCGGATGGCGAGTTGTCCCGCAACCGAATTCTCGACGCGGCGACCGAGATCGCGGCCGAGCGCGGCTACGAGGGAACGAGCATCGGTGCGGTGAGCGCCAAGTGCGGACTGCCGGCCAGTTCGATCTACTGGCACTTCAAAGACAAGGACGACCTGATTGCGGCTGTGATCGAACGCAGCTTCGAGCACTGGTTGAAGGTGTGGCAGCTACCCGAGGACGTCGTGGCCCGGGAACGTCTGATGGAGGTCGCGGTGGGCACGGCGAAGGCGGTGATGGACTCACCGGACTTCCTTCGCCTCGGCCTCATGCTCGCGCTGGAGCGCCGGCCCGTGGAACCGCGGGCGCGCGCGAGGTTCATCCAGGTTCGCGAGCAGGCGCACGAAGCGCTGTCGTCGAGCCTGCGGGAACTGGCCCTAGGGCTGTCCGAGGCGCAGGTCGATCAGTTGGCGACGTACGCCATCGCCGGTGCTGACGGCCTGTTCATCGCCAAGGAGATCGGCGGTGACACCGTGGATCTGGTGTCCCTGTTCACCCTTCACGGCAACGCGCTGTACGAAACGGCCATGCGAATGATCGAAGAGAACGAGCGTTGATGACCCTGACGCGCGACCAGATTGAGCAAGCCGCCGACTTGCTCGCGGCGGCTGATGCCGACGTGACCCCGATCGGTCAGCTGACGCAACGCTATCCCGGGATGGACCTCGCGGACGCTTACGCGATTCAGCAGCTGAACCTGGCCCGTCGACTGGCAACCGGCCGAACCTTGGTGGGGCACAAGATCGGGCTGACGTCGAGACCGATGCAGAATCTGCTCGGTGTCGACGAACCCGACTTCGGTTACATCCTCGACAGCATGGTGGTGCCCAACGGAGCCGCCGTGCGGTCCGGACAGTTCTGCGCACCCCGCGTCGAGCCCGAAGTCGCCTTCCTCCTTCGTGAACCACTGTGCGGCCCGGAGGTGACCATCGACGACGTGCGGACCGCGACCGAGGCGGTCGCAGTAGCGCTGGAAGTCGTGGACAGTCGGATCGCCGACTGGAAACTGACGCTGCGCGACACCGTCGCGGACAACGCCAGCTCCGGTGCGGTGGTCCTGGGCGACTGGGTGCCCTACAGCCAGCACGTCGAACTCGCTGCCGCCCGAGCGTCATTGTGGCTCAACGGGACCGAGGCTGACTCCGGTGTGGGTTCGGCGGTACTCGGCGACCCGGCAGCGGCGGTGGCCTGGCTGGCCAACGCGCTCGCCCCATTCGGCGCGAAACTGTCACCCGGCCAGTTCGTCATGTCGGGCTCGTTCACCACCGCCGCGTTCGTCCACCCCGGAGATACCGCGACGGCCACCATCAGTGGCCTGGGCACAGTGTCGCTGACATTTACCTGAGGAAAAGCATGGAACCGCAACAGGAGTGGCCGGTGGCCATCATCGGCTCGGGCA
>SXGT01254682.1_pt1 | contig 10149 bp, 5 predicted proteins | sample 3176221 | NCBI WGS metagenome assembly SXGT01 (sample SAMN11356862, study PRJNA531348) | freshwater metagenome | isolation source: freshwater sample F1-120 | place: China: Fuxian Lake, Yuxi | collected 2017-12-25
AAAGGAAATTTTTCAACAAAATCATTTGACACCACTTTTGAAAATTTTCCAAGACCTTCGAATCTAGTGAAAAAGGCATTTTTCTTTCCTTGTTTATTTGAAAGTTCAAGAATTTTCATTTGTTTTCCTGAGAAAAAAGAATATATCTGAGATTCTTTTAAATTAAGAAATTTGAAAGATTGAAGAGATTGAAATGAAGAAATTTCCTGTGGAATCCAAGTCAGTTCGCTTGTATAAAATTCTGTATTTTCAAAAAATTGCGTCTTCTGTTTTTCTAAAAAAATTCTCTTTTTGTTTTCAAATTTTGAGAAAAAAAGATTTTTTCTCTTTTGAAATTTCCAATTTTTTTTCTTTTTGCAAAAAGAAAAAAAGAATGTATTCAAATTTGTTGGAAAAAGATTTGAAAGTTGAGAAGAAGAAAAAAATTGAAAAGTTTCCAAATTTTGCAAAGAAAAAGATTTTTGAAAAGAAAGTTGTTTTTTAAAAGAGAAGAAAGAAAAGATTCCATTTGTAGATGTTTGAGAATTCTGTAGAAAACACGAAGTAAAGAATTTTGGTGAATCTGTTCCATAAAAATTTTCAGTCGAGAAAGTTTTTTCCCCAAAAATTTTTCCTTTCTGAAGAATTGAATGAAAAAAAGATTGTTGAAAAGAAGTCAATGTTCGAAAAAAAATTTTTGAATTTTTTCTTAAAGAGAAATGAGAAAATAAATAACTCAAGTTTTTATAACGAACTCTTTCAAAATTCAAAGAAAAGATAGGTTTCTTAAAAAAAAGTTCTTTGTCTAGTATTGATAATTTTTTTGAAAAATTTTTTTTTTTCAAAAGAGAGAATGGAGTTCTAATTAAGTAGAAAAAAACAAAAGATTTTTTTAAAAATTTTGTTCGAGAAGGGAAAGACTCTTTTGGAAAAGAAAAGAATGAACTCTCTTTTTTAGTCTTTTTGAACAAAAGAAGTTTTCCTTTTAAAGAATTGACTGAAGGCCAAGACTCGTATCTCAAAGAAGTCTGTATAAATTTTTGTGATCTTTGAAATTTTTGTGCAAATTTTGAAAATTGAAAAGAAAAGAGAAAATTTTTGAAAAGCGAAGAATTTTTTGCATCAGACTGAAACAAAATTTTTTGCATTTTTAAAGAGAAAGAGAAGTTCTGAAAAGATTGAAAAAATTTTTGATTTTTGTTTTTGTGATTTTGGAAAGACTTTTGAAAATTTAAAAAGAAAGGGAATTCAGGAAGAAAAAAGAGTTTTGAAACTCGAAAAGAATTCATTTTCAAAGAATTCAAGAATGGATTCACTTTTTTTTTCTTCGAGAATTGAAAATTTTGTTCTATTTCTTTTGATTTTACGTTATCTACTAATTTTACTAAATTAGAATCAAAAGAAGTAGAAGAGGTAGAAGAATTCGTAGAGAAAACTGTTTTTCGATTTTGAGTTTGAAAAAAAAGTTCCCAATTTTTTGTTTTTTTCCAAAGAATCCTTTGCACAGGAGTTGTTTGTTGAAGAAAATCTCCATGTTGTAAAAAGAGATTTGATTCAAAAGGTTGAAATAGAATTTTCCCAGATAAAATCCAGATGTTTGTCCAATTTTTTACTTTCCAAAGAATATCACTTTTGAATTCTAATGAAGCAAAAGTTCCATCTTCTTCTTTTCTTTTTTCAAGAAAAAGTTCAATTTTTTTTGAATCATTTTTTTGAGAGAAAGAAAGCAAAGAAGTTTGAAAATAAAATTCTCCAGCAAGAGTTGAAAAAAGAGTTTGTTCTGCAGTTCCATATTGAAGTTGTTTTTTTGAAAGAGTTGAAAATTGTGCAATGACTTGATTTTTGAGAATTTTCTCATTTTTTCTAAAAAAAAGAAGAGCAGAAGTTGGAATTTTAAAAATTTCAGAAAACTTTTTTTTCTTTTTTTCTTCGGTTTCACAAAAATCAGAAAGAAAAAAAGCTCCAGGCGCTTTTGTAAAAAAAGCAATTTCACTCAAAGATGTTCGAATACATGATCCAGGAATTGTTTGAAGGTAAGAAATTTTTCCATCAAAAGGTGCTAAAATTTGATCTGTTAAACCACCTGCAAATACACCACCTGTATGAAATGTTCGCATTGTTAATTGCGTTCCAGGTTCACCAATAGATTGAGCAGCCAGTACACCAACTGCCTCACCAATAGAAACTAATTTTCCTTGTGATAAACTCCATCCATAACAAAGTTGACAAATTAAACGAGAAGTTTCACAAGTTAAGGGTGAACGTACTAAAGCTTTTTTTGTGACATTTGCAATCAAAGAAGCACAGGTTGAATCAATTTCTTGATTGCGAAAAGCAATAAAATTTTTTGATGTTTGAATCTCTGGAGAAAAAAAAATATCTTCTGCAAGAACACGTCCAACTAATCGATTTTGAAATGAATAAATAGTTTTTTTTGCATCTTTCATATCAAAAAGAAAAATTCCACGACGTGTTCCACAATCAAATTGTGAAACTAGAACATGTTGAGCAACGTCAACTAATCTTCGCGTTAAATACCCAGCTGTTGCTGTTCGCAAAGCTGTATCGACAATACCTTTTCGTGCTCCATACGTTGAAATTAAATATTCTGTTAAGGTTAAACCTTCACGAAAATTACTTTGAATAGGAAAATCAATAATTTGCCCTTGTGGATCAGACATCAATCCACGCATTCCAACTAATTGACGAACTTGAGACATGTTTCCTCGTGCACCTGAAAAAGCCATCATATAAATTGGATTAAAAAGATCTCGTTTTTCAAAATATTTGAGAACTTCTTGTTTTAAAAGATCATTTGTTTGATTCCAGGTATACATTAATCTTTGAGTTCTTTCAACACCTGTTATTGTCGCATTGCGATATTCTGAAAAATCTTTTGCAACTTTTGTTTCTGCATTCCAAATCATTGAAATTTTTTTTGCTGGAATTTTTAAATCATCAATACCTAACGAGATTCCTGCTTTTGTTGCGTACCCAAAGCCATATTCTTTGAACTTTTCTAAAAGTTGAAGAGTTTTATATTGTCCATAATTTTCTAAAAACCAAGAAACAACATTTTTGAGACGATTTTTTTCAAATGAGAAATTAAAAAAAATGAGATCACTTGTTTTTTGTGAAACAGAAAAAAAACGACTTTTTTCTTTTTTTTTTTATCTACTAATTCTACTTTAGTAGAATCAAAAGAAGGAGAATCAAAATTTTGCATAAAAACAAAAGAAAGTGAATTTTTTTTCAATCATAAAAAAATTTTCAAATTGAAAAATTCATTGACCAATTTGAAAATTTTTTTTGTTAAATATTTTGAATTTGGAAAAATTTTTCTATTTTGAAAGAAAAGAATTTTTGAAAAGAAAAATTTCTTTTTCTTTTCAAAAATTTTATAAAAGATCAGTTAAAAGAGAAGGTGAAAGAGAAGTGGGTTTACGTGTTTTTGTATATCCTTTATAAATCCATACTTTCACACCAATAATTCCATAAATAGTTTGAGCTGTTTTATAACAGTAATCAATATTTGCTCGTAAAGTTTGTAATGGAACTCGACCTGCACGAACCCATTCTGAGCGTGCAATTTCAGCTCCATTTAAACGTCCAGAAAGTTGGATTTTGACACCTTTGACCTGTGGTGTTTTCATTAAACTTTCTTTTGTTTTTTTCATGACTCCGCGAAAAGCTTTTCGTTTTTCTAAATCATCGACAATAGCATCAGCAACTGCAGAAGCTCGAGTTGCAAAATCTCCAGCTTTCACTGAATAAAATTGAAGGGAAATTTTTGGAGTTAATTGAATATTTTGTTCACAAATTGTTCGTTGTTTTTGAAGTTGTTGTACAAAAATATCTTGGAAATTTTTTTGCTGAGTTTTTTCAGAAATTCGGAAAAGTGTTTTTGAAACTTGATTTTTTAAGAATTTTTGTTTTTGTTCAGGAGAAAAAGTTGCAAGTTTTTTTGACGAAATTCCAAATAAAAATTCAGCTTGTTCTTTTGTAAATCTTTGAATTTTTTTATATTGACGACGGGCGTCAGAAAGTGTTGCTAAGTAAAGAAAAAGATTTTTTGAACGATGTTGTTTGACTAAAGTCTGCAAATATTCAACAAATTCAAGAGTGTTTTTTTCTTCTTGAAAAGTTGATTGTTTTTTTTGCAAAGCTTTTTCAGTGAAAAAAGTCACTTTTGAGATAAATTTTTGATTTGTTGTTTTTTTAGGAAAATCTGTCAATGCCACTGTTTGGAAATTTCCTGATTGAAGTTTACGTGCGGCTAAAAATTTTTTCATTTCTTGGAGAAAACGGATACGTTGATAATATGAACATGTTTTTGTTTTTGAAAACTTTCCAAAAACGAAATATTCTTTACGGAGACGTTCTAATTTTTGGAAAGCTCGCGCTTGCAAGGCTTTATAAAGCTTCGCTAAAATTGAAACTGGGAATTTTTCAAAACGTTTCAAACGAGAAAGAGTCCATTTTTTTTCAACACCAATTGGAAGAAAACGAAGTGTTCCATATTTTTTTAATTGTTCCTCTTTTGAAATATGAAAAAAATTATTCCAATTGTTCATTTCTGTTTTTAATGCATTTAAAAATGCTGTATTAGTTTGTGACATATAAAAATTCACAAATTTTGAAGATGGTTTTGAAGAAGGAACAAATGAAATTTTTGACGAATAAAAATTTGACAAAGCTTTCTGTTGAAATGAGCCTTTTTCAAAATTTCTTCCATTTGTCAAATTAAATTTTGATTTTTTCGAAAATCGTCTGTCTAGAGAATTTTTTTTATAATATGTAAAAAAAGATGTTTTTAAAGAATTTTGTTTTGAAGCATCAAATTTTTTTGTAATTTTTTTTCCATTTTTTACAAGAACAAATTTTCCAAAAAAACGTTCACGAAATTTTGCAAAAATTTCACGTTTTTTTTCTGTTGAGGTTTTTTTTCTTGTTTGAAAATCTTTCAATGGAGCTTCCACTACTTCTTTTGATTCTAATTTAGTAGAATTAGTAGATTCAAATTTTTCTTCTTCTTTTCTTTCATTTCCTAATGGAGAAGAGAAAGAAAATGTTTTTGTTTTTTCTAAAATTCCATGATTTTTAACTAAATTTTGAACAAAAATAGGTTGAAGATCTAAACCGTCTAAAGCAGTTTTAATAAGATGACAATTATTTGCATGAATTTGAATACCAATTTCATAAGGAATTAATCCACGAACAATTTGGATATGCGAAATTTTTGGCATATTTGGTGAATTTGCAAATTTTTTCTGAAAAAGTTGTGGCAAAATTTGATGTAAAGTTTGTCTTAAAAATCTATCTTCTAAAACAGATTGTGCATATTGATGCTTATGAAATCGAGCAAACCAAACAGATTGATGTTTTTTTGTAATTCCAACACGAAACCCTAATGGATGAATTTTTTGTCCCATAGTTTATAAAGCTTTTTTAGTCTTTTCTTTTTCTTAAGAAACTAAAAAATTTTGAACTTTTCTTGATTCTCTACCTTTTGATTCTACTTTGTCTTCTACTAAAGTAGAATCAAAAGGTAGAGAAAGCTCTCGTTTTTTTTTTTAGAAAAAATTTTTTTTTACTGTTTTTTACAAAAATATCTTTTATTTTAAAAAAATATTTCAAAGTTTTCAAGGAAAGGAATAAAATCTCTTTTTTAAAGAGAAAAGAATATATTTTTATAAAAATACAGTAAAAAAAAACTTTCATTTACGAAAGTCATTGTTTCTTTCTACTTCACTAATTCTACTTAATCTACTTTAGTAGAAGAGAAAGTAGATTAAATAGAGAAATGATTGTAACTCTTCTCTCCTTCATCTACCTTTTGATTCTACTTTCTATACTTAAGTTTTACTTTAGTAAAATCAAAAGGTAGAACTCCTGAATCTACTTAAGTAGAGAAAGTAAAATCAAAAGGTAGAAAGAAAGAATTTTACTAGAAAGAACTACTTTCGTAGATAAAGCTTGATTCGTTTGTTTCAAAAGAATTTGCAAGCATTTGAAGATTTTTATTACGTTTTAAAGGTCTTGTGACTAGATCTAAAATTTCTCGGGCATTTGTAAATCCATGAATTTGTGCGAAAGTAAACTCAACTGACCATTTTGTGGTAATATTTCGAGCCTCTAAAGGATTTGCATGAGCCATTCCTGTAATTACTAAATCAGGTTGTAATTCTTTAATACGATGAATTTGATAATAATTGTCTGGCTTTTCTACAATTCGAGGAAATGGAACTTTCATTTCTTCGCATGTTTTTTGTAAAAGATTTAACTCTGCTGCTTGATAACGACGGTCCATATAAGGAATACCGATTTCAAAAACAATCATCCCACAGCGAATTAGAAATCGTGCTAATGAAATTTCTAATAAATTATCACCCATAAAAAAAACAGATTTTCCACGAACAAGAGATAAATTTTCAGCTAAGGATTCCCAAATTTTTTTTTCACGCTCTTCTAAACCAAGAGGTTTTTTCTGAAAAGCAACACAAATTTGTTCAATCCAAGCTTTTGTTCCATCTGGTCCAATTGGAAAAGGAGCCCGAATTAATTGACATTCACAATGTCTCATTAATGTTGTAGCTGTTCGACTTAAAAAAGGATGAATTCCACAAACGTAAGTATTTGAATCAAAAATTGGAAAATCTGCATAGCGAGGAGAAGGGAGCCAACCTGAAACTTCGATCCCTTGACGCTGAAGTTCAAGTTTTAATTGTGAAGAGACAGTATTTGGGACAGAACCAAATAAAACTAATTTTTTTTCTTGGGGAGAAATTTTTAATGTATGATTCTGATTTGAATCTTTTTGAAAAAATTGCGTTTTTGATGTTTTTTTCAAAAGAGAAAAAAACCAAAGAGATGATTTTTCAATTTTCAAAAAAGAATCAAAATTTTTCTTTAGAAAAAGAGGAAACTGAAAAGAATTTTCAGAAACTTTTGAAGAAAGAGAAAGAACTTGGTTTTGTGAAATTTCAGACATTTTCTTTGGTGGTTTTTTTTTTTTTTGAACCACGTTGAGCCATTGCTGCTAAAACAGTATCTTCCCCTTGAGTAAAGGCATAATCTAATCCATTTGCACGAGCAACCACAATAGGAATTCCAATTTCTTTTTCTAGTTGAGGTGCCATCCCTTCTAAGTCCATTTTAATAATTTCTGTTGTACATGTTCCAATCCAGACAAGGACACTTGGATTTCTTTCTTGTTGAATTTGAAAACATAAACGTTTTAATTCTTTATAGTCATTTAGTTTTGCCGAAATATCACTTTCCTCTAATTCTGCCATTGCGTATCGTGGTTCTGCAAAAATCATAACCCCTAATGCATTTTGAAGGAAATACCCACAAGTTTTTGTTCCAATAACTAAAAAAAAGCTATCTTCAATTTTTTGATATAACCATGAAACACAACTAATTGGACAAAACGTATGGTAATTTCCAGTTTCACATTCAAAAGTAAGTTGATTTTGTTCTGAAAGAAAATTTGTCATAAAAATTTTTTTTTAGTTCTTCCTCTTTATTGAAAATTTTTCAGAGAAAAAAAAAAACTGCAAATAGAAAAGTTTTCATGCTTTTTTCTTTAAAATTGATTCTAGTTTATCTTTTTTCTCTACTTAAATTTTACTAATTCTTTCTACTTCAGTAGATAAAGTAGAATCAAAAGAAGTAAAATCAAAAGGTAGACAGAAGATAAACTAGAATCAATTTCAATCTCTTTTTTCTTAATAAAAAAAAGAAAGAATTTTCCGTAAAACGAAAAAAATGAAAAAAAATATTGAGTACAAAAAAAAGTGGGGATTGAAGAAAAAAATAAAGAACTTGACTTTTTTTTTCTTATCTTTTTTTAAAGCTTTTCCTTTTTCTTTTTTCCTGTTTTCAAAAAGAAAAAATCTTTTTGAAAATTTTCTTGTTGAAGGATAAATACTCTAATTAACTCTGAAAAAAAATTTGAAAGAATTTCTTCACATCAAGATCGGTTATCCTAAATCTTCAAAAAAGATTCGGCTTCAAAACTGTAGAAAAAAATTTCTTTTTTTACAGCTTTTTTTAAAATTCAAAAAAAAACGAACACAACAATTTTTTGTTTTTGGAGAAAAAATTCTAAAAAAACAAAGAAAGAAAAAGACTCCAAAATTTTTTATTTTTAACAAAAATTTTATTTCTTTTAAATTATAGTAATAAAAAAAAGAATTTTTTTCAATTTTTTTTTATGGAAGTTGCATAAGATGTTCAATTTGGGTTAAAAATCCTTTTTTATTCAGTTGAAAAAGACCCATATCTAAACATAAAGCTTGGAGTTCACAAACTAAAACTTTAAAAGATTCCGGTGTTCCAATAAAAAGAGGCATATTTCCTAAAATATTTGACCATAAAGTCATACGTCCACTAATATCATCCGATTTTAAAGTGAGCATTTCTAAAAGAATGAAAGCAGCTCCATAAGCTTCAATAGCCCAAACTTCCATTTCTCCCAATCTTTGACCACCATATTTTGAACGACCACGTAAAGGTTGTTGTGTTACTAAAGAATAAGGACCAGTCGAACGAGCATGAATTTTATCATCAACTAAATGAACAAGTTTTAACATATACGCAACACCCACTGTGACTGGATTTTGAAAAGGCTCCCCTGTTCGACCATCAAACATTTGCATTTTCCCAGGAAAAGTAGGATGAAAAAGCCAAGATTGAGAAGTTTTTTTTCGAGCTTCAAATAATTTGGAATAGATCAAACTTCGAGAAGCATGTGGTCCATATATTTCATCAAATGGTTGAAGGCGAAAATATTCTTGTAAATAATTGGAAGCAAGACCTAAAAGACATTCATAAATTTGTCCTACATTCATACGAGATGGAACACCTAAAGGATTTAAAACCATATCCAAAGGCGTTCCATCTGGTAAAAAAGGCATATCTTGACGTGGAAGGATTTTTGAAACAATCCCTTTATTTCCATGCCTTCCTGCCATTTTATCACCAACTTGAATTTTTCTTTTTTCTACTAAAAAAACTTGAACTTTTTCTGGGATTTTTTTCTTTGTGTTTCGAAAAGAAAATTTTAATATTTTTATTTCTAAAATTTTTGCATTATATCCTTTTGGAGTTCGAAGAGAGCTATCCCTGAAAGGAACAAGTTCTTTTTCCAAAATTGTATATAATAATTTTTCATAACCAGATTGAAACTTTTTTTGAATAGGTGTAACTTTTCCAACTAATATTTGTCCTTCAGAAACAAAACTTCCTAATTTTGCAAAACCTCGTTCATCTAAATGTGATTTTTCTTTTTCAGAAATATCAGGAATTTGATTAGTTATTTGTTCTTTTCCATATTTTGTTTTTCGAGTTTCAACTTCATAGGATTCAATATGGAGAGAAGTATAAATATCTTCAACAACTAAACGTTCACTAATTAAAAGGGCATCTTCATAATTATACCCTTCCCAAGGCATATAAGCAATAAAAATATTTTTTCCTAAACATAACTCTCCACCTAAACTTGAAGAGCAATCTGCTAATAAATCTCCGGCCTGAATCCAATCTCCATCACGAACAAAGGGACGCTGGACAAGAAGAGTATCCTGATTTGATCGTTGATATTTTTGTAAAAAAAAAGTTTTTTTAGAAGAACGCGAAAAAACCTTTTTCGGCGAAATAAAAATATTTGAAAAATTTGTTTCTGATTCTGTTTCATATTGAGCATTTGCAAAACAATGAAAAGTGTGTTTTTTCAAAAAAAAAACCTTTTTTTTGAAAGAAAAAGAATGATACATACAAATTTCAAAGACAAGTTCATTTTTTTTCATGAAAAAAAAAGGAAAAATCAAAAAAAATTTTTCAGTTCTTTTTCTCTACCTTTTGATTTTACTTCTTTTGATTCTACTTTAGTAGAATTAGTAAAATTTCAGGAATTCTACTTAAGTAGAGAAAAAGAACTGAAAAATTTTTTTTGTTAAAAAAAGAATGAAAAGAAAAAATTTGTGAAATTTTTTCAAAGAAAAAGCTTTTCTATTTAAAAGTATACAGTAAAATTTTTGAACCACTCGATGAAAGTATATATCCACTCTTTTTTGAAAAAAGAGCATGTCCTGAATCACTAATCACACGAGATTCCAAACCAGTTCCAACAAAAGGTCTTTCACAACGCATAAGTGGAACCGCTTG
>SXGT01849228.1_pt1 | contig 10149 bp, 8 predicted proteins | sample 3176221 | NCBI WGS metagenome assembly SXGT01 (sample SAMN11356862, study PRJNA531348) | freshwater metagenome | isolation source: freshwater sample F1-120 | place: China: Fuxian Lake, Yuxi | collected 2017-12-25
CCACGACACGACCCCCACCCCGCTTTTGGGTGGGGGTCTTGTCGTGGTGAATCAGGCGCTGTGAATCGAGTCGGCCCCTGCGGCGAGGCACGAGCGGTAGGGATCCCGGCAGCTCCACCAGGACACGACCCCCACCCCGCGGTTGGGTGGGGGTCTTGTCGTGGTGGATCAGGCGCTGTGAATCGAGTCGGCCCCTGCGGCGAGGTACGAGCGGTAGGGATCCCGTGGTGGAGCAGTGCTGTGGAGCCGCGCCGTGTCGTGGAGGGACCGTGTCCCCGCCGCGACGGAGGCGGCCTCGGCGTGACGCCGTGCCGGCGCCGGCCGCCCTGCCTACGCTGACTGCATGCGACGCACCTGCTCGGTCCGGTCCGCCGCCACCCCCGACACGGTGTGGCGGCTCATGGCGCGGCCGGCCGAGTGGTCGTCCTGGGCGCCGCACATCCGGGGCGCCTGGGGTCTGGGAGATCCGGAGGTCGAGGTCGGTCGCAGGGGCGCGGCGCGGTTGCTGGGCGTCGTGCCCGTCCCGGCTCGCATCGACGCCGTCGACCCCGGCCGTTCCTGGACGTGGACGGTCGGTCCGGTCCGTCTGGAGCACTTCGTGGACGCGGTCGGTGAGCACAGCGTCGTCTCGATGACGGTGGACGCACCCGCACCCCTCGCCGTCTCCTATGCGCCGGTGGTCGCGCTCTTCACGCATCGGCTCGCGCGCGTCGCCGAGACCGTGAGCTCGACGTGAGCCGGTGGCAGCGTCGGCTGGCGGTCGTCTCGGGCGCCGGGGTGGTCACGGCCGCGACGGCGCTGGGGCTGTTGTGGGTCTTCCAGCGATCCCTCGTCTACCTGCCGGACACCTCCCCCGTGCTGGCGCCGTCCGACGTCCGCGAGGTCACCCTGGTGACGGCCGACGGGTTGCGGCTCGATGCCTGGATCGTCGAGCCGGACGCCGCGGCCGACCGGTCGACGGCGGTGCTCTACGTCCCGGGCAACGCCGGCAACCGGGCCGGGCGTCTGGACGTCGGGCGCGCCCTCGCGGCCGAGGGATTCACGGTTCTGCTGATGGACTACCGGGGCTACGGCGGAAATCCTGGCAGGCCCAGCGAGGACGGTCTGGCGCTCGACGCCGTCGCGGCGGCGGACCTGCTCGCGGGGGAGGGCTTCGAACCGGGACGAACCATCTACGTCGGGGAGTCCATCGGGACCGGTGTCGTGGCGCGACTCCAGGACGGTCGTCCGACGGCCGGCATCGTGCTGCGCTCGCCCTTCACCGACTTCACGTCGGTCGTCGCACACCACGTCCCGTGGCTGCCGACCGGACGTCTGTTGCGTGACCGGTTCCCGCTGCTGGAGGACCTCGCCGGGTCGCGTGTCCCGGTCAGCGTCGTCCGCGGGACCGCCGACGAGGTGGTCCCGACGCAGCAGAGCGCAGAGGTGGCGCGCTCGAGCGAGAACCTGGTGGAGGAGGTCGTGCTCGAGGGCGTCGGCCACAACGATCCGGAGATGTTCGGAGAGCCTCTGGTCGATGCGACGGTCCGGCTCGCGGACCACGTCGTGCGATGAGGCGCGAACGTGGAGCCGCTGGGTCTAGGGTGAGCCCATGCAGACCAGGCTCCCCGCCCGGCCGCGGGGGAGTCGACCTCTGCTGGCCCTCGTCGTCCTCACGCTGACCCTCTCCGGCTTCGGCGGATCGGCCGCGGCCGACGAACCCACTCCGGCTCCTGCCGGCGACGGTTCCGCGACCGTTCAGGACGAGGTGACGCCGAACCCGTCCTCGACGCCGAGCCCGTCGGCCACCCCGGCCCCCACCCCGACCCCACCCCCCGCGCCGACGCCGACGGTCAGGCAGCAGGCGGTGACGGTCTCGTTGACGACCCGCTCGAGCCTGCCGGCGGTGTCGGTGCGCAGTCGATCGGGCAAGCGGACCGTCTTCGTGCTGCAGCGTCATGACGGTCGGCGGTGGATCTCGCTGCGCACGCGCACGAGCGACGCCTCGGGGCGCATCGTCTTCGCCAGGAAGGTGCCGTTCTCCACGCTCCGTGTCCGCGCCAAGGCGAGCCCCGGCTGGACGGACGCCACGTCCCGGAAGATCAACTCCCGCACGACGTGGTCGGTCGGCTACTCCTCGCTGAGGATCAAGAACGCCAGCGTCGCCGTCACGCCCCTCGGCTCGGGACAGACGATGACGGTCGGCGACCACCGGCGCGACTTCGCCTGGTCCACGATCAAGGTGCCGGTCGTCGTCGCCGCCGACTCCCGACGCACCGGCAGCAGGGCCGACAAGTCGGCCGCGTTGCGCTACTCCAACAACGGCGCAGCGCGTCGGGTCTACGACTCGCTCGGTCCGTCCCGGCGCTCGATCCTCAACCGCCACCTGCGCGCCCACGGTGACGGACGGACGCGCACGAGCGCCGTCGCCCCGGGCCTCACGTACTGGCACGTGGCGCACCAGTCGCGGTACGCGTCGCGGATCGCGTGCGCGCCCAAGGCACGTCCGGCACGCATCGAGATGAAGAAGGCCCGGCCGTCGTACCCGTTCGGCCTGCTCCAGACCAAGCTGAAGTCCCGCACCATCCAGAAGATCGGCTACGGCGGCAAGGAGGTACGCCAGCTCGCCATCGTGACGCTGAGCGACGGCCGCAAGTACGGCGTCTCCATCCTGGCCGACGGGGGCTTCGGGCCCGCGCGTGCCAAGGTCGACCGCATCGCCCGCTGGGTCGCGAACCGGCTCGACCATCTGCCCGCCCGCAGGTGCTGATGGCCTAGATTGCCGTCATGACGGAGCAACGCATCTCCACCCACCTGCACGACGGACTGCGGTTCGACGTGAGGGACGCAGGGCCCGAGGACGGCGAGGTCGTCGTGCTGCTGCACGGGTTCCCGCAGACCTCGACGTGCTGGGACGACGTCGTGCCGCACCTGCACGCCCAGGGGTACCGCACGATCGCTCCCGACCAGCGCGGCTACTCCCCGGGAGCGCGACCGCGCGGGCGGTGGTCCTACCGGACCGAGCTCCTCGTGGCGGACGTCGTCTCGCTCATCGAGCGCATCGGTTCGCCGGTGCACCTCGTCGGGCACGACTGGGGGGCGGTCGTCTCGTGGGGGGTCTGTGTGGCGCGCCCCGACCTCGTGCGGACCCACACGTCGGTCTCGGTCCCGCACCCGGCGGCGTTCGCGAAGTCCTTCGTGACGAGCCGGCAGCTGCTGCGCTCGTGGTACATCCTGTTCTTCCAGCTGCCGTGGCTCCCCGAGCTGTTCATCACCCGGGTGCGCGGCGCCTTCGGGCGACTCCTCGCGAGCTCGGGCATGGACCGCGGCCTCTTCGAGCGGGTGCAGGTCGAGGTGGTCGACTCCGGCGCCCTGTCCCCGGCGATCGGCTACTACCGGGGGCTGCTGCTGTCGCCGGGCGTCGCGAGGGGCCGCAGTCGCGTCCCCACGACCCATGTGTGGAGCTCCGGCGACTCCGCGCTCGACCGGGCCGGCGCCGAGGCCTGCGGGGACTACGTGCGCGCCCCGTACCGCCTGGAGGTGATGGAGGGTGTCAGCCACTGGATCCCCGACCAGGAACCCGAACGGTTGGCGCAGATCGTCCTCGAGCGCGCTCGCGGATGACGAAGCGGTCCTCTAGCGTCGTGGCATGAGCGATTCCTACGACCAGCGCGCGGTCACCGAGGCCCTCGAGGGCCTCGACGGCTGGGCCGGCACCCCCGAGGCCCTGACCAAGACGTACGAGTTCGAGAGCTTCGCCGCGGCGATGGCGTTCCTGCAACGAGCCGCCGGACCGATCGACGAGATGAACCACCACCCGGAGTGGACGAACGTGTACTCGCGCGTCGACGTCCGACTCACCAGTCACGACGCCGGCGGTGTCACCGACGCTGACGTCCGGCTCGCCGGGCTGCTCGACGACCTGGCTCGAGCGTGAGCGGTTCGTCGCCCTACCCGCCGTACCCGGGCGAGGACCCCGGCCCCGTCGTGCCACCCGAGCAGTGGGGCCCTCCCGCTCCCTCGGCGCCACAGCCTCCTCCACCCGCGCCGGCGGCGCCCGCACCAGGACCGCAGAGCGGACCGCCCGTGCCACCGGGACGCTGGGTGCCGCCGGAGCCGCCGCGACCCGGACCGGTCCCGGCCCGACCTGCCGCACTGACCGCGGCGGTCCGCCTCATGTACCTCGGCGCCGCGCTCGCCCTCGCGCAAGGCGTCGTCCTCCTGCTCGACCTCGGTCTCGTCCGTGACGCCATGTACGTGGACGTCGACCCGGCCGATCCCGCCTTCGGCAGCGGCTACGACGCCTTCGTGGACGGCTTCGTCGTGGTGATCGCCACGCTGAGCGTCCTGTGGAGCCTCGTGGCGGCCGGTGCGTGGGTGTGGATGGCGTCGATGAACCGACGTGGCCGGGCGTGGGCCCGGATCGTCGCCACGGCGCTGGGCGGCTTCAACATCCTCGCGTGCCTGTCCAGCCTCGGCACCGCGGTCGGCGCCCGGGTGGCCCCCGACCTCCTCGGACCGACTCCTGGCGTCGGCACGGCCGCGCTGTCCGTGACGGCGCTCTACCTGGCGGTCTCGGTCGCCGCCCTCGTGCTGCTGTGGCTCCGACCGGTCAACGACTTCGTCCGCGCCCTGAGCGCGGACCAGCGGTGGCGCACCTGGCACACGACCCACGGCCGACGCGCGGGCCAGTAGGGTCGGGGCGTGCGCGACCAACCTCTCTCCACCGCTGCGGCGATCGGGTCGGGCCTCGTGCTGGTGGCCCTCTGGACGACCGGCCTCGCAGGTGGTGGGGTGACGGTCGACGTCGCGCGCGCCGTCGACCTGGGCGACCTCGCCGCGTGGCTGTGGCGTGCGGCGTGCCTCTGGGCGGGGGTCGCGGTCCTGCTCGCCGCCCGACCGGCGATCCGGCGGCTCGACCCGGGCATGCGGGCGGGGGCGGCGGCCCTGCTGCTGCAGCTGGGCGGGGTGGGTCTCGTCCTGATGGCGTCCGTGCCGGCCGGGGCGCGACCAGGCGAGAGCTCAGGGTCGTGGGAGACCGTCGCGCTGCTGTGCCTCGGGGCGCTCGTGCCGGCCGCGGGCTTCCTGCTCGCTGCCCGTTGGCGGCGCGAGCCGACCATGCGGACCGAGACACTGATCGGCTTCGTGGCCTCGACCGTCGCGCTGTGGGCGATGCTGGTCGCGTCGAGCCAGGGGGACTGGACCGGGTTGGCCCAGCGCGTGGCGCTGACCGCCGTCCTGGGCTGGATGGCCTGGTTGTTCACGCGGTCCCTCGATCCCGACGCGAGAGCCGCCACGACCTGAGGCTCCTCGTGCGTCCGGTCAGGGTTGGCAGTGCGGGCACCAGAACGTGTTGCGCTCCTGCGTCGGCTCGTCGCCGAGCTGTCCGGACCGCAGCCGCGTCCCGCAGCGGCGGCACCGACCGCGCTCTCGCCGGTACACCCAGCGCTCCTGCCCGGGACGGGTGTTGCCGGTGAACGTGCGCTCCACCCGCGACTTGTTGGTCTGCAGGAGCAGGTGACCGCGCCGGACGAGACCGTCGAGGTCGCGGACCGATCCGACCCGTCGTCGAGGGGCGAGACCGGAGAGGAAGAGGAGCTCGTTGACGTACTCGTTGCCGAGTCCGGCGAGGTTCCGCTGGTCGAGCAGCGCGAGGAAGACCGGGCGGTCGGGATCGGCCCCGACGCGACGCACTGCCTCGTCGAGGTCCCAGTCCGGCCCGAGGACGTCCGGTCCGAGGTGGCCCACGGCGTGGTCCTCCTGGTCGCGCTGCAGCACCTCCAGGATGCCGAGGGAGTAGCCGACGGCCTGGTGCTCGGCGGTCTCGAGGACGGCTCGAGCCTGGTGGGCGGGTCGCCGCCACCGGGTCCCCAGCCGGTGGACGTGCCAGGACCCCTCCATCTTCAGGTGGGAGTGGATGCTGGCGTCGTCGACGCGGATCAGCAGGTGCTTGCCGCGACTGACCACCTCGTCGACCACGCGGCCGGAGAGGTCGAGCGTGGCGTGGGCCGGGACGCGGAAGTCGGTCCGGGTGAGCTCGCGTCCCGCGAGGACCTCGTGCAGGTGGTGGGCGGCGCGCCAGACGGTGTCACCTTCGGGCATCGAGCCTCAGCCCCTTGGGATGGCGCTCGAAGCCCGCCGCCAGGAGTGCCTCGCCCCGCGGCGAGGACGCGACGGTGCGACCGGCGACGCTCTCGATGGTGAGACGAGGGACCCGGCCGGACCGTACGGCTCCGGCCAGGGCACGCGCCGCGGCCTGCAGCCGGGCTGGATCGTCGTGGAACAGCAACCCGGTCCTGCCGCCCCGCTCCAGGTAGAGCACGGCGTGACCGTCGTGCACGACGACCAGGGCGCCGGCCTTGCGGGCCGGCCGGGCGCGCGTCCCTTCGGCGGGGTCGTGGACGTCGGGCCAGGGGAGAGCGGCTCCGAAGACGTTGGCGGGGTCGGTGGCCGCGAGCACGACGGCGTCGACGTCGGCCGGCGTCTCCTCGTCGCGCTGGAACGTCCGCAGACGATCGACCGTGGCGGGCGCGGCGAACTGGGCCGCCCCCAGGCCGTCGACGTAGTAGCCACGCAGGCACGCACCGGTCTGCTCCAGCTCGCGCAGGACACGGTAGGCGCCGGCGAAGCCGCCGGGTGTCTGCTCGGCCATCACCGGCCCGCGGGTGACGATGCCGTAGCGACTCAGCAAGGTCTCGGTGCGGGCGAGCTGCAGCTCGGTCCCCTGCAACGGCTCGGGCACCGCGAACCACCGCCCGGAGGCGGTGGGCGGGCCGAGCCGTGCGCGTCGAGGACCGGCCCCACGACCGGCCCCACGACGAGGACGGGCGCGAGCGGACGGTCCGCTCGTGCGGTGTGCCCCGCGGCCCCCGAGTCGGCTCCGGATCGGGGTGAAGGAGTCGCCGGCGAGCCGGCCGCTCCAGACGAGCTCCCAGAGCGCCTCGACGACGACGGTGTCCTCGACCATCGTCGGCGCGTGGACCGCCAGATGCTCGACGAGCTGTCGGAAGAGGTAGGCGCCGCCGCCGTCGACGGCGTCCAAGAGGAGCTGGGCCACCGGAGAGGGTTCGGGCGTCTCCTTGGCGGCCGGCAGGACGAGGTCGGCGGGGTGGAGCTGGACCCACCCGTCCTGGCCGGGCAGCGAGCCGGCGCCGGTCCACACGACCTCGCCGGCGCCGAGCAGCTCGTCGAGCATGGCGGGGGAGTAGTCCCGGATGCGGCTGGGGAGCACGAGCGCCTCCCAGGCCGAGGCCGGCAGGGCGACGCCGGCGAGCTGGTCGACCGCTGCGAGGACGGCCTCCGGGCCGCGGGCCGAGCCCTGCACACCCATCCAGGCGGGGACGAAGCGGGCGAGAGCGGGTGGCTCGACCGGCTCGATCTGCTGGCGTGCCGCGGCGAGCGAGCGGCTGCGAAGACGCCGCAGCACGCCCGGCTCGACCCACTCGCTGCCGGACGCGGCCGGGCGGAACTCTCCTTGGGTGAGCCGCCCGTCGCGAGAGAGGCGACCGAGGACGTCGGAGACGACGGCGGTGCCGAGCCCGAACCTGGCTGCGGCCTCGGCCGTGGTGAAGGGGCCGTGGGTGCGGGCGTAGCGGGAGAGGAGGTCGGCGAGGGGGTCGGCGACGGACTGCAGGTGCGCCTCCGGGACGCCGAGCGGCACCGCCGCGCCCAGGGCGTCGCGCAGGCGTCCGGCGTCCTCGACCGCCGCCCAGTGGGTGGTGCCGGCCACGGCCACCTCCACGGCACGGCGCGACGCCTGGAGCTCGGCCAGCAGCGGTCCGGCGTCGTCGTCGGTGACGCGGGCGGTGACCTCCTGATCCGTCAGCGGACCGAGCAGGCGCAAGAGGTCGGCGACGCCCTCGACGCCGCTCAGCCGACGGTCGTCGGCGAGGCGCTGGAGCTCGGCCTCGGTGCGCTCGAGGACCTCGGGGTCGAGCAGCTCGCGCAGCTCCGCCCGCCCGAGCAGCTCGGCCAGCAGCGAGGGGTCGAGCGCGAGCGCGGCGGCGCGACGCTCGGCCAGCGGTGTGTCGCCCTCGTACAGGAAGGACGCGACGTAGCCGAAGAGCAGGGTCTGGGCGAACGGCGACGCACGCTCGGTCGTGACCTCGCTCAGGCGGATCTCGCGGCCCTCGATCCGCTTCATCAGGCCGAGCAGCGCGGGGAGGTCGTAGACGTCCTGCAGGCACTCGCGGGCGGTCTCGAGCAGGATCGGGAAGTCGGGGTAGGTGCGCGCGACGTCGAGCAGCTGGGCGGCGCGCTGGCGCTGCTGCCAGAGGGGGGCACGGGCGCCGGGGTTGCGACGCGGGAGCAGCAGCGCGCGTGCGGCGCACTCGCGGAACCGTGCGGCGAACAGTGCCGAGCCGCCCACTTCCGTGGTGACGAGCTGCTCGAGCTCCTCGGCCTCGAAGACGAAGAGGTCGGTGCCGGGCGGCTCCTCACCGGCTCCGGTGACGTCGGGCACCCGCGCGACGATCCCGTCATCACTGGCGACCACGGAGCCGTCGACCCCGTGCCGCTCGAGCACCCGTGCGCCGACGGCGAGGGCCCACGGTGCGTGGACGCGCCGGCCGTAGGGGGAGTGCAGGACGAGGCGCCAGTCACCGAGCTCGTCGCGGAACCGCTCGAGGACGAGGTCGCGGTCCGTGGGCAGGACCCCGACCGCTGCTCGCTGCTCGGACAGGAAGGCCATGAGGTTGCGCCCGGCCCGTTCGTCGAGGTCCGCCGGGGTGGCACCGTCGCCGGCGCGGCGGACGAACTCGCCGATCGCCTCGCCCAGCTCGGCGGGTCGCCCCTCGGCGTCGCCGCGCCAGAACGGCAGCCGGGCGGGCTCCCCGAACGCGGGGGTGACGACGACCCGGTCGTGGGTGATGTCCTGGATGCGCCAGCTCGTGGCGCCGAGGGCGAAGACGTCGTTGACGCGGGACTCGTAGACCATCTCCTCGTCGAGCTCGCCGACCTTGCGCGGCGCGGAGGAGTCGTCGGCGCCGTCGGCCAGGACGACGGAGAACATGCCGCGGTCGGGGATCGTCCCGCCGCTGGTCACGGCGAGGCGTTGCGCGCCGGGCCGTCCCGTGAGGGTGCCGGCGTCGCGGTCCCAGACCAGGCGCGGGCGCAGCTCGGCGAACGCGTCGGAGGGGTAGCGCCCGGCCAGCAGGTCGAGGGTGGCCTCGAAGATCGACCGCGGCAGCGCGGCGAAGGGCGCTGCGCGCCGGACGACGTCGAACCACTCCTCGACGTCGAGCGGCTCCAGCGCCGCGGCGGCGACCGTCTGCTGGGCGAGGACGTCGAGCGGGTTGGCGGGCACGGACAGCTGCTCGATCGCCCCGGCCCGCATCCGCTCTGCGGTGACGGCGGAGCCGACGAGGTCGTGGCGGGTCGTGGGGTACATGAGTCCGCGCGAGGTGGCCCCGACCTGGTGACCGGCCCTGCCGACGCGTTGGAGCCCACTGGCGACCGACGGTGGGGTGGAGACCTGCACGACGAGGTCGACCGCACCCATGTCGATGCCGAGCTCCAGGCTGGAGGTGGCGACGACGCAGCGCAGCCGGCCGGACTTGAGGTCGTCCTCGATGAGCGCGCGCTGCTCCTTGCTGACCGATCCGTGGTGGGCGCGGGCGAGGGTCGGCTCGGCGCCGCCGGAGGTGCCACTGGCGCCACCGACCTGCGACGGGGCGGTGGCGTCCCGCGCCGGTGCGCGCCCCTCGGCGTTCTCGATCCGTTCCGCCCAGCGCTCGTTGAGGTGGGACGTGAGCCGCTCGGCCTGGCCGCGGGAGTTGCAGAACACGATGGTGGAGCGGACCTGCAGGATGCGCTCGATGACGTCGTGCTCGACGAACGGCCAGATGCTGCCACCGGCGTCGTCGTCGACGCTGCGCGCGGCCGACCGGCTGACGTCGTCGGCCGGCTCCCCGCCCTGGCCGTCGGTGGGGGGCCGGGAGAGGTCGGTCATGTCGTCGACCGCGACGACGACGTCGAGCTCGAGCAGCGACGGGGTGTGGGGTGCCACGACCTCGACGCGTCGGCGGCCCCCGAGGAACCGGGCGACCTCCTCGTGCGGACTCACGGTGGCGCTCAGGCCGATGCGCTGCGGACGGGTGCCCTCGACGACGCCCTCGGCGTCCGGGCCGGTGCACAGGGCGTCGAGCCGTTCGAGGGAGCGCGCCAGGGGGG
>SXGT01352559.1_pt1 | contig 10148 bp, 8 predicted proteins | sample 3176221 | NCBI WGS metagenome assembly SXGT01 (sample SAMN11356862, study PRJNA531348) | freshwater metagenome | isolation source: freshwater sample F1-120 | place: China: Fuxian Lake, Yuxi | collected 2017-12-25
GCGCCGATGCACGCCTTCCTCTGCGCCCCTGGTTTCGAGTCAGTGCTCGCGGACGAGCTCGGTGGACGGGTCCTCGTGCCCGGCGTGGTCACCACGCCCGCGGCCGACGGGCCACCCGATCCGGTCTATGGGAGGCAGGTGCTCCCCAACGCGCGGCGAATCTCGGGAGAGAGCATCCGCGGCCTCGCCCGCGACGCTTTGGACGCGGTCTGGCCGGCGCTCAAGGCCCAGATGACGTGGCGTCTCGACGTGATCACCAGCGATGCCCCCGTGGAGTCGGCGCCCGGTGAGCTGGCCCGTCGCGCCAGCCTCCTCGACGGCGTACTCCGGGAGGAGGTCCGCGGGCGCCGCACTGGCCTCTTCAAGGTGCTGGGCGACTCGCCCTCATCGGCGCGGCTACAGGTGCTCCTCACTCACCGCGATCAGGCGCTGGTGAGCCTGTCGGCGCCTCGGCAGCTGGGCTGTGGCGCCTTGTGGCCATCGCCGTTCGCAGCTGGGCGCGTCCCGGTACTCGCGGACAAGCGCCCGCCATCGCTGGCCTACCGGAAGCTCACCGAGGCTTTGGCGTGGTTGCGTCACGCGCCGCTCCCGGGCGAGCGGGTCGTCGACCTCGGGGCATCACCCGGCGGGTGGTCTTGGGTATTGCTCGAGCACGGAGCCCTGGTGCTCGGCGTGGACAAGGGGGCGATGCATCCGTCGATCCTCGAGCGGCCAGGTTTTACGCATGCCCGGCGCGACGGCTTCACCTACGAGCCGGAGGCGCCGGTCGATTGGCTCGTGTGCGACATCATCGCCGAGCCGGAGAAGAGCGCGGCGCTGTTCGAGCGGTGGACGGCAGCGCGCTGGTATCGGCGCGCGGTGTTCCACCTGAAGATGCGCGGGCAGCCTGAGCGGGCCCTCATCGACCGCGCCGTCGAGTGCGCGACTCGGGCGGGTTATACGAGCGTGCGGTGCAAGCACCTGGCCCACGACAAGAACGAGGTCACGCTGATGGTCCAGGGGGCCCCCTGATGCACCTCTGGGGAGTCGGAGCGTTCGACAACAGCGCCGCGATCGAGCTCCTGGCCGAGCTCGACGAAGGCGGGATCGAGGCGCTGGATGCGCGGCTCCGAACCGCGCGAGACGACGAGCGGGTCGAAGAAGACGACGCGTGCGTACTGGCGGCGGCCGAGCTGCTGGCGCGCGAGGAGGTGGACGCCGGCGACGGCACGCGGCTCCTCGTGGCGTCAGACGCAGTCGGTCGAGTCGTGCGTGCGTCCGCGCTGCGCGAGGCGATGCGCGAGGCGGGGCTGCTCGACGCCTGGGCCGCGAGCGCCGGCGACCTGATACGGCGGCTGTCGCTTCTCCGCGACCGCCCGAGAGAGACACCCGGCACCCGGCCCCGGCCGGATCAGCATGAGAGGCGCTCCCAGTGACGCAACAGACCCACCGTCTGCGGCCAGACGAAATCAAGATCTCTGGCGTACGCGCGGTCCTGGCCGTGTGGCAGCGCCGCCCGGACGCCGTGATCCGCGTCTACGTGGACGCGGAGAGGGCCCGCGACCTCGGGGCCATGCTCTCGGGCCTCGCGCAGCGGCGGCGCGTCTACCACCGCGTGGAAGCGGAGGAGCTGGCCCGCGTGGCGGGCACCGACCACCACGAGGGCGTGTGCGCCGTGGTGCGCGAGCGGCCGAGGGCCACGCTCGACAACGTGCTGCGCGCGGGGCGGGGCGTGCGGGGGCCGCTCTGGGTCCTCGCGCTGGACGGGGTGGACAACCCGCACAACGTTGGCGCCATCGCTCGAGGCGCGGCGCACTTCGGGGTGCCTTACCTCCTCATCGAGCCGGGCTCGCCGGGACTCGACTCACCGGCAGCGATCCGCGTCGCCGAAGGGGCCGCCGAGGCGGTCGACGTGGTCGAGGCCTCCCTACTCGGAGCCCTCGAGCACCTTCACGCGGCGGGGTGGGCCGTCTTCGCCACCTCGAGTCACGGCGCCACCTCGATCTTTGACGTGAAGTTCCCCCCTCGCACGGTGCTGGTGCTCGGCTCCGAGGCCCACGGCGTCCGCGGCGAGATCGTGCAGGGGGCAGACGCGCGCCTCGTCGTCCCGGGCACCTCGGCCGTGCAGTCGCTGAACGTCGCCGCCGCGAGCGCTGCGATGCTCTGCGAGGGGTTCCGGCAGCTCGGCCCGCGGGGGGGCCGGTGAGACCCGAGTGGGAGCGCCTGCGCCGCCCCACGACCCGGTCTACGATCCCGCGATGGCCGCGTGGGTCTGGCAGGGCAGGGGGCCTCCGCTCGTGGCGCTGCACGGCTTCGGAGGCGATGGACGAGACTTCGAGGCCCTCGCCGAGCGTCTGTCGGGGATCGAAGTGCTGGCGCCAGAGCTCGCAGGTCACGGGCGGCGGGCGGATGCGCCCGAGAGCGAGTATCTCCTCGACGCGCAGGCCGGGCGCCTCGGAGAGCTCGTGGCGGCGCGCCTCGGCGGGTCCCGTACGCCGACTGGTGCGCCTCGCGTCGTGGTGCTGGGTTACTCGATGGGTGGGCGGATCGCCGCGCTCGCGGCCTTCCGCGGCTTGCTCCCCGCCTCGGCGCACCTCGTGCTCGTCGGCGCGCATCCCGGGCTCCTCAGCGACGCCGAGCGGGCCCAGCGGCGCGCTGACGACGCTCGCCTGGCCGACGCCGCAGAGGTGGATCCCGCGGCGTTTCTAGAGGCGTTCTCGGCTTCACCGCTGCTGAGGAGCCAGGCCTCACAGCCCGAGCCCTGGCGAAGCCGACGGCTCGCCCGCCGCCGCCTGGGTCCCGCGTCCGGCGCGGCGCTCGCTGCCTCGCTCCGCGTCGCCGGCACGGCGGAGCAGCCGGCGCTCCTCGATCTGCCCGCGCCGGAGCTGAGCGTCAGCCTCGTTACAGGCGCCGACGACACCAAGTTCACGGCGCTCGCGCGGCAGTGGGCCGGCCGGCATCCCGGCTGGGCGGTTCACGTGCTGCCGGGCGGACACGCCTGCCACCTCGAGGCCACGGACGCCCTGGCAGGCGTCCTGCGCCCGCTCTTGAAGGGTTAGAGAAGGCGGGGACCGGGGCCGGAAGTCCTCGGTTTTTGCCGTGGGCGGTCAATCATGCGAACCCTTCTGGGTGCTGAGTGCGCTCATCGTCTGGACGCTTCTCCTCGCGCCGCCTCCCGGGCGCCAGCGGTCGCTCGGCGCCTCGGACCTCGAGCAGCTCCGGGTGTGCTCGGAGCGGCCCGCCCCGACTCGGGACATACCGCTCGCGGGCCAACTGCGCTGGCGCCGTTTGGGCGGCGGGGACGTTGGCGAGGCCGCCGGCCCCCGGGCGGACCCCTACCTGTGGCTGCCGGACGACGGAGGGCTGCCAGAGGGACACCTCTTGCTCAGCTTCGACGACGGGCCGGACCGGCGCGCGACGCCTCGCATCCGCGCGGTGCTCGCGGCGTGCGGGATCCGCGCCCACTTCTTCGTGCCGGGCACCCGGCTCGTGGGCCCGGGCGGGGCTTGGGCGCGCACCGAGGTGACAGGACTGGTCGCCGAGGGGCACGTCGTGGGGAGCCACAGCCACCGCCACCCCTCGTTCAGTCGGCAGCTGCTGTTCCGGAAGCAGCGGCACCGCGAGATCCAGCGGGGACACGAGCACCTTCGGCGGGCGCTCGGGGCGCCAGTGGACCTCTTTCGCTTGCCTTACGGGGACGGCGCCGATGACTCGGTGGTGCTCCTCGCGGTCTGGGAGATGGGTCTCGTCAACATGCACTGGAACCTCAGGAGCGGAGACACCCGCGACCTGGACACGCGGGCCCCCGGGTTTCAGGGGCTCTCGCCGGCGCGCCTTCAGGCGCAGGTCATGCGCTCGCTGGAGCGATCGCGGCGCGCTGGGGAGCGCCTCGGGCACGGCATCGTCACGTTCCACGACACCAACTACCGCACGGCGCTCATGCTCCCCGCATTGCTCGGCCACCTCGTCGCCGAGGGCTACACCTTCGTGCGGTTGGTCGGTCCGGCGATCTCGAGGCAGGGCGAGGAGCCGCCGAGTCGGCTTCCACCCCGACCCGGCGCCGGCCTCTCGACAGGATCGCCGTGACCAGCCTCCTGCCCGTGGTGGCGGTGCTCCTCGGGCTCGGGCCCGTCCCGCCCGGGAGGACCCGCACGCTCTCTCCGCGCGACCTGGAGCTCCTCGAGGTTTGTGCGAAGGGGCGGCGGGTCGACGTACCCCTCGCCGACGTGGTCGAGTGGCGGCGCCATCGCGGGCGGGCGTACCGCGTGCTCCCGCCAGACGCGGGCCTACCCGAGGGACACATCGCGTTCACGTTCGACGACGGGCCCGACGAACGCGCCACACCGAAGATCCGGGCGGTGCTCGGGGCGTGCGGGGTCTACGGGCACTTCTTCATCCCCGGGACGCGCGTCTTCGGCCCGAAGGCTCCCTGGGCGATCGCCGAGCTCAAAGGCCTCATTGCGGAGGGGCACGTGATCGGGACCCACAGCTTCTCGCACCCCTCCTTCACCCGTGGGGTCGTCACGGCGCGGGCGCGCCGCAGGGAGCTGCTCCGTGGGCGGGAGGCGCTTCGGGGCGCGCTGGACGTGGAGTCGCCGCTGTTTCGTCTGCCGTACGGGGAGGGCCACTGGGACGGGGAAGTGCTCGCTGAGGTGAGCCGCGCCGGCCTCGTGAATCTCCACTGGAACATCACCAGTGACGACGCCAAGGACAAGGACCCCCGGCGACCCGGCTTTCAGGCCCTTACCGCCGAAGAGGTGCTGGCGAGGATCGAGCGCTCTCTCGCGTATTCGCGCCGGCCTGGCGAGCAGCTCGGCCACGGTGTGGTGGTGGTACACGACACGAACTACCGAGTGGCGGCGCTGCTCCCGACGCTGCTCAACAGCCTCGTGACGAGGGGCTATACCTTCGTGCGCCTGGTCGGGCCGCTCGAGGCGCCGCGCCTACCCGAGGCGCCTTCCGGTGTGGCGCGTCGCCCGTAGGGTCGTTCGTGGGAGGGCCCGCAGCCCTGGTCCTCGAGAACCTCAGTTGTCGAGCGTGACCGTGAGGTCAAACGGCCCGGAGCCGCCCCAGCCATCGACGACGACGTAGTAGGTGGTCCCGCCGACGAGGTCGAACGGCGCCTCGCCGTCGTAGAAGAGGTCCTCGGCGCCGATGCACCCGTCCGTGGGCGGACACGAGGTGGCGAGATAGAGGATGGTGGGCTCGTCGTCGGGGGCGGTCGGCAGCCCGAAGACGTAGGTACCGGAGACCTGCGGGGTGAACGAGTAGACCACGTCGGGGTGGCTCTGGCCCCAGGGACCGCTGAAGGTGGTGTCGTCGGTGCACGTGAAGTAGTCGTCCGTGGCGGCCTCGGTGGACCCGCTGATCGCCACGGGCACCGCGCCGAGGTCGATGACGCCGTCACAGGTGTCGTTCTCAGGAGCTCCCTGGCAGGTGCCGCCGCTCACGCAAGTGTGCTGATCGGCGCACTCGCACGGTGTGCCACAACCCGACACGTCGTCGCCGCAGAGGTCGCCCTGAACCCCGTCCTCGCAGGTCGGGATGCAGACTCCGGTCACCGTGATCTGGAAGTCGCCGGTGACGTTGCTGGTGTTGGACCAGCCGTCCACGAAGATGAAGACGGACTGCCCGTTCTCCAACTGCACCTTCACCGTCTCGCTCACGCCGCTCGCGTCTTCCGCGGCGAGGCAGCTGCCGCTCGGGTCTTCACACGAGGTGGTCACGTAGACGAGGGCGTCGAAGCCCTCCACGTTCACGGTGTAGACACCGGCCTCACCGGCCTCGAACACGAAGACCCGGTCGGTAGACGCTCCGCCCCCGCTCTCGGCCTGGGGACCGCACGCCTTGGTGAGCGAGGTCAGGCTGGAACCAACCTTGGTGGTGCCCTCGACGGTCACATTGAGATCGAGCGGGACGGCGTCGCCGCACGACTCGCCGGGTCCTTTCGGCTCACAAAACTTGTTCACGCAGTTCTCGCCGTCGCCGCACTTGCAGGTCCCGCCGCACCCGTCGTCGCCGCCGCACGCGCCGGCGTCGCACGTCGGGAAGCAAGGCGCCGAGATCGTGAGCTCGTACTGCCCGCTGAAGTCGCTGAAGTTGCTGTAGCCGTCCACCACGATCCAGACGGACTCACCCGCGTCGAGCGAGACCGTGAGCTCCTCGAGGCTGCCGCTGGAGCTGTCGTCGTAGCCGAGGCAGCTGCTGGCCGCCGGTTGCTCACAGGTCTCGGTCACGTACAGGAGGCTGTCGAACTCTCCGACGAGGCCCACCGTGTAGATCGCGGTGTCAGGCGCAGTGAAGCGGTAGACGTGATCGCGTGACGTGCTGCCTTTCTCGCTCGAGTTACTGCAAACGCCGCTGGGGAGCGTGAAGCCGAGCCCGCCCGTGCTCGTGTCTCCCGTGATCGCGACGGGCGCCTCATCCAGCTCGAACGCATCGCCGCACCACTCGCCGGTCTCGAACGGCGCGCAGAAGTTGTTGCCGCAATAGCTGCCGTCTTGGCACGCGCCGCAGTCGAGGCCGCAGGGGTCAGTGCCGCACTGGTCCGGAGCGCACACGCCCTCGCAGCAGGTCGCAGTGACGGAGAAGTCGAAGTCGACCGGCGACGAGGCGCTCCACTCGTCGAAGACCAGATAGTAGGTGGTGCCTTCGGTGGGCTCGAGCGTGTAGGACGAGGACGGCTGCTCGAGGCAGGACTCGACCGTGGCCTCGCAGCCGTTGCCCATGTCTTGGAGGACGATGAGGTCCAGGGAGGCGGTGTGTTGGAAGATCACCTTGTTGGCCGACTGTGCCGTGAACCCGAGCGTGAGCTCCGGCGCGTCGCCATAGTTGTCCGAGGCCCAGTCCTGACAGGGATACTTCGAGAAGGCCGAGGTGGCGCCGGGAGAGGCGTTCGAGAGCTTCGTGAGCGTCTCACCGCAGCTCAGGGTGTGCGCGGGGCTGCACTCGGTGGGTAGGACCTCGCAGCTCCCCTCGATGCAGAAGGTGCCGCTCTCGCACACACCGCAGCTGCCACCGCACCCGTCGTCCCCGCATGACTTGCCGTCGCACACCGGGGTGCAGCAAGTGACCTTCACGTCGAAGCTGGGGTCGATCGGGCTGAACGACGACCAATCGTCGAAGACCAGGTAGTAGGTGGTCCCCGTCGTGGCAGGGAAATTGGTCTTGGAGGCCCCTTGCAACAAGCACCCTGTAGGCGAATCGACGCAGCCGCCGCCTTCGTCGGCGAGGACGAACAAGTCGACGCTGGCGTCGGTGGTCACCGTGACCACTTGATCCTCGGGCGTCGTGAACTCGAGCGCGATCTCGGGGGCGTCGGCGTAGTCGTCGCTGGACCACTTCTGGCAGGAGTACTTAGAGAACGCGAGCGTGGAGCCGTCCATCAGGTTCGAGAGGCCGGTCAGCGACTCGCCACAGCCGATGGTCTGGATCGGCGTGCACTCTGTCCCAAGGGTCTGACACGAACCCTCCACGCAGTACTCGTCGGCGGCGCACCCACAGGTGCCACCGCAGCCGTTGTCCTCGCCGCAGGCCTTACCCACGCAGGTCGTCTCGCAGCAGTCGAAGCTGACCGTGGTGCTGGCGACCGGGGTGTCACCGTCCCAGGCGTCCACCACGATCACGTAGGTCTCGCCGCTCTTGACCGAAATCTGCGCTGAGCTGGTCTCGCCGGCGATGCACTCCCCGGCGCTGTCGCCGCAGCCGCCTTCGAAGATCATGAGATCCATGTCGGCAGAGGTCTCCGACACCGTGAGCGAGAGGTCCGCCGTGGGCACGAACACGAACACCAGCTCCCCTCCCTCGGAGTAGTCGTCTGTGGAGAAAGGCTGGCAGGAGTAGTCGCCGAACTTGGACGTGGTGCCGGCGTTGGACAGGGTGAATGTCTGGCCGCAGCTCACCGTCTTGGTGATGACGCAGCCGTCGATGGTGCCCCCGCCATCCGTACCATCGCTCGCGTCCTTGCCATCGGTGCCGTCCGTGGCGTCCGTGCCGTCTGTGGCGTCCGTGCTGTCGCTGGCGTCGGTGACGTCTGTGGTGTCCGTGCTGTCGCTGGCGTCGGTGACGTCGCTTGCGTCGGTGACGTCGCTTGCGTCGGTGACGTCGCTTGCGTCGGTGACGTCGCTTGCGTCGGTGACGTCGGTGACATCCGAACCGTCGGTGCCGTCCGAACCGTCTGTGGCGTCCGTGCTGTCGCTGGAGTCGGTGGTGTCGGTGGTGTCGGCGTCGCCGCCGTCTCCGGCGGCCGTGGCGTCGCTGCCGTCACTCGAGTCGGAACCGTCGCCGTCGCTGCCGCCGGTAGTGTCGGGGACTGGCGTTGCGCCATCAGTGCCATCGCTGGCTTCGCCGCCGCTCGCCGCACACGCCCCTACGAACAAAGCGGCGCCCGCCGCTAGAAACACCGTCTTCAGCATGACCGTCCTCCAGCGCGTCCGCGCTCCGAGGCGAACCCTACGGCCAGTGCAATCCGGGGTCCAGGGCTAAGTCGCGGTCGTGCTCCCTGGGCTTCAGGGCCCCCCCGGGACCGGGCATGTCGCTGTGAGCGCGTCTGCCATGACGCGCTCGGCCCAGGGGGCGTTGGCGGCCGCTGCCTTGGCGAAGCGGGCGCTGAAGTCGGCCGAGTCCTTGAACCCGTGCTGCACGTCGAGAGCGGCGACACCGTCCCGATCTTGGCGCCTCAGGATGCAAGCGCGCGCCCGGAACGCCGTCTCGAGGGCCGCCTCCTCCGCGCTGCTGCTCGCCGGTGAGGGGGGCGCGGTGGGAGGCGCCGTCCCGGGCGGGGCCGGAGTGGGGGGAGGCGCCGTGGGCTCTCCGGAGGTCCCTTCCGGAGGCGGCGGTGCGTTCTTCGGCTCGGGCGAGGGGGTGGCCGGTTCCGCGCGCGGACTCTCCGCCGAGGCGGGCTCCGCGGCCGTCTCAGGCGCCTTCGAGCAGGCCAGGAGCGCCAACACCAGCGCCGCGCAAGTAAAGCGGGTGACCCTCATCGTCCCTTCCAAACCGGTGGCCGTTTCTGGAGAAAGGCCATGACGCCTTCCGCGGCGTCTTCGGCCAGTGTGTTCATCGAGAGCGCGAGCTGCAGGTGCCGGAGCGACTCCTCGAGGCTCATGTCCTCCGTGTGGCGCAGGGCCTCGAGACCCAGCCGCATCACGGCGGGGCTCTTGGCGGCGAGCCCTTGGGCCAGCTCGGCGACGCGGGTGTCGAGCGCCTCGGGCGCCATGGCGTCATTGATGACTCCGAGCGCCTTCGCCTCGCGCGCGTCGAGCCGCCGACCGGTGAGCATGAGCTCCACCGCGACCTTGCGGGGCACGCTCCGGGTGAGGATGGCGCTGATCATCATGGGGAAGAGGCCCACGTCCAGCTCCGGGCACCCGAAGCGCGCGTCCTCGCGCGCTACCGTGAGGTCGCACGCCAACGCCAGCCCGAAGCCGCCGCCGAGCGCGTCGCCGTTTACGCGCGCGATCGTGGGCTTGCCCAGCTCCCGCAGCTCGAGGAGCAGCTCGGCGAAGCCGCCGCGGCGGTGGTGGAGCCCAAGAATCCCGCCGCCCCCGGCCCCTGGCGAGAGATCGCCGCCGGCTGAGAACACGCGGTCGCCGGCGCCGGTGAGCATGACCACCCGCACTGCCTCGTCCGCCCGAGCCCGGGCGAGGCCTTGGCGGAGGCGCTCGATGACCGTGTCGTTCAGCGCGTTTCGCCGGGCGGGCCGATCGATCGTGATCGTCGCGACGCCGTCAGCGCTCTCGAAACGAACCTCCTCGGGTGCTGCGTCCGTCACTCGGCAGGCTCCTCGGGTGAGAACAGGCCGCCTGCATAGACCGCGTGCCCGGCGAGCTCTTCTTCGATCCGAAGGAGCTGGTTGTACTTGGCGACGCGCTCGCTTCGGCAGGAGGAGCCGGTCTTGATCTGCGCCGTGTTCATGGCGACGGCGAGGTCGGCGATTGTGGTGTCTTCCGTCTCGCCGCTCCTGTGGCTCATGATGGTCCCGTAGCTGGCGCGCTGGGCGAGCTGGACGGTCTCCATGGTCTCGGTGAGCGTGCCAATCTGGTTCGGCTTCACCAGGATCGCGTTGGCGACGCCGCGGCTGATGCCCTCCTCGAGGCGCTCCGCGCTGGTGACGAACAGGGCGTCACCGACGAGCTGCACCTCATCCACCAGGGCCTCGGTGAGCGCCTTCC
>SXGT01935208.1_pt1 | contig 10148 bp, 8 predicted proteins | sample 3176221 | NCBI WGS metagenome assembly SXGT01 (sample SAMN11356862, study PRJNA531348) | freshwater metagenome | isolation source: freshwater sample F1-120 | place: China: Fuxian Lake, Yuxi | collected 2017-12-25
GTCATTCACCAACACATGCCCATGTTTCACACAGAATCGTGCGTTTTTGCGGCCTTCCTCAGCACGGGTAAAGATCACACCGATTGCGGGCGTCCGTGCGACCGGCACAAGGTTGAGCTTCGCGACCGGGTAGGCGCGCTCTTCCCGGTTCACGTCGATACGGGTTGCCGGAACACGGTCTACAACTCCGTTCCGCAAAGCGGTGCGGAGTACGTCGGGCGGATGCGCGAACTCGGCATCACCACATTCCGCGTCGATCTCTTGCGCGAGAACGCGGAACAAGCGAAGCAACTGCTCGACAAGTACGCGCGCGTCGTCGCCGGATTGGACGACGGCCGTGAGACGTGGCGACAACTCCGCGCGCTCAACCAACTCGGCGTGACGCGCGGCACGCTGCAACTCATTTAAAACTCGCGCCGGCTCAGAGCCTCTGAGCCGGCGCTTCCTGCTTGCCGACTTCCCTTTCTCTTCTGGGGCGCACTTCTCTTCGAGCGCGATGAGCGCCAGACGAATACGGCTCGGGATTCTGCGTCGGCCTTTGGCTCGCGCTGCTCTTGCCGACCGTGGCAGAGAAGAGAACGACAGCACTCACCTACCGCTCTCTTCACGGTCTGCTACGGTCTCTTCCGAGCGTCGCCCGGCTCGAACCCGGCGCACCCAAATGAGCGTGTCGTGGGTTGGCAGGGTATCCTCGGATTTGCCACCCTTCATGGGGTTACCAATTTCGGACCCCAATTGTGCCTGGCAGACGCGGGCCGAACGGCGCCGCGCACCGACCCAATCGCGGCTCAGAAATCTGAGTTCACAACTCGTGACCGTTTCCGACTCCAACATTGAACGCGCACCGAAAGAGGGGATGATTGCCTACTCCTCAAACTCTGGAGGGACGTATGGACATCACGGTGTACGAATTCCGGTACGACGGCATACCGAACGAGGTTCCTACCTTCTCATTCGAGCAGCGGAATCCGAACGGAGCGTGTCGCGTTGGCTATCCTCCCCGCGACGTGGTGTACCGCGCCGATGCGAGCCGCTGTTGGTGCGTTTCGACACCTACCGGCTCTGAGATCGAACAACCGGATTCTGGCGAATCGCTCCTCGCTTGGACGCGCGGGGCCGAGCAGTTCCGTTCGACCGCCGACAACGTGATGTCGTTCGCCCGCGCTGGCATCAACGGCTTCGGGAACGTCCGTCTGGGCGAGTGCGTTCATTCTGTGGTCTGATTTCGCTCATTCGACTCGCGAAGCAAGGACCGTGGTCAGGGTTCAAATCGATCCTGACCACGGTCCTTGCTTCGTCTCGCCTGATCGCGAAGACTTCGCACGAACACGGAACCCATCTCTTCGCGCCAGAAGCAACCCCGTGTCTGTGCGTGATCGAAACTGGCGCGAACGCGATCCGTTGTTTTCACTGCCCGACCCTCGCGAACACGGCGCCGGAATTTGTCGAGTTCGCGGACGGCTCGCTGTGCGCCTACCTCGGTCTGCTGTCTCGACTCAGAACTCTGTCGCTCGAATCCGCAACGAATCCTCGGCGCGAAGGTTGTTCGCACCGGCAAGTTAACGAGTACGGCTCCCGCGCAACGGGCTGCGATTCTCACCGCACTCGTGCGGTTCGGTGCCCGCTCGTTCACAACGCGGTCGGGACGAACGGCGACCCGGAGAAGTGGGCGAGCACGGACCGGTTGGAAGTTTCTGTTCGGTTGAGGTGCCCATTTCCCACGGCCGAACGGCGTTGTATCATTGACCTTCAGCGGACAACAGCGTGTCGTCCGCACTCCATCGCAACGAGAGACGACGAACGCAACGCGGGGCTGAAACGATGCCCCGAAACAATCTGAACCATGCGTGAGCATGGTCTCGCTTTCAGCAAACCGACCAAACGTGAATCGCAAGGTTCACGGTGTTTCAAAAGAAGCGGACCTGACCACGCCCCGAAAGGGGCGGCGGCCAGAGTCCGTTCTTTTGAGGCTCTTGGTCGGGCCTGCTGGAGCGGCTTTGCGTCCGCCGCTCCGCATTTCCCGGCTCAGAGATCAAACCATGTTGCGTTTGCTGCTCGTTGGGTGTGCTGTCTGCTGTGCCGTCTGCCTCGCATCTTGCGGCAACGTCGATACTCCGGTGACCAATCGCGTTCGGGAATCCGCAAGCGAATCCAAGACAATCGCGAGCGAGAAGAAGAGCAAAGCGCCAACGAAGAACACCGCTGCGTCTGAAAAGCCGACAGACAAAACGCCCATTACGACCGAGACACCAACGCCAACTCCGGCCGGTCCCACAGACCGCGAGCGCTGGGTCGCTGCTGGGCGCCCGTCGTTGAATCTGGCTAATCTCAAGAGCGGTGATCTCGGGATTATGCCCGTCGGGGTGATTAACTACAAAGCCGTTGGACCCAATGAAGCACCGACCCAACCCGATCTATGGCGGGCAGGTTGGGTCGAAAAGCGTCCGACGGGCTGGAAGGTGCTACAAGTTCTCGACAAAGACAATGCCCTGATGACCCACGTTGGTGGGTACTACGAAAAGGAAATCAACGGTGAAACATTCTGGTTTGAGATGAATACATCCGACATGGTGGAGGGGCGCCAAGCTTCTTGGTCCGGCCTGTGGGAGTGTAAGGGAACACGGCGGTACAAGGCGGCCCTCGGTGGTTCAAAGACGGTCTTGGTACTGCGATATTGTGGCACCACGGCAGACACAATGCCAGACGGGGCCGAGAATCCAGTTGTCGTGAAAGAGCGTTGGCTCGCGTACTGGATGGGAAGTTGGACAGCAGACGATGTGCGACCGGGTGGTCTCAAGAAAGCGGAATGGGACGCGCGCGTTAAAGCATGGAAGGAACTGTTGAATGACGCGCTAACGGGTGGGGAGTTAACCGTTCGCGCCGATGGTCAAGATGAGACGTTCAACGCGCGTCTTCGGCGAAATGAAGAGTACCAAAAGCTCTTCAAGAACTCAAAACTTACGAAGCAGCAGTTCACGAATCTTGAACGCAGGATGGCTACTTCGCTGCTCTGCCACCTGACTAAGACGGCCAATGAAGATTTAGATCGCGTTGACGACAAAATCACTCACTGGACGCACTTACTTCTCCAAAAAGCCAGGGACCAGTGAGCCTATCAGGACGAAAATCGGTCGTAGAAGCCACCTTGAATTCAAGATAGTTATAGCACGCCGACGCAGGCTCGGCTCTTGCTGACCGTGGCAAATGAAGAGATGACGAACCGGTCGCTCGGCTCAGAGTTCTGAGCCGGGTCTTGTGCGGCCGGTGCCACCGGGTAAACTCTGGTCACCTACCCGGAGGCTCGCTCATGCGCTCACTCGTCTTGCTCGCGATTCCGCTTGCCCTCTTCGTGTTACCGGCGCGCGCCGACGAGCCGACGAGCCGAAGAAAGAAGAGGGCGTGCCGTGTACTCTCGACAAACTCGACAAGGAATGGAGTCTCAAGTTCAAGTCGATGACCGTCAAGGACAGCGCGGACAACTTCAAGAACCCCGCGAAGGAACTCCGTATCACGCTTGAGTTCACGAAAGACGTTGCCGAAGTGAAGCCCATCCGCAAAGCGTTCGAGTCGTCGTTCGCCTTCGAGCGCACGCCCGCGAAGGACCGCCCGCCGCACGTCCTGTTCTACATGTTCGACGAGGACAACGTGGCAATCACTAAGGTGCCGCTCACGTTCCCCGAAGGCGAGATTACCGGCAAGTCGGGTGATGCGTTCCGCGCTGTGGTTCGCGTTCACCCGGAGACGTTCAAGAAGGTGAAGAAGATCGAGATTCGCATGTCCGAGAAGGAGTGACCGACTCAGAGTTCTGAGCCGGGTTGGTGGGACGTTGGCGCTCCGCGAACTGTGAGGACGAACGAGCATGGAAACCCACTTCACCGGCACGTCGTACTGGTTTGAAGAAACCGACCTGCACGTGACGCGCGCGATTGTGACCGCCGACCGAATCGCCCTGGATTGGGTCCAATGGGGCGAGGTGGGCGGTTGCGTTGCGACTTCGCAGGACGGGGTTTTCTTCGAGGGCACCTACGGGGAAGGAACGAACGGGGGAAGCCCTGTCCTGAACCCTCAGTCTCATGTCGAGTTCCGGCTCTACCGGGCAGCGAACGGGGAGGTTCTGCTCTTCGGCCTTTACCGAGCAGCCGACAAGACGGATGGCGGGAACTGGCTCCTCCGGCTGGTCCCTGTCACAGTGTAACGAACACTTCACGCGGGTCGCGCTCGATCCACGCGGCTGGTACGTGGAACGTCACCTCGAAGGGGCGCTCCGCGACCGCGACCACTTCCGCACCGCGCGCCAGCCTGAGCGTCAGCACGTCACCGGCGCGCGCGACCGTCACGGCCACCGCGTCGAGCGCTCCGAGCCACACGCCCGTGAATCTCTTGCTGAGTAGCGATACGGGCCGGTGCCCGCGCTCGTTGGGAACGTGCAGGCAGATTTTGAACGTGTTCCGGTCCGGTCCGTTCGTCATGTCTCGCCCCGTTCGATGGTTTAACCGGCTCAGAGTTCTGTGTCGGGTGCCTGCCGTGCGTCGGTGCAGTTGACCGTGGCAAGAGGAAGAACGAGCAGTCGGCCCGCGCTTGCTCTCTCGGTTCTTGCCACGGTCGTCTTCCGAGCGTCGCCCGATCAGGCAGCAAGGGCGAGGTGCATCCGGCCCCGACCGCTCACGATGCGGTCGATTGCGAACCACGACACGTTGAACCGGCGCGCGAGTGCGGCGCGGTCGGGCAGTTCGCTCCGATACAGGCGCATCACCTCGCGCGCGTCGTCGTCGGTGAGCTTCGCGCGCCCGTTGGCCGTGCCGGTCGGGGCGGTCCCGTGTCGGCGCCTGTCGGCCGCGTTCTCGCAGCGCGTTCCCCAAGCCAAGTTGAACAGCGCGCAGTTCTCTTTGCGGCCGTCGAGGTGTCGGCACTCGTGACCTTCGGGGCAAGGGCCGACGAACGCGAGCAGCACGAGCGTGTGGACGTTGACGCGGCGCCTGCACCCCTTGTGGCACAGGTTGACGGCAGGATACCCGCGAGTGTCAGTGAACACCCGCAGCGGGCGCCGGAAGCCGCGCGCGGAACTCATCACGGTGCCGTAGCGGTTCACGCAGTAGCGCGGGAAGTCGGGCACGATTCGGAAGCGTGAAGGCGGCGCGGTCGTGGACACGTTGCTCCTTTCCCGGCTCAGAGTTCTGAGTCCGTCACTCGTCCTTCGTCGGGATCGAAACACACTGGCACCGGCAGTTCGCGCTCACCGGGCAGAAGGTTCAGGTCGCCGGGGCGCAGCGCGTGGTAATCGCCGAAGTGAGCGATTCGACCCGTGCAAGTGCGTCGGCCACGGCTTCTGGGTCGATTTCGCCCGCGAGCGCGATGGGGAGCTTCGCGAGCACCTCCGCGTCTTCGGCTACGAAGTGCGCGAGTACCGCATCCAGGTGCCGCTCGGCGTGGTCGTGGAGCGCGAGCCAATCGGCCGTGTTGAACATGTCAGATGAAGAACGAGTTGCGGTCTCGATCTCGCCGTCCATGATTCCTCCCTGACGAGCCGGTCTATGGTTCTCCCGCTTGGAGTGGCGTCCTCGGATCGTTCATTGGGTGTCCATAGGGTGCCCGCCATGAGCCGGCATCCATAGGGTGTCCCATTCGGACTACCGCCTGGCTCTCGGTGGGGTGGCGGTTAGTGACCGTGGCAGGATGAGGATGTTTATCTGCTCGGTGACCCCGCTTGCGCCTTGATCCGCGTATCCCCTCCGTTGCTCGTCTACACCGTCTCGGCAGGAGTTTCTGCTCGCGACTTCGGAACCGCGATGACAACGAGGACTGCCTTTCACTGTTCCCCAGAGGGAGCGCGGGAGCGGACCGACCCCTTTGCGGAGTCGGTCGAAAAGCACGTCCCCGTCGGTCGGTTGGTCGCTTTCCGTCCCCGGTGTTTGGTTCACGCATCCGGGGCTTTCACCCTGCGTGCCGTGAAGGTGCTTTCGCACGAGGCGACGGCAGGGTGGGAGTACAAGGGCACACGGCGCTACAACGCGGCGATTGGGGCACACGAACGGTATTCGTGCTGCGCTACTGCGGCAAACAATAAGCAGACGGGCTTGCCCGTCCGAACCCGCGCCGGGTGTTGCGTGACGTTCACGCAACACCGAACTTCGGTCGCATTCAAACTGCCGGGCGTGACTGGGCGCTCTCGCTCACCAGCGAGACACGGGCGTAGTCGTTGGATGGTCGATCTCGCGTTGCGCAAAGGCGGCGACTCAGATTTCTGAGCCGGCGACTGCCCCAATGTGTTTTGGGTCACGTCCGAAATTTCTTTCCAACTTCGCTTGCAAACGATTTCGGCGCCCTGTAGTTTCAACTCTCGTCCGGTGGCTTGTCACTTCACGCATCGGACATCGGCTGGGGCAAGATGCCCCGGTAACGCCCGTCAGTGGCGGCGCACCGGACGCGCCGCTGCGGAAAACGCCCGACCCACACCTCTCCATTCCCAATACCGTTCGTCAGATGGCCGTCCGCGCGCTGGTCGCGTTCACGCGCCTCGATCGTCTCTTCACGCTCCGGTCGAAGTACGCCAACCAGAAGGCGAACCGGGCGCGGTTGGAGATGACCCCGCTCGAAGAGCGGGTTGTACCCGACGGCACGCAGGTGAACCTCGCGTGGCTGGCCGACGGTGCCGAGCCGGGCACGCCGGCGCAGTTCCGGCTCACGCGAGTTGCCGACCAAGCGACCATTGACGGCGCCGGGCTAACGGTTGCGCTCCAACTCACCGGGACGGCGGTGCGGGGTACTGATTACACCGTTCCGGGCGACACGACCGAAACGCTTGGCGACCCAGTGTTGGTCACCTTCGAGCCGGGCCAAAGTACCGCGGACCTGTCGCTCGCGGTAATCGACGACGCGCTGAACGAAGGCCGAGAGTCGGTCGCGGCGCAACTGCTGGCCGGTCAAGATTACGATATCGGAACCGCGAACCCGGTGAGCGCGTGGGTCGCCGACGACGAACTGTGGATCGAAGCCGATGCCGACCCAGTGTTGCGCGGTCAAGAAGTCACGTTCTCGTTGCCTCAGTACGCGGTCGGCGTCACCGGTATCGAGTGGGACGCGAACTACGACGGCACCACCTTCCAACCAGTTGCGAACGAGACGGCGGCATCGTTCACCACGACATTCACCACCAGTGGGAACCGGGTCGTCGCGGCCCGCGTAACCGACGCGAACAGCAATGCGCAGATCGTGACGTTGGACGTGACCGTGGCACCCGCTGGCACCGCAGTCACGCTCGAATGGGTTGCGGACGGCGCCGAGCCAGGAACCACAGGTACGCTCCGGTTCACACGCACCGTCGCTCAGGCGGAGATTGACGCGAACCCGCTGACAGTCACGTTCTTGACGGGTGGCACCGCCACGCCCGGCACCGATTACACGCTGGTCGGCGCGTCCGACACCGCACCCGCGGTCGGCTCCCTGGTGACCATCACCTTCGCGGCCGGACAGAGCACGGCAGATCTGTCCGTTGCCGTGAGCGACGACGCCGAGAGCGAGGGGTGGGAGTCGGTTACGGCCCAACTGCAAGCCGGCACGGGCTACACGGCCGAGACCGCGGACCCGGTGACGGTGTGGCTCGCGGACGACGAGTTGTGGCTGGAAGCGGACGCCGATCCGGTCTTCAAGGGTCAAGAAGTCACATTCTGGCTCCCCGAGGACGCGGAAGGAATCGTCACGGTCGAGTGGGACGCGAACTACGACGGGGCCACGTTCCAGCCGCAAGCCGGCGCGAACGACATGTGGCTCGCGACCACGTTCACGGCGGCGGGCACGTTCACCGTGGCTGCGCGCGTGACGGACGCGAACGAAGTCGCGCAGATCATCACCCTGAACGCGGTGGTCGAGAACCCGCCGCCCGAACTGACGGTGCCCGCGGACCTGACCGCCGTCGTCGGCGTGCCGGTTCCGCTGGTCGCGTTGGCGGACGCGGAGAGCGGGATCGCGAGCGTCGAGTGGTCGTTCAGTTATTACTCCGACGACTACGAATGGTACTTCGAGACGGACCCGACACTCACCGACCTCAGCGAGATGTACACGTTCGCGTGGGCGGGCGAGTACGACGTGCAGGTGAAGGTGACGGACAACAACGAGAAGAGTTCCGAGGGGTGGTTCCACGTCAGCGTCACGAACGCGGCCCCGACCGCGGCGCCAGTGGTCGCGACACGCGCCGACGGGTCACCGCTCGGCACCGGGATCAACGAGGGGCAGAGCGTCACGTTCACCATCGCGGAACTGGATCCAGACGCGCTGGACACGGTGACGGTGTACGCCGACTGGCTCGGCACCGGCGAGTACATCCAACTCTACGAGGGGGACTTCACCGTCACCGCGGACGGGTCGGTGAGCGTCACCCATCAGTACGACGACAACTCCACTACGGCGGGGGAACCGAACAAGGCGTTCGCGACCAAGTTTTGGCTGGAGGACGAGTGGGGGGCGGTTCTCGACCTCCCGGCCGTGAACGTGGTGGTGCGCAACATTGCACCAGTCGCGATCCTCTCGCCAGGGCCGGCCGGCGGAACCGAGGCGTCGGCCCTGACGCGCACGGGAATCATCCTCCGCCAGATGGTCGCGGGCGGTAACCGGATCGCGTTCATCGACGTGGTGGACTCGGCGGCGGATGTGGCGACGCTCCGGTATCACTGGAAGGTGACCGACGTCAACGGGGAAAACGCTGGTGACGAAACCGAGTTCGACGGCGGGTCGGCGCTCGACCTGCCGGACTACCGTGCGGGGCACATCTACAAGGTCGAGGCGTACATCGAGGACAAGGACGGCGGGAAGACCGAGTTCCCGCTGTTCTACGCGGTGGTGAACGCGCCCAACATGGTGTCCGGGGACTGGCCCACGACCGGTACCGCGGGCACGGTGTTCATGTTCGGCGCACCGCCTTGGAGTCCAGAACACCTTCTGTTCGGCAGCCTGTTCCTCCACAACGACGGCACCGCCACCGCGTCGGCAGCCCCGACTGGGTACAACTGGGCCGGGTTCGCCCCCCAGATCGAGAAGACCGGCGAGGGCGTGTGGAAGCCGGGCGGGGACGTGCCCAGCACGTACACCGCCGAATTCAAACTCACCGCCGATAGCCTGACACACGTGGCTTCGCTTGTGGGGGCGACGGTCGCGTACCAGATCAAGGTGTCGGTGTACGACGTCGAGCGGTCGTCGTGGTGGGACGACAACTTCGAGTTGCTCTCGTCGGAGACGTTCAACACCAGCGCGGTCGAAATCCCGTGGCCGGGCCAGGATCGCCGGATCGAGATCGAAGCGCGGGCGTATCTGGTGCGCGACGGCCAAACGCTCGGCAGCACCATTCCGTGGTACGACTGCACGCCCGCCTGGAGTCACCGCATCGTCATCGAGACGGAGAAGACGCCGACCACCTTGGAGCACATGGAGTCGCTGGCCCAGGCGCTTCAAGGGGTGCTGGACCTCGCCGCGCAGTTCGGGAACAATGCCCAGCAGTTCGTCGCGGCGATCACTTCCAACCCCGGTCGGGTGATCGACATCCTGTCGAAGGGGTTACTCCAAGGCGTCGAGCACGTCGGCGCGAATCTGCTGACTACCGGGCCGGCGAAGCTGGCCGAGTGGCTCGGGCTGCCCGGCAGCGCGCTCCCGAAGTTCCTGACCCCGGGCGCACTGGACACCCCGGAGAAGTGGGGCAGTTTCCTGCTGGAGTATGCGGGGTTAACGTGGGACAACGTGATGAACCTCGTGCGTCAGCAGTTGGGGGCGGGGACTCTGGCGGCGCTGGATCAGGTGTTCGCGTGGTTCAACAAGGACGGTCAGCCGATCGACCCGTCTAGCCCGAACGCGATCGCGCAGTTGTTGACCAGCATCAAGGACAAGTTGAACGTTGAGCAGATCGCGTTCGATGTGGACGTGAACCAACTGCTGTCACAGGCGCGTGACAAGATCACGGCCATGATCCCGGGCGCGATTGCGAAGGCGGGTGTGCAGTTGGCGTCGAAGTTTGTGCCGGGTGCGGGGATGTTCCTGACGCTGTACAAGGGTCTGCAGTGGCTGCTGGCGAACCAGACCGAGTTGACCAGCCTGTTCACGCAGTTCTCGGGCATCATCGCCGACCTGAACCCGGACAAACTCGACCCCAACTCCGCGCTCTACGA
>SXGT01377326.1_pt1 | contig 10147 bp, 3 predicted proteins | sample 3176221 | NCBI WGS metagenome assembly SXGT01 (sample SAMN11356862, study PRJNA531348) | freshwater metagenome | isolation source: freshwater sample F1-120 | place: China: Fuxian Lake, Yuxi | collected 2017-12-25
GGCGGCGAGCGCCGCGATGCCCAGCGCCATCGCCCCAGCCGCGCCCTGCGCGTCGCGCGAGTCGCACCCACAGCCGCCGCCGCCCGCCACGTCCGGCGGCTCGACGCCGTCTCCCGTGTCGGTGTCGGTGTCGCCGGTGTCCGTTCCGGTGTCGCCCGTGTCGCCCGTGTCGCCCGTGTCGCCCGTGTCGCCGGTGTCCTCGAGGTCCTGCCCGTCGCAGTCCTGGTCGATCCCGTCGCCGGCGACCTCCTCCGCATCGGGGTGCACGGTGCCCTCGGCGTCGTTGCAGTCCGAGCTGTCTTCGACGAAGTTGTCGGGCTGGTCGCACTCGGCGACGGTGACCTCGGCGTTGCCGTAGCTGTCCCCGTCGGCGTCGGCGTACCAGGTGGCCGCGTCGAACGCTTCGTCATCGACCGCGCCGTCGCAGTCGTCGTCGGCGTCGTTGCACACCTCGGTGCCGTCGGGGTTGATGAGCGCGTTGAGGTCGTCGCACTCTTCGCAGGCCGCGAAGCCGTCGCCGTCTTCGTCGGCGTAGCCCACCGAGCCGTCGCAGTTGTAGTCGTTCGGGTCGAGGCAGTCGTCCTCGATCGCGCCGGGGAAGTAGGCCGGATCGGCGTCGTTGCAGTCGCCCGTCGCGCCGTCGCCGTTGGTCTCGCCGACGTCGTCGCAGTCCGCGTCGTCAGACACCAGGGTGGTGTCGTCGACGCGGGTGCCGTCGCCGTCGCCATCGACGTAGCAGAGCTCGCCACCGTCGCAGTCCTCGTCGACCTCGTTGGCCACGATCTCGGTGGCGCCCGGGTAGGCCTGCGAGTTGCCGTCGTCGCAGTCTTCGCAGCCCGCCGACCCGTCGCCGTCGTTGTCGACGTACGACACCGACCCGTCGCAGTTGTAGTCGTTCGGGTCGTCGCACGCCTCGGTGGCGCCGGGGTTGTAGGCCGGGTCGGCGTCGTCGCAGTCGCCGGACGGGTCGGAGAGGGTGGCCTCGCCGCTGTCGTCGCAGTCCACGTCGGAGGACACCGTGGTGGCCCCGTCGTCGCTGGCGTAGCCGTCGTCGTCGGCGTCGGTGTAGCAGTCCTCGGCCAGGTCGCAGTTCTGGTCGATGCCGTCGCCCGCGGTCTCGGTGGTGCCGGGGTTCACACCCGCGTCGGCGTCGTCGCAGTCGTCGGACGGCGCGGAGTAGCGGGCCTCGCCAGCGTCGGCGCAGTCGGTGTCGGCCGATGCGACGGTGCTCGAGGTGCGGTAGCCGTCGCCGTCCCCGTCCTCGTAGCAGGACTCGGTGCCGTCGCAATCGGCGTCGATGTCGTCGCCGACCGTCTCGGTCGCGCCGGGGTTCACGCTCGCGGCGCCATCGTCGCAGTCGGCGCTGTCGGCGATGTAGCCGGGGGTGGCATCGCAGGAGGTCGACGTGCTCGCGGCGTCGCCGTAGCCGTCGCCGTCGGCGTCGGCGTACCACGTGCCCGAGCCGGTCACCGAGCTGTCCGCGTCGTCGGCAAAGCCGTCGCAGTCTTCGTCGGTGTCGAGGGCGTCGCACACCTCGGCGGCGCCGGGGTGGATGGCGGCGTTGCCGTCGTCGCAGTCGCTCGAGTCGGCCGTGGAGCCGGCGCCCACGTCGCACGACAGCACCGTCGAGGCCGCATCCCCGTACCCGTCGCCGTCGCCGTCGGTGTACCAGGTGCTCATGCCGGAGGTACTGACGCTCGCGTCGTCGTCGTCGGCGTCGCCGTCGCAATCCTCGTCGGTGTCCGACGCGTCGCACACCTCGGTCGCGCCGGGGTTCACGCTCGCGGCGGCGTCGTTGCAGTCGCCCGAAGGATCCCACGAACGGGCCTCGCCGGCGTCGTTGCAGTCGGTGTCCGTCGAGGCGATGACGGTGGTGGTGCGGTAGTTGTCGTCGTCGGCGTCGGCGTAGCAGGCCGCGGAGCCGTCGCAGTTCTCGTCGTAGTTGTTGCCCGTGGTCTCGGACTTGCCCGGGTTGATGGTGCTGCGCGTGTCGTCGCAGTCCCCCGAGGTGTCGGAGGCGAGCGCCTCCCCGCTGTCGGAGCAGTCGAGGTCGGCCGAGGCGACCGTCGTGGTCGTGCGGTAGTTGTCGTTGTCCGCGTCGGCGTAGCAGGTCTCGGTGCCGTCGCAGTCGCCGTCCACCCCGTCGCCCACGGACTCGGTCCCGCCCGGGTAGGCGCTGGCGTCGCCGTCGTCGCAGTCGCCGGTGCCGATCGAGGAGTCGGCCTCGCCCGCGTCGGTGCAGTCGTCGTCGGCCGAGGCGACCGTGGTGCCGTCGGTGTAGCCGTCGCCGTCGGCGTCGGCGTAGCAGGTCTCGCCGCCGCTGCAGTCGCTGTCCACCCCGTCGCCGACCACTTCGGTCTCGCCGGGGTTGATGGACGCGTCGGTGTCGTCGCAGTCGGGGTCGGTGTTGTTGCCGCCGACGTAGTAACCGTCGCCGTCGGCATCGACGTAGCCGTGGAACACCCACGTGCGGCCGGTGGAGCTGGAGGTGGTGCTGCCGCCGACGGCGACGTCGCCGTAGCCGTCGCCGTTGACGTCGCCGACGCCGGCCACCGCGCGGCCGAACTGCGAACCGGCGGCGCCGGGCAGCGTGCTGTCGGCGGTGGTGACCACGCCCGACGCGCTGCCGGTGTAGACGTAGGCCTGACCGACGTTGGTGGAGTACTTGCGCTCCCCGACGATCACGTCGCTGTAGCCGTCGCCGTCGATGTCGACGTCGCCGTCGACCGCGAAGCCGAACTCGGCCGCCGCGGAGGCGCCGTCGAGGTTGGTGTCGACGGTGGTGTCGACCCCGCTCGCGCCGCCGTGGTACACCTGGGCGCGGCCGGCGAGGCTGTTGTACCCGTACATGCCGACCACGATGTCGTCGTAGCCGTCGCCGTTGACGTCGCCGGCGCCCGCCACGTCGTACCCGTGGTAGTAGGCGCTGGAGCCGCCCGCGAGGGTCGTGGTCGCCGTGGTGGACAGGCCGGAGCCCGACCCGTGGAACACGTACGAGCGGCCCTTGTAGCTGCTGAAGTAGTAGGCGCCGGCGACCACGTCGTCGTAGCCGTCGCCGTTGACGTCGCCCGCACCGTCGACCGCGTAGCCGAAGTAGCTGGCCACGCCGCCGCCGATCGTCGTGTCGGCGGTGGCGTCGAACGCCGCGCCGCCCTGGTACACGTACAGGCGGCCGATGTTGGTGCTGTACTTGTACTCGCCGACGATCACGTCGTCGTAGCCGTCGCCGTTGACGTCGCCCGCGCCCGACACGCCCACGCCGAAGCCGGTCGTGGACGCCGACCCCGTGAGCGTGACCGCGCCGGTGGTGGTGATGCCGGCGGCCGAGCCAAAGTACACGTACGCGGTGCTCGACCCGTAGGCGCCGACGATGAGATCGTCGTAGCCGTCGTTGTCGACGTCGCCGGCGCCGCGCAGCGCGGCGCCGAAGTAGCCGGAGGCGGCCGCACCGGTGAGCGTGGTGTCGGCGGTGGTGGACACGCCGGTGGCCGACCCGTGGAAGACGTACGCGCGCCCGGTGTTGCTGCTGTAGCCGTACGCACCGACCGCGAGGTCGTCGTAGCCGTCGCCGTTGACGTCGCCCGCACGCTCGACCGCGTACCCGAAGCTGTTGGACGTGGCCTCGCCGTTGAGCGTGGTGGACGCGGTGGTGAGCACCGGGTCGACCGTGATGGGCCACTGGGCGCCCTCATCGTCGACGACCACGCGGAATCCGGTGTCGGTGGCTTCGAACCACGCGTCGAGCGGCTCGCCCAGGCTGTCCCACGCCGCGAGCGCGCTGTACCGGTACACCGTGCCCGCCTCGGTCGTGAACCAGAGCTCCGCCGCGTCGCCCTCGACGCCGGCCCCGCCCACCTCGACCTCCAGCACGACGGGGCCTGCGCCCGCCGGCCGCTCGTCCAGGTCCCAGCCCTGCTCCAGGCCCGAGGCGAGGTTCGCGAACCACTCCGTCGCGCCGAGGTGGGCGTAGGCCACGGTGCGCGCGCACGACCCGTCGGGGCGGACCTCGACGCTGCAGGCGCCGAGCTGCGGCTCGACCGGATCGAGCTGCGCCAGGTCGCCGGCACGGCCCCACGCGGCGAACCGGAGCGAGAACTCGCCGTCGCGGTCCGCGACCACGGCCCCGTCGGCGACCAGGGCCCCGTCGAAGCCCCACCCGGGGCTGGTGAACGCGAAACCACCCGGCAACGCAGCGAACGTGCGCAGATCGGTCGCGATCAGCCGCGCGACGGGGTCGGAGGCCGCCGTACGCGCCGCGGAGGCGGGCGCGTCGGCGACGGCGGAGGGTTCGTCGCTGCAGGCGAGCAGGTGCAGGATCGGAACGAAGAGGAGCGCCATGGGGTCACCGTTTTGCGGGTGGAGGTCGCGGAATGTACCCGCCCCAAGGGGGCGTTGGTGTGGATTTTCAGTGCACGTCGTCGGGCTCGGGGCCCAACTCGTCGGCGTGGATCTGGCTGGCGGTATCGGACGGATCGAGCTGGTGCGCCCGCGCGAACGCGGCGCGGCTCTGGGCCAACAGCTCGGTGAACCGCGCGGGATCTTCGCCGAAGACCACCTCGTCGGACGCCGCCCGCTCCTTGAGCACTTCGCCCAACAGTGCCCAGGCGAGCGCGAGGAGCACCGGCTCGGGCACCTCCTCGGTCCAGGCGCCCCCCGCCTCGAGGATGCGCAGCGCCTCCCGCGCCTCTTCTTCCGCTTCGTCGAGGCGTCCCATCTCGAGGTACACCCGTCCGAGCTCCATCCGCGGCTCCGCCAGGCGGGGCTCCACACGCAGGATCGCCAGGAACTCCTGCACCGCCGCGTCGACCCTGCCGGCCGCGCGCGCCTCGATCGCGGCCATGAACCGCGGGCCGAGATCGGTCAGGTGGGACTCGGCTGCGCCGTCCAGCTCGTCGTCGATCATGGCGCGGCGGGTAGCACGATCCGCCACCGGACGCCCGGTGTCGCACGGTCCAGGCGCAGCTCCCCCCCCGCGTCGTGCACCAGCGCCCGCGCGGTGGTGAGCCCGAGCCCGGTGCCGTGCGCCTTGGTCGTCACAAACGGCCGGAAAAGTGCCGACTGCACCTCGGGCGCGAGGCCGGGGCCGTTGTCCTCGATGACGACGCTGCTCGCCTCCACCACCACGACGAGCCGGCCGCCGGCCTGGCCCTCCAGCGCCTCCAGTGCGTTCTGGCCGAGGTTCACCACCGCCTGCTGGAGCGCCAAAAGGCTGGAGCGCACGAGCACCCCCGGCCCGAGGTCGGCGTGGACGCCCACGCCGAGCGTGGCGGCGCGGTGCCGGAGCAGCACCAGCGCACTCTCGACCGGCGCGCGCAGGTCGAGCGGCTCGCCGGCTCGGCCGGGCCGGCGCGAGAAGTCGGCCCAGCCGGCCACCAGTGCGTCCAGCACGTCGAGCTGCGCCCGCGCCGCGGCCAGGTGCTCGGAGGCATGTTCGGGGTCGGCCTCGGCGAGCTGCACCAGCCCGCGCACGCCGAAGAGCGGCTGACGAAGCTGGTGCACCAGGACCGCCGCTTGGTGCCCGAGCTCGGCGAGGCGGTCCACGTCCACCCGCGCGAGCGCGGGCGCCGCCGGTCGAGCCTCGCCGTTGGCGCTCACGGGAGCGCCAACCGGTGTTCCATCGTGACCCATCCGCTGCACGCCTCCTCGAGGTTTTCGTAGTCGTCCACCGCCCACAGGGTGACGAGGTAGCTCCCGGCCACGCCGACGACCCCGGAATCCCCGCGGCCGTCCCACGTGACGCTCGTGCTGGTCCCCAGGGCACGATCGCTGCGCACGTGGGCGCCATCGACGTCCTCGACCGTCAGCCACCACCACGCGGGCGTCCCCGACGCCGAGGGCGTGACCTCGATCTCGTCGGCTTCTTCGCCCGCACCGTCGTCACCGTCGGGGCGGAAGGTGTCGGCGGACCAGGTGCAGCCGGCCAGGCCCGGCATCCCGTCCGGCAACCCCCCGAACGCCGAGGCGAAGGTCGCGGCGCCGCCGGACCAGTCGCCGTCCAGGCGGTTCCCCGCCTCGTCGCGGAGGCTCGACGAAACCGAGACGGTGTAGGTCCCGTCGGCGGCCTCGTCGATCGGCGTGTCGAGCGTGAGCGTGAGCGTGTCCTCGGCGAGGCTCCGGGTGACCGCGACCGTCCCCGACGGTCCGGTCAGGGTGGCGGCGGTGATGGTGCTCGCCAAGATCGCTTCGTCGAAGAGGATCACCACTTCCTCCACCGACCCCGACGTGGTGCCGCTCGGAGAGACCTCGACCACGTGCGGCCTTTCGCCGTCGTCGGTGACCGCGAGGCTCACGGTCCCAAACCCCCCGGCGCTCGACGAGCCCGCCGCCAGCGTCGCGATCGCGGCATGGCCGGTGGGGAAGTCCCAGGCGAAGGTCCCCTCCCCCGCCGCGTCGAGCGTCACCGCGAGGCCGGCGCCGGTGGACACGCCGGCCGGCACCCCGAGGTCGGCGGCGACCAGGAGCTCCTGGTTCGCAGCCACGTCGCCCGTACAGTCCCGCGCCACCGCCGTCACGGTGACCGACGCACCGCTGACCACCGAGCTCGCGCTCACGCTGAGATCGACCGGCCCGGCGACCTCCCCGTCGTCCTCGCCGACCCACACGAGCTCCGTGATGGCCGCCGCGCACCCGTCGGCGTCGATCACCACCAGCTCCGTCTGGCGTACGCCGGCGCCCGTCCAGGTGAAGCTCGTGTCCGACCCGGCCCCGCGGGCGCGGGTGCCGAGGTCGTCTTCGAAGAGGTACCACGCGAGCGCCGCCGCGCCGGCGGTCGAGCCGCCGCCGGACGCATCGACCACCACCTCGTCGCCGCTGAGGCACACGGTGGGCTCCGCTTCGCCGTCCAGGAGCAGCTCGGCCACCGGCGGCGACGCGCAGGCGAGGTCGACGACGTCGACGGTGTCGCTGGTGCCCGACCACGACCCCTCGGTCGCGGTGACCGACGCGCCCACCTGCACCGCGACGCAATCGAGCGCCGCCGACCCCGCGTCGCCGGCGAGTACCGCCGTGGCCGGCCCGCACGCGCCCCCGGTCACCGCGAGCGCGACGCTGCCCGCGTAGGTGGTGACGAGATTGTCGTAGGCATCGACCGGGACCACGTCGACCTCCAGGCTATCGCCGACCGCCACCCACGCCGGCGCGCGGATCGAGAACCCGGTCATGCTCCCTGCGGTGACCCGCACGGGCGTGGACAGCCCGAGCAGGAACCCGCCCTGGTGGGCCGAGATGCGTGTCCCCGTCGACGCTTCGGTGAGCGTGGCCGTGGTGCTGCCGGTGCCGTCGGCGCCGAGCGTGACCGAGGCGGGCGACAAGGTACCCGTGGCGTCGGTGAGGTCGATGATCGGGTCGGACTGCTCGAGGTAGGCGTTCCCGTAGGCGTCGTAGCCCGCCACCACCACCGAGAAGCCGACCCCCGCCGAGGCCGTGGAGGGCACCGTGAGGTCGACCCCGGCGAGCGCCGCGTTGACGATCGTGAGCGGGTCGGACGCCTCCGCGGCGAGGCCGAGGCGGCCGAGCGTCGCCACCACGGTCGACTCTTCCCAGGCGGTGGTGAAGGTGCAGTCGAACCCGTGCCGGCCGTCGCCGATGGGGCCGGTCCAGTCGCACGACGCAGACCCGCTGTCGTCGTCGACGGTGACGGGGTCGACCCCGCCGGGCTCGATGGCCACGACGTTGCCCCACGGATCGTAGGCGCCGAGGGTGAGCGTGACCGGGTCGCCCGCGACCACCCGGGTGGTCGCCAGCGCAACGGTGAGCGACGACGCGTCCCCGGCGACGACCGCCACGCCCTCGGACGCGCCGCTGCGCGCGGCGTCGTCGACCACCCGCAGGACGTCGGTGCCCGCGCGGAGCAGGTAGGTCGTACACAACGCCGAGCCCTCGGTCATCGAGGGGCAGGTGGTGCGCGCGGTGTCGATGCCCGACAGGTCGTCGGACAACCGGAACGGCTCGGCGAAGTCCGACACGGCGTTGCCCCACGCGTCGACCGCCTCGACCAGGACGAGCACCGGTTGCACCCCGGCCTCGACGTCCTGGTCCGGCGTCGCCGTCACCGCGTACGCGACCATGTCGCCGGCGAGCACCTCGAACGGTTCGCTCTCCACCTCGACCGACGAGTTGAAGAACGTCAGCCGGTCGACCGGGCAGGCGGTGTCGAGCTGCACGTCGATGTCGGCCTCGCCGATCACCTCCTCGACCGCGCGGTAGCCCGAACACGAGTCGGTGACCGAGAGGCGGGCGTAGGTCTCCGGCAACGGATTGCCGAACTCGTCCAAGAGCGTGACGTGGACCGTGAACCCCTGCCCGGCGCGCGCCTTGTAGGGCGTAAACGGCATCGCCACCTCGAGGCCGGCCAGCGCGCCCTCCTGCCAGGACAGGAGCAGGTCGCCTTCGCTGATGCCCGCTTCGTCGAGCGCACGCGCCACGAACCGCACGTCGTCGGCCACCGCGGAGCGGACGAGGAGTTCGGTCGACCCGTCCTCGTCGAGTGTGCCGAGGATGCCCACGCCGTTGCCGCTCGGCGCCTGGGCCCCGAGCTGCCCGGCGGCGAACTCCACGCCGCCGGCGCCGGTGGCGGACGTGGCGAGCACCTCGACCGACAACGCGCTCGGCACCAATGCGTCGTTGGGGTCCTCGACCCGCAGCTCGATGCGGGCGTACTCGCCGAGGTCGAAGGCCGCCTGCTCGGTGCGCAGCCGCAGGTGGTCGGCGCGGGTGGAGGTGACCAGGAACGCGTCGTCGAGCCGCGCTTCGTCGCCGGCGGGGGTGCGCACGACCACCGGCCACGACCCGACGTCGACGCCCGCGGGGACCTGGGCCGCGAGCGCGTCGTAATCGACCAGCTCCGCACCTTCGAGCGCGACCTCGCCCGCGTCGGTCTCGAGCCACGCTTCGAACTCGCCGCCGACGGGGTCTTCTTCGCCGAGCTTCACCGTCGGGAGGAAGTGCCGCCCCTGGATGACCACCGGCGTCGCTTCGCCTTGCCAGCCGCGCGCGGGCTCGAGCCCCGACACCTGCGGCGCGGGAGCGACCGGCCCGCACGCGGCGAAGGTGAACACGGCGAAGACCATGATCAATACAGTAGCCGATACCCGACGATCCCGTGGAGCCCGCCTGCGTTCTGCGCCAGGCTGACCGTACCTTCGGGTGCCGTGTACAACAGGTAGCCCACCTCGGCGTACACCTCGGTCTGGCCGAGCCGCCAGCCCGCGCTCGCGCGCGCGTCGACTCCGGGCGGCGCGAGGCCGAAGCCGCCGGCCACCTCGCCCTTGCCGAAGTCCGCAGTGAGCACGAAGGGCACCACCACCACGGCCAGGCTGGCCCCGACCGCGAGCCGCGTGGACCGGTCCGCCACCCCCACCCCGAGCTCCAGCGGCACGAACGTGCCGGACACCCGCGCGGGACCGACGTCGCCGTCGAGCGTCGTGTCGACCCCGTACAGCCCGAGGCCCACCCGCGTCGACAACGCCGGGACCGGGAGGCGGTGTTCCCAGGCCAACGAACCCATCGGCGACGACACCGCCTCGAAGTTGCCGACCCAGCCGAACCCGGCGGCCACCAGGCCGCGGACGGGGCGCGGCGCCACCGCCAACGACGTGGAGACCGTCCCCGCCGAGGACGACGCGGTGATCGTCACCGTCCGGGCCTCCGACGACCCCGTCGGCACGTACTCGGCCACCAGCGTGCCGTCGGGTTGGGCGTGGGCGGCGCCCACGACCCCCTCGTCGGCCGAGAGGACCACCGGCTCGTCGAGCACCGGCACCCCCGCGCCGTCGAGCATGCGGATGCGCACGCGGGCCCGCGCCGACGCGCCGGCGGTCAACGTCCGCGGCTCCGCGTCGAGGAAGACCTGCCGCACCCGGCCGCTCCGGATGGAGATGCGGACCCGCGCGTCGAGATCGGCGCGGTCGGGCGCAGCACGCGGCAGGCAGCCGGGGTCGCCCCCGCCGCCCGCGGGCACCACCACCGTCGCCGTGGCCGCGCCGGCTTCGACCCGCAGCGAGGGTGCCCCTCCCGGCTCGAGCCGCCACCGCGAGTAGCCCCGCGCGTCGGAGCGCAGCTCGCGGAGCTCCACGCCGCCCTGCCAGGCCCGCACCGACGTGTCGGCGAGGGGACGCAGCGCGCTGTCGAGCACGCGGGCCACGGCCAC
>SXGT01191656.1_pt1 | contig 10146 bp, 20 predicted proteins | sample 3176221 | NCBI WGS metagenome assembly SXGT01 (sample SAMN11356862, study PRJNA531348) | freshwater metagenome | isolation source: freshwater sample F1-120 | place: China: Fuxian Lake, Yuxi | collected 2017-12-25
CCATTTCTGATGCCGATTGAGGACGTATTCTCCATCTCCGTTCGCGGTACTGTCGTAACCGGCAGGATTGAGCGCGGCAAGGTTCGGGTCGGCGATGAAGTTTCCATCGTGGGTATTCGTGCAACAACCAAAACTACCTGCACCGGCGTGGAAATGTTCCGCAAATTGCTGGATGAAGGTGTTGCCGGTGATAACGTAGGGGTTTTGTTGCGTGGCACCAAGCGTGAGGATGTGGAACGCGGCCAGGTATTGGCAGCAATGAATACAATTACGCCACACACTCATTTTGAAGCAGAAATTTACGTCTTGTCAAAGGATGAAGGTGGGCGTCATACTCCCTTCTTCAATGGCTACAGACCCCAGTTCTACTTCAGAACGACCGATGTAACCGGTGCAGCCGAATTGCCTGAAGGCATTGAAATGGTTATGCCCGGAGATAACATCAAAATTACCGTAAAACTGATAGCCCCCATCGCCATGGAAGAGGGTTTGCGCTTTGCAGTACGCGAAGGCGGCAGAACCGTGGGTGCTGGCGTAGTGAGCAAGATACTGGAGTAATACCGTGCAGAAACAAAGAATCAGAATTCGACTCAAGGCTTTTGATCATCGTTTGATTGATCAGTCAGCCAGCGAGATAGTGGAAACAGCCAAGCGTACCGGTGCCCAGGTATTGGGTCCGATTCCGTTACCCACCAAAAAGGAACGGTTTACGGTACTGATTTCGCCACACGTCAACAAAGATGCCCGTGATCAATACGAACTGAGAACGCACAAGCGTCTGATGGACATCATTGAGCCGACAGACAAGACCGTCGATGCATTGATGAAGCTGGATCTGGCAGCCGGTGTCGATGTTCAGATCAAGTTGAATTGATATAAACGTTGAGAGGACAAAAATATGTCGTTGGGTTTGGTGGGGCGCAAATGCGGTATGACGCGCATCTATTCGGATGATGGAGTGGCGGTGCCGGTATCTGTCGTACAAATAGAGCCGAACAGAATAGTCCAGGTAAAAAATCTGGAGACTGACGGTTACAGGGCTGTGCAGGTCACGACGGGCGAGAAAAAACGCTCCAGAATGACCCGGCCGGAAGTGGGCCATTTTGGCAAGGCTGCGGTCGAAGCCGGGCGTGGTCTGTGGGAGTTCAGGCTGGAAGATACTGACCAGACTGACTATGCCGTAGGCAATGAGCTGGGCCTGGACTTGTTTGCAGCCGGACAATTTGTCGACGTACGTGGTGTCAGTATTGGTAAAGGGTTTGCCGGGGTTATCAAACGGTATAACTTCAGAACCCAGGACGCCACGCACGGTAACTCGCTGTCGCATCGCGCACCGGGTTCAATCGGCCAGAATCAAAGCCCCGGGCGTGTTTTCAAGGGCAAAAAAATGGCAGGGCACATGGGCAATGAGAATGTCACTGTTCAGAATCTGAAAATACATTCGATCAATGAGGAAAAATCATTGCTGTTCATTGCTGGAGCCATTCCGGGTCATAAAAATTCAGACGTGATAGTCAAACCGGCTGTCAAGAAAAAAAACAAGGGTAACGAGTGATGCAGATTCCCTCAGCAAATGATGCGGTGATGCCCCTGGAGGTGGCGGATACCGTGTTTGGTCAAAACTTCAATGAAACCCTGGTACACCAGTTGGTTGTCGGTTATATGGCAGCCGGACGGGCCGGTACCAAGGCGCAAAAGACACGTTCCGAGGTCAGTGGCGGTGGTGCCAAGCCCTGGAAACAAAAAGGATCAGGTCGGGCAAGAGCGGGTACTACCCGTGGGCCGTTATGGAGAACCGGTGGTGTTACGTTTGCAGCCAAGCCGCGCTCCTACGGGCAGAAACTGAACAAAAAAATGTATCGGGCCGCCATGCGTTCAATTTTCTCTGAATTGTTGAGACAGGGGCGCCTGCGCCTGGTGGACGGACTGGTACCCAATGAACCCAAAACCCGTGAACTGGTCGCCAGTCTGACGGCCTTGGGTGTCTCGCAGGGACTGTTGATAACGGACAAACCGGAACTCAACCTGGTACTGGCGGCGAGAAATATTCCCGGCTTTGATGTTTGTGGCGTGACAGGCTTGAATCCCGTCAAGCTGGTTCACAGTGACACCGTATTGATTACACCGGGTGCGGCCAAGCATCTGGAGGCAGGACTGGCATGAGCGACTATCAACTGATGGAATTGATACAGGAACCCCTGCTGACGGAAAAGGCAAGTACCATCAAGGGAGAAGGGGAAGTGCATATTTTCAAGGTCAGAAAGTCGGCAGATAAAATACAGATTCGCAAGGCCGTTGAACTGGCCTTCGGTGTGGAAGTAGCCGCTGTGAACGTTGTTAATGTGGCAGGAAAAGTCAAGCGGTTTGGCCAGTCCTTTGGCAAGCGTCCTGACTGGAAAAAGGCTTATGTTCGGCTGAAGCCGGGACATACCATTGAGCTTGCCAGTCCATGATGAGTGGCAGTACGACATAACTGGAAGAAATCCAAATGGCACTGATTAAATCAAAACCGACCTCAGCGGGTACCCGATTCAAGGTAAGAGTCAAAACGGAGGGGCTTTACAAGGGACGGCCCGAGTCTGCTCTGGTTGAAAAAAAATCCCGTAAATCCGGCAGAAACAATCAGGGACGAGTAACCGTGCGGCACCAGGGAGGTGGACACAAGCAACACTATCGCCTGGTTGATTTCAAGAGAAACAAACTTGAAATTGCAGGCCGGGTAGAACGTATAGAGTACGACCCTAACCGGACGGCTCATATTGCCCTGATTGTTTACCCGGACGGGGACAAGGCATATATCATTGCTCCCAGAAATCTGGTCATCGGGCAGGAGGTCGTGTCCGGGCAATATGCTCCCATCAAGATTGGCAATTGTCTGCCCTTGCGGAACATCCCGGTGGGTACTGTGGTGCATTGCGTTGAACTAAAACCCGGCAAAGGTGCACAACTGGCTCGTAGTGCCGGTGCATCCATTCAACTGGTTGCCAAGGAAGGCGATTATGCCACCATTCGGCTACGCTCCGGCGAAATGAGAAAAGTACTGGTTGACTGCAAGGCCGTCATCGGTGAAGTATCCAATCATGAAAACAACCTGGTTTCCCTCGGCAAGGCGGGGGCAGCTCGCTGGCGTGGTATAAGGCCTACCGTCAGGGGTGTAGCCATGAACCCGGTTGACCACCCGCATGGTGGTGGTGAAGGACGGACTTCAGGAGGCAGACATCCGGTTTCTCCCTGGTGTATACCGACTAAAGGATACAAAACCAGAAATAACAAGCGAACGCAGCATTTGATCGTTCGTGGACGCAAACAGAAATAACGGTTAAGGAGGTTATCCTGTGCCACGCTCAATTAAAAAAGGGCCTTTTGTCGATCACCATCTGATCAAGAAAGTCCTGGAATCTGAACAAAGCGGTTCCAAAAAACCGATCAAGACATGGTCAAGACGATCCATGATTATTCCCGAAATGATAGGTTTGACGTTGGCGGTACACAACGGTCGTCAGCATGTACCTGTACTGGTATCCGACAATATGGTCGGGCACAAGTTGGGTGAATTTGCTCCTACCCGTACCTACAAGGGTCACCAGGCAGACAAAAAATCGAAGTGATATATGGGTACCGTAGCTAAAATGATCAATGCGCGGATTTCCGCACAGAAATGCAGGTTGGTTGCTGACCAGATCAGGGGATTGCAGGTAAGCAATGCCATCAACATACTGGCGTTCAGCACCAAAAAAAGTGCCAAAATAATACAGAAGGTTTTGGTATCTGCCATTTCCAATGCCATGCACAATGATGGTTATGACGCAGATGACCTGAAGGTGGAGTCGATTCAGGTCGACGAAGGCATGAGCCTCAAGCGAATGTCTGCACGCGCCAAGGGGAGAGCCAACCGTATTACCAGACGGTGCTGTCACATCACAATAAACGTATCAGAATACCGGTAGGGCATCATGGGACAGAAAGTACATCCAACAGGAATCAGGCTCGGTTATATCAAGGACTGGACCTCGCGCTGGTATGCCAGCAGCAAGGATTACCCTGTTTTCCTGCACAAGGATTTGAAAATCCGGGAGTTCCTCAAGAAAAAACTGGGGCACGCATCAATCAGCCGGATTCAGATCAATCGTCCGGCCAATAACGCACACATTACCTTGCATACAGCTCGTCCCGGGTTGGTGATTGGCAAGAAGGGTGAGGATATTGATGCGCTGCGCAAGGAAATTTCCGCCATGATGGGGGTTCCCGTCCAGGTTAATGTGGAAGAAATCAGAAAGCCTGAGCTGGATGCCCAGCTGGTGGCGGAAGGTGTTGCACAGCAACTGGAAAAGCGCATCATGTTTCGGCGGGCCATGAAAAGAGCCGTAACCAACACGCTGAGGCTGGGAGCCGAAGGTATTAAAATTACCGTAAGCGGTCGCTTGAACGGTGCGGAAATTGCGCGTACCGAATGGTATCGTGAAGGCCGGGTACCCTTGCACACGTTCCGGGCTGATATTGACTACGGATTTGCGGAAGCCAAAACGACCTACGGTGTTATCGGAGTCAAGGTCTGGATTTTCAAGGGCGAAGTATTTGTATCACCCACCGGAGAAGCAAAATCTCCCTCAAGGGCAGACAGTTGAGGCGTAAAGGTACAGTACCATGTTACAACCTAAAAGAACCAAATTTCGTAAGCAGCAAAAAAACAGGAACACCGGGCCTGCCACCTCAGGCAACCGGGTGAGTTTCGGTGATTTTGGCCTGAAATCAGTGGAACGGGGCAGGGTTACTGCCCGTCAGGTTGAGGCAGCGCGTCGGGCCATCTCCCGGCATGTAAAGCGCGGGGGAAAAATCTGGATACGAGTATTTCCTGACAAGCCGATATCCAAAAAACCACTTGAAGTACGTATGGGAAGCGGCAAGGGTAGCGTAGAGTTGTGGGTTGCGGAAGTGAAGCCGGGTACCATGCTGTATGAACTGGAGGGTGTGAGTGAAGAACTGGCCCGCGAAGCCTTTGGATTGGCGGCAGCCAAGTTGCCGGTTAAAACGACGTTCTCGTACAGGATGGTGATGTAATGAAGGTTGCAGAATTGCGCAAAAAATCCCTGGATGAATTAAACCAGATGCTTAAGGATATTTATAAGGAAAAACTCAACTTGAGGATGTCGAGGGGCGTTCAGCAAAATCCCAAACCTCATTTGTTCAGGAAGGCTCGTCTTGGTATTGCCCGGATCAAAACCATTATCGCAGAAAAAGGCGGAATACAATGAACAGCGAAGACAAATCTCCGCGTACACAAACAGGCAAGGTGGTCAGCACCAAAATGAACAAGTCGATCCGGGTTCAGGTCGACCGATTGGTTCTGCATCCGGTGTATGGAAAGTACATCAGAAAATCCAGTACCCTCCTGGCTCATGATGAAAATAATGAAACCAGAGAAGGGGATATCGTTATTGTTAAAGCCTGCCGACCACTTTCCAAGCGGAAAGTGTGGACTTTGGATAAAGTCCTTGAGCGGGCTGATTTTTAATTGAGGCCGCAATAAAATGATTCAGATGCAAACTAACCTTGATGTTGCCGACAACAGTGGCGCAAAAAGGGTGATGTGTATCAAGGTGCTTGGTGGTTCCCATCGACGTTATGCCAACGTGGGAGACATTATCAAGGTCAGTGTGAAGGATGCCATCCCGCGGGGACGGGTAAAAAAGGGTGAAGTCTACAATGCGGTTGTCGTCAGAACCCGCAAAGGGGTGCGCCGTGGTGACGGATCAGTGGTTCGGTTTGACGGCAATGCGGCGGTGCTGCTCAACAATCAGCATCAGCCGATTGGAACCCGTATATTCGGGCCAGTCACGAGGGAACTCAGATCTGAAAAGTTTATGAAAATCATATCCCTTGCTCCCGAAGTCATATAGGAAGAGGCCTGAGATGAACAAAATCAAAAAAGGCGACCAGGTTGTCGTCAGTACCGGCAAAGACAAGGGCAAACAGGGTGAGGTCAAGGCCATTCTGGCTACGGGATACGCAGTTGTTGGTGGAATCAATATAGTCAAGCGACACCAGCGGCCCAATCCGGGCAGGGGTGTGAATGGCGGTATCATCGAAAAGGAAATGCCCATCCATATTTCCAATATTGCCTTGTTCAATCCTGCTACCGGCAAGCCGGAAAAGGTTGGCTTCAGGCTGTTGGCCGATGGCAGAAAGGTAAGATACTTCAAATCCACCAACGACGTTATTGACGGATAAGGGCAGGGGCAAAGTAATGGCCAGATTACAGAAAGTATACAAAGAGCAGATTATTCAGGCGTTGATCGAGCGTTTCGGTTATCAGTCCGTAATGCAGGTTCCCCGTCTTCAGAAAATTACCATCAATATGGGAGTTGGTGAAGCGGTTGCTGACAAGAAAGTATTACAGAACGCGGTTGAAGACCTGCAGAAAATTTCAGGCCAAAAGCCGATTATCACCCTGGCACGCAAGTCCATTGCCGGGTTCAAGATTCGTGAGGGAATGGCGATTGGCTGCAAGGTAACCCTTCGCCGGGAAAGAATGTATGAATTCCTGGATCGTCTGATTACGGTCGCCATGCCTCGTATTCGAGATTTTCGTGGAGTGAGTGCCAGAGCTTTTGACGGACGGGGAAATTACAGTATGGGCGTAAAGGAGCAGATCATTTTTCCCGAAATCGACTATGACAAGATTGATGCCTTGAGAGGAATGGATATTACCTTTACCACCAGTGCGAAAACGGACGAGGAGGCCAGGTGCCTGCTCGAACAGTTCAAGTTTCCCTTCAGAACATAGCAGGTATTATCGTGGCTAAAAAATCAATGATTGCACGCGAAAAAAAGAGAAGTGAACTGGTCGATAAATACTATGCAAGGCGCGAGGAGCTGAAGGCCATCGTCAGGAGTCAGACCGCTTCTGACGAAGAAAAGATGCTGGCCGATACCAAATTGCAAAAATTACCCAGAGACTCCTCACCGTCCCGAGGCAGAAACCGCTGTAACCTGACCGGCAGGCCGCATGGCTATTACAGAAAATTCGGGCTTGGAAGAAACAAGTTACGCGAGTCGGTTATGCGAGGGGATGTTCCCGGTGTAACCAAGGCGAGCTGGTAATTTACAGCACCAGTTCAGTGCCATAAGCGCATTTCGGAGAAACAGAAAATATGAGCATGACAGATCCCGTCGCTGATTTGTTGACTCGAATCAGAAATGGACAAGCCGCCAGGAAGGCAGAGGTTACCATGCCGTCATCCAAGTTCAAGCAGTCCATCTGCCAGTTACTCAGGAATGAAGGCTACATTACGGATTTCAGTGTCACTGATATGGATGGGAAGCCCACCCTGAAAATAGCCCTTAAATACTATAAGGGTAATCCGGTTATTGAAGACATCAGGCGGGTAAGCAAGCCAGGCCGCAGGGTATACCGTTCAAAAGATGATCTTCCTGTTGTACTGGGTGGGCTGGGTGTGGCAATCGTATCGACATCCAGAGGGTTGATGACTGACCAGCAGGCCCGGGAAAGTGGCCAGGGTGGTGAAGTCATCTGTACCGTATCATAAAGGTTTAGAGGGCCGTTCATTTCATGTCAAGAATAGCAAAAAATCCCATCCCGATTCCCAAGGGAGTGGAAGTCACGCTGGATTTCGATCAGATAAGCGTAAAGGGAAGCAAGGGGTTATTGACCACCCGTCAAAGTCCTCTGGTGGATGTCAAGGTTGAGGATGGTTTCATTGTGGTGTCGGATGATCGCAGTGATCGAGCCAAAAACAGCATGGGAGGGACGATGCGTGCCAATCTCGCCAATATGGTTCATGGTGTCAGCAATGGCTATGAGCGCAGACTTATATTAGTGGGTGTAGGGTATCGCGCCCAAACCAAGGGAAACGTCCTGAGCTTGTCTCTGGGTTTTTCCCATCCGCTTGATTTTGAACCACCTGTCGGCATTACCATTGAAACCCCGTCCCAGACTGAAATCGTCGTGAAGGGGTGTGACAAGCAGGCCGTGGGACAGGTTGCTGCCAATATCAGGGCCTACAGGCCGCCTGAACCCTACAAAGGCAAGGGCGTCAAGTACTCGGATGAAGTGATCATCCGTAAAGAAGCGAAGAAGAAATAGTTCCATGGACAAGAAAACATCACGACAAAAACGAGCTGCGAAAACCCGACTGGTCATTCGTTCCATTGGTACTGATCGTCTCAGTGTTCACCGAACGCCAAACCACATCTATGCCCAGATAACTACCGCTGACGGTAGTCGGGTATTGGCCTCTGCCTCGACATTACAGTCCGAGATCAGGACGACGATTGAGGGGCACACGGGTAATGTGAATGCAGCGAAAGCGGTCGGTGGCTTTATTGCCAGGCGTGCCCTGGAGAATGGCATAAACAAGGTTGCCTTTGACCGCTCGGGTTTTAAGTACCACGGTCGGATCAAGGCTCTGGCCGACGCAGCCCGTGAAGCGGGACTAGAATTTTAGGTATCAATACTATGGCTAACAACGTAGGGCAGACCGGTTCTGCCGAGGGTTTTCAGGAGAAACTGGTTGCGGTTCGCCGTGTGGCGAAAACCGTGAAAGGTGGACGACAGTTCGGATTTACTGCTTTGACTGTTGTCGGAGATGGTAACGGACGGGTGGGCTACGGTCTGTGCAAGGCCCGGGAAGTACCCGTGGCCATCCAAAAATCCATGGAGCAGGCTCGCAAGAACATGAAGAAGGTCAGCCTGAACGGTGATACCCTGCACTACTCAATGACCTCGTCCACCGGTGCGGCCAAGGTGTATATGCAGCCGGCTTCGCAAGGTACCGGAATCATTGCCGGTGGTGCAATGCGTGCGGTGTTTGAAGTGGTCGGTGTTCATAATGTACTGGCCAAATGCATTGGCACAAACAATCCCATTAACGTGGTCAGGGCGACCATTAAGGGCTTGACCGAAATCAGGGATCCTCGGGCAATTGCCGCCAAGCGTGGCAAGTTGCACGAGCAGGGATAATCAGAGCGGAGTAAACCATGACAACAAAAACGGTAAAAATAACCCAGATAAAAAGTGCCATAGGCCGTCTGGCAACGCACAAGGAATGCCTCAAGGGACTGGGGATTCGCCGCATGCACCAGACAGTCACCGTGTTGGCAACCGACGCCAACAAGGGCATGATCAACAAGATATACTACATGCTCAAAATTGAGGAAAACTGATGCATCTCAATACGATTAAACCTGCGGAAGGGAGCAGGAAGCAAAAGGTTCGTTTGGGTAGGGGTATTGGATCGACCCTGGGTAAAACCAGCGGGAAGGGGCATAAAGGACAAAAAGCCAGAGCCGGCGGCTACCACAAGGTGGGGTTTGAAGGCGGACAAATGCCCTTGCAGAGAAGACTTCCCAAGGTAGGCTTCAAATCCAGAATCAAGCGTACCGTAGCGGAAGTCAGGTTGCACGAATTGAATCGGCTGTCTTCGCAGGATGTAACCCTGACGCTGTTGAAAGAATCCAATCTGATCCCGGCCAATACGCGGACGGCCCGGGTTATTGATTCAGGTGAGTTGGTCGACGTTGTTCGCTTGAAGGGTATCAAGGTGACCTGGGGAGCCAAACAGAAAATTGAAGCCCTGGGTGGCACTGTAGAGGTGTAAGTGAATACTGCTGCTTCAACCATCAATTCGAGAACGGGTAAACTGGATGAACTGAGACAGAGAATTTTCTTTGTCATTGGTGCGTTGATAGTCTACAGAATTGGTGCTCATATTCCCGTACCTGGAGTTGACCCGCGGGCACTGGCTGCCATGTTTGCCCAGCAGGGTGGTTCGATACTGGATATGGTCAACATGTTTTCCGGCGGTGCCCTGAAGCGGCTCAGTATCTTCGCGTTGGGCATCATGCCCTACATTTCTGCTTCCATCATATTTCAGCTAATGACCGGGGTCATACCCAAGCTGGAGCAAATGAAAAAGGAAGGGGAAACCGGCAGGAAAAAAATAAATCAGTACACCCGCTATGGTACCGTGGTTCTTGCCACCTTCCAGGCCATCGGTGTTGCCATGGCTCTGCAGGGGCAAACCGCGTCGGGTATGCCGGTTGTCATAAATCCGGGTTTCCAGTTCATCTTCATCACGGCTTTGTCCCTGGTGACAGGTACCGTCTTCCTGATGTGGCTGGGCGAAC
>SXGT01625850.1_pt1 | contig 10146 bp, 5 predicted proteins | sample 3176221 | NCBI WGS metagenome assembly SXGT01 (sample SAMN11356862, study PRJNA531348) | freshwater metagenome | isolation source: freshwater sample F1-120 | place: China: Fuxian Lake, Yuxi | collected 2017-12-25
AGACCGAGGAAGCGATCAACCACGCGAAGGCAGCCAACGTGCCGATCGTGGTCGCGATCACCAAGTGCGACCTGCCGTCGAGCAAGCCGATGCAGGTGAAGCAACAGCTGATGATCAAGGGCCTGCAAGCCGAAGACTTCGGCGGCGAAATCGGCGTGGTCGAAGTCAGCGCCGTCACCAAGAAGGGCCTGCCTGAACTGATCGAACGCATCCACCTCGAAACCGAGATCCTGGACCTGCGTGCGCGTCCCGAGGCAGCCGGCAAGGGCATCGTCGTCGAATCGCGGCAATCGCCCGAACAAGGCGTCGTCGTCACGTTGCTCGTCACCGACGGCACCATGCGCCTGAAGGACCAGATCGTCTGCGGCGAGAGCTTCACCCGCGTGCGCGCGATGATCGACGACCACGGCACCGCGCTCGACGAAGCCGGCCCATCGACGCCGATCACCGTGTTCGGCCTCGATCGCCTGCCGTCGCCCGGCGACAAGCTGTTCGTCGTCGAGGACGCGAAGAAGGCGCGCGAAGTGGTCGAAGAACGGCAACGCCGCGTGCGCGAGCTGTCGCGCGCCGAACGTTCCGCGGTCACCCTGGAGACGCTGTCGGCGAAGCTCGCCGAGAAGAACGTCCGCGAGATCAAGCTGATCCTGAAGGCCGACGCGATGGGTTCGCTCGAACCGATCCGCAAGTGCCTCGAAGAGCTGACGACGCCGGAAGTGCGCGTCAACCTCGTGCACAGCGCCCTGGGCGGCATCAACGAGACCGACGTGTCGCTGGCGCACGCGTCGGGCGCCGTGATCGTCGGCTTCCATACGATCGCCGACAGCAGCGCGCGGCAGGCCGCCGAGCGCGAAGGCGTCGAGATCCGCTACTACGACGTGATCTACGAGCTGCTCGACCAGGTCAAAGCGGCGATGGAAGGCCTGCTCGCTCCGCAAGAGGTGCAGTCGGTCATCGGCCACGCCGAGATCAAGGCGACGTTCAAGTCGAGCAAGTTCGGCACCATCGCCGGCTGTCGCGTCACCGACGGCATCGTGCGTCGCAGCGCCATCGTGCGCCTGTCGCGCGACGGTGCGGTCGTGTGGGACGGCAAGCTGGGCAGCCTGCGCCGCGCCGAAGACGACGTGCGCGACGTCAAGGCCGGTCTCGAGTGCGGCATGACCCTCGATGGCTTCCAGGACATCAAGGTCGGCGACATCCTCGAGTTCGTGCAGATCGAATTGGTAAAGCGCACGCTGGGCGGGTGACCGCCGCGGCGCAAACTCCTGGAGAACCCTCCGGATCTTTGAGAACCCACAGTGCTGCACATCGGCGTGCTCCAGTTCACTCTCGAGATCCCGTACGCGGAGTCCATCAAGGACAAGCGCAACGCGATCAAGGCGCTCAAGGACCGCTTGCGCCGTTCGTTCAACGTGTCGATCAGCGAGATCGATGACCTCGACAACATGACCATCGCCACGCTCGGCGCCGTAGTCGCCGGCAGTGACATCGCGCACCTGAACAGCACCATGGACCACTTGCTCAACGAACTGGGCGAGTGGCGTGACGGCACCCTCGCCGACCACCAGCTCGAAATCATCTCGCCGCAGGGCCCGCAATGAACGAACGCCGCATCCAGCGCCTGCAAGAACAGATCAAGGAGCGGTTGGCGGAGATCCTGCTGCGCGATCTTGCGGATCCCAAGCTCGGCCTCGTCACGATCACGCGGGTGACCCTCGATGCCGAGTTCACCACCTGCAAGGCGTACTGGTCGGTGATCGCGCCGACCGCGGTGGGCGAACTCAAGGCGCGACAGAACAGCGAAGCGGTGCTGAACCGCGCCGCCGGGTTCTGCCAACGCGAGATCGGCAAGGGGCTCAACACCCGCACCATCCCGCGCCTGCAGTTCCTCTTCGACGAGGGCATCTCCGGCGCCGTTCGCGTGAACCGGATGCTCGGTGAACTCAACCAGCCAAAGCCGGAAACGCCGCCCACCTCCGGGCCAGGTGGTGCAGGTCCGGGCGATTCGCCAATCTCGTAGCCGGCGACGCGTCGACGGTCCGCGCGACTGTAGAGTCTTTCGACGGCTCGTCCGTCCACGCTCGCCATGCGCAAAGCCCTCCTTCCGTTCGTCGCCCTGCTCGGCGCCACCCTGGCCGCCCAGGCGACCTCCCCCGCTCCGCAGAATCCGACGCCGGCCGCGCCGGCGGCCGACGAACTTGCCAGCAGCAAGGCGAAGCTCGGCATGGCTCTGCAGAAGGCGACCAGCCTGCACGACACGGCGTTCACCGTGGCTTGGGGCCCGGACGCGAAGAAGAAGAAGGACGACGCCTTCGCCCGCGCCTTCGGCGACACCTCGCATGGCAAGGCCAAGGGCAGCTGGCACGACGATCGGCTGCACGTGACCTTCGACAACGACCAGAACGACGCCGTCGTCGTCGCCGGTCGCCGCACGATCGCCAAGGACGACAACAACGACTGGAAACTGCGCGGCAAGCGATACGCCGACGGCAACACGCTCGACTTCGTGCCGGATCCCGCGGTGCTGCTGCAATTGCTGGCGACGTGGGACCTCGCCGTCACCCACCGCGAAGTCGGCGCGCTCGACGACCGTCCGGTCGAGATCGTCACCGTGGCGCTGTCGAATGATCAGGTCGCCGAAGCGATCTGGACCGGAGCGATGCCCGAAGCACTGACCATGGCGATGTCCGGCAACGTGTTTCGCCTCGCGGCCGGAATGCGCGCCGGCGGTCGCGCGGCGGCCCAGGCCCCCGACACCCAGATCGACCTCGCGATCCACCTCGACCCCGCCACCGGCACCGTGCACCTGCTGCATTGCCGCGGCTGGACCAAGGAAAACGCCCGCGGCGGCATGGGCGTCGTGGTGATGCGTGCCGGCGGTGCCGCCAAGGCCGTCGACGAAGAGGAAGAAGAGGAGGCCGACGAAGCCGCGGAGGAGAAGGCCAAGAACGCGCCGCTCGTCTACAAGAACGGCCTGCCGGAGCGGTCGCGCAAGAAGACGTCGGTGTGCGACTACACCGTGCGCTTCCTCGGCCACGGCAAGACCGCAGCGCCCGAGCTCACCAACGGCCAGAAGAAGCTGCTCGGCCACTGACGGATCGCGCGGCGGCCAGCGACACCGCCGTCAGCTGGTGCGATGCCGCGCCTGCCGGATGCCGCCGGCGGCGACCATCCGGGCCTTGCCGGCGCCTGGGCCCAGCTGCACGTAGGGACGCAGGAACTCGGGCCAATCGTGGCGCGCACAGCGCGCGTAGTCGGCCGCCATCGCCGCACCCACCGTCGCCGCCGCCACTCCGCGCATCCCGGTCAGCCACTGCCACAGCAGTTCGGCCAGGCGATGCAACGCGATGCCCGACGTCGCGCGCGTGGTCGCGTGCAACCACTCGGCGAACGCCGCAAACGACCCGTAGGCGGAATCGCCTGCCAGCAGGTGCGGCAGCGTCGCATTCCAGTTGCCGCTGTTGCCGCACAGATCCCAGTACCGCGCAAACCGCTTCATCTGCTGCATCGCCGGGAACGGCACCGCGGCCGTCTGCAGCACTTCGTACGGCGCTTCCTGCGCGTAGACCATGCCGTGTTCCTGGTCGTGGCGGATGATCGGCGTGCCGCGCAGGCGCTTCAGGATGCCGACCTGGATCTCGTTGCAGCCCATCGCCCACAAGCGATCGAAGCCGCTGGCGAACGTCGCGGTGTCCTCGCCCGGCAGACCGACGATCAGGTCGGCATGCACGTGCGCCCCGGTTGCTTCGCGCAACCACCGCAGGTTCGCCGCCATCTTCGCCACGTCCTGATGGCGGCTGATGCGTTCGCTGGTCGCATCGTCGAGGGTCTGCACGCCGACCTCGAACTGCAAAGCACCGGGCGGAAACGCCGCGATCTCGACGCGCAGTTCGTCGGGCAGGCGGTCCGGGATCAACTCGAAGTGCAGGAACATGCCGTCCTGCCACCGCTCGCGGAAGAACCGCAGGATCGCCGTCGCCGCCGCGATGCCGAGGTTGAACGTGCGGTCGACGAACTTGAAGTGGCGCACGCCGCGCGCCAGCAACCGTTCCATCTGCAGCAGGAACGTCTCGGTGTTCGACTTGCGCACCGGCACGTCGAGCGCCGACAGGCAGAACTCGCAGGTGAACTGGCAGACACTCGATCTCTCGACGTAGACGATGCGGTGCGCGATGTCCTGGTCGGTGTACTCGTCGTACGGCGACGCCAGTTCGTGGAAGTGCGGCAACGGCGCATCGACCACGTGCGGCACCGGTTCGCCCGCGAGCAGCGCTGCGCAGACCGAGCGGAAGGTGAGGTCGGCTTCGCCGCGCACGACGACGTCGGCGAGGGCGCACACCGGCTGCAGTTCCGTCTCGTGGCTGACTTCGGGGCCGCCGAGTACGATGCGCACGTCGGGGCGCACCTGCTTTAGCGTGCGCACCAGGGCCAGCGCATGCGGCGCGTTCCAGACGTAGACGCCGATCCCGACCACGCGCGGGGCGTCGGCCAGGATCGCCTCGGCGACATCGACCGGGCGCTGGCTGATCTCGAATTCGCGCAACACGCTGCGTTCGCGCAGGGCGCCGAGGTTGGCGCGCAAGCACCGCAGCCCAAACGACGCGTGGATCCACTTCGCGTTCTGGGTGGCGAGCACGATGTCGGGCACCACCCCATGGTGGCGGGTCGTGTTGCCCTTCGCCAGCGTCCACAGGACGTCCTGGCCGCAACCGCCGCACTCGGTATCCTGCGCGCCCCCGAAACGTAATGACGTCCATCCTGCCTTCCGCTGCCCGAGACCACGCGCTGGCCGCTCGCTGGGCGACCGCCTGGACACTGGCCAGCGACGCCGTGCCGGAGCTGATGCGGGCGGGCTCGCTCGACGAGTTGTTGTGGCTGCACGAACTGGCGCTGCGCCTCGGCCTCGACGCGCGCCGCCGCTGGATCGGTCGCCTGCTGCGGCAGCGGCATCCCGACTCGGCCCGCGTGCTGGCCGTGACCATGCTCGACCGGATGCGCCGCGGCCATCTCGTCGATGCGTTCCAACTCGCGCAACAACCGTGGCCGCCGCAGGCCGCGGCTGCCGATCGCGTGCCCTGGCTGCTGGCGAAGGCCCGGGTCGCCCACGAACTGCGCGACCACGAAGCGGCCCAGGCGCTGCTCGACGAAGCCGAGTCGTTGCGACCCGACGACCCGACCGTGCTCGTCGAACGCCTCTGGTCGCTGCAGTCGAAGGACCAGATGGCCGACGCCATCGCGATGTGCGAAGCCGGCCGTCGGCGCTTCCCCGCGTTCGGCAATCTGGTCGTCGTCGAGTGCTGGTTGCGCCACGACGCGAACACGCCCGAGCTCGCCGCGTTCCTCGCGACGGCGCGCCAGCAGGTCGAGAGCCCCTTCCTCGATTCGATCCAGGCGAACCTCGCCTACGAGAACGGCGACCTCGCCACTGCCCGCCAACTGTGGGAAGCGTTGCTGCTGCAGCCCTGGCACGAACGGCGCATGCGCGTCGGCTGGCACTTCGCCTTGCTGCACCTCTGCCGCGAACAGGACGACCACGCAGCGGCTCTGGCCCACGCGCTGGCCGCCGGCCGCGCCGGTGCCACGGCGGCGGAGCGGCTGCGCACATTCCTCGCGCAGCAGCCACCACCGCCGCGCACGCGCGTCGTGCTGCCGGTGCCCTTCGTGCGCCAGGACCACCAGACCTGTTCGCCGGCGACGATGGCGTCGCTGCTGTCCTTCTTCGACGTCGCCGCGGACCAACGCGAGATCGCCGGACAGATCACCTGGGACGGCACCGCGAGCCACGACGAGCTGCGGTGGGCCCGCGCGCGCGGGTTGTCGATCCGGTTCTTCGCCTGGGATGCGGCGGTGGCGCGCGACCTGCTCGCCCGTGGACTGCCGTTCGCGATCTCGACGCGTTTCGAGACCAACGGCCATCGCCAGGCGGTGGTCGGCCACGACTCGGTGCTCGACACGTTCGTGCTGCGCGACCCGACCGGCCACTACCGGCGCGAGGTCGATGCGGCGTGGCTGGAGACGCTGCTGCAACGCGGCGGCGACTGTGCGCTGCTGTTGCCGACCGCGACCGCGGCGGCGACGGCGGTACCCCCGTTGCCCGCCGAGACCGAGACGATGGAGTGGCTGCAGTTGCGGCTCGACCTCGAAGCCCGCCGCCTCGCCGGCACCGCCGAACGCACGGCGTCGTTGCTGGCGCGCACCACCGGCCCACTGCACTTCGACATCGAGACCCGCACGCTGCACGAACGCGGCGAACGCTCGCGCCGGCTCGAAGCCTACGTGCAGGCGCACGAACGCGCCCCCGACGACCCCTACTGGCAGTACCGGCTGGCGGCCGAGCGGCTCGACCAGGATCGCTGGCAGGACGCGCGCACCTTCCTCGAACGCGTGGCGCCGGGCAGCTCGTCGCCGTTCTTGTGGCGGCTGCTCGCCGAACAATGGTCGCACGATGCGCGGCGTCGTCCGCAGGCGTTGGCGCTGATGCACCGCGCGCTGCGGCGGCTCGCCCGCGACCCGCGGTCGTGGCTGCGCCAGGCATCCATCCTTTGGGACGACGACCGCAAGGACGAAGCGACGGCGTTCTATCGCATCGCGGCGATGCTGGCGCCACAGGACGAGTGGATGGCGGGCAGCTACTTCCGCGCGCTGCGGGGTCTCGGTCGCAGCGAAGCGGGCCTCGTGTTCCTGCAGCAGCGCGCGACGCAGGCGCTCGGCAAGTCGGCAGCGCCGGCCGGCACGCTCGCGGACGCGCTGGAGAGCCTGCATCGGCCCGACGAGGCGATCTCGGTGCTGCGCACGGCCCTCGCCAGCGACGACACGCCCGACCAACGCGATCGCCTGTGCCAGTTGCTGCTGCGCCTCCACCGGCACGACGAGGCGGCGGCCTTGCTGGCGGACCGCGATCGGTTCGAACCGGTGGACCACGCCCTGCGCTCGCACCAGCTCGCGGTGGCCAGGAACGACCGCGCCGGGATCCGCACGGCCCTGCAGGCCGCGGTCGCCGCGATGCCGACGCACACGGGTGCGCAGCGCGGGTTGCTCGACGACCTGCTGGCCGTCGAAGGCCTCGACGCGGCGCTCGCGCGCGCCGACCAGCTCGTCGCCGAGCACGGCGACCACCCGGCCCTGCTGGCCGATGTCGCCGACTTCTTCCGTCGCGTCGATGACCATGCGCGGGTCGGGGCGTTGATGCAGCGCCTGGTGCAGGAGCATCCCGACCAGCATTGGCTGCGCGGCCGGCTGGCCCGTCACCTGATCGCCCGAGGCCGCTTCGACGACGCCGCCCCCCTGCTGGCCGAACTGCAGCAGGCGACGCCGCGCTCGAGTGCGGTCCAGGTCGACATCGCCGACCACGCTCGCGCCACCGGCCAACCCGACGTGGCGCGCCAGGCGGCGCGCACGGCGCTGCAGTTGGCGCCGGACAACATCGGCGCGCTGCACCTGCTGCTGAACCTCGCCCGCGATCGCGACGAAGCGATCGCCGCGTTGCGGCTCGCCATGCAACTGCTGCTCGAACGACCCCAGCCGCCACAGAAGGACGACCTCGCCGGCCTCGTCGGGCTGGTGACACCGTTGCCCGACGGCGAGTTCGACGCGTTCCTGCAGCGGCTCGCTGCGAACTTCCCCGCCGAGTCGGCGATCCCGGTGACTCGCTGCGAGTACCTGCTGCGCGACGATCCGGCCGCCGCGTTGCCGATCGCCGAGAGCCTCGTCCAGAAGGAAGCCTGGCGCACCGACCACCATCTGCTGCTGGCCCGCTGCCTGCGCGCCTGCAACCGCCGCGCCGACGAACGCGCGGCCCTCGAAGCGCTGCTGCAGATCGATCCGGCCTGCACGCAGGCGTTCGTCGAGATCGGCGAGTCGTTCGACCAGGAGGGCCGCCTGCCGCAGGCCATGGCCACGTTCGATCGTGGTCTCGCGGTCGCGCCGGGCTTCGCGGTGCTGCATGGCATGCTCGCCGATGCCGCGTGGCGCCTCGGCGAACGCGACCGGGCGCTGCTGGCCGCGCAGCGCGCCGCCGACCTCGACCCTGGCTACGCGTGGGCGTTCAGCGCCCGCATCGACTGGCTGTGCGAGCTCGGCCGCATCGGCGAAGCGACGGCGCTCGCCAGCGACCTCGTGCGCGACAACCCGCTGTGGGCCACCGCCCACGACCTGAACGCGCGCGCCCTCGCCAACGCCGGCCGCCACCAGGAGAGCATCGCGGCGCTGCAGCAGGCCTTGGTGCTGTCGCCGCGCCTGGGCTCGACGCGCCTCGTGTTGCTGGATGCGTTGGTCGCGATGAAGCGCTTCGACGAAGCGCGCACCTGCCTCGCCGACGGCGTGCAGCTGCTGGGCGACCATCCGCCGCTGCGGTTGCGCGAGTGTGCCCTGACGCGCGCCCAGGGGCAGTTGCCCGAGTCGCGGCAGCAACTGCGCGAACTCCTGCAACGCCACCCCGACTACGACCACGGTTGGCGCCGGCTGCTTGGTTGGCTGGACGAGGAGGGACTGTTCGACGAGATCCTGGCGCTGTACCGCGAACCGCCCGAGGCGCTGCGCACCGACAACACCCTGCGTGGCTACGCCGGGGACGTGCTGCAGAAGCGCAACGACTCGGCCGGCGCCATCGCCGCCTTCGAACAGGCCTTGGCGATCGACCAGGGCTACCAGTGGGCTCGCGAACAACTGTGCCAGCTGCTGCTGGCGGCGAAGCAGTTCGACCGCGTGCTGGAGTTGCTGCCCGACCACGCCGATCCCGATCGGCTGCCGTGGAACCACGCCGTGCTGGTCGGCAAGGCCTTCGCCCACTCCGGCCGCACCGCGGAGGCGCGCACCGTGTTGGTGCGGCTGATGCGCGACGAGTCCTGGCGTGGCATGGATGCGGCAGACCTCGACGGCCTGCTGCGCGCGAGCGACCGTGCCGGCCACGAACGCTTCCTGCAGAAGACGCTGGCCGCGAACAACCAGGACACCACGTTCGTCCTGCATTGGCTGCGCATCCTCGGCCGTCGCCAGCAATGGCGCCGCTTCTGGGACGGCATCGACGACGTGCACACGGCGCTCGGTCCAACCGGCGATCTGCTGCCGGTCGTCGGCGCCATCGTCGATGTCAGCCGCGACCGCCAGGTGCCCGACCTCGCGCGCTGGGCCCGCCGGCACCTGCGTCCACCGATCCAGGACATCCGCGTGGCCGGCCAGTTGATGTACTTGTTGTCCGACGATGCCAGGGAACAGCGGCAACTGGTGCGCCTGATGGCGGACGGTTGGCGCCGCCCCGGCGTCGAAGGCTGGATGCTGGCCAACATGTCGTCGGCGTTCGTCGATCTCGGCCGGCTGGACGAAGCCGAGCAGGTGCTGCAGTTCGCGTTCGAATCGGTGCCGCAGGACCACTCGGTCTGGTGGTTCCATCGCGACCGGGCCGAGATCGCGCTGCGTCGCCGCGACTGGGCCGCGTGCCGCGCCGCCCATCGCGATCCGCCGGCGGAGTACCCGACGGTGCGGCTCTCGGCCTGGCAGATCGACCTCTGCGCCGAACTGCGCCAGTTGCCGTGGTGGCGGCGCGGCTCCGTGTTGCGCCGCCGTCTGCGCCGCTCCTTCGAACTGCGCGACCTCGCCATGCGCGAGCCGCGTGCCCAGGTCAAGCTGCGCGTTCGCGATCTGTGGGACGCATGCCCCGGCCTCACCACCGGCCTGCTGTGCTGCGGCCGCGCCGGTCGGTGGCTCGTGCGCCGCTGGCTGCGCGTCTGAGTCAGCCGCGCAGTTCGGCGGACAGGTCCTCGGGGCGGACCTCGGGACCATCGCACAGCGCCCCGGCCCGCAGCATCTCGTTCTGCAGTTGCCGGACGTTGCCGGGCCAACGCGCCGCCAGCATCACCGCCTCGGCCGCCGCCGACAGCCGCAGCGCGCGCCCCGCCTTCTGCGCGCCTTCCGCGAGGAAGCGGCGCGCCAGCACGACGATGTCGTGGCCACGATCGCGCAGCGGCGGCAACTCGACGCGCAGCACGTTGAGCCGGAAGTAGAGATCTTCGCGGAAGCGACCCGCCTTCACCGCGGCTTCCAGGTTCTGGGTGGTGGCGGCGATCACGCGCACGTCGATCTTGCGCGTCTTGGTGTCGCCGACCGCGCGCACTTCGCCTTCCTGCAGCGTGCGCAACAGCTTCGCCTGCATCG
>SXGT01780732.1_pt1 | contig 10146 bp, 11 predicted proteins | sample 3176221 | NCBI WGS metagenome assembly SXGT01 (sample SAMN11356862, study PRJNA531348) | freshwater metagenome | isolation source: freshwater sample F1-120 | place: China: Fuxian Lake, Yuxi | collected 2017-12-25
AGTTCAGCGGGTAGTAAATGATCTGGGGTTTGACCTGAGTCTTACCGACGTAAATGCTCCGCTTGATTCCGCGTCCGGGTTTCGAACTGCGACCTATGGAGCGGACGCCAAGGAAGCTGGCGTTGAAATCTACGTTGAAAGCGCAAGAGATTTCGCCCTGGACCGTGGCGTTGAGGTAGAAGCGCGCTTCGACCGCGCCATCTGGTTTCGCTGGGGCTCCAAGATGGAGGAATGCTACTCAGCTTTGGCTTTGTGCTCAGCCCTAGCAACGGTCGCCAACGGCTCGATATACGCTGACTATCAGGGATCGTTCGTGGCGACGGAAGAAGTTGTCGCGGAAGCCAAAAGTGCGTCCAACCTCCTGAAGCGCTAACTCGCGCACTGTCCGCTTCGGGCCAACGTAGCCGATTAGACAAATTCTTACCAATGTCCGCCTTCTCAGTCAGGAGGCAGCTGAAATCCGCCACCCCGGCAAAAGGGCGAGGCGCGTCCTATCCAACACGTTTCGGCGCCAACACCCCGAAACGCCACACACAAAAATAAACCCATCCCACACCACGCCACCCGCGCGATAATCGCATCACCGTTCAGCAAGAGAGCAGTCGGCCGCTGTTCGAGATCGATGCCAGAACGGGGTGATCGAGCGTGAAGCTCCGCCGCGCGGTCGAGCAAAGCAGAGCAGAAGCCCACCGAAAATAAAAAGGTGGGAGCACGAACAGGAAAGCTGCACCGAACGCAGCCTCCGCACGCCGTCGGCCGAGCCGCCTCCCAGGGTGAAAAACCCCCGGCGACGGCGCCGATGGAAAACGATTACGGGACGCGGGGATTGCCGCGTTCAAAGCGCTCCCTCACCGGAGCGCACTCTCCAGAACGTGACGCCCCGCGTCCCGCTCTCATTTTTCCGGCGTGACAGCCAACAAGGATGACGCGCGCCCACACTCTTGGGGAAAAGCCAATGCCGTCCAGCTCGCGCCTTGAGCCATCTACGTGGTCACGGGGCTTTTGATGGTCGCTATGGTCGTGTTTGCCGCCGTTTCCTTGGTCTCAGGCGATAATTGAGTTGCAGCCGCGGACAGCATCATTGCCAGTAAGTTTGGGGCGTCGCTAAACCGAACGACCAGGGCGACCGTAGGATCAGATGTGACCGAAGAACCGAAAAACGGCCTGTCAACCGCAGCTGGCAAGGCAAACCAACTCTGGGGCGACTTCGTGCCCGTGATCGCCTTCGTGCTGGTCTATAACGTCTTCCGACGTGTCGACCTGTTCGGCGGACTCATCAACGAAGACACCGCGCTCTTCTGGGCGACTGGGGTGCTGCTGGCGCTGATGTTCGGCTTCCTTCTGCGCCAGATCATCGTCCGCGAACCGATATCGCAGATGATGGTGTTGTCTTCGGCGATCGTTGGCGGTTTCGGCCTGATCGGTATTCTCCTGCAGGAGCGGGCCTTCATCTACATAAAGCCCACGATCCAGCAGCTCTTCATGGCGGCGATGATCTTCATCCCGCTTTTGTTCGGCAGAAATCTCTGGAAGTCGCTGTTCTCGAAAGTGTTCGATCTGCCGGATTTCGCTTGGCGCACGCTCGCGATCCGCTGGGGCCTCTTCTTCATCGCGATGGCGCTTTGGAACGAGTTTTTGTGGCGCACCTATGTGCCGGGCTTCGACGCGCCGATGGTGATGGCTGGAATTCCGATCGCACCTGCGGGCGCCTATGAATGGTTTGGGCTGACCTTTGGCGCGCGTGACGCTGAAGACGTCTGGGCCAATTGGAAACTCGGCAACATGGTGATCGTGCTTGCGTTCGGGGCGCTTAATACGCCTTACATGCTGAAACACTTGCGCGAGCCTGAGCCGGAGCGCTGAACAAGCCGGCGTGCCAACGTCACCGCGCGCTAGTTGGCTTGAACGACGTCTCGATGCATCGGCGCGAGCACTGCCAGCAAACGGTTCTGCATGCGGAAGGGCACGCCTTCCTCCCGCATCGCGGTCCGCAGATGGGTGACAAGTCGATTGAAGTGACGTGTTTCGACGCCCATGTCGGCGTGGGACGTGTTCATGTCGCGCCCGGTGTAAGAACAGCCGCCGCCAAGCAGGTAGCAGAATTGCTCGCGTAAAGTTCGGCGAAGGCGAACCATGTCGAATGGCCGGAAGATTGGGCCGAGTTCGGCGTCGGCGAGGGCCAGATCAACAGTTCTGTCGACAATGCGGCCGATGCCGTCTTGGCCGTTGAAGGCCGCAAACACAGCGGGATCGGTGATCGGAGCCGCGCCGGCGTTTGCGTCGGATTGTTCGTAGGGTGCGACGGGCTCTTCTTCTTGCGCATGCGCTGGCGTGAGCGCGGCGCAGGCCAAAATTAGAGTGACGATAAGCGACCCACGAATGCGCATGCGTTAGAAGCCGATCTGGAGTGAGAGGTAGGCGCCGTCCTGGCGGTCGAACGTCGCGATCGAACCCAGATCGACATAGCCGCCGACTAAAGTCAGGTTATCGGTGATCGCGTAAGCGGCGAAGACGTCATAGCCGGCTTCTTCTTCGGCGAAGCTCAGATTGTCCGGCCGGCTTCTGTACTCGGCGCCAATCACGAGACGATCGCTTAGCATGTAGGCCGCAGATAACTCGATTTGCGCCGTGTGGCCGCTCTCGCGATCGCCGCCAAAGCCTAACAGGCCAAACTGGTTGGCCTCGGTAAAACGCACGGTGGCGTTCACGATCAGCGATTGATTCAGCAAAATCTTCGTCGCGGCGACGTAATAGTCGACGCCCTCGTCGCTGTCGCCGCCAAGCGCCTGGATCAGGGCCTCGTGATCAGCGCGTTTGTACTGCACGCCAATTGCGATCTGTGGAAGCAAGCTGTCCTGATCGTAAAGCGCATCGCCAAGAAGGCGGAGCTTGGCGCCGAAAATATCCTGCGCAAACTCGAAGCCGTGACCAAGACCGAGTAGGGCGCCCGTAGCGCCAGTGTCGAAGGTTTGGTGCGTGTAAGAAATCTCAAAGCGATCAAAAAAGCCGATTGCCGCGCCATAGGCGGCGAAGTCGTAATCAGACAGCGGCACGGCTGTGTAGAACGCCGTCGCGCCGATCCCGTTCTCGGTTTCATTGCCGGCGATCAGCGCCCAGGGCGCAAGGCCCGCGCCCGCCGCGCCTTCGATTTGCGTGACGCCGCGGGTGAGGGGCAGCTTGCCGCCAGTCTCGAAGGTGCGCGCCGCGGCGTCATCTCCAGACGCCGCCGCCAAGGCCCAGATTGGAAGTCCAAGAAGAAGCGTTCGCATGGTGTAGCGAACGTTATCGAGTTTGCTTAACGAGTTCTGAAGACTGGGTTGTTTCAGGGAATCTTGACGCAATCATTGTATGCAGGCGTATGCGCGTCCTCGCTTTTTCCGTATTTGCCCTGGTTTTGGCTGGCGCGGCACAAGCCGCCGAGTTGACCGTCCGCGTCACCAATGCGGGTGGCGCGCCGGTAGAAAATGCGGTGGTGACCTTTGCGCCGGCTCAGCGCCCTGCGGGTCCGATCCGCTTCAGCTGGCCGTACCAAATTGCCCAACAAAATTTGCAGTTTGATCCCTACATCCTGATTGTTCCGGTCGGCGCAGAAGTTCGTTTCCCCAACCTCGACCGGGTGCGCCATCACGTTTACTCGTTCTCCGGCGGCAACCGGTTCGAGCTTGAACTCTACGGCCGCGACGAGACGCGCACGCGTCGGTTCACCAGCGTTGGGGTCGCGGCGATTGGCTGCAACATCCACGATCAAATGCAAGCGTACATCGTCATCGTCGACACGCCCTTCGTTGGCCGCACAGGTGCGAATGGTTTGGTGACCATTGAAGGTGTTTCCGGGGCCGGCGAGCTCTCGGTCTGGCACGCCGACGCGCGTGTGCGCGGCGGCTGGGTGCGCCGCCCGGTGTCGCTGCCTGCTTCTGGCCCCGTGCAACAAAACATGGTCCTCCAGCTGCGTGCAGCTGGAGGACACGCGCACTAGGCGCTGGCCATGTTCAAGCGCTTAAGCACGAAGCTCACGATCGTCTATGCTGGCTTGTTCGGCGTGGCGTTGTTAGCGGTTGCGCTGATCGTGCTTGGCGTGATTTCCAGCAATGCCGAGCGCACGGTGCGGAGCGAACTGGCGGCGAATGGCGAAGTCTTCGATCGCGTTTGGGAGATGCGCGACCAGCAGCTGCGGGATAGCGCTGATCTGCTTTCGCGCGATTTCGGCTTCCGCGAAGCGGTCGCGACATTAGATGCGCCGACCATAAACTCCGCCCTCGATAATCTGCGTGAGCGCCTGCAGATTGATCGCGCGTTCATGATGACGCTGAACGGGGATGTCGTCGGCGTCAGCCTGGCGGATCATGAACTCGATGCGCTTTGGAACGCCCTCGATGCCGATGAGCGCGCGTCTGGTGTGCTCAGCCTGGGTGATCGCGTCTATCAGGCGGTCGCCGCGCCGATCCGGGCGCCTAATCTGGTCGGATGGATCGTTTTTGCCGCTGAACTGAACGGCGCCCATCTGGATTCGTTCGAAGCGCTCTCGGCCATTCCGCTTCAGGCTGCGGTGCTAACCCGCTTGGCCGACGATCAATGGGATACAACCGATGACGCGGTTGCGGCGCGCGATGTCGCGGCGATTGGTGCTGAGCTCGGCCGTATTGGGCCAAGCGATGGAGGCAGTGAGCCACGCACGCTGCGCTTGCTGGCGGGTGACGCGATCGCGGTGATGCGGCCGTTGCGCGGGTTTGGCGGACATGCCGGATCGTTCCTGGTGCTCCACTATCCATTGGCGCTGGCCATGAAGCCGTACGAACCGGTTCTGGCATCGATCCTGATCATTGGAGCGCTTGGCATTGGTTTGTTGGCATTCGGAAGTTGGATGTTGGCGCGCGGTCTGACGCGGCCGATCGCGGCGCTGGATGAGGCTGTGCATGCGCTTCAGCGCGGCGAGCGCATCAGTGTCCCGGTCGAAACCGCCGATGAAATTGGCCGCTTCGCTCAATCGTTCAACGCCATGTCGAACGAGATTGAGGAGCGCGAGCGCCGCATTACGCATATGGCGCTGCACGATTCAGACACCGGAGTGCCGAACCGGCGCAAACTGGAAGCTGTCATCGACAATGGAAGTGACAATTTCGTCGCCGCATTCGCCATCAAACGCTTCGGCGCGATCCGTGACGCCGTCGGCTTTGGTCTGATGATAGAACTTGTCCGGCTGCTGGGCGAGAAAACGGCGGCGACAGCGGCGGTAGCGGCGCACGGGCGTCTTTCCGGGGATAGTCTCGCCATCGTCTTTACTGCCGCGAACGAGGACGCGGCGCTCAACTTTGCGGAGCAGGCGCGCGCGGCGATCGAAGGTCCAGTGCGCGTGGGCGGCGTCAATGTTGACATCGGCTTGGTCGCCGGCGTGGCCAAAATTGACGATGCCGATCGGCATGCGTCACTCGATCATGCGCTTATCGCGGCAGCACAGGCGCGCGCCGCGGATGTGAAAACAAAGCTCTTTGACGCGGATGCATACGGCGACCCCGCGCGAAATCTCTCGCTGATGAGCGAAATGATCCACGGCATCAACAAGGGCGAGCTTGAGCTGCATTATCAGCCTAAGTTTGATCTACGAGCGGAGCGTGTGGTTGGCGTCGAAGCGCTTGTGCGCTGGACCCACCCGGAGCGTGGACGGATCGCGCCTGATCTTTTTGTGACCATGGCCGAAGACACCGGCAACATAGCGAGCTTGACGGAGTGGACGCTGATCAGCGCGATCGGCGATCAGCAAACCATGCGGAGCCGTGGCCACGATCTCATGGTCTCGGTGAATCTATCAGGCGCCTTAATCGGAGATGACACCTTCACCAACATGGTGATCGAACTCGTCGAAGATACGCAAGCCAAGCTCTGCCTGGAAATAACCGAAACCGCCGCCATGAAGAATGCTGACGCCGCGCTGCGCAACATTGATCGTTACGCTGCGGCTGGCATCGCCATTTCGATTGACGATTACGGCGCGGGCCTTTCTTCGCTTTCCTATCTAAAGCGCATTCGCGCCAATGAGCTCAAGCTCGATAAGGCCTTTGTGCAAGCGCTTGGTGAAAATAGCCGCGATGCGCTGCTCGTGAAGTCGACAATCGAATTGGCGCACGGACTCGGCATGAAAATCACTGCCGAAGGTGTCGAGACAGCGGCCGTGCTCGCCGCGCTTTCTGCGATGGGCTGCGACATCGCGCAGGGCTATTATATCGACCGGCCGTTGCCGCTGGACGACTTGCTCCGGCGCCTCAACATGAACCTCGCTGCCGAGACCTCACAAGCCGCTCTCAATCCTCTTCCCGCGTAAGCCGATCGTATTCTTGCGGATCTAGTTTGCAGTAGTTGAACTCGGTCTCGAAATGCTGCGAGGCGCGGACGTCATCCGGCAAATCTTGGCTCGACTCCCCGGCGATCAGCGACGAAACCCGCGCCGCACACCACGTTTCGCGAACTTCCATTGGCGCGTCAGCATGCGGCGCCGCATCGGTCGTTGGCGGGGTTATGACGGTGTGGGCGTTCATGCGCGGCTCCTCGTATCCTTGCTCCGAGAACGCAACCTTCGCGGCCGTTGTTCCGGGCGTGCACGTAGGGGAGCGCACATGCGGGCAGAGCGTTTGAAGATGGGGCGGTAAGCCGCCTTGAGAAATCGCGAACCCCCGGCTAGAAGCCCCGGCCATGGCAGGCCATTCAAAATTCGCGAACATTCAGCATCGCAAGGGCGCGCAGGATAAAAAGCGCGCGCAGGTGTTCACTAAAATCGCGCGGGAAATACAAGCGGCGGTAAAGCTCGGTGGTCCCGACCCAAACGCAAATCCGCGTCTGTTCCGTGCTATAGCGGCGGGCCGCGCCGTCAACATGCCGAAGGACAACATCCAACGCGCTATCGATAAGGGTTCAGGCGCCGGCGCCGAGCAGCTCGATGAGATCCGTTACGAGGGCTTCGGCCCCGGCGGCGTCGGCGTCATCGTCGAATGCCTTACCGACAACAAAAATCGCACCGCAGGCGAAGTCCGCGCCGCGTTCACGAAGTCCGGCGGCAATCTCGGTGAAACCAACTCGGTTTCTAATTCGTGGCGGAAGATCGGCGAGGTCCGCTATCCGCTCGCCGTCGCCGGTGAAGATGCGATGCTTGAAGCCGCGATCGACGCCGGCGCCGATGATTGCGTGGCGGAAGAAGAGCAACATGTCGTCACTTGCGAGATGAATGCGCTCGCCGGCGTATCGCAGGCGTTGGCGCAAAAGTTCGGCGATGCGGCGAGCGCCAAATTCGTCTGGCGGACGGACCTCGCCATTCCGGTGGAGGGCGATAACGCGGAAGCACTGATGAAACTGCTGACGCAGCTCGATGATCTCGACGACGTGCAGGATGTCTATTCAAACGAAGATATCAGCGACGAGGAGCTGGCGCGGCTAAGCGCTTAAGGGGTGCGGGCGAAAAGTTCGCCGATGCTCTCGAAGAAAATCCACGCCGGGGGTATCAAGAACCCAATCACCGCTGCCCAGAACACGGCAACGAGTGCGCCCCAAACAATCCGCAGCGCCCGCGTCTTGCGACCGACAATTCTAAAGCGTGCGTCGATGACCTGGCCGTTATCGTTCGGCGGCGCATCGACTTCGCGCAGGCGGGTGGGCTGTGGCATGTGGCTCTTTTGTGTACGCCGAAACGGGGCCAGCATAAGGCAAAATGGCCTTAGCATGCGCTGGTTGCGCGGGGCGTTGTTCACAAGAGTTTGAGACGGTAGGCCCAGTTGCCAAGTTCTGTCGAAATCTTCATACCGCGACCCGAAGGAGCGCTTCATGTCAGAACTTGTCGTTGTCTTTGGCGGCTCAGGCTTCATTGGCAAACAAGTGGTCCGCGCGCTGGCCAAGCGCGGCAAGCGTGTGCGGATCGCTATGCGCCGCCCGCACCTTGGGCATGAGCTGCGCGTTATGGGCGATGTCGGCCAAATTCAGTTGGTGCAAGCCAATGTGCGCTTCCCGGCCTCGATTGACGCGGCGCTCGAAGGCGCCGACGCGGTGATTAATCTGGTCGCGGTGCTGCACGAGAGCGGCCAACAGAACTTCCAGGCGCTGCACGTCGATGCCGCCCGCGAGATCGCGGAGGCTGCGGCGCGGCGCGGGATCAAGGATTTCGTCCACATTTCCGCGATTGGCGCGGCGCCAAAAGGCGCTGACTATGGCCGTACGAAATATGAGGGCGAGCGCGCCGTGCTCGCTGCGCTGCCGACAGCTGTCATCTTGCGGCCATCGATCGTGTTTGGCCCGGACGACAATTTCTTCAACCGCTTCGGCCAAATGGCGGCGACGTTCAGCGGCCTCCGTCCATTCGCGCCTTTGCCGCTGATCGGCGGAGGCAAGACGCGCTTTCAGCCTGTGTTCGTTGGCGACGTCGCTGAGGCGGTCGCGAACGCAATTGACAATCCCGGGGCGCGCGGCCGCGTGTTCGAACTGGGCGGCCCGCGCGTGTATACGTTCCGCGAGTTGCTCGATTTCATCCGCACCGAAACGGATCGCCGTGTGCCGATGCTATCATTGCCGTTCTTTATCGCGCAGCCGCTCGGACTGTTGCTTGGCTGGACCTTTGGTCTCATCCCGTTCGCCGCGCCGCCGCTCACGGGCGATCAAGTGCGGATGCTGAAGAAGGACAATGTTGTCGGCGCCGATGCGAGCGCCGGCACGATCCAAGATCTTGGCGTGACGAGTTTGGAAAGCATTGAAGCGATTGCGCCAACTTACCTCTGGCGCTTCCGCCCTTACGGCCAATTCCAAACGCGCCAGAACCCCGCTTGAGTCCGCGCGGCTGGGCGCTCGCAACGGCGCTGACTGGCGCTGCTGTTCTGGCGGTGTCGGTTACGTTTGGGCTGCTTCCGGAGATGCGCGAGGCGGGCCCGTGCATGGTGCGTGGCGCGGTCATTCAGTTCGAGTTCGCGCGCGACACGACTGATCTCACCAACATTTTCGGCCCCGCTGATGGCTTGTGCCGCGACCTTGTTATCGCCGCCATGGACGCGGTGAATGTCGTCGATCTGATTGCATTCATTCCGGCGTACGTAGCTTTTTGCATGTGCGCCGCGCTCTATTTGTCCGGCGGCCAGTGGGGCAGGCCGCTCTCTGCTGCTGCCGTAGCGAGCGCCGCTTTGGCGGGCCTCGCTGACGTGCTGGAAACCGCGACGTTGCTGGACATTACGCGCGCGCTCGATGACCCGGGCGATCTGCTGGCTTCATCGCAACTCGGCGCCTGGAGCAAGTTCGCGCTGCTCGCGGCGCATGCTTTGTTTTGTGCGGGGCTTTGCTTGGTGGCGGAGAAGCGTCGCTGGATTCTCGGGCTCACGTTGCTGGCGCCGACTTTAGGCGTCGCTGCCGCCGCCAGTAATCACATAGAATATTCCGGTGTGATGAGCATCACGTTCGTGATCGCTTGGGTGGCGCTGCTTGGTTTTGCGCTCAAAGATGCGGTTCGGGCGAAAGATGCAGCGGCGTAACGCCGATCTCGTCTTCCAAATGTTGCGCAACGATGGCGCGGTGACACTCGCGCCAATCGTGCTCCAAACACATCAAGCAGACACGGCCTTTCTTGGCCAAGTCCGCCGCTTCGCTCAAAGCTAATTGGCTTTCGGGCTCGACCAGCTTGGCTTCAAAAATGCGGCGCATGGTTTCGCTGTCGCCTTTGCGCGCCGCTTCGCGCCCTGCTTTGGGCGTGCCGAGCGATTTCATGTGAACGTAGGCGATCCCGGCTTCGTCGAGCGCGGCGGCTAGTGACTTCTTTGAAAAGCCCGCGCGGCGTGAATTCGCGACCTCGCGCGCATCGATCAAAGTCTTGATTTTCGCGTCTTTCAGGGCGGCGACAAAGTCGGCCTGGCCGACTTTTTCGTAGCCGATGGTCCAGACTTTGCCGCTCACAGCCATCCCAATGACATGGCGCCTAGCAAGCCTGCGCCGATGACGATGCGATACCACGCAAATGGGGCAAAGCCCACGCGTGTCACGAAATCCAGGAATGGCCGGACCACGATCAAAGCTGAAATGAACGCGAACACAAAGCCCACCCCGATCTCGGCGATGCGGTCGGCGCCGATCTGATCTTTGACTTTGAGGAAGTCATATATGAATGCCGCAACCATCGTCGGCATGGCGAGG
>SXGT01023069.1_pt1 | contig 10145 bp, 1 predicted proteins | sample 3176221 | NCBI WGS metagenome assembly SXGT01 (sample SAMN11356862, study PRJNA531348) | freshwater metagenome | isolation source: freshwater sample F1-120 | place: China: Fuxian Lake, Yuxi | collected 2017-12-25
CACTTCCTGCGGCATTCACGTCCCGGTTCTGACCCGACCATGCCGGGTTGCCCTGCCGGGTATATACCACAGAGCGGGCCAGGTCATAGGTAAATGCAATGGCTTTTCCGCCGTTTGTTCCTACCTCCCGAAGGGTAACAGCCGGAAATGTGGTGGCGGTGGTGGCATTGGCATACAGGGTGGCAATGGCAGTAGCCCCATTGAGGGTCCACAAATCTGCGGGTCCGTGATACTGGATCGTCTGCCCCACAATACCTGCACCCGGCCCGGTGGCCGTATTCACCAACAAATACCCTCCGTTTTGGGTATTGCCGGAATAGGTAAGGCCAAGCAGGGTACTGAGTTGGGCGTCAGGACTAAAAGCGATCAGGGTTCCGCCTCCATCCACCCAGTTGGTGAGGTCATTTACCAGACCTGATGACGGGCTGAAGTCACCCAGAATGGCTACATCATATGCTGCTAGCACCGATGCGTTCACCTGGCTAGCATCCATTGCAAAGAAGGAGTTCAGGCCCTGAGCCCGGAGCATTTCCACCGTGAACCTGCTGAATGGATTCGAAGTGGAACTAATGACCAGAACCGGTCCGCCCGGCCCATCCGTTGGCGGGGGAGGCGGCGGGCCAGCAGTGGTGAATGACCAGGAAAAATTGCTTAGCAACACATTCCCGGCCAGGTCTGCAATACCGCCCGCACCACCGGTAAGGGTAGCCGTATAGGTGGTGGAATACTGAAGTGCCGCGCCTGCCACGAAATTAGCTGTCCGGGTAGCTGCATTGAAAGTAATGGTCCCTTGTATGGGTAATCCACCGGTCTCCATGGTAAAAATGGTACTGCTTAACGTAGCCGGATCGATGGCTTCATTAAATGTGGCACTCACGGCAGAGTTTACTCCCACCGCAGTAGCATTGATCAGCGGCACTACCGACTGCACCACCGGTGGATTCAGATCCGGACCAATGCTGGTTTCAAACACCACATCCACCCAATAATTGGTCGACTGGAAGGTCTGATTCGGAAAGGCACTAACGCCACTGTAAACATACACCCCATTGGGTCCGTCAACCCCGTTAGCCAAAGCCTGCAGGGGGTTGTTCAGGAAGCCATTGGAGGCAAAATAGCTGTCATCTTTGGCATAATTTCCCGAAGTGGTATGGTATGAAGCAATGTAGGTGGTGTTGGCATCAATGAACACAGGACTTGAGAACAAGGCTTCCTGCCAGCCCGTAGCCGTTTCATTGGTAAAAACCACCGTACCGAGGTTCGTGCCTGAGGTGGTCCAAAGGTTGCCGGTATGCGTTCCGGTATTTTGGGGACCTTTGAAAAACCGGATTCCGGTGATGTAGCCGGCTATGTTTGACCGAAACTTTACGCCCAATTCCACTGCATTGGGATCATTTTCTGAAGCAATGGCAGGGGTAATGGACGATGGCCAAATGGTACACGGGCAGTTTGCAGGTCCGGGTGGGCCTACGGTTACCTCAATGGCGTTAGGCTGTCCAATCGCGGGGGATTCCAGGTTGCCGGAGTCGTCAAAACCCCGCACCAGCACCGTCACATTGCCCTGTGTACCAGGAATCCAGTTATACGTCCAGTTGGCGCCGCCGGTAAGCGGCACCCAGGTAACGCCTCCATCTACCGATATTTCCTGCCCGGCAATCACCCCGTCGGCATCTGAGCCTGTCCCCTGAATGATGACCAGGCTATTTAAGGCCAAGGTGGCGCCATTCAGCGGACTGGTAATGGTGCTAATGGGAGGGGTAACATCTGTGGAAGCGATGGCAGGCACCATACCCGCCATGAGGGAGCCCGGCTGCACGTCCATGTCGGCAAACAGGTTTATCGCTGCCTGCTGCATATCCGGACTCACAGGGTCATTGCCTCGGTCGTGGTTATCGTCGAGGCCCCACATCCATTGTACCGTTCCGGCCCCAAACACCAGTGCACCGCTGGAATGCTTGTATAATGAGGCATGGTGAACGTTTCCGTTGAAATTGGTGCGCGACAACAATACCCTTCCTGCAGGGTAGGTAGCCGCATATTGAGGCTGATAAGGGTCCCATTCGTACCCGAGTGTTCCGGGTGTCAGGGTTTGGGTCTGGCCAGTAGTTAAATCTTCAATGTTAGGGGTATTTCGCCAGAACCGGAGGGCGCTGAAATCAGCGGGCACCTGAATGGTGGCCGTAGTACCATCCCAGCTCATCTGCCCGGTGAGTGAATTTTCAGGATTACATCCGCCTGATCCGGGGAAATTACAGCCATCCCGCCACAGCCCGGTCCATTCCGGACTCGGGTCGCACTTTCCGCCGCAGGTATTTTCGCCCTGCGTACCTTCTTTGTAGCACACCAGGGTACGGTATGGGGTACCGGAACCGTCAATACTGGTTTCCCACCGGGTGCGCCAATACACTTCATTGCCGCTGAAAAAGGCCAGATGCATGCCGGCGTCCCTTGCCGCCTCTACGCTCGACCTTTCATTGGCCGACCAATACTCATCATGTCCTACCGAAAGAAATACTTTGTGTTTGGGAACAGGATTCGGGCCTGAGGTAAACAAATGGGCATCCCGCTCCATATCGAGGTCCGTGGTGTAGGCCACATGGTAGCCATTGCGCTCCATAAACCGGATCATCGGGTATTCACAGTTGAAGAGCCAATCCTCTTCGGCTCCTCCTCCCCCACCCCCTGCACGGGTATAAAACGGACGGTTGTAACTCACTTTGGGGGCGTGACCACTCGGAAAACCCGACACGCTCCCCACATACAAACTATTGCCCCCGTAAACATTGTAGGCCTGCCAGGTAGCATCCGATGTTTTGAACAAAATATCTGCCGTACCCGCATCGTCGCGAACCACAAATGCAATGTGGCTGCTGCCGCCATTGTCATCCCGGGTCAGTTTGGCCAGGTATAATCCCGATACCGCGTTGGCAGGAATGGCCCAGGTTGCAGATACTGACCAGTTACCACAATCGACCAGGCCGGTTGGTGCATCGGTAAGGCAGGCTGGCTGGTCTACCCCCGTGATGGGCCCAAGGGTGGTAATGAGCCTTGCACCATTACCCTGGTAATAGCCCAGGCGATAAATATTTATGGTGAAGGTGGTGGGAGCTCCCGTGACATCCACCTTAAAGCTGGCGGTGGTGCCCCGGTTAAAACTCATGTCAGTACCGAAGCCCTGGATACTGGGATCGCCAATACCTTTGCCCGGCAACTCCCACTCGGAGGACGGATTGCCGGGAAGCGCATTTTCAGTTACAATCGGATTTTGAGCAAAAACAGGCAGGCCAATGGCCCAAAAAAGAAAGATAACCTTAACAAAGGTAAAACAGGTGTGGGGTGTGCGCATGTGGTGGGGTGTTGGGACAAAAAGGGTGTCCGGGTGTTGAGCACCCGGGATACATGGTATAAAAACTAAACACTTACTGAATCGGTGCGCCAATGTCCATCCGGGCTTTACCCGTTTTGGGATCATCGGCTTGTCTCCTCGGTGGAAACAGGTACAGTTCAGAGCCTGGCAAGGGAGCTAGAATACAGAGGAGGCTACGTTAGAAATACTGCGTTTGGGTTGTTTTTATCTGGCTTCAAATATGAAATTAAGACAAGCCATACAAACAAACAAAGAAACCAGCTTTATTTTTACAAAAAAAATCAAATAGTGAAGGGAAAACATAACAAATGCATCCCGATTTTTTTGAAAAGATATTATTGTGTCAATGTGTTTAAATGTAAGATAATTTACAAAAAACAAAAAAGGGGCCGTAGCCCCTTTAAATCTGAAAATGTGTTTTCAGCCCGCTTACCTCACTTCCACCTTCACCACACCCGACTTCCCGCCTGCACGCAGCTGGATGACATAAATTCCCTGAGGCCAGCTTTCCGTATCGAGTTGGGTGCGGCGGTTTTCAAAAACAGATTCGCCTGCCCATACAACCCTGCCTGCGAGGTCCGTGACCCGCAGGACGGCAGGACCGTCCTCCCAGTTGGTTTCAATGGTAAGCACGCCCGATACCGGATTCGGGAATACGCGGATGGCTGAAACAGGCAGGTTTTCAAACCGCAACTCCACCACCGGCGAATAGGAAAACTTTCCGTCAAAATCTACCTGCCGGATCCGGTAGTAGTTCCACTCCTCCATGGGGGTGTTATCCAGCCAGTCGTAGAGGTGGTAACTGCCGATGCCGCCAAGAGAAGGAACCTGGCCAATTTCAAAGAAATCAGAATCCTGGTATCGCTTCTCAACCACAAAACCGGCATTGTTTTCCTCCTGGGTCGTTCCCCAGCGCACCGTGGCCATCCGTTCATTGAGCGCCTGAGCGTCAACAAACACCCATTCCAGGGGCAAGGTATTGTTTACCCCCTCCACGATTTCGATCCCGGTAATTGCCGGATTTTCCACCGATCCGTGCACCAGATTAATGTCCACCAGTCCATCCGAAAGGATTTGGACCGAGCGCATAAAGGCCGTTGTCGGACCTGCTATGGCGTACATGTCAATGTCGTTAAACACAGCCGGCACATTTCCATCCACAGAGATATCAAACACCCGCTGGCCCGGGCCATTGATGCCGCCAAACAGTTCGCAGAAATAAATTCGCACCTCCACCGACCGGCCCGCCGGTACCGGAAAACCATAACTCACGATAGGCGCCGCCGATGATATATCGCCCCGCTCAAAGTTGAACATTGCCTGCGGTGCCTGCGGCGGCACGCTGGGATCCGTCATGATCACGGGACCTGCATGGGCCGAACCTGCATTGCCGTTGTAAAAGTTATTCGGGCCACTCACCAGATACCGGCTGGGGTTGGTTACATCGTCTGCACCCCAGGCCAGAGCGCTGCCATCTGCGGCAGGCTGGGTCGTGCCACCTGCATTTACCCGGTATATCACAGTGGGGGCCGACGGACTGGTAATCATCCATTCAAAAGCTACCGTGACCGGAAAGGAGGAAGGCTTATCCACCGTTACCTCAACCTGGTAAACTCCTGTTGATGAAGCGTTTAGATTTACTGTACCGAGTATAGCTCCATTGGTGGGCTCAATGGATAAGCCCGGCGGAAGGCCGGTGGCTGAAAAGGTAAAGGTCTCTGATGGGTTTCCTCCATTGGCGACGATGCTCAGTATCGGAGTTTCGCCCAATTGGTTAAACTGGGTAGGTACGGGATTTACCGTAATCGGAGGATACACCACCACCGATGGATTGAGAATGGCAATGGCAGAGACCTTGGCATTGTTCACCACATTGGTAAACTGAATGTTCAGCGTTCCGTCTGTTACCGTGATGGGGAAGGTTTTGATCAGGGCATTGGCCGGACCGGCTTCAGCGAAAATATCAAAATTTGTGAGGGCCGGGGTGCCCTCAATACTCACGTTAAATACGCGGCTGCCTACTCCGCCACCGGAACCGCCACCCGAAAGTCCAAAGTAAATCTCGGCAAAGTGAAGCTCTACTACATAGGCACCGTTTGTCACAGGGAAATTGTAGGAAAAATTGCCGTACCGCTCGGTTTGGTACAAGGCATCATTCACCGTGCTGGCAATGGCCTGGCCAGCCCGCGCAAACAAAGATCCGCCACTGAAATAATTATCTGCCTCCCAGGTATTTACATCTGCGTCCACAAACAAAGGGCCGTTGGCATTTACCCTGAAAACTGCCTGGGGAGGATCGGTGACGGTTACAGTAAAGGTTTGGTCAACGAAAAAGTTATCTCCGTCAGTGGCGCGAATGGTGATATCAGACGTAGCCGGTGCCAACGGAAAGGAAACGGTGAGCTGATTGGCAGCTACCACGGCACCGATCTGGGGGTTTGTATTGGAAAATACGGAATAGGTCAGGTTGCCCACACCCTGGTCGTCGCCAAAGTAGTTGTTCAGGTTAAGTACCTCCGCCGGGTCACTTACCTCGCGGCTTAAATCCGGGATAAGCGTGGTAACAAACGGGCCCGCCCCGAAAGCTTTGATGAAGTCCCAACTGGCAGCAAAGCCGTCGTTTACACTGGCTGTTCCCATTATTCCTACCGCCAACGGGTTTGCCGCATTCTGAACGGCAGTCAAAACCGCACCTTGCAAACTGACCGGGCTGCCCAAATTGACCGGAGTCCCTGAGTTTATGCTGTATTGGATCTGTGCGGTTCCCGCAACAGGGTCAATGACGAAATACACATCAAATTCTGTGGTGGTAGCCGCATTAAATCCAATGGCGGTTGGAGCTATTGCCGTAAAAGCGATCCCCCCGTTTTCTCCGCCCACCGAAAGTTGGTACCCTTGTCCAAGCGCTACGCGCAGGTAGTTATTCTGAAAGCCATCCCCGATAAACAAAGCCTGGCTTTCCCCCGGGCCAAAGTTGTGGAAGGGTGGAAACATACGGGCGTGAATGGTGAAAGGACCCGTGCTGGTACTCACATTTAACCCAAACTGATAGCCTTTTTCCTGGTTATTGGCCAGGGCACTGCCCGTGGTTTGGTACATGGTTACGGCACCAATGGCCCCTCCTAAAATGTCGTCCACATCGGTATTGGAGGCAAATGGCTTATCCTGCCAGTTGAGGTAGTTGGGGTTGGCGGCACCGTTATTCATCAATCCGGTAAAACCCAACCCAAGGTAACCACCCAGGGGCGTACCCAGAAACAGCTCGTTATCAACAGGTAAGTTGAAGGGCTGCCCCATTTGAAAGGGATCCAGGTTATCATTGATACCATCGGCATCGTCATCAAGGTCCAGCAGGTCCGACACCAGGTCATTGTCGAAGTCATTGGGCCGGGAAGCACCCGAGCAGGGGTCGGAGCCATTCTGGATTTCGTCATCGTTGGTGTATCCGTCGTTGTCGTTGTCTGCGGTGGGCAAATACCCCGGGTCACCAGGCAGCAGGCAATTGAGGAAGTCGGTAGGTTCGAGTACCACAATCTGGTCATTGCTGTAGTTGGCTACCCAGATGGTACCGGGAAAAATATCCGTATCACCCTGGCAATCCAGCCCCAGGGCATTGCCTCCCACGGTGTATTTGTTTTGTTCCAGCAGCACGATGTTTCCTGCCCCATTACGGTCCACGCGGTGCAGGTTCCCATTTCTGCCGGCAATGAGGTCTCCCTGCATCACACCGCCGAAATTGGAGGCGGTGTACTCCGCAAGGGCATTGGTATTGTTGCCCCATTCGAGTACGATGATATCGTTTGCACCGTCCGGGTTTTGGCCCGTCACCGTGGTTGGCTGACGAAAATCGGCATTGGCACCGTTGAGCAAGGCTGGGGGCACAGGCGGCCAGTTGGCGGGCAGGGCCTTCTGCGGGTCAGTTTCTGAATTGGTCCGGCTGCCGTTGGGGTCGTATTTTTTGGTACGGAAATAGGAATCTGAAAAAGCCTGGCCTGCTCCTCCGGGCGAATGACTTCCGCGGGTGAATAATCCTGCATTCTGATTGGCCCGTACCGGGCAGGGGTGCCCGCCGTACACCGAACCAAACACGTAGGAGTTGATATTTGTCGTGACGAGGTTGAGGTGGTCCTTGTTATTCACCACCGGATCGAATGGGCTGCTATTAGGGGCCGCATCAGTGCCGGTACTTCCGGGTTCACCACTACGGTAGTTATTGCTTACCAGGCTGGCATTTCCTTCATACAAAGGATATCCTCCCCAACCGCCATTTGCTCCATTATCGGATACATATACGTGTCCGCTCTGGGTTACCACCAGGTCAAAAGCGTTCCGGAAACCGGGTGCAAACATCTGCACGGGTCCACCCTGAACGAGCATCGACTGATTCAGGCCATCGTTTCCGCCCCAGGGGTCGTTCAAATCTATGCCATTGTATCCGGCGGCATCGGGATCCGTGATCCCATTGGCATTGGCACGGGTGGGGTCGTCAAGGGTAGGCAGGTTGTAAATATAGTTTCGTGAGCCATCATTGAGGATGGGCATGGTGTTGAGCATGGTCAGGTTAATAGCCAAAACGGCACCTGACAAGGCATATTCTGTGATGTAGGCGAAGTTGTTGGACGGAGAACCGGCATTGGTAAAGCCGCCGATACAAACGATGAGCCATTCTGTACCACCAATATTCACCACCTGAAGCCCGTTCGTATCGTGGTTTTCCTCCGAGCGGGGCAGCCCGCGCACAATGTCCACAGCAATCCACGAAGTGCCATTCCAGGTGAGGCGGGTAATCACCCCTGAGTTGGTGTCGAGGTTAGCATCGGCCGCGCTTCCGCCCCCTCCCCTGCGGCGGTCGCTGGAGGGAACATAGATCACGGGGTTAGCGGCAGTACCGGTTACGTAAATGCCAGTTACCTGCCGGGTAGTTGTCGCAGTCGCCGCTGAACCATCGTTGTCATTGTGGTTTGGAATGACCTGAACGAGGTTAATCGTCTGGGCAGCATTTACCGCATAGTTTGCGAGGCCGTTTCGCTGGATGGTATACACCTTTATGAGGCCGTCTTCTTCAGCCACATAGAGTTTGCCATCAGGGCCAAATTGCAGGGCCGTGCCATTGTTTACGCCGGTAAACCCGTTGAAATTCAGGGTTCCTGACTGAAAGCTCTGTGAATGGAGAAGATGAAAACCGAAAAAACCAACAAGACACAATAGGACTCGCGGAAGGGTAAAATTTTGGTGCATAGGGGTACGTACTCAGGATGTAAACTGACGTTTGCCTCAAGCCAATAGCATTTGGCGGAATGGTTTGGAGAAAAACGAATGGCTAAACGGTGAGGATTTTACGTTCAGGCGATGTTTCCATTCGCCGACGGTTTCAAAAGCGAAATAAACTTACGTGTTGGGAAAGAGAAAAACAAGTGAGTATGCTTCGGTAACGAAAATTTCATTTATCGAAAATATCCGGTTTTTTATTCCCGAAAAATAAAACGAAGCGGCCGGCCTGCCGGCCAACCGCTTCGCATAAAATTGGGTACCGTCTCTGATCAGGCCTGGCCTACTATCTGCCGGATTTGCTCAATCCTTGACAGGTCAACGGGTTGTTCCGGCTCAGGTTTTACGGGAAGCAAATTACGTGCTTTGGCCCAGGGTTTGGGCTCCAATGTCAGGCGTAAAACTTCCTCCATGGTGGACACATACTGTATTTCAATCGCCTGGATATAGTCGGATTTGATTTCCTCCACATCCTTCTGATTGTCTTTGCACATAATAATGGTCTTGATGCCTGCGCGTACCGCGGCCAGCACCTTTTCCTTTATTCCGCCCACCGGCATCACCTTTCCCCTGAGGGTGATTTCACCCGTCATAGCGAGACTTGGGCGCACCAGCCGCTGCGAAAGTACGGATGCCAGGGCCGTGAGCATGGTAATCCCGGCGGAAGGACCATCCTTGGGAATGGCACCGGCGGGTATGTGCAGGTGCACATCCCAGTGCTTAAATACTTCGTAAGGAATGCCAAACTGCTCTCCGTTGGCTTTCAGGTAAGTATGGGCCAGGGTGGCCGATTCTTTCATCACATCCCCCAGCTGCCCCGTGACGCTCAGGCGGCCATTTCCGGGAATAAGGGTCGACTCAATGAACAGGATTTCCCCGCCCACCATGGTCCAGGCAAGGCCAATGGCCACACCCGGGAATTCGGTCTTCTGATAGGACTCATTTTCAAACCGCACATTCCCCAAAAAGTCCTTGAGGTTTTTGTCGGTTACGGAAATATGCTCTTTTTCATTCAGCACAATCTCCTTTGCCACTGAGCGGCAGATGGCCCCGATTTGCTGACCCAGCATACGCACGCCGGATTCGCGGGTGTAGTGGGTAATGACGCGCTCTACTGCTTTAGGCGAAATTTTTAGCTGGGCTGATTTTAGTCCGTGATCCTTGCGGTTTTTGGGAATGAGGTGCCGGCGGGCAATCTCCAGCTTTTCCTCGGGCGAATACCCCGTGATTTCGATGATCTCCATCCGGTCACGCAGGGCCGGATGAATGGTGGAAAGGTTATTGGCGGTGCAGATGAACATGACCCGGGAGAGGTCATATTCCACTTCAAGGTAGTTGTCGCGAAACGAGTTATTTTGCTCAGGATCAAGCACTTCAAGCAATGCGGAAGCCGGATCACCCCGGAAATCGTTGCCTACTTTGTCGATTTCATCGAGCATAAACACCGGATTGCTGGTGCTGGCTTTTTTCAGCCCCTGCACAATGCGGCCCGGCAACGCGCCGATATAGG
>SXGT01640896.1_pt1 | contig 10145 bp, 7 predicted proteins | sample 3176221 | NCBI WGS metagenome assembly SXGT01 (sample SAMN11356862, study PRJNA531348) | freshwater metagenome | isolation source: freshwater sample F1-120 | place: China: Fuxian Lake, Yuxi | collected 2017-12-25
ACCGAAGGGAGCGAGGTTGAGCGCCGGGTTAGGTGCGGCACTACAGGGTGCAGTAGGAAAAAGAAATTTGGGCACCACTATCTTTCTCACAAATCATTTTCCCAGGGTGTGACTGGCTATCACATAGCATTTCAGACCATTTCTTGTGACTCTCGCAACCATCTAGGTCTTTGAACCTGGCACCAACAAAGCAGCTAGTCTCACCAGCCCCACAAATTACATACCTCACAGGGGTTTCACCTTTGGCGCCTTTAACTCCTTCAGTATTCTCGCTACTACAGCCGACAAGAAAGCCAATCAGGACTAGTGCCAATATGTTCATATTCATCTGAGCACCTAACGTTAAGGTAAGGGGCGCGCCGCTTGCGGCGCGTCCCGCTTGACCGAAATGTTATGCGTTGGTGACCAAAGAAACCAAACAGCTGCGGTAACCAATGCCAAATTAAGACCAAAGCCAAGTGAAATAACCAGCGTTGTTATTGAATTGCGGATGGGCCATGGAATAGAACCAATTGTCTGCCACTCGAGACTCAGCCATGGCATGGACCACGGCATCGAGCCCAGTAGGAACAAAAAGCCAGGAATATTAGAAACGGAGCCGCGCCACATGTACCAAGCGCCAATGTAGGCAACGTATGTAAACGCACCGAAAAGGAATGTGAGCCGCAACGTTTGGGTGCGTGCTTTTGTGAATGCCACGAAGTAATTAAGCCAGAGACGCATAACGTTGTTATTCGCCCCCAATCGGGTCCGTAAAATGTTATCGGACATGTCCGATAATCTGTAAAAAGTCAGCAAGTCATTGATTCAATAAGAACGCTTGTCCAATAACATCGGCAGGGCGCATACCCCGCCTACTTTGGATTCTTCTTCCATTACCCCAAGCTACCCAATCTGTAGCAGGCTGGTTTTTGTAAGGGGTTCTTCACCTTTACGCACTGATCTGGTCAATTTTCAGCAGGCGAAACGATACCTCTTCCTGCATGGAATACGCCACCAGAAAGCGATGGGTTGGCCGGGATTTGAGGTTGCTGACGGGATTGGGGGGTGATACGCGCCAGGGAGACGCTGATTTATTTGTCTCCCGCACCGGATTACCCAACTCCGGGGTGACGACGAAGCCGGGGGCCAGGTGGTTGATTTCACTGGATTCCGGCTTTCGCCGGATAACCAGAGACTTGGCGAACTTTGTTTGCTCGCCTAGTCGGTTGGCTAGTCGTTCTTTCAATGACGGTGCGTTTTTCAAACCCCCTTCAAACGCCGCCGCTGTGGACCACTTCGTAATACAGCTTTTCCAGTTCCAGCTTGTGTTTGGTTTCTTCGCTGGCTAGGTATTGGAACAGTTCGCGGATGGGGCCGGGCGGTGTGGTTTCGGCGAGTTCGCCGTAGTGCGACATGGCGGCGTGTTCGCGGCCCATGGCGTATTGCAGCACGGCCTGGTCGTCGGGGTTTTCACCCAGGCTGGGCAGGTGCAGGCAATCGGAAAACTTGCTGTCGCTGGCGGTGCGTTCGATCTCGATTTTGACTTGTTCGGCCAGGTCGTCGCGCTGGGCCAGGGCGCTGAACAGGTCGTAGTGCGTTTGCTCTTCGGCGGCCAGTTCTTCCACCAGAGAGCGGAGGCGCTTGCTGACCTTGGGGGTCAGGTCGGTGTAGAAGTCGCGCGCGCTGGCTTCAAAGCCTGTGGCAACTTCGAGGATTTCGCGCAGCGTGGTTTTGCTGCGCAGCGATTCCATGCCGTGGCTGCCTTCGGTCATCTTGCGTTCTCCATCGGTTGCAGGGCGGCGTGGATGCTGGCTGCGACGCGGTGGCCGTCGGCGACGGCATGCACCACGTCGGGGCCGGCGACGCAATCGCCGGCGGACCAGAGCCAGGATTCAGAGGTGCGGCCGTCGGCGTCAATCTTGATGCGGCCACGGTTCCATTCCAGCGACTCGGTCAGCGCTTCGCCGAGTAGTGCGGTATCGGCGAACTGGCCGATGGCTTCGATTACGGTGTCGCAGGCGTGGATGGTTTCGTCCGCCGGGTCGTAGTTGGGGGCGAAACGTTTTTTCTCGTCGAAGATGGAAAGCACTTTCCAGGTCTTGAGGCCGATCAGCTTGCCGCCGGCGTCGATCTCGCAGCCCTGCGGGCCGCATTTGTCGCGAATCACGATGCCTTCTTCCAGCGCCTCCTTGATTTCATCCGGGTCGGCCATGAAGTGCTGTTGTTCTTCCAGCGCGGTAACCACCACATCGACCTGGCCGAACTGCTGCTTCTGCATGCGCGCCAGCGAGCGGGCGATGTCCATGGCGACATTGCCGCCGCCGATGACCACCGCGCAGTGCGGCAGTTCGAACGGCTCGCCGGCGGTGATCTTTTGCAGCAGATCGACGGCGCGGAAAACTTTTTCGTGCTCGGAGTTGGGAATGCGGGTCTGGCGTCCCTCCTGCAGGCCGATGGCCAGCAGGATGGCATCGTTGTCGCTGCGCAACTGGTCGAGCGTGATGTCGGTGCCGATCTTCACATTGCAACGGATATCGACGCCGACCGAACGAATCACATCGACGTCCTGGTCGATGACGTCGTAGGGCAGGCGATATTCCGGGATGCCCCAGCGCGTCATGCCGCCGGGTTGGTCGAGCGCTTCGTAGACGGTGACGGCGTGGCCCAGTTTGCCCAGGTCGAAGGCAGCGGTGAGGCCGGCCGGGCCGGCGCCGATGATGGCGATTTTCTTGCCGGTTGCCGGGCCGGGACCGCCGACGATCTGCTTGCATTGCTCCGCTGTCACCTGATCCATGATGTGCCGTTTCAGCCAGCGGATCGCGATCGGGTCGCCTTCGTGGCGCGCGGCGCAGGCGTCCTCGCATTTGTGCGTGCAGACCCGGCCGCAGATGCCGGAGAACGGATTGGTTTCATACAGCAGGCGCAAACCGCGTTCGTAGTCGCCGTCGCGCACGGCGGCGATGTATTGCGGGATCGCCATGTGCGTTGGGCAGGTGGCGACGCACAGGCCGCAGGCGACGCAGCGGTCGGCTTCGAGAATGGCTTCCTGGACGCTGTAACCGTCGACGATCTCGGCAAACGATGTGATGCGTTCCGCCGGTTCCATCTCGTGCATGTGAATCCGGTTTTCGCCGGTCAGGCGGTGGCCTTCCGGGCGCTGGTAGCCAAGCTCGGCGTGGTCCCAGTATTTCTTGTCGACGCCGGGCGTGAAGCAGAACAGGTCGGGGTTGTTTTCCACCCAGGTGTAGGCGTTCGACATGGTCAGCGACTTCGTCATGCAGACGTCGACGCACAGCGCGCACCAGCAGCAGCGGCCGTAGTCGATACGCGGGCGCAGGCCGGAGTCGCCATCCTTGGTCGCAATGCCGTCCACCGGCACCATGTCGATTGCGCCGTTCTGGCAGATGGTTTCGCAGGTGCCGCAGCCGATGCACAGTGCCACATCGTTCTGGTGGAAACCGCGATAACGCGGCGCTGCCGCGCGGTTCAACGGGTCGGGAATGCTGACCGGATCGCGGAACAGGTTCTTCCAGGCGGTGAAGGGGGAGAGGACGTCGCGGACGCTCATTTCAGGCTCGCTTTCATCGCTCGATCTCCGGTGGGTAGGTATGCAACGACACCATCAGCGCGGCGACATCGGAGATGTTGATGTTGACGATCATGCGTTCCAGCAATGCCATGGCGTGGGTGTAGGACGGGCCGCGCACATTGACCCGGCGCGGGTAGCCGCTGCCGTCGGTGACCAGGTAATAGCCGTATTCGCCGCGTGAACATTCGCCGCGAATGTAGGTTTCGCCGCGCGGAATCTTCCAGTGCAGCATGCTCGGCATGGCTGCCATCAGCGGCCCGCTTTTCGGCATCTTCGCCAGCATCTGGCGGATCAGGTCGACCGACATCAGCAGGTCGCGGCGGCGCACGTCGGCGCGGGTGTAGATGTCGGAGTCGTGGCCGATCACCGGTTCGAATTCGAGTTCGTTGTAAACCAGATACGGCTGGTCGCGGCGCACGTCCTTGGCCATGCCGGCGGCGCGCGCGTTGGGGCCGGTGACGCCATACGAATCAAGCCAGGCCGGGTCGATGACGCCCAGGCCGACGGTGCGTTTCTTGAACACGGCGTTGTGGAACATCACGTCCAGCACGTCTTTCAGCGTGCTTTCGATTTCGCGCAGGGTTTCTTCCATGCGTTGCTCGAAGCCTTCAGGCAGGCCGTCGCGCACGCCGCCGGGCATGATGAACATGTGATAGATGCGCGCGCCGGTCAGTTCCTCGAAGCGGTCGAGCATCAGATCGCGCGCGTAGGTGGTCCACTGGCCGATGACGCCCTGACCCAGCGCTCCGGCCTGGCCGCCCAGGTACATCAGATAGCTGTTGATGCGGCCCATTTCCAGCACCATCGCGCGAATCCAGTTGGCGCGTTCCGGCACTTGAATACCGGCGAGATCTTCCACGGCGGCGGCGTAGCAGTATTCGTTGAAATCCGGCTCCGGCACGCAGATGCGGCAGACGATGGGGAAGCACTGGATGAAGGTGCGCCGCTCCATCAGCTTTTCGAAGCCGCGATGCAGGTAGCCGACGTGGGTTTTGCCTTCCACCACTTCGTCGCCGCAGACGGTGAGCTCCACCGACATGTTGCCGGTGATGCCGGGATGGTTGGGGCCTTGCCAGAGCTTCAGGTATTTGCCGGAAGCCAGGTCGATGTCCAGCGTGCCATCGGCTTTGCGCGCCGGGTATTGTGAGCGGTCGGGGGCGAGGAAATTCATGTCATGCGCCGTCCGGATAGAGTTGTTGTTTCATGTGCTGTTCCGGGTCGTTCGTTTCGCGGCCGGGACGGTCGGCGTAGTTGGCCCGGGCGTATTTCAGGGTATCGAAATCGCGTCGATAGGGCGGGATGTCGTTCCAGCCTTCCAGGATGAATTCTTCGTGCAGACGCGGGCTGCCGGGGAAGTCGATGCCGAACATTTCGCGCAGTTCACGCTGGTAGGTGGCGGCGGTCGGCCACAGCTGGTGAATGCTTTCCATGCTTGCGCCGTCGCGCGGGAGCATGACGCGCAGTCCGAGGTCTTGCGCCTTCGTCCGGTTCGACAGCAGATAAGTCAGTTGAAACTGGCCTTCTTCGAGCCAGTCGACGGCCGTCAGCAGCACCAGATGCGTGTAACCCTCCAGGTCGCGCAGATGCAGCAGCGCCGGCCGCAGCCAGGCCGCCGGCAGGGTGACGAAGCCGAGATCAGGGCGTTGCTCGGTCAGTTCGCCAAGCGGGAACAGGTGCTGGAGTCGGGTGTGAAGATCGCGCATCGTGGTTTTCTGTAGCCTCACCAGTTGTAGTCCGGCATGTCCCAGTCGTGGATCACCCGCTTCTGGTTGGCCTTGTACCAGTCGAATTTTTCCGCGTACTGGTTGGCGCCTTCGGCCTTGCCGGCGCGGATCAGTTTCTTCAGATCTTCAAAACCGGCCAGCAGCGCTTCCGGACGCGGCATGCAGCCGACGATGTAAAGGTCCACCGGCATGTAGTCGTCGAGCCGTTTGATGGTGTTGTAGGAATCCCAGTACATGCCGCCGTTGATGGTGCAGGAGCCCAGGCCGACGACATATTTCGGGCTCTGCATCTGTTCGTAGGCGCGGATCGCGCGCTTCAACGTCTTCACCGACAGATAACCGGAAATCACCAGCAGATTGGCCTGGCGCGGCGTCGGCCGCCACTGGACGCCGTAGCGATAGGCGTCGAAGCGCGGCGTCATCAGTGGCCGCATTTCGATGGCACCGCAGCCGGTGCCGAAGCCGAGAATCCACAGCGATCGCGCGCGCGCCCAGTTGAAGAAATCCTCGACGATCTGGAGGTAAGCGCCATGCTGCACCGTGGGCGGCGCGTCGCAGTAATAGTCCCGCAGCGGCTCGACTTCGAATTCGACGCCGTCCGGGCCTTTGACCATGCGTTTCTGTAATTCTTCTTTCATCTCACACCCACAAAATCGCCGCCACGCCCAGCGGCACGGCCCAGATCAGGAACCAGCGGATCGACTGCTCCACTCGGAAGCGCGGGAAGCAGACGCCGACAAACGCCGAGAACAGATAGAGCAGGAACACCTTGACGGCGAATTCCGGCCAGCTCGTCGCGCCACCGAAAAACAGGTTCATGTAGATCACCATCTTGGCCACCGGGAAGATCGCCCGGTTGGTCTGCATCAACGCCAGATAGGCGGAGTGATATTCGGTTGGCGGGCCGATGGGAATTTCCTGCGGCGCAATCACCACGTCGAACGGCGGCCGCATCATCGAACCCAGAAAGGCCAGCATGCCTGCCGCCACTGCCAGAGGGTTGGTGAACAAGGTCCAGTTCATCACGCCGCCCTGTTGCGCGGCCACGATGTCGGTGACCGACAACGTCTGGTATTGCAGCGCCACGGCGAATACCGCCAGCGCGAACGGCAGTTCGGCGACACTGACCTGCGATAGGCCGCGCGTGATGCCGATGGCCGCGTGCGGATGGCCGCTTTCACCTGCGCCCAGCGCCATGCCGAGGGTGCCGAAGAAGACGAAATACAGCGCCAGGATCAGGTCACCGGCAAACGACAGGTTGGAGAACATGTAGGAGCCGTAGATGGTCGGCACGAACAGCAGCAGGCCCACACCGCCGGTGAGGCGGAATACCGGGCCAAGGTAGAACATCACACCGTGGGTGATCGAAGTGCGCTGGCCGTAGTTCTTGATCAGATCGACATAGTTCTGCCAGATCGGAATGCCGTGACGCCGGCCGGCGCGCGCGCCGATCTTCTGGATCAGCGCGCCCAGCAGCAGGCCGTAATTGAACACGATGAACAAAGTCAGCAGCGCGTAGGGGATTTTCATCCAGTCGAAGCTCATGGCTGGACTCCCATGCCGAACAGATAAACGATGACCACGAAGGCCAGCAGATGGAACGCGTAGGTCTGCCCGTTGCCGGTGTAGAAACGCCGCGCCAGATCGCCGGCGGTGTGCAGCAGATCAGTCAGGGTTGACCAGAAAATGGTTGCCAACGGCAGCGTCAGAAAGCCCAGCGCCTTGCGATAGGGCGCGAAGAAATTCCACGCGAAGTGGGTGGTTTCCGGCCGGAAGGGACGTTCGGCGGAGAACACGATGTTGAATTGCTTGACCTTCTGCGCGCGGCGGTTGACGAACAGCAGCCAGGCGAACAGCGTCATGAAGATCACACCGACGATGATCATGATCGCCACCGGATTCCAGTAGCCGAACTGGCTGGTGATGGTCGTACCTTCCCAGGTAAGCCCGCCATTGGGGAAGAAGCCATTCAGATAAGTATCGACATGGCGCAGAACCAGCCCAGGCACCACCGCCACCACCATCAGGATGGCGACATAGATCATCTGCGGCAGCACGATCCAGAACGGCGCTTCCTTCACCCGCCGGAATTCATCTTTCAACTGGCCGAGGAAGATGGTGTAGATCAGGCGGAACAGGTACAGAAAGGCGATTGGCCCGGCGAGGAAGATGATCACCATCGGCAGCCGCGCTTCGGCGGTGAGGATGGCGTTGTAGAAGATCCAGCGACCGCCGAAGCCGGACAGCGGCGGTACGCCGGAGACAGCGATGATGCCGATCAGGGTGGCGATGAACGACAGCGGCATCAGCGTGATCAGGCCGCCCATGCGGTACATCTCGCGCGTGCCGGTGCGCTTGGCGACGCCGCCGATCGACAGGAACAGCATCGACTTGTAGACGTAATGGTTGATCACGAACATCAGCGCCATCAGCCAGCCCAGGTGATTCATCAGCGCCAGGCCGAACATCGCGTAACCCATCTGGCCGATCGAGGAATAGGCCAGCAGTCGCTTTGCGTCTTCCTGGAAGATCGCCAGCAGATTGCCGATCAGCGCGGTGATGGCGCCGATCCAGAGCATGGCGTTGATCAGTTCGACGCCGTAGAAATCCTGCCGGCCCATGCTCAGCAGCAGCACGATCAGACCGTACAGGCCGGCTTTCAACAGAATGCCGGAGACCATCGGCGAGACATCGGTTTCGGCTTCGGCATGCGCGCCGGGCAGCCAGATGTGCAGGCCGATGGCGGCGGTCTTGGTCATGAAGCCGATGGCCAGCAACAGGAACACCCAGGGCGCCAGCGGTTGTGCCAGATCCGCCAGTGCGGCCAGTGCAAAATGCGGGGCACCCTGAGCCGCCAGTGCGAAACCGGTGAGGATCAGGAAAGCGCCGCCAAGCGAGAACAGGATGTAGGACAGCGCGTGCGGCTCGGAATGCTTGCCGCGCAGAATCAGGAAGTACGAGCCGACCGTCAGCAGTTCCCAGGCGACGAAGAAATCGAAGGTGTCGGTGGCGCGGATCAGCATCGCCAGGCCGGCAAACATCAGCATCGCCGATGGATAGAAGCCGGTACGCTGGCCGTGGGCATGGAAGCTGGCAAGCAGCGTCAGCGAGCCGCCAATGAGGAAGATCGCCGCGAAGATCATGCGCAGCGGGTCGTACTCGGGATAGGTGAGGTAGAACCAAGCGAGCAGGCCGGCGATGGCCAGCGTGTTCTTCAACCAGACCGGCAGCGGGTCGAACAGCAGGAAGGACAAGGCAAACAGCAGCGGCAGCGCCAGCAGCAGGTTGCTGCGCTCGAATTGCAGCGCGGAAAGTTCGCCCCAGATGAAGCTCAAGGTCCAGGCGGCGGCGAGGGCGACGATCACCGCGAACGTGGCGTTCGACGTTGTGTTCGACGTTGTGTTCAATGCGACATTGACTGCCTCGGTCGGCGCTTCGCGTTTCATGATGTAGCCGAACCAGCGGAACAGGTAGCCAGCTTCAAGCAGCGCACCGAACAGAATCAACCCGAGCAGCGCGATGCGGTCTGCGCCGGCAAGCTGGTGAACCAGTTCCCATTTGGCGTAGAAGCCGGGGAACGGCGGCAGGCCGGTGAGCATGCAGATGAAGCTGACGAAGGCGAAGATCAATACCGGATGGCTACGCAGCGCCGCCCAGGTTTCCAGCCCGCGTTCGACGATCAGCTCGGAGAGCCAGAACAAGCCGGCCTTGGCCACCGCATGCGACAACAGCAGGCCGCCGGCGATGTACAGCGTGTTTTCGCCGAGGATGTCGCGCTGGCCGAGCACCGCAAGGATCAGACCAGTTTGCGCAATCGACGAATAGCCGAGCAGACGCCGGTCATTCTGCTGCGGCAAGGCCAGCAGGTTGGCGGCGACGAAGGTGGCGATGCCGATGCCGGACGCCATCGGCAGCCATGAATCGCCGCCGATCAGCAGCAGCTTGTCGACCGCGAACAGCGCGGCGGCACCGGTGGCGGCCGAGAACAACGCGGAGAACGCCGGATGCGCCGATTGGTAGATGTCCAGCGCCCAGCCGTTGGCCGGGAACGGTTTCAGTTCGGCGACGATGGCGATGAAGATCAGGAAGAAGGCCAGCGCGAATGCCTGCGCTGCACCGCCGCTGAGCAACGGTGCGGCAGCGGCCATGTCGTCGATGTTGAGCGTGCCGGTGGCGTGATAGGCAAAGATGATGCCGATCAACAGGAAGGCCGAAACAAATTGCGACACGATCAGATATTTGAAGCCGGCCGCTAATGCCTGACCGTTGTTTTTCGCTTGTTCGGACAGCAACACCAGACCGGCGCTGGCAATTACCGTCAGTTCGAAGAACACGAACAGATTGAACAGGTCGCGGGTCAGCACGATGCCGGACAACGCCATCACCGCCACCAGCCACACCGACATCGCGCGACGCCCCAGCGCCAGCAGCGTGTCTTTCAACGCCAGCGCCGACAACAGGCCGGTTAGATTGATCAACAGGGTCAGCGCCGCCTCGGCCAGCCCGATGCGCAGATTGATGGCGAATGGTGGCTGGGTCCCGGCGGTGAAAATCTCTACGGCGGCGGCATCGCTGCTGGCGAAGGTCCACAGCCAGCCGGCCGAAATCCAGCTCATGAAGGCCAGCGTCAGCAGCGTGATGCCGAACGCGAGGCCGCGCTGCTGTTCCTTCAGCAACCCCATCAGGAAGGCGGCGGCCAGCGCCGCAGTGATGATGTGCAGGGCGCTTACCATTTCAGTTCCGTGAAGCGGGCGATGTCGAGCGTGCGTTTCCGCTCATGCAGTTTGAGGGCGTAAGCCAGCATCAGTGCGGTGACGCCGACGCCGATGACAAGGGCGGTCAGCACCAGC
>SXGT01380215.1_pt1 | contig 10143 bp, 9 predicted proteins | sample 3176221 | NCBI WGS metagenome assembly SXGT01 (sample SAMN11356862, study PRJNA531348) | freshwater metagenome | isolation source: freshwater sample F1-120 | place: China: Fuxian Lake, Yuxi | collected 2017-12-25
AGTAGTGGATGCCCTCATCCGCGCCAACAAAGACTTCGATTTCCTGATCATTCCCGGGGCTGGTCACGGCGCAGGAGAATCAAACTACGGCCGCCGCCGCAGACAAGATTTCTTCGTCCGCAATCTACTCAACGTCGAACCGCGGGCAAATTGACACACTGCGTCCATGCAACCACCAACGCCAACATGCAACGCCCATCCCCGCTAAAAGAACCGGAAGCGTGAGCGCCCCGGTTGAAAGCCCAACCCACTCCCGGCACTCAAGTGAAAGCGCGGGCGCAGCTCTCACCTACCCGCTTCGTCCTGCATCGCATGTGCGGAAAGCACTGGGCGACGCGGATCGCGCGGCGCTGGCACCCCCGCATTGCTCTCTGGCGGCATACCACCCCCACTTCGAAACTGCCGCCAGTTCCAATATCCGGCGCTAGCGACGACCCACAGCGTCGACACAAGCACAACCAGCGCACATCCGAAGTCAATATGCTCGCCAAACGCGCCGCGGCCAGCACGCACGTCAGCGACGACCCGAATAGCACTCATCACTGCTAGAGCGCCGCAGGGAACAATGATGAGCGTCCACAACATCCATATTCCGCGCTCTCGCTCGTGGCTTTCGATGCAGCTAATCCACATAGTCCCGGCAAACATCACCCCCGCCGAGATCGCGCCAGGAAGCAATTGTCCCGCCACGACACAGCCAGCGAGATATCCAACCGCCAGCAGTCCCGGCATCAGGACGACCCGCTTAATCGAGTCGATTCTCGCCGTCGAAAGCGCTATCCGGTCGATCTGCATCGCTAAATTCTATGGTCGTCGCCGCCGCAACGATTTCTTCTTCAGTGGCTTGCTCTACGTCAAACCTCGCACAGACTGAATCCAGCTTATAACAAATATCCAAAGACCTTACGCACCGCCTCTTGATTCACTCCATCAGTTCCCCTCCATAGGCCTGCCGGGTATCCCATCTCTGTATAGCAGATGGGCTCGGCACCTCGCATTTGCCGGTCGAGATACCCCGGGTTCTTCTCGGTTCCAAGCACGCCGCAGTACCCCAGAATAGCGACTAGATTTTGACGTTCACTCAGACTTCCCCGCACATGCGGTCCAAGCAGTTTGGGGAGCGCTGTCCCCGTTGTCCGCGGCGGGACTTCTCCAATTGCCTGCAAAATGTCTTTCAGCGTCTCGATCGCATCATCATTCGGACGCAAATGCTCCGCAATCGCAAATTGCTCAAGGTCAAACGCGGCATACACGATATCTCTGTGCCGCACCCCTCCCCACTTCAGCCGCTCAAAGTTCAGTACGTTAAGGTCTTCTTTCTCTCCTTTGATTGCACCGTATCCGCAGTGATCGCATACTCCGCGACGCCCTTTAACTTTGTGCGGCGTGAGTCTTGACATGATTGCGTAACTGCCCAGGGCAGACCGCTCGTCCATCCTTCCGTTACGCAGGCTCGCCACGAACGCATCCGCCACCGCCCGCAGCGTCGTCTTCTTCACCGCCTCAAGCACTCGTTTCACAACTTCTGCGTGCGTGTATGTGACCGGATCAAACATCACCCCAGCTCGCTTCGCATATTCAAAGTCCTTCGCCGGCGTGCTGTACACATCCTTCCACCCTCCTGCACTCCAGTACGTCTTGAACAAGATGTTGACGGCGCGGTCATCCAGCATACACAACTCTCTCCTTTCAACTACAAACACATCATTGCTTCTGTAACGTACTCTTCACCAACCGCTCCACACTGTGCACATCCGCAATTCCAAGAAATCCACGCGGCCTCATCACTGGCTGCTCATTCTGTGTGTACCCCGCATCCACCTCCTCAAAAACCAGATCGCCGCTGCCATCGGGCCGTTCGTGCTTACTCATCGTCCCAAGCTGCGATGCCCTATACGAATACACACTCCGCACACTGTCGCGCCAGTTCCCCTCAATAACAATCGCCCGTCGCGGCGTAAGCCCATACACCGTTCGGGCAGCCCGCCTCTTCGCGGCCCAACCAGTCCCAAATGTCAACACGCACCCAATAATCAGAAATGGCACACCAAGCAGCGGAAAGTACACCGGCGGTGGCGATTTGGTTGAAGCCCCCATCATCGCAAACGCCGCACCGATCCACAAAAGCGCGAACCCGCCAAAGACCATCCCAAATACACGCAGCCCTCTCTGCCCGCGTGCAAACGCTTTGGAATCCGGCGCAGCTTTCCACACCAGATTCTCTCCAGATTCCAATTCTCGCTTGAGCGCATCCAGCAATTCCTGCGATGGCTCTCCGGGCATTCTCAGTTCGTCCATGGCACAAGTTTACCCGAGATTTCAACCTTCTGCCATCGCCTCAAGCACCTTACCCGCCCAGTGCTCCTGTGCCATCACTTCCGCATCAATCCACACACTCCGCGGCGTCAATCTGAGCCTTTTCAACCACGTCCGCTGGTTCTTCCCGAACCTACGCGTCTCGATCTTGATCTCTTCAACCGCTTCATCCAGCGTGCATCGTCCTTCGAGATGTTCGAGCAGTTGCTTGTACCCAAGAGCCTCGCACGCTTGCGGCCCCAGTTTCCCAGCGCGATGCAAGTCGGTGACTTCCTGCAGGAAGCCCGCTTCCATCATCGCTTTCACTCGAGCATTGATTCGTTTGTTGATTGCCTCAACAGGCCATAGCAAGCCCACCAGCACCCGATCGTCTTTCCGCGGCAGTTCTTCCCATTGTTTCTGCAACTGCGAAATCGGCGTTCCAGTCTGGCGATACACCTCAAGTGCGCGAATCGTGCGACGCTCATCGTTTGCATGAATTCGTTCAGCCGCGACTGGATCAACTCGTTCAAGTTCGGATCGCAATTCAGTAATCGGAATCTGTCGAAGCGTGTCTCGAAGCGACGCATCTGGTTCAGGACCTTCGAACAGACCATTGAGCAGTGCCATCACGTAGAGGTTCGTTCCGCCGACCACTATCGGAGTGCCGCCGCGAGACTGAATGTCTGCGATCACGCGCTCAGCGCGAGTCAGCCAGTCATGCACCGTGAACGGCTCAATACTCGCCGGATCCACGATGTTCATCATGTGGTGGGGCAGCGCATTGAGTTCTTCGGGCGACGGCTTGGCAGTGCCAATATCCATGCCGCGGTAAATCGTGAAAGCATCTGCGCTCACGATCTCGGGGCCTGGCACTTGCGCAGCGATCGCCATCGCCAACGCGCTCTTGCCGCCAGCAGTCGGACCAACGATGATGGGAAACCGCTTTGTCACTTGAGTTCAGACCGGACGCGACCAGGTGACTTCCTTGTCTTTTTCCAGCATTTTGGCGGCGTTTCTAGCGCATTCTTCGCAGATCCATGTGCCTTGTGTCATTGGGCTTTCCCACGCAGCACGGTCTTTGTGTTGCAGGCACATCACACAACTTCCCAGATCACCCATCGGTCCGCTCGGCGGATCGCTCAGGACCGACATGCGATAGGCTAGTGATAGACAACTGCCGCAGATAAGCGAACCTTTGTGTCCTTCTACCATGGGCCGATCTTCCGACCAGGCCTGCATGCAGAAATCACATTTGAAGTAGTCGTTGCCATCGGCATCTGTGTCATGCATGTGTATTTCTCATTCCTCTTTCATCGCCCCGATCAATTGATGCCGCGTTGATGGCGCGTCAGCAATTGATATACCTCGCACCGTTTCAGTAATTCGTCGTGCCGCCCAACATCCACAATTCGACCTTGATCCATCACCACAATCCGGTCTGCTGAGAGCATGGTGCTGAGGCGATGGGCGACGATCAGCGTTGTCCGACCTTGTGAGAATTCATTGATCGCTGCGTTGATTTGTGCCTCCGAATCTGCATCGATCATGCTGGTTGCTTCATCCAGAATCAAGATCGCGGGGTCACGGAGAATTGCCCGGGCGATTGCAATTCGCTGACGCTGGCCACCAGACAAACTCGCGCCCTGTTCGGCCACTTCGGTGTCATAGCCTTGGGCGAGTTTGGAGATGAAGTCGTGTGCTCTCGCACGTTTTGCTGCATCCACGATCTGATCTTCAGTCAATCCGGTGGCCGCCCCGTAGGTGATATTTCCACGAATTGACCTTTTGAACAAGACAGTTTCCTGGGTCACCACACCGATCTGTCGGCGTAAGCTGCGGATATTGAAATCGCGGATTTTATTTGCGTCGATCAGAATTCCGCCGCCATTTGCAGTGGGTTCGAAGAGGCGGGGAACAAGCGAGAGCAAGGTGGTTTTGCCACAGCCATTGGGTCCCACAATGGCAACTTTTTCGCCATGCTGGATGGTGAGGTTGATATCAACCAGTGATGCCCGCTCGGAACCTTGGTAGCAAAAATGCACATTCTGGAACTCGATCGCATTGCTGTGACGCGGGAGCTTTGGCAGGCGGGAATCATGCCCTGGCTCTGGGGTTGATTCCATCAATTCCCGCAACCGCTCAGCGCCGCCGCTGGATGCCTGAATGTCATTGACCAGTCCCGACAAGGGCTTGAAACTCGCGCCCGCAGCACCCAGTGCAACCAGGACGGCAATCAGGGTTTCGCCGCTAAGATGGCCGTCGAAGATGGCTTTGGCCGCGACCAGAATCAGTGTGCCAAGAACAAGGATTGTCAGCGTTTCAACAAGCGGGCTTGAGAGTGCCCGGGCGGTCCGGACTTTATTGAGTTCCAGCATCACCTTCTTGTTGATGCGATGAAAACGACCTGCTTCAAATCGTTCCGCGGAATGGACCTTGACAACGCGCAGCCCTTGCAGGCTTTCGGTGGCCGCCAGTTGCATTTCAGATTGCGAGACCAGTGCCTTCTTGCTGTATCGCCGGATGCGTGTGCCCAGTTTCTTGATCACCAGGAACATGATCGGAGCGACGATCACAGTTCCTAATGTTAATTGCCAACTTATAACAAGTGCAGCGACCAGTGCGCCTACACCCTTGACCGCCTGTGAGACAGCTTTGCTCACGAGCGCGGTCATTCCCTGCGAAAGCGAGTTGGTGTCGTTCACGATGCGACTGATGACATCAGTTGCGCCGCCCTGTGCATTTCCCGCGCTGCTGCGCACCACCAGCCCCAGAGGCAAGCGAAGTACACGGTGAAAGGCCTCTCTGCGAATCGCCGTTGTCGTTTTATTAACAAGTGTCAATGACAGATAGGCATGGAGGAAGTTCGCGGTTGATCCGATCACCGTCAGCAGTCCGAGCCATGACACGATAAACGTAATGCTCGACCAGGGAGTGGTGGGAAGTTTTTCGATAGCCCATGCGGGTATCTTGGTCGTGTGTTTGGGATCGCTATTGAAATCGATCGCCTGCTGTGACAGCGCGCGTCGGGATTCTGCTTTGCTGCTCAATACCGCGTTGATCACCGGGGTAGCACCAACCAGGCCGCCGGCGAGGCTTCCGCCGGAAACAACCGCAAAAATCATGGCTGCGATGAGAAGTTTTTTGTAGCGAAGCATCCGCTTGGAGAATTCCCAGAACGGATCGCCTTTGGCTGTCCCAAGTTGGCGGGACGTTGGCAGGCTCAATCGTCATCCTCGAAATACTCTGAGACCTCTTCGGGTGTTGTGTCCTTGGGAGTCTTGGTCTTGACCTTGGCGCCGCGGCGTGCCGCGAATCCTTCGGTAAATGACCCAGCCTCAGCCAATGGACGTTCATCCTTATCCGCATCAGTCTTGCGTGCACGCACGTTGAGCTTGATCGGCACTTCAGAGAATGGCAGCTCTTCGCGGAAGCGATTGACCAGGTAGCGCTGGTACGTCTGAGTGAACATCGCGGGCCGATTGACAACCAGCGCGATTTCCGGCGGGTTGGTCCCGACCTGTGCAACGTAGTAGATCTTGGCGTGTACACCCTGCTTGTCGCTGGGCGGACGAAGTTCGATGAGCTTACGGATCAGGCGATTGAGTACGCCTGTGGTGACGCGGGTCTCTGACTGCTTCTGCATGTCGAAGGCCAGGTCCAATGTCTCTTTGACATTGAGGCCTTTTTTTGCGCTCATGAATGCGATTGGTGCGTGCGACAATCCGCCCAGTTCGCGGCGAAGATATTGCTCGTAATCTTCGGGAGTGACTTCGGTGCCTTTGCGGCCTTTCTTGCCGCGGGCGCCACCTTCATCGCGGTCCCACTTGTTCACAACGATGATGACTGGCTTGAATGCTTTTTGGCACATCATTGCCAGTTGCTCATCGACTTGACTCAGTTTCAGAGTCGCATCGATCAGGAGCATGACGACATCTGAGCGGTCGATCGCACGCTTGGCGCGATCGAGGGCGTAGACCTCAACCATGCTCTGGAAGCTCTTTTTGCGGCGGAGACCTGCGGTGTCGATCGCGACAATCGAGCGGCCATCGAGTTCAAAGCGAACGTCGACAGCATCGCGGGTGGTGCCTGCGATTTCACTCACGATCATGCGCGGCTCGCCTGCGAGGGTGTTGACCAACGTGCTCTTGCCAGCGTTGCGCTTGCCGATGATGGCCACCTGCAGATCAGCTCGGCGGGCTTTTTCATCTGTGTTGTCGGGCAACGCTTCATACAGGAAGTCCTGCAACTCGCGGCGCATGTAATTGTTCTTTGCAGAACAGAGCCAGGGTTGACCAAAGCCAAGACCGGCGAGTTCCTGAGCGTGACTTTCCCAGCGCGGTCCATCGACCTTGGTGGCGACGACTTGCACGTTGAGTTTCTTGGCTTTGGCGCGAGCTTCTTTGCCGGGCTTCTTGCCTTGAGCCTTCTTGGAAGATGGACCGAGTTTGCCTTCGCGCAAAAGCTTGGCAATTTCCAAGTCGTGCGGCGTAATGCCTGCCTGGGTATCGACGGCAAAGAGGACAAGATCGGACGTCTCGATTGCCGCTTCGATCTGTGATTCGATGTCGCCGGTCAAAGTTGCCAAGTCGGCGCCGACATCGTCGTAGCGTTCACCCTGGGCGACATAGACGCCGAAGCCGCCGGTATCGATGAATTCGACGGGCTTGGTAGCTTCGCCGGAGTTCTTACCTTTTGGGTGCTGGAGTTCGACGATGGCAACAACGCGATCGCGCGTGACACCCGGAGTCGGGTCCACGATGGAGACTTTGGAACCCGCGAGCATGTTGAGCAGCGAGCTTTTGCCCACATTGGGGCGACCGACGATAGCGACGCGAGGAATAGGCATAATGAGGTGACAAGTGTATGCGTTGTGATTTCGTTTGTATGGTTGGCTCTTGTGCGGCGGGGGGTTGGCTCTAAGGCAAAGTACTGAGTGCTGAGTTCTGAGTGTTGTGTGATTGCGGAGGGAACCCAGAGTTTGGGAGTTTCTTCGTCGCTGCTTGGCTACTAGAACGCTCGGGTTCGGCGGAGAGATCACGTGCAGAGTCTGGTGCGAAAGGCGATTCCTGACACTTGGTCGGTGATGGAAATGGGGATGAAGCTGAAAACACTGCTGGAAATTGAGACTCGCTGGGCACAGATTCGATCTTGGAACGTTGCGTTTTGGAGGGTGCGATCGTTGCGGCGGCGAAGCGGCCGAGTTGGGAGGTGGCGAGGCGGAGGTAGTTGATGGCCTTGGCGTGTAGTGGTTCGTTGATGATGCCGCTGGAGGGAATGCTGGTCTGACGGATGAGATCGGTGCAGACAAGTTTGAGTTTGTCCATCGCGAAATCGCGGGCTTTGAGGGCGGAGACCACCAGGGAGGCGCGAATGGTGTCGTGCATTTCCTGAATCGCTACGCGAACGGAAGCGGATGTCAGAAATTCGACGACTTGGAGCGGCGTCAAGGCGAACTGCTTTTTCAGTGCGGCGATTTCGCAGTGGTTTTCGAGGAAGAAGAGGAGGTAGCAGGCGTGTTGGCTTGAGATGGTGGTTGGGATTGAGTTGGAAACGATTGATTGGTTGAGTGTGTTTTTCATGTCCTGAAGATAGAAAGTTAGGCGGGGCTTGGCAAGTCGATCTTTTTTCGAAAACACACATTTGGGCCTCAGACTGACACCAGGTGTCAGTCTGACTGGGTTTTTGATATGAATAAATCTGAAAAATGGGGTTTTGGTTTTGGGTGAAAATGAGCAGTTTTGTGACCGGATGCATGCCCAGTCGGTGCATTTCGGGAGATTCCTCCGCCCCGCCGGGGCGGTTTTGTCAGGGAGACTCACTACGGGTTGCGCGGTGCCCAAAGCGGCATCGCTTCACCCGTAGCTACATCCGCGCGCCCTCGTTGAGGGCGAGGATGTGGAGGAAGAGGGAGTCGATGCATTAGAAGCGAGGCGTTGGGGGTTGCGAAGTGTGAATGTGAAGGGAATCAGCAGCCCTGTGCGAAGGCATTTACGAAATCGAGGTAATCGAAGAAATCGAGGACAGTGTCAGCGTTGAAATCGGCGGCGGGGTCTGATGTGCTGAACGCGCTGACGAAATTGAGGTAGTCGAAGAAGTCTGTGATTGCGTCGCAGTTGAAATCGGCGGGGCAGATGGTCAGAGTTGCGGGATTGCGGAGTATGGTCGCTCGACGGCCGGGGCAGGATCAGAGCAGAATACAAAGCTGGCGACAATCAGGAAGTGGCCTGCGAAGCGTTTGCAGACACTCATGTGGATCAATCCTCTTTCTGCGATGCTTTAAGTAATGGCGATCACCGATGCGCAGACGGATACCCGACACTCGCCAGCGAAGGTTCGAATCCCTCCGCCGGACTCCATGCGAGAGAGGTGCGAGTAAGTGGCCACGATGGCGGCGTACTAACGCAAAATCTTCAGCCAAGTTGGAAATCGACGATGAAGTCGAGGTAGTCGAAGAAATCGATCACGGAATCTGCGTTCCAATCCGCCGTGCAGAGGTTGCCAGTGAAGGCGCTGATGAAGTCGAGATAGTCGAAGAAATCGAGCGTGCCATCGGCGTTGAAATCGGCGGGAGAATCGTTGAAGACGCACCAGCAGGCCCGCACCCACGCGGTGTGCGACTCGCTATTGGCCCAGTAGGTTGGGTCGCCAAAGTAAAGAAGCGATTCGCTGGACTCGACAGGGCCCAGTGATGGGAGTGTCAGTCGCGGCACATCGTCAATCCAGAGAGTCGCGCCTGTTCCGCCATCTGTGTGCGTGAGGGCATAGACATGCTGAGCATCGGTGGTATTGAAAGCAAGCGTGACCGTGTTGGGGCTGTTGTAGTTGCCGAAGGCGGTGTTCGAAAGAAATATTTCGCTGCTTCCCAATCCCACCCAAAAGAGCCGGCCGTGAACGTCGTTGACTGCAAGCGTGTATCCCGGCCGCGGCCAGCCGGTCTGCGGGTTCACGCTGTGGTCGGGCGCAGAAAGGATGCGGACGCTGGCAGCCACGTAAAAATCGTGTTCGAAATCAACAGCGATGTCGTTGCGCTGCCACCAGACTCCGCCGCCCGCCAAGCCGGTGGCGGCGAAACCCAGCGTGGAAAGGTGAAGCAGGCCACTGGCAACACCCGAGGGATATGACATCGGCGGATTGATATCTTCGATACGCCACCAGCATTGATCTTCCGGGAGCGTGCCGCGAGAAGCTTCAAAGGAGGTGTCGGGCGAGGCAAAGACAGTGCCTGCACACATGGTGAAAAGTGTGACGGGAATCACCTGTTTCATCAAATGCTCCATGAAAAGACTCCGTACGGAAAGCAGGCTGCACCTGCAATCTACCAGAATTCAGCGGGCGAGCCAATGCGAATATGGGCTCCCAATGAAAAACCCCGGCAATCGCCGGGGTCTTTGGATTGTCCGAATCGCGGAGCGAAGTGCCTTAGCCCTTCATCTTCTCGGCCTTGGCCTTGGCATCGTCGAGTGTGCCGACGTACATGAACGCGCCTTCGGGGAGGCTGTCGCCTTCGCCGTTGCAGATGCGCTCGAAGCTGTCGATCGTCGCATCCAGCGGCGAGTCGACGCCCTTGAAGCCGGTGAACTGTTCGGCAACGTGGAAGGGCTGCGAGAGGAATCGCTCAAGCTTGCGGGCGCGGGAGACGGTGAGTTTGTCATCTTCAGAAAGTTCATCGACGCCGAGGATGGCGATGATGTCCTGGAGATCTTTGTAACGCTGAAGGACGCGCTGCACGCGAGTGGCGACGGTGTAGTGGCGCTGGCCGATGATTTGCGGATCCAAGATTCGCGAGGTTGAGCCGAGAGGATCGACTGCGGGGTAAATGCCCTTTTCTGCGATCGAACGTGAGAG
>SXGT01566732.1_pt1 | contig 10142 bp, 10 predicted proteins | sample 3176221 | NCBI WGS metagenome assembly SXGT01 (sample SAMN11356862, study PRJNA531348) | freshwater metagenome | isolation source: freshwater sample F1-120 | place: China: Fuxian Lake, Yuxi | collected 2017-12-25
CTTCCACGGCCACTCCGGCGACAAGAAGGCCACGGTCAAGGGCGGGTCGGGGCCCAAGTAACACCGGCACATCACTCCACGGCCCCCCTCGGAGCGAGAGGGGGACGTGGCGGAGCCGCGCGTCCTGAAGTACCGTGTAAGGATGTCTCGTGCGTCGCGCGCCGCGGTGGCCTTCCTCGTCGTCGCGATCTCGGCGTGCGCGGACGGCCCGGCCGGCGACCGCGAGGCCCAGGTGTCGTCCGCCATCACGGGCGGATCGGACACGAACCTCTACCCGTTCGCGGTGTCGGTCTGCGTGCAGCCGACCAGCAACACGAACTGCAACGCCTGCTCCGGCACGCTGATCGCGCCGAACCTCGTGCTCACGGCGCGGCATTGCCTGTTCGCGTCTGTGAAGTCACCGACGTGTGGGGTCGACACGTTCGGGGCGGCGAACGGGTCGGAGACCTCCATCTGGGTGGGGACCAACCCCAACGCGAAGCAGAGCACGCAGGGCTGGCACAAGTCGAAGAAGGTCTTCGCTCCGGTCGGTGACGACCGCGCGTGCGGCGCGGACATCGCCCTCGTCATGCTCGACGGCGTCATCGCCTCGACGGAGGCGACGCCCGTCGCGCCGGTGGTGCAGTACCCCGTCACGGACCACACGCGGTACGCGACGAACTTCACCGCGATCGGCTTCGGCCTCACCGCCGGGTGCGCGAACGGATCGGGGCGGCGCCGCATCCGGCAGGAGGTCCGCCTCCGGTGCATCCCGGGGGACGCGCTGATCCCGTGCGCCTCGACCGTCGCCCCCGAGGAGATGCTCGCGGGCGCCGCGATCTGCCCCGGGGACTCCGGATCCGGCGCCTACGAGCAGTCCAGCTTCAACAAGGGCACCCCCGTCGTGTTCGGCGTCAACGTCCGTGGGGCGGACGGCCACTTCGGCGTGGTGACGCGGACCGACTCGTGGCGGTCCCTCATCGTCAACGCCGCGCTCGCCGCGGCCGCCGACAAGGGCTACGCCGCCCCGTCGTGGACCGCCGCCGTGGCCCCGCCCGTCGACGCGGGCGTCGTCGACTCTGGCAAGCCCGCCGTGGACGCGGGGCGCGACGCGAACGCCCCGGCACCGAGCCCCGGCCCCGCCCGCGGCCTCGGCGAGACGTGCGCGGCGAGCTCGGAGTGCAGGGAGGGTACGTGTATCGTGGACGGCGCCGGGAAGAGCGCCTGCGCCGCGACGTGCGATCCCGCCGCCCCGGCCTGCGCCGCCGACGAGAGCTGTGTCGCGGTCGACGACATCTTCGCGTGCCGCAAGGGGACGACGAAGAGGACCACCCGTGAGATCCCCGGCTCGGGCGGCGGCTGCGCGGTCGCCGTCGCGACGACCTCGCGGGGCGGTCGCGCCGGCGCGCTGGCCATGCTCGCGGTCGCGGCGCTCTCTCTCGCTCGCAGGGCGCGCAGGCGGATCGCTTGAGGGCGCGCGACTCCATGGTGAAGGCCGCCGCCGCGGTCGTGGTGCTGATCGCTGCGTGCGGCGGGAACAAGACGGCCTCGACCGAGACGATCACCGAGAAGGTCCCCCCCGCCGACGTCGCGACGCGGTCCCCCGACAGCCTCCCCGTCGTCGACTCGGGCGTGGTCCTCGACGCGCGGGTCGACAGCGGCGCGTGCCCGCCCGCGACCCTCGATATGTCGCTGATCGGGCCGATGCACCCGCCGTATCGGCACACCGGGATGTGCACGTCGACCGCGCAGCTCGAGGAGACGGTGAACCGCTGCGTTCGTGGCATCGGCTCGTGCGGCGATTGGCTCGACGACACCGCCAACTACGAGTGCCAGGAGTGCATCTTCTCGGTCCGCACCGACACGGTGTGGGGCCCGGTGGTCACGTACCAGCCGAAGCGTGTATTCTACAACCGTGGGGGCGCGGCGAAGCTCTCGGGCGCGAGCACGGCGTGCGCGGAGGCGCTGTACCGCGCGGATCTCTGCGTCCGGCTCGCGTGCACCTGCTCGTCCTCGATCACGTGCGAGAGCAAGGCGGCGGACGCGCCATGCAAGGCGCTCGTCACGGCGAAGGACACGGCTTGCGCCGCCGACAAGAACATCGTGGCGGGGCTCGACTGGAACACGGGATCGGCGTTCTACGCGCTGTTCTGCCCCTGATCCTCCGGCCGGGGACGGCGCCCACCGTCAGGGGCACTGCGCGGCGCACGTCTGGGTGCGGCACTGCATGAAGGTCTTCCCGGTCGCCGCGGACGCGGGGTGCTTCACGTAGCACGCGTCCAGGCACACGCTGCGCGTACCGCCGCCCGTTCCGCCGCCCCCGCTCGTCCCACCACCGGTGCCTCCGCCGGTGCCTCCGCCGGTGCCTCCGCCCGCCTCCGCCTTCTGCCACCTCTGCACGCCGGCGATCTGCGCGCTCGTCATCGCCGGACCCGAGTGCGCGCCCTTCGACACGAGCAGGTTGCCCGTGTGCAGTCCCAGCGCCTTGAACTGCGTGTACGACGCCGCCGCGGTCGCGCCGAAGAACGTCGGTCCGTTCCCTCCCGCGCCGTGGCAGGTCGAGCACGTCGGCCTGAGCAGCGCATAGACGTCCGTCTCGAACGCGGCCCGCGCCGCGGCACCCCCGCCGGTTCCTCCGCCCCCCGTGCCGGAGTCGCTCGTCGTTCCGGCGTCCGTGCCGCCTCCGCCCGGGGAACCGCTCGGGTACTGGGCGACGCACGCGTCCGCGCAGTTCACGAGGCTCGCGCAGTCCGCGTCGTTCGGGAAGCACTTGACGACCGCCGCGCAGCACGTGGTCTCCATGCACGCGTCGCAGGTCGCGCTGTTGAACGTGAGGCCCGCCTTCTTCAGCGAGCACGCCGCGTCGGTCGGGGGGGCCGTGGTCGGCGTCTTGGCGCTCGTCGGCGCCGTCTGGCGCTGCGGTACGAGGAACCCCGAGCTGGTCTCCTGGGTACAGGCGACGGCACCAGCCGCCGTGACGAGGGACCCGAACAGGAACGCCAGTGCGCGCGCCGAAGGCATGTGGGGCTGTACAGCACACGACGGGCCAGCGGGGCGTCACGGCGCAGGGGCGGCGGCGCCTCGGCCGAAAACGCGGATCCTGCGCGGGGTTGGCCCCCGACCGCCGAGAGTCGAGCGATTCCACATACATGTGGGTCTGCGGTCAGCTCACATCAAGCCGGTGCGTCGGTGAACCACCTCCTGGAGGACGAAATATCGAAGGGCCGGACAAGACGGCCTGCGTCGTTTCCCCCAAGGAAATCCAGGCGATCTGCGCTTGCGCGACGCCCGCGACGTGGAATTTTTCACCAAAGAGCCACTTGCGCGCCGAAGAATTTCGGCCAGTGTTCCGCGCGCAGATCCTGCAACGACGCCCACCGATGAGGTCCGAAGGATGACGCCGAAACGCCGCACGCCCCTCCTCGCTCTGCTGCCGCTCGTCGCGCTCGCGTGCTCGAGTGCTCCGACGGAATCCGGCTCGACCCCCAAGCCCACCGGCAGCGCCGCCCCCGCCCCAGTGGTCGACCCGGCGACGAACAAGCAGGGTCTCGTGCTCCTGGTCGACAACAACCGCAACGGCACGATCGACTTCGACGACCCCTCGGAGCAGAAGGGCCGCGACACGTGGGACGACACACACGGGGCCGTCTTCCTCGCCAACATCGACGACGACACGTTGCGTTGCCCCAGGACCGGCAAGGACCTCGACCTCATGAAGTGCTTCGACGCCGCGGACGACGTCGTCAACGGCGACGATGATCTCCTCGACATGGCGCCCATGCGGACGAAGCCCTGGGAGAAGGTGCCCGCCGACGCCACGGCGACGCTGGCGATCTCCGAAGCGGCCGCCGCCAACGTGCGGCTCTTCAAGCGCGGCGAAGATGGCAGCTACGTCGTCTTCGACCCGGCCTCGGCCACGCTGTCCGCGGCCGAGCTCAAGGCGGGCGTCGACATGTACCTCGAGGGCAAGGACATCATCCGCGACTCCTCGGCGTGGGACGGCTTCGTCGACGTCCACATCGTCGCCACGGTCGGCGACAGGATCGTCGACGAGGACAAGGTTCGCCTCAAGGTCGCGCCGGTCATCTCCCCGAACCACCTCGACGCGCCCGAGCAGGTCTACACGACCGCCGGCGACCCCAACTTCAACGCGGACGTGGCGGCTTCCTCGACCGCAGCCAAGCTGCCGAAGCCCATTCAGTTCAAGTCCCAGGACGTCTGGGCCCAGGACTTCTTCGACCCCGCGTACATGGTGATGCCGGGCGAGGGGGGCAAGCAGCACGTCATGCACGCCAACTTCCGCTCGGCGAACTTCACCCAGAACACGTTCCGCGCGGCGGGCAAGGTCGTGTTCGACCTCCGCGGCAAGGACGTCGCCGCCATCGTGGCGTACGACCCGCGCCACAACGACAACATGGACTCGCTGAACTCCTTCGGCAACATGGAGACCATCCCGCCGTACACGCTCGCGGGCAAGTCGTTCCCCTACGGGCGCATCCTGCGCGGCCACATCCCGACGTGGTACGCGGACCCGACGTTCACCAAGATGATCGAGTCGCAGGGCGTGCAGGATCCCATCTACGTCGACACCGAGTGGCTCATCGTCGGACACGTCGACGAGTTCCTGACCTACATCCCGGTGTCCTCGCCGAGAGGCTGGGCGCTCGTCGTGGCCGACGCCACGATGGCCAGGAAGATGCTGCAGGACCTGTCGGCGAGGGGGCTCGGCGCCACCAAGCTGCACGAGGGTCTGTCGGTGTGGAACTCGTCCGGCTCGGGCCGTGTGAGCGCCATGAAGACGGTGGCGCAGGTCCTCGCGGATCAGGACGTCATGAGCGCGAGCCAGCTCGCACAGGGCAAGATCGACAAGGCGCTCACGATCATCCGCGACGCCGTCGGCCTCACGGACGCCGAGATCATCCGTGTGCCGACCCTGTTCGAGAGCGAGATGGGCGCCGCCGTCGCGTGGGATCCGGGGACGGTCAACGGGATCGTCCTCGGCAACCGCTTCGCGGCGCCGAAGGCCCACTCGGCGATCGTCGAGGGCAAGGACATCGTGCAGAAGGCGTTCGAGGACGCGCTCGTGCCGCGCGGCATGGTCGTCGACTGGGTCGAGGACTGGGACACGTACCACATCAACCTGGGGGAGGTTCACTGCGGGAGCAACGTGCGCCGCACCCCGCCTGCGAAGCCGTTCTGGATGCAAGGAGTGAAGCGATGAAGGGCACCCTGAAGATCCTGACCGCGTCCGCGCTGGTCGCCCTGGCGCTCGCATCCACGGGCGTGTCGTCGGCCGCCCCGTCCGACCCGGCCGCGGGCGTCTCGCCCTCCGTCCTCGTCACGCCGGCGGCACGCTCGGCCCTGCAGGCGAAGGTGGACCTTGCCCGCATGGCGACCCCGGCCCTGTTCGACACGCTCCGCGCGATCCGCGCCGACGTGCCCAACCTGGAGCGCCAGCGCCGAGGCAACCACGCGCTCGTGGGCCGCATCCTGGCCAACCTGGGGAAGGACGCCCTCTTGCCCATGCTCGACATGCTCGTCTTCCGCGAGGCGGAGGAGCGCGCGCTCGAGCCCAACGCGCGCGTCGCGTGGCGGGCTGGCCTCATCGAGGCCATCGGCAAGCTCCGTGATCCGTTCGCCCTTCCCTACATCGGCGCGCTCCTCGACGGGCCGGAGACGGAGCCGCACCTCGTGTTCGCGGCCGCGCAGGCGCTCGCGCGCCACGGTGGCGACGAGTCGACCGACAAGCTGGTCCTCCGGTCGGCGCAACCCGACCCGAAGCGCGTCTCGATCGTGAAGGCCCTCGGCGAGTGCCGTCGGGAGAAGGCGGCCCGTGCGATCGTGGCGGTGCTCGAGTCGAACACGGCGGACCCGCTCCTGTCGAAGACAGCGGTGGACGCGCTCGGCATGGTCGGCTCGTCGTGGGCCTGGGCCGTCCCCGAGGTGGCGAAGAACGGGGAGGGCGACCGTACCCGCGAGGTTGCGGCCCGCGCGCTCATCGCCGCCCTGCCGAAGCTCGCCGTCGATGCCCAGCGGGACGTCGCGGTCGCGCTCTCCTCGATCGAGCTCGCCCAGACCGGGGCCTGGATGCAGGAGGCCCGCCTCCGTGGCAGGGTCGAGGACCGCGCGGTGTTCGACCGCACGATCCAGCAGCTCCGCAAGTGACTCGGGCGGGGGGCCGGGGCCTCCAGCGAGCCCCCCCAGCTTTAGAGGCAATGCCGATCGGATAAGGCATTCGTTGGAGCGAGGGTGCCCTCACCCGTCGCGCTACGCGCGCGATGGGGGAGGCGAAGAGGTTCCGTGGAAGGGGGGAAATTTTCCCTAGAAGAGGGAGAGGGAGGGCGGGAGGGTGAGGTCTGCGCGGAGCTCGAGCGCTCCTCCCTCTCCCTTGAGGGAGAGGGAGGGCGGGAGGGTGAGGTCTGCGCGGAGCTCCCGGAACCTCTTCGTCTCCCCCTGAGCGCGCGTAGCGCGCGATTTGGGGGAGACCGACGCGCGCAGCGCGGCGAGTGGGGGCACCCCTTCTTTTTCGCTGGATCGCGCCTAACCGTTCGGCATTGGCGCTAGCTAGACCCCGATGAACAGGCGGTGCGCGAAGTTGCGCTCGAGGCGCGCGCGCAGCACCTTGTCGGCCGCGAGCTCGATGTCGTACTCGATGCGCTTGAACTCGAAGCGCTTCGCCTCGGTGTCGTAGACCGTGTAGCTCGCGCGGTTGTCGAAGTCGCGCGGCTGGCCGACCGACCCGACCGAGGCGATGTACTTGCGGTCCGGATCGAGGACGAAGTCCACCGCCGGCATCTCCTCGACGGAGCTCTTCGTCAGCGCGAACACCTTGCACAGGTGCGAGTGCCCGATGAGCGTGATGTGCCCGAGCTTGTCCCACAACGGCAGGCACTCGCGCGCCTGCTCGGGCGCGAAGATGTATTCGAACTCCTCGAGGCGCACCGGTGAACCGTGGCACAGCAGCACGTTCTCGGGCTCGAGCAGGTGCTGGTAGGGGAGGTTCTTGAGCCACGACATGTTCTCGGGCGTGATCATCGCGGCGTGCACGTCGAGCGCGTGGCGGGCCGCCTCGTAGTAGTACGAGTAGTCCATTCGGCCGGAGACGGCGGCGTCGTGGTTGCCGAGGATGGTGACCTTCGCCATCTCCCGCACGAGATCGGCGCACTCGTTGGGGGAGCCGCCGTAGCCGACGGTGTCGCCGAGGCAGTAGTAGACGTCGATGCTCTCCCGCCGGTACGCCTCCAGGACCGCGCTCATCGCCTCGTGGTTCGCGTGGACGTCGCTGAATATCCCGAGGCGCATGGAAGCATCAGCCTAGGCGGTATCCGCGTCGGAAGCCATACCCTCACGCTAACGGAAGGGTCGAAAGCGCATACAGCGCATACAATGTGGTCGCAGGGGGGGAAACGGTGCTATCTGGCCGGCCCCCATGTCCGAGGAGAGCGATCTCAACGGGGCGGCTCACGCCCACACCCACGACGCGAGCCCCGCCCCGCCCGTCATCGTCGAGCTTGTGGCTGCTTGCACCCGTTTCGTGGCGGCGAAGTACAAGGTGCCGCTCGACGGCACGAGCGACACCCTGAGCCTCGTCGACCAGTACGTGCGGGATGCCCGCGCCGCCGTGAAGGCCCGGCCGGAGACCGTGGATCTGGTGGCGGGCGCGTGCGGCGCGTACCTCGGCGAGGTCGTGCGCCAGCGCTTCGGCGGCTCCTGGTTCGCCGACGGCGAGTACGCGGGGTTCCGGCTCTACCTGAAGCACGTGTACCTCGCGTTCAACCCGCTCGGCATGGTGGCCGAGGCCCTCCTCGAGGAGGACCAGCCCGGCTGGCACGCCCACCTGGAGATGGACCCGGCCGACCGCGAGGAGATCGAGGCGAGGCTCGCGGCGCTCGGCCCCGTCGGAGAGGGTGACTACTTCCTGCCCACGATGCGCTTCGACGTGATCGAGGTCGCGGTGGAGGCCCTGCGCGCGCGGATGGAAGCGCGCGGCGAGGGATCCGTCACGTTCGAGCCGGACGACTACGATTGACCGTCACCTGCACTCCTGCCCCAGGGCGGGTGCGGGCCGGCAGTAGATGAACCCGCCCCCGACCGTTCGCGTGAGGAGGACGACGGTGTCCGCGCGGAGGGCTGGATCGATCGTGGGCAGGATGCGTCGCACGGCGTCGGTCTGCGCGGCGGTCGCGGTGAACACGTGGAGGATCTGCTTCTTCCAGCGGTCCGCAGGCAGCACGCGCTCGGAGCTACGGACGACGCCGGCGAGCTTCTTCTCGAGCAGCGACTTCGCCTCGGCGTCCGTGTACGGGATCGACGGCGGCTTGTAAGCGCGCGTCACGCTCACGCCGACCTTGTCCTTGCCGATCTGCACGAGGATGTCGGTGATGGCGTTGGCGCCCGCGTCGTCCGGCGGCTGGTACTGGATCTCCGTCTCGGTCTTGAGGAGCGCCGCGCCCTCGCAGTAGCGCAGGACCTCGAAGCTCATCACCTCGGACTCGGTGGAGCTCCCGCCCGCGTTGGGCGTCTCGTGGAGCACCTGCCCGCCCGGAGAGAGCGCCGCAAGCTCGTACCGCTCGGGCGGCGCGAACGTGAGCGTGTTGTCGACAAGCGACGGCGCGGGCTTCGCGATCTCGGGCACCACGAGGCCGCAGGATCCGGTCAGCGTGCCGAGAATGTCCCCGGCGTCCGTCCCGGGCGCGCCCGCGTCGCCACCGCTCGCTGCGCCGTCCGCGACGAGCCCGCCGTCGACGTCCGTCCCGGGCGCGCTCGTGCCGCCGTCGACGCGCACGCCCACGGGCGCGCCGCCGTCTGCGCCACACGCGGTGAGGGCCGCGGCCAGCGCCGCGTTCGAGAGGAGGAGCGCGATCCGTAGCACCGCCCGCATGGGTGAACGATACACGATCACGGGAGCCGCGCGAGCACCGCGCGCGCCGTGGAGGACAGCCCCTCCTCGTCCATCCCGGCCTCGATCACGCGGAGGGCGGCCGCATCGTCGAAGGCCGCCTCGCGATCCTCCTCGGGGAGATCGAAGAACGCGCGGTGCCACCGGATCTCACCGGAGGGGCTCCGCTCGCGGTGCGCGGATCCGAGCGCGGCGGCCAGGCTCTCTCGCTCCTCGGGCGTCATGGCCTGGCCCCCACGTCGATCCCCTTGTTCTCCAGGCACGTCCGCAACGCGTTCCGCGCGCGCGTGAAGCTCTGGAGGAACGTGTTCGTCCGCATCGAGAGCCCGCGCGCGAGATCCGCGTCGTCGGCGGCGCCGCCGCTCGAGATCCGGACCATGATCACGGTGCGAGCCTTCGGGGGGAGCGCCTCGAGGCAGTCCATCGTGGCGGCGCGCAGCAACGGATCGTGGGGAGGTGGCGATGCCGCGACCGAGGCTTCCTCGATCGCGCGCTCGAGCACGGCCGGATCGACGCCGGGCGTCTTCCGCCTCCGGATCTCGGAGATCGCGAGGTTGTGCGCGGCGCGGATCGCGAACCGGAGCAGCCCGTTGGGCCGCCCATCGGGCTCGAGGCGGGGCGCGACCTGCCACACGCGGAGGAGGGTCTCCTGGAGCACGGCCTCGACGTCCACCCACCGCGCCAGGCCGCGGAGAGAGAGCCGCACGGGGCGCTCCGCGCCGGCGAGCCAGCGGGCGAAGGCCGTCGGGTCGCCGGACGCGATGCGCGGGAGGAGGTCGTCGAGGTCTTGTTGCAAGTCACCCTCGGGTCAGGGAGATGGCGAGCGAGCGGGCGTTCTCCATCAGGGTGATCGTGCCGATGCTCTCCGGAGGATCGGTCGCGAGCTCGACCACGATGCGAACCGTCAGGGATCGATCGTACACGCCCGCCCCGGTCGTCGAGTGGAGATCGATCGTACCCGTCGTCGGTACGCCGCCGAGGAGGAAGAAGACGATCGCGGCCGGATCGAAGCTCGTCGCCTCGAAGAAGGAGAGCTCCAGGACGAGCCTCCGGCCCGAGCGACGCACGATCCTGCCCTGCCCGACGATGTCCGGGACGTACGCCGTCCCTGCCCGCGTCACCGCCTCGGTGGGAGGCGCGAGCCTGGCCTTCTCCTCGCGCGCCGGCGCGCCCGGGGGCGGAGAGGCGGACGCAACGTACCGGGGCGGAGGCGGCGCGCCGGTGTCGGCCGCTACGCGAGCGCGCGCCGCGGGCGAGGCGGGGC
>SXGT01793750.1_pt1 | contig 10142 bp, 8 predicted proteins | sample 3176221 | NCBI WGS metagenome assembly SXGT01 (sample SAMN11356862, study PRJNA531348) | freshwater metagenome | isolation source: freshwater sample F1-120 | place: China: Fuxian Lake, Yuxi | collected 2017-12-25
GGCAAGAAGGGATATCGGGTGCTCGGCGAACTGCCGCACGAGGCCCCGACCCGACCCGCTGCCCCGGATGCAAATCAGCCGAAGGCGAGCTACTACCCGCTCGTGCTGATCCTCCTGTACCTGCTGGGTGCGGTCGGGCTGGCCAAGGCGGCGTCCGGCGGGTTCGACGGGATGCGGGCGATGGCCCGGTTCATGGCCGGGTTCTTCCTGGTGTTCAGCTTCTTCAAACTGCTGAACCTGTCGGCGTTCGCGGACGCCTACGCCGGGTACGACGTGGTGGCCGCCCGGTGGCGGGTCTGGGGCTACGCCTACCCTTTCGTCGAGCTGGCCCTCGGTGCGGCGTACCTGACCGGGTTCCAGCCGGTGACCACGAACGTCGTCACGCTGGTGGTGATGGGCGTGGGCACGGTGGGCGTGGTGAAGAGCCTGCTGGCCCGCCGGAAGATCCGGTGCGCGTGCCTGGGGACGGTGTTCAACCTGCCGATGAGCTACGTCACGCTCGTCGAAGATCTGCTGATGGTCGGGATGGCGGCCGTGATGCTGGCGGCGATGGCGGGCACGTCCCCGGTCGCCGGGCATTGAGCCGGCGTGACGGACTCGGTCAACTCACCCACCTGTCGGCGGTGTCGCTGCGGGTTCGGCGGACTTCACGCCGATGATCTGCACGACCGAGGCGACGCCCGTGTGGTATGCCCCCTCGCGGACTTCACGTTCCAACTCGCGGGCGTGGAGGAACTCCAGCCCGGCGAGTTCCTCGGTCAACTCGGCCAGCGTCGGCAGCATGTCCGGGTCTTTGGGGCCGCCGGTGTTGCGACCGATCTGCTCCGGGGTGTACGCCTCCAAGACGAGAACGCCGCCCGTCCGCAGGCCCCGAACGACCGCGGCATAGAGGGGTTGCCGGATGCGTCGCGGGAGGTGGCAGAACACCGATACGATGCCCGCCCACGCCCCCGGCTCGATGTGGAACGCCGCCAGATCCGCACAGAGGGTTTCGATCGTCAAGCCGCGGTCGGCGGCCATCTTCTTCGCCTTCGCGAGGCCGACCTCCGACTGATCGACCGCGACGACTTGGTGGCCGAGGCCGGCGAGGAACGCCGCGTTGCGGCCCTCGCCCTCGCCAAGGGACAGCACCGGGCCGACCGGAAGCCGCCCAGCAGCGGCAGCCAGGAACTCGTTCGGGTCGGTGCCGTAGGCGAAGCCGGGTTGAGAGTATCGCTCGTCCCACATTCTGGAACCTCTGGCGTGTGCCGGAATCATTTCGCGGGCGGCTTCGGGCCGGCGGGTGCGGTCGGTGCCTTCGGCGGCGGTCCACCGGCAAGCGGCCCGCGGGCGAACGCCTTGAAGTGCCACCCGTCCGGGTTCAGCAGATTCTCCCAGGTCTTGCCGCCGTCCCCGCTGCGAGCCAACTTGCTGGGGGCGTAGGTTGAGGTGTACAAGAACTCCCCGACCCGCCGCACCTGCCTCGCGGGCGGGGCCTTCGTCTCCATCCACGTCTTCCCGTCGGCCGAGCGGAGCGTCATCTTCGTAGTAGTCGCAATGAACTCTTTCCCGGTAAACTCGACGCACTGGACGTCGCCGCGGTCCAGGTCGGTCTTGTTGTTCTCCCACTCCTTGCCGTCCTTCGTCACCGCCAGGAGCCCCGCCTGCCCGCCGACCACGAACACGCCGTTGCCGAACGCGACCCGCTGCCACGTCGCGTTCTTGTCCGCCTGACCGGCCATCTGGGTGACCGTGACCTTCCCGGTCTTCGGGTCGAACGCGACCGAGGGGCCGTAATCCCCGGAACCCAGGATGATGCCGTTCCCTTGCGCGGTGCCGCGGACCCAGTGCGTCGGCGACGGCATCTCGGCCTTCGCGGCCAACTCCCACACCTCGCCGTCGGCCGACTTGAACACCTTGCCCCGCAGGTCAATAGCGTAGAGGGTGTCACCGATCACCTCCAGGCCGAAGATGGGCGAGCTGCCGGGGATGACGCCGTCGGACCACTCCTTGCCGTCGCGGGTTGCAGTCAGCCGGCCGCTGGAGTACCCGCCCCCGGCGAAGAACGTGCCCTTGAAGTTCACGACCACGTTGAGGTCGTTCTGGTCGTGCTTGGGCTCGCCCCACGAGACGTGCTGACCCCACTCCTTGCCGTCCTTCGACAGCATGCGGTGCCCGCCGTGCCCGACTGCGAGCCACCACTCACCTGCCGCCGGACGCGGAGGCGGGGCGGGCTCGGCGGCCGTGCCGACGGCGGCGATGAGTGCGACCGCCGCGACGGCCGGCAGGACGCGAGTCGCGAAGTGCATGGCGATCGTCTCCCGGTCAGAAGTCAGAGTAGCTTGATCAGCGTGACCGCGATCCGCCCGCCGAAGCAGATGTCGACGTCGGCCCCGGCGGTCCGCTCGCGGGCGTGGTAGTCGCCGTCGTAGTGCATCCCGCCGTCGTCCTCGTGTCGATACGAGAGCGGCAGCGGGTGCGGGTCTAGCGGGCAGAAGATCACCTCCGGGTCGGGTTCATCGGCCCGCAGGTGTGGCAAGTTGACGTTGTAGAACGCCCCCGGCACCGGCGGCCGGGCGAGCAGGTCAGCCAGCACCCGTGCGGCCCACCCGGTCGCCCGCGGCCAGTCGAACTCCATCCCTCGCTTGCGGTAGTGCGAGAGGGCGACCCCGGTCCACCCGTGGAGCACCGCCTCGCGGACCGCGGCGACGGTGCCGGAGTAGTACACGTCGGCCCCCAGGTTGCCGCCGTGGTTGATCCCCGACAGCACGAGCCCGGCGTCCGGGTACAGCCGGTGCAGCCCGACCCGCACGCAGTCGGCGGGCGTGCCGTGGACCGCGAACCGGCCTGCTCCGTGGTCCTCGACCCGGACGGCCACCCCGGTTGTGACCGCGTGGCTGACGCCCGACTGCGGTCCGGCCGGGGCGGCCACCACCGGCTCGCCCAGCCCGCGCACGGCGGCCAAGAGGGCGTGCAACCCAGCCGCTTCGATCCCGTCGTCGTTGGTCAGGAGCAGCTTCATCCGGTCAGGGTACGAGTCGACGAGTGGGGCGGTTGACAGACAGCATCCCCGGCGCACGTGACGTCATGAAGTGTCTAAACGGCGATTTGCGCAGTGGACAACCACGTCGGGGCTGGGCTGACTGTGCCCTTGCCCAGCTCCGACGTGACCGACGTTACTTCTTGCGAATCTTTTTCAGAAACGCTTTGACCTGTTCGTGTTCGGCCGCAGTCATGCGCACCATGATGCGCTTGTGATCCTTCGGCACGGTCTTCGGACGTCCGGGTCGCGGGGTCCACTTGAAATACCTCTTCCCTCGCTTGCGAGTCACCTCGATGAGTTGATCCCTCTCTAACCGATCGAGAGCGGAGTTAAATGACGCATCATCCTGGAGTTCGGCAACTGCGTTATCGAAGTCTTCTTGAAGCTGCTCCAATTCCTCGTCTGACAGTTCACTTTGCTGACCTTCCACCTCGCTGATGGCGACGTCCTCAACCCACGTCAGGATTTCCGCCAAGTCCAATTCAATCCACGTTTTCTTGGCCTCATGGTCGGCCATGCGGCGAAGAGCCCACTCAAACACTTCGTCTATGCTCGGCATGATCGGTCCCCCGGTGTGGTGCCGGATACTCCTCGTGTCCGGCAAAGTAACTCTAGGGCGGAGGGTAATTTTGTCAACAGTAATTATTTGCTTTTTGTCAACAGTAATTGGCGAGAGCCCGTGCGCGTTGTGAACGAGCCGCTGGAGTTCTGATGGTGCTGGCGTCTACCGAGGTCGGTGACATGATTTCCTCTCGAACGAAGATCATCCGAGGGCGTACACGTTTCTGCGATGCCAGTCGAGGTGAACCGGGTCGGGCCAGCACGCAGGGTCGCGGGGTAGGTGCGTAAGTCGCCGGCCGCAGTATGGGGCGAGCCGCAACCCGTCCGGTCCGGCCTCGGCGAACTTCTCGTCGCCGACTTCGACGGTGAGGTCGTCGGCCAAGGTCCAAAGCCCCTCGTCGAACATCCAGTGTGCGTTCTTGCAGAGGGCCAGGCCGTTGCGCGGGTCGTTGTTGCCGGAGTCCGCGAAGCGGTGGATGTGGGCGGCGTCCACGATCGTCGCCCCCTCCACGGTCGCCAGCCGGTAGCCGGTCAGAGCACACGTGTACTCGTACGCCGCCACTACCCGCAGCCGGAACCTCGCCTCACGCCCCCGTTTCATCACGTCCTCGGCCAGGGCCAAGTCGACTCCCGCGTCGCCGGGCTCGATGTCCGCGGCAGGGAGTCCGATCAGCTCCGCGAGGGCGACCTGCTCGGTCGGGGTGAAATAGCCGCGGACCAGCACCCGCTTCGCGTCCGTGCGGTTGGCCGGGTCGGCGGCGAACGCGGCGAAGTCCAGGTTGACGGCGGCCATCTGGGTCTGTCCCCGGTGTGGCGACGGTGTGCCGTCGGCCAGCAGCGGAGCCCACACGCCGTCGGATTCGAGGTGGTGGAACGGCATGCGGACTTCGGGCCGCTGAGACCGGCGGTGGGCGACCACCGCCCAAAGGGTCTGGAACCGGAACGCCAGTTCGGGAGTCAGCGGCAAGACGGCCGGCAGAGCCTCGCCCTCGGCGACGCGGGCGAGGACGGCCAGGAGCAGGAGCGGCTTGTGCGGGGCCGGGCCGCGGGAGCGGTCGATGTTCAACTTGGCGAACCGGCCCAGCCACTGGTCGCGGGTGGTCATCGAGGGTTGCTCCGCACACACACTACTGACGGTTGGAGTGCTGATAGCCCTCGCCCGACCAGCGAGGGGCTGCCTCCGTAGCACACTTGAGCCGGTTGCGTCACAGTGCGTCCAAGTTCTGGCTGCGGACCGATGGCGAAACCGAAGAGGACACTAGCTGGTTCGCTCAGCCGCTTTCATTAGCAGTACTCGTCTGACATCCAGGCTACTATCTTACTTGGTAAGTCATTTGTCCCTGCAATTTAGCCGCCAGCCCTACACAACGGGGGAGGCCGTTCATGACCTTTCCGCTCGATGTCTGGGAACAACGCAAGAGCCCGGCTGGCTCGCGACCGACTCGCCACGCGGACGATCGGTCGGAGTTTGAGCGGGATCGAGCACGGATTGTTCACTCGGCTGCCTTCAGACGATTGCAATCGAAGACCCAAGTCTTGGGGATAAACGAGGGTGACTTTCGTCGCACGCGGCTGACGCACACAATGGAGGTCGCACAGATCGCAACCGGCATTTCTGCCCGGTTCTATCGAGATTTTCCCCAGTGGCGTGCGTGGCTCCCGAAACGCGAGCTGCTCGAAGCCGTGTGCTTCGCACACGATCTGGGACACCCGCCGTTCGGTCACGGCGGCGAACGTGCGCTAAACAATGCGCTCATGACGTCGCGTGCCACGGGTCAAAGTCCAGTCGGGTTCGAGGGCAACGGCCAGACACTCCGCATCCTCACGCGACTGGAGTATCACACCTCCGATTTCGGGCTTGATGTGACCCGCCGCACGCTTCTCGGCGTTCTGAAGTACCCCATCAAATACAGCCAAGTCGTGGCCCCTGAACGAGAATCGCCTGACACCCCGCTTCTCGCCATCCAGTGGGGGCGATGGAAGCCACCGAAATGCTACCTCGACACAGAATCCGAGTGGGTGTCTTGGATCTTGGACCCGCTCCCGAACGCGGATCGCGAAGTGTTTCAACACTTCACACCCCCTGCCGGGACAACAAACGGCAGCCCAAGTCACAAGTCGTTGGACAGCAGCATCATGGACGCTGCCGACGAGATCGCGTACGGGGTGCACGACTTCGAGGATGGTGTTGCACTTCACTTCATCTCGCGACAGGACTGGGACGAGGTCGGGCCGAGTTACGACGCCGCGTGGGCTCGGTCGGTCGAATTGCCCACATTTGATGAACTCGGTAACCAGCTCTTCGCTCGCGGGCCTGGGGCGGGGGCGACTCGTAAGAGGGCCGTTGGTGCTCTCGTGAATGCCATGATCTCATCCGTCCGTTTGGATGTTCGGGGAGATTTCTCGCATCCACTTCTGAAACTCAGAGCCGTATTCGACGGCCACGCCAAGGCATTGCAGAAGGCACTTCAGGAACTCAACTTCACTCGGATCATTAACACGCCCGGTGTCCAAACTCTGGAGTACCGCGGTCAGTTCAACCTGTTGGCATTGTTCCGGGCGATCGAGTCGGACGCGAAGAAGCTCCTCGGCACCGAATACCGATCCCGCCTGGATGATCCCGCTTGGGGTGGCCACCTGCGGGTTGTCGCTGACTACGTCGGCGGGATGACCGATGAGTATGCGACCCGGATGTTCGAGCGGATCTTCGTTCCCCGCCACGGAACGGTTTTCGACCGCTTTTAGGTCGCGAAGTCGCTCAAGGTGGAGGAATTGGGGACAATGCCTGGAGGCGGCCCACGGAGGCCGAGGAATTGCGTCGGCTGCCGGACCGCGGGTGGCAAGTACTGGAGGCGACGTAGTCGTCGCCGTGCGGTGCTCACTTGAGCTTCTTCTCGACCCACTTCCACTTCTTGTACGCGATCTCCATGCACCGCTTGAACGCGGCGTTGGTGCGCAGGAACCCCAGGTTGTCGTCCGCCACCTTGTCCGCGTAGTCCGCGTCGGCGGTGAGGTCGGACAAGAGCGGGCGGCAACGCGTCGTCGCCAGTGCGGACAGGGTCTCGGTGTAGTCCGCCTCGATGCTCATCCGCCGCCCGAACCGCTCGGCCAGGTCGTCAAGGTCGGGGTGGTTGAGTACCCCCTGGCACAGCAGTGCCCACAAGAGCAACCGACCGCGGCTCAGATACCAGTACTTGTTCGGCCCCTTCTCCGTGATCTCGTTGACCAGCTTCTTGAGGCGGAACTGGATCTTGTAGCACAGGAGGATGTGCCGGAAGTCGGCCTCCATCCGCTTGCGGTTGAACACCGCGTCGTACACTTTCTCGTCCTCGAACACCTCGCGGAAGCGGGCGAACTTGTCGATCTGGCCGTCGGACGCGAGGAACGTCTGGGTCAGTCGGACCAATTCGACCGCCTTGCCCTCCGTGATCCCAGCTTCCTCCATTTCCTCGTACGTCAGGCTGGCGAACGCGTTCTCCTGCCGCTCGTAATAGATACCCAACTCGTTGGCGAACTGGTCGTGGAGTTCGAGCTGAATATCGTCGTTGGCTCGCAGATTCCACGGCTCGACCGGGTTCTGCCGGTTGTTGTTAATGGTCACCGTGGTCACGAAGGCAGGTGCGGCGGTGACGACGCGGCAGAGCACCTTGATCTCATCCAGCCGCGAGCGGTTCGCGGCCAGCACCGGGTTGTCGGTGTTGGCTTTGAGGAACTCGGCCAGCGTGGTGACCGTCTGCGCGCCGTTGAGCAGCCGCGGCTCGGTCACCCGCAGGAACCCGTCCGCGTGCTCCACCTGCTGGGCCGATAGCGTGATCCCGTTGTGGTTGAAAGCAAACGCGGCGGGTTCGAGCTTGCCCTCAAGAACTATCTGTTTGAAGGTGCGCCCCAGGACCCGGTTGACCGACTGGCCCGGCGGCAGCCCGTACCGGATGTTCCGCTCGAAGAACCGCGGACCCATCTCCGCGTGCATGGCGTTCAGGTCCGCCAGCCGGACGAACCCGACGTGCATCGCCTCGCCGCCCGGCCCGGACGTCTTGAGCACATCGGTGACGGCCAACTGGTAGGCCCGCGTGTGCCGGGTGTCGACCGTCTGCCCGACCCGGCCGGCACTGGAGCGGAACTCGACCACCAGCGTGACCTGGCGGTCGTGGAAGAACTTGTCGATCAGGAACTTCTTGTCCTCCAGGTCCTCCCGCAACTTGTCCAGCACCTTGCTGTTCTCGGCCTCGACGGGGTCGCCGGTGAACACGAACCGGAAGTAGATCTGGTCGATCACCTGCCGGTTCTCGATCAGGCAGCTGCGGAGCTGGAGGAGCAACTGGTTCTTGGCGTCGTCTTGGTTCGGCGTCAGGAAGATCCGCTCCATCCCGACGTCGATCAGCCGCTGGAGCGTACCCTTGAACTGGGCCGGGGAGTCAGAGTACTTGAACTGGAACAGGTACAGGTTTCGCTTCGCCGGGTCGAAGTGGAACCCGTCGAGCCCGTAGTCGTTGCCCCCGAACGCGACTTGGTTGACGGCCTTCGCCCGCGGGACGTCGTGCTCCTGTTCGAGGTAGATCAGGCCGAAGTAGTCGTTCCTCACGCCCCCGCACGTCTTCTTCAGGTCCGAGTACGCGGTGTCGATGTGCTGGTCGGTAATGGGCATTGTGCTTCTCGCGGTTGTGAGCCGTTGATCGGAGCGTCGCCTTGGAACAACTGCAGTTCAGGTGATGGCCTCGCGGCCAATCCCGACCACAAGTGAGATTCGCGAGCACCCGGCCCGATAGGCCGCGGGCCTTATTCCACTTCCGTCGCGGTCGGCACTCTTCGACGAAAATGCCCCGATTTGGCCGTCCGAGAGCCCGTCACGTGATGTCCGACAGCTCAATACTGCCAGTTCTCGTGTGCCAGCGGGGCGGCGTTCAACTCGTCCCGGTACTGCCGCCACAGGGGCAGGTGCTCGTCCATCAGCCCGACGAACCGCTCGTTGTGTCGACGTTCGAGCAGGTGCACCATCTCGTGGACGACGATGTACTCAAGGCACTTCGTCGGCTTCTTCGCCAGCTCTAGGTTGAGCCAGATGCGGCGGGCCTGGACGGTGCAGCTACCCCACTTCGTCTTCATCCGCTTGATCCGCCACTCCGCGACCCGGACGCCGATGGCGTCCTGCCACTTCTCGACGAGGGGCGGGACGAGCGGACGCAACTGGTCCCGATACCAGCGGTGGAGCACTTCCGCCCGCTGGGCCGCGGTCGCGTCGGGTCGGGCGTGGAGGGCGAGCAACGTCTTGCCGCGGAGTTCGACCCTATTCGGCCCGTCGCCCTCGATCACGCGGAGGCGGTAACGCGATCCGAGGAAGTAGTGACTCTCGCCGCTGACCATTTCGCGTTCGGACTGCCGCGGCTGGGCCTGGAAACTCGCCTGCTGTCGCCTGATCCAAGCGAGCTTGCCGACGATGGCCAGCCGGACGGCGTCGTCACTCACCTTCAGCGGGGCCGCGACGCGTACCCGCCCGTTGGGCGGGTACACGCCCAGGTGCAGGTTCTTGATGTTCTTCCGGTCGATCGCGACGGGGATGTTGCTCACCGTGATCGAGCGGGTTTCAGTACTCATGCTGATTCTTCACCAGTTCCAGGACCCGGTCGGTCAGCCCCTCGTCGCCGTCGAGAACCGCCTTCACCGCGAGCCGAACTTTCTTCACCTTGAACGGGTTCCCCCGCCAGTCGTCCTGGCGGGCCTCGCGGACGGCCTGGTCGACCGCCAGGGCCCTGGCCTCGTCGTTCTCCAGGTTGTCGAACAACGCCCGCTTCCCGGCCGTGTCGAGCGACGCCGGGTACGACGCCCCGCCAGCCGGGCACTTCGCCTGCTTCGTCAGCTCGACGATTTGCGCCAGATACTCGCGGTACGCGATCGCGTCCTGCTTCCGCTGCTCGATCAGGGCGTCGAGCAACTCGGACATGCGGTCGTAGTACTTCGGGTTTATCGGGTGCTCGTCGATGATCAGCTTGCGGACGTTGTTCTCGATGGTCTCGGCCACCGACGCCTCGCTATCCCGGATGCCCGGCGACAGGGCCTCGACCGCGTCGGCCCCGCGTTCCACGAGCAACTGGACGAGCGACAGGTCGTCGAACTCCGACACCTTCTCGCTGCCCTCGGCCCGGATGTACGTGTCGATCAGGTGCCGCATCGCCGGCTCGTAGGACTTCAGGTCGATCGCGTCGCCGCTGTGCAGCTTCACCTCGTCCCTCACGCACTCGTAGTGCGTCACCTCGTCCTTGATGGCCGCGGCGTCGGCGGCGGTGTACCCGGCCGCCTCCATCTCGCTGGCGATGTTCGCGTACGCCCGGACGAACGCGGCCACCTGCTTGTACAGCGACAGCCGCCGCGGCTCGTTCTCCTTGAGCTGGGCCGCGTTGCCCGGCTCGGCGGACGAGAAGTACCGGAAGTACGCCGTTTGGTCCTTGGGGGCCGCGACCGGCTCGCACAACGCCTTCACGGCCTCGCGGGTCTCCTCCAGCCGCTCGCGGGCCTTCTCCAGCCGGTCTTCGAGCAGGCCGGCGACGTCTTCCTTGTCGTACCC
>SXGT01173422.1_pt1 | contig 10141 bp, 12 predicted proteins | sample 3176221 | NCBI WGS metagenome assembly SXGT01 (sample SAMN11356862, study PRJNA531348) | freshwater metagenome | isolation source: freshwater sample F1-120 | place: China: Fuxian Lake, Yuxi | collected 2017-12-25
TGCCTCGTCGGCAGCGTCAGCCCGCACGGGCAGGTGTGGCTGTCCCGCGAGGACAAGCAGTTCGAGGTGCGTGGCAGCCGCGCGGCGCTGCGAGCCCTCGGCTACGACACCCCGCTCAGCGTCGCCTGGGTCACCGCGCTGCGCAACCTGCGCCGCGCCGAGGTGCACCACACCGTTCTGTTCCAGGGGCTCGGCGCGCACCCTTCGGACGCGCAGCGCGCCGCGGTCTCCCGCGCCTGGGACAACCTGCAGGAGGCGAAGCGCATCGAGGCCGAGGAATGGGCCAAGGAGATCAGCTGACATGAGCACCACCACGCAACCGAAGTGCTACGACTGCGGTCGGGCTCGCCACCGGGGCACGCGCTGCGTGCCCCTGGCCGAGCCGGCGGCGGGCACCAGCTACCGCCTCGAAGTCTACGGGTCAGATTCAACCGGCATCCTCGGTAGCTACGGCGTCGACATCGTCGGCCCGGATGGCTTGGTCGTCGTCGGGGCGCTGTCGTCGCGCGCCGACTGCGAGCGCCTGTTGACCATCCGCGGGTTCAAGGGCCCGTTCGTGTGGCCTACGCTCGCGGAGTCAAACGCGGCTCGCGCCGAGCGGCGCAAGGCCTTCCTTCGGAGGAAGGGATGATGCTCGTCGACAACGACGTTCCGCAACCGGTGCGCCCCGACCCCGCACCGTGTGACTGCGGCAGCAGCCGCGCGTGGTGGCACGGCGAACCGGACGGCATGCAGATTTACTGCTGCGACCGGTGCTGGCGCCGCCACTACCGCGCGGAGGCCGAGGAAGAAAACTGACTCGGCCTGTTGACAGTCTACCTGACACTCGCTACCCTCTGAGAACCATGACCTACGCGATTTTGAACATCGGCCTGCACACCAACACCGGCGGCCGGATCACTGCCAACGACGCCCTCGACGCCCTGCGCAACATCGGCATCGAGATCACGACGCACGCCGTGCACACCAGCGACACCGAGCCGACGCTCGTCGTCGCGGTCAACATCTTCGACCTGTTCGTCAAGCGCACCGTGGTGCGGCTGTGCGAGGAACTCGACCAGGACGCGATCGCGGTGTGGTTCCCGCGCCCGGTCGCCATCAACGGGCGCGTCGACTGGTCGAAGTCGCCCGGCATGCTGTTCGGCCCGAAGGCGGCCGAGTGGGGCCCCTTCAACGCCGAGTTCTTCCTGCAGCTCGACGGCCGTCGCCTCAGCGCGTGGCTCAAGGGGGCCGCGTGAACTCCGCCAAGCACGCCGCGGCGTTCCACGCCGCACGCAACGTGTTCGCCGAAGAGCTGGCCACCGTGGCCGCTCTTCGCGAGCAGCTGGCGCGGCTCGAGCACGCAACCAACGAGGCGGTGCGCCTGCATGCCGCCGCCGCGATCGGCGTGTCCGAAGGCACCATCGTGCACGAGTTGACGCTCGGGCCGCCGCCCGGCGCCGTGACGCCCGCTGCGACCGGCCGCCAGGGCCGCGTCTTCAAGCTGGGCGCCGGCTGGGCGTCGGTGCGCCTCCTGAAGAAGGACGGCACGCTCGCCAAGACCCTGACCACCTTCTTCAACTGGGAGGTCTCTTGACATGAACATCAAACTGATTCTCCGCCAAGAGCAGCGGGGAGCGCGCACGTTCTCGACGCTTCAGCGCACCGACACCGGCGACTTCCTGGTCATCGGGAACCTCAAGATCCCCGAGACGGCGAAGACGATCATGTTCGATGCCGATCGCAACGTCGCTCTGTCCACCATGGACATTCTGCCGCCGCTCTCGGGGATGCGGATCCGGCGCGGCTCTGTGGCCTACGTGAACGCAGAGATCGTGCGGGACGGTGGCTCGTGAAGGCCGCCACTGTCACCCGCATGCGCAGCCCGACCGGCTCGTGGATCGTCTCGATCGACGGCGTCGTCGCCGGCCGATTCCAGGTCGAGCCGCTGTTCGCCGTGCTGCGCCGCACCCGCTCCGGCTGGGCCCTGGTGCACGCCTGCGCCAACGAAGGCCGCGCCTACGCGTTCCGTTCCGCCTACCGCAAGACGGACACCGAGAAGGTGCACGTCGTCCCCATTTCTCTTCCCGCTTGACAACCCCGGCGGCGCTGCTACTGTGCGCCGCCCCTGACTGACAGAACAATCCCATGACTCAGATCACCGTCACCATCTCCGCATCCATCGACGCCTCGAAGCTGCCGGCACTGCTGGCTCTGCTCGCCGGCACCGAGCCGCAGGTCGCGATCGAGGCGCCTGCCGAGGCTCCGAAGAAGCGCACCAAGAAGGCCGAGGAGCCGGTCGCGGCGCCCGCCCCCGAGCCGGTGAAGCAGCCGGAGCCGGCGCCGGCCAAGGTGACCGAGGTCACCCTCGACCCGGCGAAGAACACGGCGCCGGTCCCGACCATCGAGCAGCTGCGCGAAGCGGCGATCGCAGCGAACAGCGTCATCGGCCAGGACGGGCTCGTCCGGCTGGTGAAGGAGTATGGTAAGGCGGACAAACTCAGCGCGGTGCCGGAGGCGAACCGTCTCAGTCTCCTGAAGGCGCTGCTGTCCTCGGCGTCGGTGGGCTAATCCCATGGGCGACCACGCCAAACTGAGCCCGAGTTCGGCGGCACGCTGGAGCGCGTGCCCCGGCTCGGTGGCCGCCTGCGAAGGGCGGCCGAACCCGGACAGCAGCGCGTCGCTGCACGGCACGTTCTGCCACGAGGTGGCCGCCCTGGTGCTCAACAACCCGGGCAAGAACGCGAAGGACTACATCGGCTACCAGAGCGAAGACCTGTCGCTGCTGCACCTGACGTTCTCCGAGGAGGACGCCGAGAACGTCCAGGTCTACGTCGACTACGTGCGTGGCCGCCAGTTCGCTCTCGAGGCGGAGCTGAAGGTCGAGGTGAAGGTGTTCCTGCGCGCCGACCTCTACGGCACCAGCGACGCTGTCCTCTACGCGCTCAACGCCGGTGTCATCGAGGTCGTCGACCTGAAGATGGGCAGTGGGCACTTCGTGAAGGTCGAGGGCAACCGCCAGCTGGCGATCTACGCGATCGGCGCCTACAACCGCCTGTCATTCGACATGCAGGAGCAGGTGGAGACGTTCGTGCTCACGATCGTGCAGCCGCGGCGCCCGGACAGCGAGGGGCGTGTCATCCGTTCGACGGAGATGTCGCGCATCGGCATGATCGCCGAGCGCACCAACATCCTCGCCGCTGCGGACGACACGGCGAAGCCGGACGCCCCGCGCGTCGCCGGCGAACACTGCACTTGGTGCCTCGCTGCCGCTGACTGCCCCGCGCTGCGCGACCGCGCGCTCGCTGTAGCTCAGTCGGTGTTCACCAACACCGAGCTGAAGGTCGCCCCGCCGCCGGTCGAGTCGCTGACCGCGGCCCAGCTGGGCGACGTGCTCGACAAGCTGCCGATCCTCGAAGAGTGGATCGCGCAGGTGCACAAGGCTGCCGAGGCTCGCGCGCGCACCGAGAAGATCCCGGGGCGCAAGCTGGTCGAGAAGGTCGGCAACCGGAAGTGGAAGGACGAAGGCGAAGCCGCAGCCGCGCTGCGCGCCGCCGGCGTCGAGCCGTTCGAGCAGTCGATCATCTCGCCGGCGACGGCCGACAAGCTGCTCGGCAAGCGCAAGAAGTTGACGGAGGAACTGACTGTGCGACCGGTCACCGGTGTGGTCCTGGTCGAAGAGTCTGACAAGCGGCCCGCATACAACATCGGGCTGAAGTTCCTCGGAGACCTGCTGGACTGACGGGGCCGGCAGGGAGCCCGCGACGTTCGCGAGCTGCCATTCCGTTCCTGTATGCAGACTAGGTAACACATGTCCACCGATCCGAACAAGTTGCCCGCGACCGATTTGGTTACGCCGGAGGTGCGCCTCTCCTTTCCGCAGCTCTTCGTTGCGAAGGCGCCGCCCGTGACGGAGGAGAACACGAACCCGAAGAAGAAGTTCTCGACGATCCTGCTGATGCCGCCGACCGTGTCGCTCGAGCCGTTCGTCGCCGCGGTCAAGGCTGCGATGCTGAAGAAGTGGGGCCAGATCGTGCAGCTGGCGCCCGACAAGCAGCCCATCAAGGACGCCAAGGCCAACAAGCCGACCATGAAGGGGTTCGACCAGGGCTGGCGCTACATCACGGCCAGCGCGAACGAAGACCGCCGCCCGGCGGTCGTCGACCAGCGCAACGTGCCGGTGACCGACCCCTCGAAGGTCTACCCGGGGATGTGGGTGCGTGCCTACATCAACGCGTTCGCGTATGGCGGCACGCCGGGGCGCCCGAAGGGGGTCTCGTTCGGGCTCAACGCGATCCAGATCGTGCGCGACGGCGAGCGCCTGGGCGGTGCCGCGAAGGCGCCGAACGAGGTGTTCACGCCGCTCGAACTGCCGACCGACGGCACGGACACGAGCAGCCTCGACAACCTGTTCAGCTGAGCCATGATCCTGTTCTTCGACTTCGAGACTGTCAGCGACGCCGACCTGGGGCAGGTCGGCAGCTGGAACTACAGTCGGCATCCGTCGACCGCGGTCACCTGCGCCGCGTTCCTGATCGCCAGCAGTCTCGACAACGTCGCGCATCGGTCGCGGTGGGTGCCCGGTCAGGCGCTCCCCGTGCCGGTGCTGCGGCACCTCGAAGGACAGGGGCTCGTCGTCGCGCACAACGCGTCGTTCGAGCGCGCGATCCTGGCGCATTGCGTCAGCGTCGCGAACTGGCCGAAGGTCCACCTCGATCGGTGGCGAGACACCGCGGTGTCGGCTCGCGCAGCGAACCTCCCTGGTTCGCTCGAAGGCCTCACAGAGGCGATCGCGCTGCCGATCAAGAAGGACATGCAGGGCAGTGCGGTGATGGTTCGTCTGTCGACGCCGGCCGCCTGGGCGGCGGCGACGCCGGACGAACGCCAGCGAGTCTACGCCTACAACGTGCAGGACGTGGAGGCAACGCACCACGCGTTCTGGCGTCTGCCGGCGATGACAGTCGACGAGCAGGCGGCGGCGATCGCGGACGCAGAGATCAACGAGCGGGGCGTTCTCGTCGATCTCGCGCGCTCCGCGAAGCTGGCCCGTCTCGCTGCGTCGCGCAAGCGGCAGATCGAGGGCGAGGCCTTCGAGGCCGCCGGCGGCGACATCCCGAAGATCCTCGGCCCGCACCGCCTCAAGGCGTGGCTGGTGTCGAAGGGCATCAAGCTGCCGAAGAAGATGAAGGTGGTCGACAACGTGAAGACGTTCGTCGAGACCGCCGACCGCGAGGCCTTGAACAAGCTGCTCGCCGACCCGGGGCTCGCGCCTGACGTGCGCGACGTTCTCGAGTTCCGCGTCGAGCACGGCAAGACCGCGAGCCTCGCGAAGCTGAACAAGCTGCCATACCTCGTCGGCGACGACGGGCGTCTGCGCAACGCGCTGCGCTTTTGCGCCGCGCACACGGGCCGCTGGGCCAGCTACGGCGTGCAGGTGCACAATCTGCCGAGGAACAAGCTGAAGACGAAGGGGTTCGACTTCACGCCGTTCGTCGAGGAGGCCGCGGAGGCCGGCAACATCGAGGTGCTGCGCCTGCTGTTCGACTCGCCACTGGCGACGATGTCGAACCTGCTGCGCACGCTGTTCGTGGCTCCTCCTGGCAAGGAGCTGATCGGCGCGGACTACGCCGCGATCGAGGCCCGCGGCGTCGCGTGGCTCGCCGGCCAGCAGGACGTGCTCGACGTGTTCGCGAGCGGTGCTGACATCTACGTGCGCGACGCCGCCGGCGTCGGCAGCGACAACCGCCAGCTCGGCAAGACGCTGCGCCTCGGCCTCGGCTACGGCATGGGCGCCTTGAAGTTCCTCGGCACCGCTGCCAAGGACGGCGTCGTGCTGAAGCCGAAGGACGCCGCGCGCATGGTGAAGACGTGGCGCGAGAACAACGAGCACATCGTCGACTTCTGGTCGTCGGTGCAGGACGCCGCGCACGCCGCGGTCAACGCTCCTGGCACCGTGCACCGCGTCGGTCTGCTGGCGTTCCAGGCCTCGTCGCTGTGCCTGTCGGTGCGCCTGCCCAGCGGTCGCATCATCCGCTACTGGCGCCCGAAGCTGGTGAAGGTGACGAAGGCTTTCGAGGTGATCGACGACGAAGGCAACATCAAGCGCATCGAGCGCGAGGTCGTCGAGCTGCAGTTCTTCGCACCGGACGACGAGACCGGCGCGTTCGTGCAGCAGAGCACCTACGGCGGCAAGCTGGCCGAGAACTTCACGCAGGCGGTGTGCCGCGACCTGCTCGCCGCGGCGACCGTGCGCCTGCGTGGCACCATCTACGAGGTGCCGCTGCACGTTCACGACTCAATCGTCGCGGAGGTGCCGGCCGGCGCCGGCGACGTGGACGAGTTCTGCGAGATCATGGCCCGCGCTCCAGCCTGGGCAGCTGGTTTCCCGATCAAGGCCGAAGGCTACCGCTCGACCCGATTCAAGGGTTGACAGTCTGCGGACACCTCGCTAGCATCCGCCGCATGACACCCCGCACCCGTGTCCGTCTCGAGCGCGCTGGTTCCTACGCGCTCATCATCATCTTCCTTTTGTCCGCTCTGTTCCTCTGACACTACCATGGCCAAGACCACCAAGAAGACCAAGAAGACCGACTACTTCCTCACCACGCCGCTCGCCAAGCTGTTGCGCGAAGAGCGCGTGGTCTCGATCCTGCCGGCGAAGGTGCATGCGCGCCCGATGTCGACCTGGATCGAGCGCACCAAGTTGAGCAGGCAACATTTCTACATGCTGCTGCGTGGCGAGATCGGTTTCACCGAGCGCACGCTGACCGCGTTCGCGCACGCCACGCGTCTCCCCGAGAAGGAGATGGCGGAGATCGGCGCGCGCACCGTCGCCGCCTGGAAGCGTCTGCAGAAGGTGCTGGCGTGATCCCCTTCGGCTACCCGCCGGCGCTCCCGCAAGGGGCGCCGACGCCGCCGGGGCTTTCCGCCGGCGAGATCGTGCTGCTGTGCCTCATGGCGGCTCTGTCCCTGGTCCTCGTCATCCTCGTGCTGAACCAAGGAACGATGCACCGCTCGGGGCTGGGCACGATCAAGGCTGACGAGTCCCCGGCGCAGCCCGCCCGGTGACCAACCCGCGGACCGTGTCTGCGACGCCATACGGCTCGACACGGTCCGCGCTCGCATCCATCGCGTAGCCGATCGGGCGACCGAGCGCCGACAGTGGCAAGCCGGTCAGCAACGTCAGCAACGTCAGCACGTCGCGCACGCCCTTGCCGGTCACGTCGCGTTCCGGGTCGAACGCCGCCTGCGTCGCGCGGATGACACCGACCGTCGCCGCTTCGAGCGCCGACACCGCCGGGCTCGTCATCATGCGGTCGTCGTAGGGCTTGTCGTTCCACGCGTTCACCAGCGGCGACACCACGGTGCCGAGCGGCACCAGGGCGAGCGCGCCGCGGCCGAGGCCGCCGAAGAACCAGGACGCCGCCTCGCCGGTGTAGCCATCGTCGTCCTCGTCGTCCCACTCGCCGGAGAACGTGCGGGCAATCGCGTCGGAGACCAGCATCGGCGCCGCGAAGCCGAGCACGAAGATGTGGAACAGCTTCGCCGATCCGCCGCGCCAGCCCAGCTCCTTCACGGTGCGGTAGAACTCCGTCAGGTTGAGGTTGGCGAGCATGTTGAAGTAGCCCGAGAACTGCGTCAGCGTGCGGACGAACGGCGAGCCCGCCTCGAAGCGCGAGACCGCGTCCGCGTCGTTGCTGCCCTGCGTCAGGCGCACCGCCGCGTCAGCCGCGGCGACCGCGTCTGCCTGCGAGGCGCCGTCGGCGACCGCCTGCTCGTGCGCGCCGACCCACGTCACCGCGTCGACCATGTTCTGCATGGCCGACTGCAGCACGTAGGTGTGACGCCCGGCCCACTTCTGCAGCTTCTCGAACCGGTTCGGGTTGAGCAGCACCTCGTTGAGCGAGTCCGTCAGCTCGAACATCTGATTCTTGAATCGGTTCGCCATGAACGGCGACAGCTCCGCGATCTCGTCGGCGACCTGCTTCGGAGCCTGCGCGTAGCGGCGCATCGCGCCCTTCAGGTAGCTGCCCTTCACCTTCAGCGCGGCCGGGACCCAGCCCGTCAGCTGCTGCACCGCGTTCGACAGGTTCAGGAACATCGTCGACATGCCGGTGCGCGTGCGGACGGTGCGCCAGAACTGGTCGATCGTCGGGTCGACACCAGCCTGCTCCGTCGTCTGGCGCGCGGCGCGCGTCAGCCACGGCAGCATCACGCCCTCGACGGCGACCGGGTCGATCGCGTTCAGCTGCGCCGACAGCGTCGGGTCGCGCAGCATCGAGAGCACGTCGCGGATCGCCGGCTGCACGTAGGCGAAGCGGATCACGCCGTCGATGTGCGTCGCGATCTTGCGCACGTCGAGCGACAAGGCCTTGCGGTAGTCCTCGACGCGGGCCTTGGTGAACCCCATGCCGACGGTCGGCAGGCTCTGCCGGAAGTCAGCCTCGAGCGCCTCCATGCCCTCGTTGATGCGCGCGTCGCGCACGAGGAACGCGTCGGTCTTCGCCGGCACGTAGCCGCCGCGGTAGTCGCCGAAGCTGGTCTTCACCGGGCGCGCCTTCACCTCCTTGAAGTAGTGCCCGAAGAGCGCCTTGTGCGCGCGCTGCGCGAGCGGCTTGGTCTGCTCCAGCAGATCCCACACCGACTGCACCCAGTCCCAGTGCGCCTTCGTGACCACGCCGTCGCGTTCGAGGCGCTGCATCAGCTCGTCCCATTTCGCCGTGTTGACCTCGTCGTTGATGAACGGCTCCGCCGGGTCGGTCCAGCCGCGGCCGATCAGCAGCTTGGCCATGTTCGAGCTGTTGCCGGTGTGCAGCATGGCACCGAGCAGCTCGGCGATGCCGAGGCCGCCGTTGCCGGAGCCGAACGTGTAGCCGATCTCGGGCGCCGTGATCTTGCCGACCGGCAGCTTGCCCAGCTCGCCCAGCTTGTCGACGAAGGCCTTCACCAGCTCGTTCCGCTTCACGCGGTAGGCGTCGAGCGAGCCCTGCACCGGGCGGAACAGGAACCGGGTCAGCGACGGGCCCAGGCTGTCGAACAGCGACTCGGCCCGGCGGGCGGCCGAACGGAGGCCTTGGAACCGGCGCACGAGGCGCTGGCGCAGCGTAGGAGCCTCGTTCGCGCCCGGCAGCGGCCCGGACGGCACCTTCGGCGCCAGATCGGCGGAGATCGCGTCCAGGGCGGTCTGGCGGTCCTGCAGCTTGCCCTCGATCTCGATCTGCTTCCGGCGCTTCGCCTGCCACCAGAGCGACTGCACGGTGTCGCGGAGCACGCGGAACTGGGCCAGGGTCAGCTGGCGGTAGTCCGTGGCGCCGGCGAGCGACGCGCCGATCAGCTCGGCGACCTCCGTGAACATGGCCGGCTGGTAGGCCTTCACCTGCTCCAGCAGCTCGGTCGCCCGCGACAGCATGGCCGCGCGCTGCTCCTTCGAGCCGCCGATCTGGTAAGCGGCGAGCAGGGCCCGCGCGGCGCCGACCAAGGCGATCTCGCGGGTCTTGCCGACCTTCTCGTCCGGCTTCGTGATCGGCTCGAACGAGCGGAGCGCGTCGTCGATCTCCTGGCTCGCCTCGATCGCCTGCAGCGCCAGCTGCTCCTGCAGCAGCTGCTGCCGCTTCGCCACGACGGCACCGTCGGTGTCGCCACGCCGCAGCGCCTCGAAGGCCTTCTGCGACGCGCGCCGCTCGCCACGCACGAACACGCGCGGGTTCAGCTCGTTCACCTTGCGGTTCAGCAGGCCGATGCGCGCGGCCTCCTTCGCGGCGGCGACCATCTTCGCCACCGGCGCCTCGGCGCGCATCAAGTGGCGCAGCTCGGCGGCGACGAAGCGCGTGCGCGCATCGTTGTGCAGAGCCTTGTCGATCGCGCGCTCGATGCTCTTCGGGTCCGACAGCTCGGCATACTCCTCGAGCAGGCGCTGCTGCACGCGCGCCTCGATCGCGTCGTTGAGCGGCGGCGCCGACGCGAGGGTCTTCACCATCTCGTCACCGGACGCGAAGCCGAACAGCATCGCCGCGTCGTCCGGCAGGACGCCGTTCTCCGCGGTGTAGCGACGCACGAGGCCGATCGGCAGGTCGGGGGCGATCGCCTTCACCGCGGCCCGGTTCAGGCGGTGGTTCAGCGCGTGGTTCTTCACCTCGCCAGTCTCGTCGCGCACGACGCCGAA
>SXGT01226446.1_pt1 | contig 10141 bp, 10 predicted proteins | sample 3176221 | NCBI WGS metagenome assembly SXGT01 (sample SAMN11356862, study PRJNA531348) | freshwater metagenome | isolation source: freshwater sample F1-120 | place: China: Fuxian Lake, Yuxi | collected 2017-12-25
CGTCGGCCTGTACCAGAACGGGGAGGGGGACGCCGGTCAGCGACCAGTTGCGCTTGAGGACGTAGACGACGCGCTGCCAAACCGCCCGCATCAGCACGCGGGTCGTGTTCGGGTTCGTGCCGCCCTTGAAGATGATGATGCCCTTGTTGCGAATGACCCGTTCGAGGTCGGCCGTCGCCTCGGCCATGTTCTTGAACAGCTCGTCTTCGAACAGCTCGCCGATCAGCCGTTCCGCCGGAGCGAAGTTCTTGTAAAACTCGGTGGCGCTGCGCGACCACAGCCGGGCGATCTGGAGCGCCTCTTCCTTCACCGTCTTGTCGGTGCAGTTGTTGAGCAGGTAGTCGAATTCGTTCGTGCCCGGCTTGAGAGCGTAGGGCAGGTAGGTGAGCGGAACGTCTTCGCGCTGGTGCATCCAAAAACCGATGGCGAAGATCGCGCCTTTTTTCACCATCACCTTGCCGTCGAGCGTGCCGTACTCGGAGCCGCGCTGTGCGACCATGATGTCGGCAAGCATGCGGGCCTGTTCCATGGCCTGCTGTCGGAAGTGGCGCGGGGGCAAGCTGCGGTCGGGTCTTTCAGCGAACCCGAAGCTGAACGTGTAGTCCAGATCGTTCAGATCGACGTAGACGAGCCGGAATCCCTGGCCTTTTCCAAGTGCGAACTCCCCAACAAGCTGCCCAAAACTGCCATCCGGGTCCAGCACAATGACGCTGACCTTGCCGTTGACGATCGCGGGGCCGGTGATTTCCGAAAGGATCCCTGTGCTCTTGCCGAACTGAGTGGCCCCGATCGCTAAAACGTTACGCCTCCACACGATCTTGCGGGGAAGCGTTGCCTCCGCCCTCCGGCTCGAACAGGCGATCGGGGTCAACGTGGTCGTCGATGGTGCGCTTCGCGATTTCGAGCAGACGCTCTTGACCGTGAGCCGCTGCCGCGTCCCGATGCTTTTCGCCAAACCCAATTTGTACAACAGCTTGTTGGGCTTCATCGTTCGCATCTCTCATGACCAGCAGGAGAGCAGGAGTTAGCCGGTTTCTCTTGGCCTGCTTCTTGGTTGCTAGTTTCGCCTTCACTGTCTTCCAGAAGAACACGGGGCGGAGCCTAGCGCATCCCCTTGATGACTTCCAACGCCTCGTCGTACTCGGCTTGCAGCTCGGCCAATTCCAATCCCTTCTTGATGGGGTCGCTCAGGGAGGCCTCTATGAGCGCCTTCTGCTCCTCGAACTCGTCGCTCAGCGCAGCCAGGTGATCGGCCTTCGTCGGCTTCGAGGCCTCTTCATCCGCAAGCCGCTTAGCGTCGGCCTTGGCCTTCGCTTCAGCCTCGGCTTTCTCCTTCGCGGCAGCGACACGTTGCCGAACACGCTCGCGGCGATCTTTCACCACCACGGCGGTCTTCTTGGTCGTGAACGCGAGCGCTAACCAGATACCCTTGAGCGTCAAGACGGACACGTCGAGGAAGAGCGCGACCGCGATGATGCCCAGCAGCACTATCCAGAAGCCGGTGAAGAACACCCCGGTCCCGATGAAGCACCAGAACGCCGGGCTCGTGTTGCGGTCGAGCAGGCCGTTCACGTACGTGACGAGGAACCAGAGGAACTGCACGCAGTGCATAGTGTCTCCCCAGGCGCGCGAAGACGCGGCCCTCTTGCTGAGAGTGTTTGGTGTTGGGAAACGACGAAACCCGCCTGGATGTCCAGACGGGTCCGACAGTTGACCTGGAGTAATCTTCCTGATTAGATCGCAGCGTCCGTGCGTGGCCGCGAACGCTTATGGAGCGCTGGCGGCTGCGAGGCCGAGGTCACGTCTTGGCCGTCGCGGCAAAGGCTCCCAGGGGTAATACCCTGGGAGCTGATTCAAAGTAGTTGGGATTGATTGTGAAGTGCGATTTAGTCGGTCTCGCTGACCGGCCGGTAACTTCTGGGGAGTACCGGATCCCTTGGTGTGGCCCGATCTGTTTTGGAGCAATGGTGAGCAGCTCCACTAGTCCATCTGTAGTATGATTCGCACGCTTCATTTCATTTGTCAAGAGCAAGTGTCTGAAGCTACCGGTTCTTAGCAAGTTGGCCCGTGCTGTTTTTGTTGACCAAGTGAAATGAACGTGATGCCCAGCATGATGAACGTGATGCCCAGCATGATGAACGTGATTTCCGTGACGCCGAACGTAATGTTGAAATTCTTCAACTTTTTTTCCTGTTCACAAAAAAATCCCCCTGGCATCATGCCAAGGGGAGAAAGCGCAGGGAGAAACCTGCGGTTGGATTGTCAGAAGGGTGGGTCTTCGGTCGTGCGCTGGTCGAGAATGAACGCCTCGGCACGTTCCATCAGGCGGGTGGCGACGTGGATTTCGCTGCCGCGGAGGTAGTTCGTGTGTTTCCAGTCGCCTGAAACCTCGTGCTTAAAGCTCTTGTGGAGCGTGATCGAGTAGACCTGAATCTTGCGGCGGTCCACTTCGATCTCCTTGCCCCACACGGCGACCTCGATGATCCCACCGCCCTGGACCGGACAGCGGAAGCATTTCGTCGGGCCGTTCTTCGGTTCCGTTAGCGGCTGCTCTTTTGCTTCGTGGGTGCCGTTCGTGCTCGGCAGAGGCAGTGTCGCCACTGCCGCTTGTTGCGCGGCGGGCGGCGCTTCGGGTTCTGGCGCATCGTCTTTCTTCTTCCGGGCCATGGTTTCCTCGGGGGTTAGGCGGCTTGGGCGACTGGGGTTTCCGGCAGCATCAGCCCGTTGAGGCGGATGGTCGAGGCGACAAACTGCTGCGGGGCGCTGATCGCGCGGGGCTTCAAGACTTCCGTGAACGCGTTGAAGAGCGAGAAGGCCGTCCTTGGTGCGAATTCTTCGTGACGGGGCTCCTCCCATTCCTTGCAGACGAGCGGGAGTTGCAGCGTGGAGATGATGCCGCACCGGAACGCTTGCAGGATGATGTGGCTGGCCTGGGCCTCGTTCAGCTCCATCTCGGCCATCCGCTGGATGCGGAGTTGTTCGGCCTCCTTGAAGGACGCGAGCGAGGCGACAGCGGAACCGATCGCGGTGCCGAACGCCTTCATTCCGTTCAAGGTGTGCTTACGGCGAACCAGTAATTCGGCCCTAAAAGCCAAATTGTCGCATACGAAGCAGTGGGAGCCAGCCGCGAAGCCGAGCGGGAAGCTCTTGTCCACGCTATTCCTCACACCAACCGACAGGCCGACGCCGTGCGCGAGCGGGGTTTCGAGGTTCAGGATGCCGAAGAACCGGGCGTCAGAGCGCGCGAGCGCGTACTTCTCCGACTTGATGATGTATCCGGCACCGTGGAGCGTCTCCTTGACGGAGGTTAGCACTTGGAGATGAGACGTCGGATGCCACCTCCCCTCCGGGGGTGGGGTCTTGCAGGCCTTCAGTTCGTCGATGGTTGCGAGCTTGCCGCCCGCGTGCAGGATGAGCGTGCCTTCCGGCATGACGGTTCCCTCTGACAATGGTGTTAATGGGCAATGACTTCGGAGAACCCGAAATCGAGGGGAGCGTAGACCTGCTTGCTTCAGCGCGCAACAAAGTGGGTCATCGCCAGCACCAAGAACGCGATCACCGTCAAGTGCGCGATGATGATGGATGTGCGGAGCCTCACGCAGCAGGCGTAGCCATCTTGCGGCGCAGCCACTCAAGAGCGATAGCCAGGGCACCTGTGATAGGTGTCGTCAGCTCGGCGGGGATGCCGAAGGCACCGCTGCTCAAGTCCCGGGTGATGGCTTCGATGACCGCAACACCGACGTAGGACGCAACCAGGACGATGCCCATGCGGGCCATCTTGAGGTAATCGATCTGGCTCAGCTTGCCCTTTTCAGAGGAAGAAGCCGGGAGACTGCCGAGGATGGAAAGAAGGGTTCCCATAGGGGAGGGGGGGGGAGGTAGCATCATTCTACCCCCGAGCAAGCCAAATACCCTTGCGCCAGGGGCACAAAGGTATATGGTACTCAGTGTTCAGATGAGTGAAAAAACCCTACAGGAACGGCAATGCAGTGTCGAGGGGTGCGTCGGTGCGTACTATGCTCGCTGGTTCTGTGAGAAACACTACACTCGGTGGAAAAGTCACGGCGATCCGAACGTTTGTCACTTCAACAGGTGGGACGAGCCAGAGCGACTAAAAGTAACACTTTCCGCAAGGGTGGCCGTCTTTCGCGATGGGTGTTGGCGATGGCGAAGACTGAAAAACACCGCCGGCTATGGGGTCTTTAGCATCCAGGGAAAGACCTACTTAGCACACCGAGTGAGTGCCGCACTTTATCTCGGTTTTGATATCAACAGCAAACTCCACGTTCTTCACAAGTGTGACACCCCGGGCTGCTGTAACCCCGCGCACCTCTTCATCGGGACGAATGACGACAATGTCGCAGACATGGTTCGCAAAAACCGCCATGCCAAGGGCGAGAGAAACGGCCACGCGAAAATGACGGTGGAGACCATTCTTGAAATGCGTCACCTTGCTGCCGAAGGCGAAGGCACGCTCAGTCTTGCCAGGAAGTTCAACATGAGCCCCGCTGCGACGAGTCAGATCATCCACCGACAAAGGTGGCGTCACGTCTGAGGCATCATTCCATACTGCTTTACAAATCGTGAGACTGCCCTCTCACGGACTTTGGGGTCGCCGATTCTTGCGATCCCGCGAGAGAACGACTTCATCTCCGCATCCTTGGAGAGCCTGATCTTGGGCTCCATGGGTTCCAGGGACTTTCTCGCCACCTTGTCAAACTCGTAGTGAGGGGGGTCGAACGCCAGTGGATGCGTGATGCCGAACTGGGCCGCGACCTGGGCGATGTCGAAATGGGTGCAGTTAAGTGGAAGTACGTCCACCGCCAACCGGCGTATGTGGTTGGAATTGAGGGTGTAGGTGACTATCTGGCCGGGCTTGGTACGCCCCAGCGCATACAGCTCCTTCTGCCGTTCGGGGGTTCGATACGCTTCAGTGATCTTGAACCGAAGGTTGAGCCTGCGGCATTCAGTCAGCCAGGCGTTGCCTGCCCATTGAATGGAGGGGTCCAATTCGTTGATCTTGGCCGCGTTCTTGGCGTCGAGTTCGGGGGTCATGGCCTCATGGAAGGCTTGTACGTACACTCCGCGCGCTCGCCGGGGCTTTGAGAGTTGCGGAGACAGTCGAGGCGCTGGTAGTACACGGTTTCTTCGAGCCCGTTCATCATCTGCACGTGCTGGGCGATGACCGACGGGATGAGCCGCACACCTTCCATAAGGGGAGTCGGCAGTATTCCCGTCATCACCGCGAGCAGGAACATCACCACCGTGGTGGGAAGTCCGACGGTGCGGATGAAGTCAGAGGCCCCCTTCGGGGAGAGCCAGGAGCCGGTGCTGTTCAATTCGGACATCGGAGAGGTGGTCAGAAGATGGAAATCATGATCGGGGCGGGGGCGGTTGTGGACGAAGCGGCCTCGACGATTGTCACCTTGAAGTCATCGAGCACCTGTCCGCTACAGTCATCCGTGCCGTTGTTTCTCAGATCGCCCATCCCCACCCCTGCCTTCCCCGCCGCCGTGTAGGTCCCGTCCGAGGTCGAGATGATCTGCACGCCGTCGTCGTAGACCTTGATGTTGGAGCCGATGATCTCCAGCTTGACGACCGAGGCGTTGGCGATCTGGGCGGCGGCAGCCGAGCCTAGCGCGGTCCAGGTGACGCCTCCACCCGATACCTCGAAGACTTGGGCGAAGGTGGTAGCGTCATTATTGAATCGGAGCCAGTAGCCGTCTCCGTCGCTCTCAAGACGGACGCCGATCCAGTCGAAATCATCAGCGGTGTCGCCGGTCGTCATGGTCACCTCGACGTAGTAATTCGCTCCCGAATAGGTGGCGTCGGCGGTATACCCTGCTCCCTCGTTGTTCCCGCACCCGCCGATGCCGATCCCGAGGTTGTCGAGGGCAAGCGCCTGGAGCTGGTCGCCCGCCGTATCGCGTGAAAGAATCTTGGTCCAACTCGTGCCCGTGTCCGGAGTGTGCGAGGGTAGGCTGACGTTCACTGTTTCGGTGAAGGTGTCGTTGAAAATGATCGTGTCCGCATTCGCCAGCGGGACGGACCCCATGACGATGAGCAGCAGGCCGATGAGCAGCAGGCCGAACTTCCTCATGGTTTGCGGAGGATGACGGTAGCGGTCACGCCCTTCGGGGAGGTTCCGGCAAGACTCAGGATGTTGAAGAGCAGGCGGTCCCCCCCGCCCACGTCGTCGTTGCTCGCGTTCACGACCTGAGCGGCGGCAGCGGTCAGCGTGCTCGTCTCGTTGGCGTCAATCGTCGGATGGGTGGAGAAGATCGAGCGGTTGGCCTTGTCGCGGTTCACGAGCTTGAAGGTCGCGAGGCCCGTTCCCGCGGTGTGCGTGTCCACCTGCATCCCGACCACGTTGAAGCCGCTGGCGGTGGCTGGAACCGTGAACATGACCCAGCCGGTGCCCGCGAGAAGTGTTGCCCCCGTGTTGAACACTTGGGCCGACATGTGCATTGGGGAGACGGCAGTGACGCTCACGAGGGAGGAGCCGGAGATAGTACCCACGACATCGAGCTTAGTGTCGGGAGTGGTGGTTCCGATGCCGATACGGTCGGTCGAGGCGTCGAGGAACAGCAACCCGGAGTCCGTGTCGCCTTCTAGACGGAGGTCAATGGCGTAGCTGTTCTCGTTCCAGACCAACGCACCGGACTTGGAAACGGTGATGTTCCCGCCGCCGAGGTTCAGAGCCGACCCCGAGCCCTGGCCTTCCCATACGAGCGAACCGGAGCTTGCCAGGGAGGTGATGGCCTTGAGCACCGTACCTGAGACGGTACCGAAGCTCACAAGCGAGCCGGTGATGGTGGCGTTCAGTGTGAAGGATGTGCTGGTGAGGCCGAGGCCGCGCCCAGCGGAATAGGTCGTATCCGAATCCGTTCCACAACTGAACCGTCCGCTTGTCGAGTCCCAGTTCAGCGTTTGCGTGGCTCCGTCACAATCTGTCAGACCCAAACCCTGAAGGCTCGTGGCGACATAGAGGTTCGCACCCGATGCGCTGCCCTCCCACACCAAGCTTCCAGACGACCGCAATGACTGTTGGCCGTAGACGGTCGCCCCCGACACCGTCGTAAATTCCAGTAGAGCACCCGAGATGGTCGAAGAAAGGGAGAACGCTGTGGAGGTGAGGGTAAGCCCCTGAGCAGCGGTGTAGGTCGTGTCACTGTCGGTGCCACAAGAGAAGCGCTTGGTCGTGGAATCCCAGGCGACGGTTTGCGTTGCGAGATCACAGTCGGTCAAGCCCGCGCCTTCGACGCTGGTAGCAACGTAGAGAGACGAACCGGACGCTGCACCTTCCCAGATGAATCCTCCAGACGATGTTAGGGTCATCTCCGCATGCACGACGGCACCAGAGAGGGCGTTGATGACTTTCAGGCCGATCGTGTTCCGGTTGCCGCCGGTCACGTCGATCGTGAGAGCTCCGGTCATGGTATCGCCCTGTTTCTTCACGTAGCGGGTGTCGGCGACGATCTGCACGGCCCCTGAGAAGGCGGCTGTTCCGACTTCTGGGGCGCTTCCAACTCCGCCCGTGTCGTCATCACCACAGGAGAAGCGTCCAGTCGATGCATCCCACGCCACGGTTTGTCCATCCGCATCACAGTCCGAGAGACCTGCCCCGGTTAGAGAGGTCCCCAGGTAGAGTGAGGAACCGGAAGCGGTCCCCTCGAAGACGAGGGTTCCAGACGAGGCGAGCGAGTTCGTGGCGTACAGGGTGACGCCGGACATGATGCCGACAACCTCGAGACCCGAGCCGGGCACATTGGGGTCGTTCGTGTTGATGCCGAAATCTCCCGCCTGAATGAACGAGTCGTTGGCTTCCGACGTGAGTTGAATCGTCTGCGAGCCCGCGGCGTTGTACATGGCGAGGCGGGCGGAGTCGGCCGAGAACGTATCGACAATGAAAGCGTTTTGTCCGTCCGACTGGAGGAACTGGACGTATTCGGCCCCGTTGTTCCGAAGTCCCATCATCATCCCGTAGGCACTCCCGGCGTTGGCCCCGTCGATGAGGAGCGGGCCGGAACTGGTGAGGCTCTTCTCGGCGTGGATGACAGCACCGGAGAGGGTGTTGATGACCTTGAGTCCGAGGGTATCGGGGGTTCCGCTCGTCACGTCGATGATGAGCTGACCCGTCATCGTGTCGCCGAAAGTGGTCACGTACCGCCCGTCCCCGACCGTTTGAATAGCACCAGAGAAGGCGGCAGTGCCGATCTCTGGAGCGCCCGCACCTCCGCTATCGTCGTCTCCGCAGGAGAAGCGGCCGGTCGTGCTGTCCCAGGCAACCGTCTGGTTGTCTGCATCACAATCCGTCAATCCTGCTCCTTCGAGCTTCCCTCCGAGGTACAAACTTGCTCCTGATGCCGCTCCTTCCCAGGTGAGAGAGCCGGAGGAGCGCACAGACTTGGTGGCGTACACTGTCGCGCCTGAAACGGTCTGGAACGCGAGAAGGGTGCCGCTGATGGTCGCGCTCAGAGATAAGGCCGTGGAAGTGAGGGTCAATCCTTGCCCTGCGGTATAAGTGGTGTCCGCGTCTGTTCCACAAGAGAAGCGTCCTGTGGTGGCGTCCCAAGCAAGAGTTTGGTTCGCCGCATCACAATCTGTCAGCCCGGAGCCTTTGATGCTGGTGGCGACGTAGAGCGTTGCACCTGATGCTGCACCTTCCCATACGAGGGAGCCAGAGGAGCGGAGGGCGTTTTCCGCGAAGACTACACGCCCGGAAGCAGTTCCCAGAACCTTCAGGATGTTGCCGGTGTTGGCGCGGGCGTCGAACGCAAACGCCTTGTTGTCCTGCTCATCGAAAATGTCAATGTGGGTGAATGCGACGTTTGCTTCGGCGTCGAGAACTGTGTTGTTGTTGGGATTGTAGATAATGAAGTCGTTGAGAATTGTGCCTCCGCTGATGTCGATGGCGAACGTTCCCCCGATTCCGTAAAAGGAGTAGTTGTTTTCTCCACCCACCTGGCGGAACCAGAACATGCTGTCATCGTGGGCGTCGGCCATGGCCATCTCGTTCGGGTTCGCGTAGACGAGGAAGACGCCAGACGAGGCCTTGAAGTCGAAAAGCGCATTATCGCCCACATTGGCTTGTACCGAGAGCTTCGAGGTAGGCGCGGCGGTGCCGATGCCCACGCGCTTGTTCGTGGCGTCGTACACAAGCCCTGTGGTATCGATGGTCATAATGTTGCCCGTTGCGGTACCAGCTCGTTTCTTGACAACGAGCGTTCCCGAGCTGTTCAAACTCGTGACAGCCTTGAGAACAGCGCCTGTGATGGTTCCCGCCACCTGAAGGTTCTTGCCGTTCAGGATGTTGAGCGATCCCGTCATCGTGTCCCCGGAGACGTTCACAAAGCGGTCGTTGGCGGCGTTCAGGATGGCACCGGTGTTGACAGAACCACCGCCACCCGAGCCACAAGTTCCATAAGTCATCAACTTGCCCGAGCCGCCACCTGATTTGAGACAGTCACCAGCCGAGCCGAAGGGGGTTGCACCGGAACCAACGCCGATTGCGCCGTAGGTCGAGATCTCGATGGTGCGCTCGTTGTCAGGCGTCTCGACGAGCAACGCGGTCTTGGGACCACTGGCGACGACCGCCGCGAGTGCGGTGATGATGAGCCCCACGCCGGCGGCTCCGGCAATGACGATGCGGTTACTTCTGGCCTTTGGTGCGTCGGTGATCGGCATATCAGGCGTGCTTAACCCACCAGTTTCCGAGATGAGCGTAAACTTCGCGGCCGGAACCACGATTGGGGAGAAGATCGTCGGCCTGGAACTCGATGGTTTCCGAGCCTTGCAGGAGGAACGTGACGGTGTTGCTGAGCGTGTTATCAACCCGCTTGATGTAGTGGTGTCGTCCGTCGTTCCCTTCGGCCGAGTAGAAGGTGAGGGTGATGTTTCCGGCCGAAGCATCGACGTGGATGTACTGGTCGCCGGGGTTGACGATCGAACTCTCGGTGATGTCGCGAATGCGCTTGTGGCTGCCTTCGCCGTTGCCGACGTGGATGAGCGTCTCGTTGGCCTTCAAGCCTTCCTCTTCCACCACCTGCTCTACCTCGGCATAGACCAGCTTCTCTCCGTCGAACTTGAGGAACTTGTCTTTACCGATGTTGGATTCGTCTACCTTCTTGGTGCCGAGCAG